>OLOV01000638.1_pt1 | contig 30552 bp, 37 predicted proteins | sample 1672931 | NCBI WGS metagenome assembly OLOV01 (sample SAMEA3136738, study PRJEB25190) | human gut metagenome | biome: human gut; feature: human-associated habitat; material: faeces | place: Austria | collected 2013 | reverse complement strand
ACTCGAACCTATGACCCTCTGCTTGTAAGGCAGATGCTCTCCCAGCTGAGCTATGCTCCCATTGCCTTTGTCGCTTCGCTTTCGTTTGTCGTATCTCTTAGCGACAGGTACTATAATACACCATATCGGCTCAAATGTCAACACTTTTTTGAATTTTTTTCAAAAAAACTTTACAAAAGCAAAGCAACACGATATTTTACGACAATTTACTCTTTTGTCTTTTTGTCTTTGGAAGTGTTATCCTTGGAATTTTTCTCTTTAATAATCTTCTCAAGGTCTTCTTTATTAAAGATATACTTCTTGTTACAGAAATGACAATTAGCCACTACTCTGCCGTTTTCATCAGGCATTGCACGAATTTCATCGTCGCTCATTGTACAGAAAAGTCTTTCGAGTTTTTCTCTTGAACAAGTGCAAACATACTTTACAGGGTACTCATCAAGCACTTCTACCTCAAAGCCTGCAAGAGCGGTTTTGCATATATCAAGAATACTCATTCCCTTTGCAAGCATAGTTGTAACAGGTTCGAGAGTTTCGAGATTCTTTTCAAGTTTTTCAATTGTATCTTCAAAAGCACCCGGCAAAAGCTGAATAAGCAATCCGCCTGCGAGCATCACTTCGCCGTCCTCTTTATTAATAAGAACGCCAAGCGCACATACTGTGGGAATCTGCTCACTTGTTGCAAAATAATTGGTAATATCCTCGGCAATCTCTCCGCTTACAAGCTCAACCTGACCGATATACGGGTCGCCTGAACCGTAATCACGCATTACATTAAGCACACCGTTTTTACCTACTGCTTTTGAAACATTGATTTTGCCGTTGTTATAGTATTCGGTAGGGCAATTTGCGTTTCCTACATATCCACGAACATTACCCTTACTGTCCGCAACCGCTATTACGGGGCCGAGTTCTCCGTCACCCGATACTCTAAGGTTAATTGATGCGTCTTTCTGCTTGAGCATTGCACCCATCATAGAAGTCGCACACAAAAGTCTGCCGAGTGCCGCAGTAGCGCTTCTTGAAAGTCCGTGAATTTTCTGTGCCTTAAAAACAATATCGGACGCATCAATAGCCGATGCCATTACTGCGCCGTCCGATGTTATACATCTTATAATTTTATCCATATTATTCTCCCGTTAACATTCCTTATTGATTGGATTTTTCATTCTTGCCACAAAAACAAGCCTTTGTTCGTCGGCTTTCGGTTCGTCAAAACTCATATCTCCATATACAGCCTCAAGTTCAAAACCCGCATTTACAAGCATTTCCGTCAGTTTTTCTCTTGAATATCCACGCTCCGAAAAGCTCTCGCTTGTTCTATAATAAATGCCGTCTTCTTCTTCAAAAAAGTCAAGGTCAATATCCGTCACGCAGTTTTCCCGCAAAGTATTCTGCCACACGCAAAATACCTTATCAGTTTCATATACAAATGTATTATTCGCAAGCACCTGTTCGTGTTTATAAACGGTATTGACATCAAATACAAACAAACCGTCTTTATCCATAAAGAAAGCTACACGCTCAAAAGCCTTTGTCACATCTTCTTCTTTTGTAATGTGATTTATGCTGTCCAGCGTACAAATACAGGTATCTATAGTGCCGTAAAGGTTAAGATTCTGCATTTTCTGCTTTAAATATAAAATATTAAGCCCTTTTTCGCTCGACTTTTGCATTGCCTCGCTAAGCATTTCCGCACTTGCGTCAATTCCGTAAACATCTATGCCCTTAAGTGCCAACTCCGTAGTAAGACTGCCCGTACCGCAGGCAAGGTCAAGTGTAATGCCAAATTCGTGATTATGCCTTTTCATAAGCTCACAAATGTAGTCGCTTCGCTCTTTGTAGCCGACATTTTGCATTAATACATCATAATAATCGGCAAAAATATTGTAACTCATTTGTTTTCCTCTTTGGCGATTTTATCGAGTACAAGTGTGTAACCGTAGGTATCGTTATCAAAAAGAGCACGCTTTACACGACTGATTGTTGCGGTTGACGCACCCGTTTCTTTTACAATTTCAGAATAAACCTTTTTTTCTGTAAGCATTTTTGCTACAACAAGTCTTTGTGACATAGCCTTAAGTTCAGGACTTGTGCATAAATCTTCAAAAAAGCGATAACACTCCTCTTCGTTTTCAAGAGAAAGAATTGCTTTAAAAAGAAAATCAGTATCACTGTTTTTTAACTTAGAGTTCATAATTTCCGTTCTCCTTTGCAAAACATTGCAAATATTTTTATACACTAAAATTTTAACATACAAAAGTATAAAAGTAAATATCAACAGAAAAATTTTTATAAAAACAAAAAGCTGCCTCAAAAGAGACAGCTTAAAGTTTATACCTGATAAATTATAGGTTAAGATTAGCCTAATTCAGCAAAGTACTTAATTGTTCTAACCATCTGGCTTGTGTATGAGTTCTCATTGTCATACCAAGAAACAACCTGTACCTCATAGAGATCGTCAGCAATCTTTGATACCATTGTCTGTGTAGCATCGAAGAGTGAACCGAATCTCATACCGATTACATCTGAAGAAACGATTGGATCTTCGTTGTAACCGAATGACTCAGAAGCAGCAGCCTTCATAGCAGCGTTAATGCCCTCAACTGTTACATCCTTACCCTTAACAACAGCTGTAAGAATTGTTGTTGAACCTGTTGGAACAGGAACACGCTGTGCAGAACCGATGAGCTTACCGTTGAGCTCAGGAATAACAAGACCGATAGCCTTAGCAGCGCCTGTTGAGTTAGGAACGATGTTAGCAGCACCTGCTCTTGCTCTTCTGAGGTCACCCTTTCTGTGAGGACCGTCGAGGATCATCTGATCGCCTGTGTAAGCGTGAATTGTTGACATAATACCGCTCTGGATAGGAGCATAGTCGTTAAGAGCCTTAGCCATGGGAGCAAGGCAGTTTGTTGTGCAGGAAGCAGCGGAAATGATCTTGTCCTCTGAAGTAAGAGTCTTCTCGTTTACGCTGTAAACGATTGTCGGAAGATCGTTGCCTGCCGGAGCAGAAATAACAACCTTCTTAGCGCCTGCATCGATATGAGCCTGAGCCTTTGCCTTTGAGCAATAGAAGCCTGTGCACTCAAGAACAACGTCTACACCGATCTCGCCCCAAGGAAGCTCGGCAGCGTTAGCCTTAGCATAGATTGTAAGAGTCTTGCCGTCAACTGTGATTGTACCTGCCTCGTCATCAGCAGAAACAGTGTGAAGGCCCTCGCCGATTCTTCCGCAATAGCCGCCCTGAGCTGTATCGTACTTGAGAAGCTGAGCAAGCATGCTCGGCTTAGTGAGGTCGTTGATAGCAACAACATCGTAACCCTCTGCACCAAACATCTGTCTGAATGCAAGACGACCGATACGGCCGAATCCGTTAATAGCAACTTTTACTGACATTTGAATTACCTCCAAATTTTTAGGAAACGCCGACAGGGGAGGCTCGTCCGAGTCCGAAGACCCGAAAGAATATCCCAAGCCGTAATTTCCTTAGTATTAAATTTTACCATTGATATTTTATAACGAAAAAGCGAAATATGCAAGTGATTTGTTATATTTTTAACCCATTTTTTAAACTTTTGTTATTATGTACAAAATAAAACGAATTATGCAAAAAAACAGGATAATTCTGACCATATTCAATATTGCCTTTTACATTTTTACTTGAATAATTTATTAAATATAGTATAATATCCTCGGTGATAGAATGAAAAGAACCATAAAATATAAGATTCCCGAGGAGTTTGACGGAAAAAAAGTCATTGCGTATCTTAAAGGAGAGGCGAAAATCTCGGCTCGGCTTTTAAGAAGTCTGAAAAGAATAGAAAAAGGAATAACGCTCAACGGCGAGCATATCAGAACGGTAGATATTTTGCACACGGGCGATGAATTGAAGATCGAGATTCCGTGTCCCGACGGTGAAATTGAGCCGATGAATATTCCGATTGACGTTATATACGAGGATGACGACCTGATTGCAGTCAATAAATCACCGTTTCTTGCCTGCCACCCGACGCATAATCACCAGGGAGATACTCTTGCAAATGCTCTCGCTTATCATTTAAAAAGCGAAGGTAAACAATCGGTTTTCAGAGCGGTCGGTAGGCTTGATAAAGGCACGTCGGGAATAGTTATCTGCGCTTTGAACAAGCACAGCGCTGCCAAAATTCCGAAAACGGCGGAAAAGGAATATCTTGCAGTTGTTTCGGGCAAAACGGAAAAAATCGGCACGATAGATAAGCCGATTTACCGACCCGACCCGATGAAAACGCTAAGAGCGGTCGGTGAGCAAGGTGACAGAGCCGTTACCCATTGGGAGACTATCGCAACGGACGGCGAAAAATCTCTTGTAAGAGTATGGCTCGAAACAGGCAGAACGCATCAGATAAGAGTACATTTTGCTTCAATAGGTATGCCGCTTGTCGGCGACGGTATGTACGGCACGGACGAAATGAAGCTCGGACATCAGCTCCTGCATTGCGCCAAGGTGAGCTTTGTCCATCCTGTGACAGGGGAGAGAATGACCCTCGAAGCACCCATGCCTGAGGATATGAGAAAAATTGCAGACAGTCTTAATTTGGTTGGTGATACAGTTGAAGCTGATAATTGAATTCACGGAATTTGATGTAGATATAGCGGAGGTTCCGCAATCGGTAATTGATGATATTAAGAATATTGAAAAGAAGTTTAACAAATGGGTTTATGACAAGGATAACAAGCTTTCTTGGGACAGAGAAAACAGAGCTTTTTGCTTCAGGGGTGATTTGTTTGTTTATTGGCTGAATCAATTTGTTTTATCGAACAATGAAAAAGCTGAATTAAAGGAGTCTCAGCCCGAAAGCTACGACCGAAGCTTGCCGAAAATAATGTTTTGATTTGCTTTGTACCGTATTATCGACCAAAGGTCAGCAGGAATTGTATTTGAGAGTGGACTGCATAGGCGTGGCAAAACCCATCCGGGCTCCGCTAAAAGGGCGGCAGGAAAGTCTACGCCGAAAGTAATTTTTTATCAGAAAATGTTGAAACACTGAACACATGATGTTCGGTGTTTTGTTTATTTTGCGGATTTTCGTCAATCATATTATCGGTGATAAATATGCTTGTAACATTGGTTCGTGCGCTGATTTTATATGTACTGATAATCATATGTATGCGCATCATGGGCAAAAGGCAGCTCGGCGAATTGCAGCCGACAGAGCTTGTAATAACCATACTTCTTTCTGAAATTGCGGCGATTCCGATGCAGGATAACGCACTTCCGCTCGGCAATTCAATCGTTGCGGTTCTGCTTCTCGTTGCGCTGGAGGTTATCAATTCCGTTGTTGTGCTCAAAAGCTCAAGGTGCCGCAGCTTTTTGCAGGGCAATTCCATCGTCGTTATCCGTGACGGAGTGATTGACCAAAAGCAGTTGAAAAGGCTTCGATTTACTATGGACGATCTTTTTGACCAGCTCAGGCAAAAGGATGTGTTCGATATCTCCGATGTACGCTATGCGATTGTCGAAACGAACGGACAGCTCAGCGTTATGCTAAAGCCCGAAAAGGAGATCGTCACGGCGAAAATGGCTGATATTCAAAACGAAACAAAGGGACTGCTTTGCATGGTGATAAACGACGGTAAATTTCACAAACGCTCATTTAAAGAATGTGACATGAACGAGGAAAAGCTATACAATATTCTTGACTCGGAGAACACGCAAATTAACGAGGTGCTTTTCATGGTTGCGGATAAAGAGGGCAACTATACGATAGTGAAGAAAGAAGAATATCAATGAGAAGAATAATTGCCGCCACTGTGATTTTACTTATTGTGTTGGGCTCGTCGATCGGTATATATTTTAAGATTATTTCCGAGGTCGACAGGCTGACAGATATTGCCTGCGAGATTCGGGAGTCCGTCGGTCAAAAGGAGAAAACAGATTTTTGGGAAACAAAACGTCTTTCCGACGCATGGGACAGATCGGAGACATTTATGGTGTCCTTCTTGCCGCACTCAGAGCTTGACGATATTGAAATCGGAATAAAAAATATTGAAAACTACCATGAACAGGGGCTGACAGACGAATATTTGGAGGAAATAAACAGCGTAATAAATCGCCTTGAACATATAAAAGAGAGCGAAAAACCGACAATAAAGAATATTTTTTAAGCGTATTGACATAAAAATAACAATATGATACAATCGAACTACAGACGGAGGTGATCGTGTGTTGTGGTTATGGATTGGTCTTATTGTTCTTTTTGTGATTATTGAAGCTGCAACGGTTCAGCTTGTCACAATATGGTTTGCCATCGGCTCGGTTGCGGGTCTTATTGCCTGTGCAGCCGGTCTTGAAATATGGATTCAGTTCCTTATTTTTGCCGTTGTTTCCGCCGTGGCGCTTGCGGTTACAAGACCGTTTGTAAAAAAATTTACTAAAGGGCGAAAACAGCCGACAAATGCCGACCGCTATATAGGTCAGGAGGCGACAGTTACCGAAAAAATCTCAAATGAGCTTTCAACCGGAGCTGTCAGAATCGGAGGCCTTGTATGGACGGCGAGAACGGTGGATAACTCCGAGGCCGAGGAAGGCGAAAGAGTTACTGTTGAAGCAATCGAGGGAGCTAAGCTTTTAGTTAAAAGGAGAGATGATCTATGAGTCCCGTAGGAATCGGTATTGTGGTATTTTTAATTCTTTTGGCAGTTCTTCTTATCGTTACAAACGTTAAGATCGTGCCGCAGTCAAGAGCATATGTTGTTGAACGTCTCGGCGCATATCGCGAGACATGGCAGACGGGTATTCATCTTAAAATCCCGTTCTTTGAGAGAATTGCAAGAAATGTTTCTCTTAAAGAGCAGGTTGTTGATTTTCCGCCTCAGCCCGTTATCACAAAGGATAACGTTACCATGCAGATCGACACGGTCGTTTTCTATCAGATTACAGACCCGAAGCTCTATGCATACGGCGTTGAAAGCCCGATTTCGGCAATCGAAAATCTTTCGGCAACAACGCTTCGTAACATCATCGGTGAGCTTGAGCTTGACCATACTCTTACTTCAAGAGACACTATAAACGCTAAAATCAGAGGAATTCTTGATGAAGCGACCGACCCGTGGGGAATCAAGGTCAACCGCGTTGAATTGAAGAATATTCTTCCGCCGCCGGAGATCCAGGATGCCATGGAGAAGCAGATGAAGGCGGAGCGTCAGAGACGTGAGGCTATTCTCCGCGCAGAGGGTGAAAAGGCGAGTAAGGTGCTTGTTGCCGAGGGTCAGAAGGAGTCTCAGATTCTTGCCGCCGAGGGCGACAAGAGAGCCGCAATTCTCCACGCCGAAGCCGTTAAGGAAGCGAAGATCCGTGAGGCAGAGGGTGAAGCAGAGGCAATTCTCAAAATTCAGGAGGCCGAGGCAAAGGCGATTGAGCTTATCAATGCTTCAAACCCGGGCGACGGCTATATTAAGATAAAGAGCCTTGAAGCGTTTTCAAAGGCGGCTGACGGTCAGTCAACAAAGATCATTATTCCGTCGGAAATTCAGGGACTTGCAGGCCTCGCAGAGGGCGTTGTCGAATCGGTCAGGAAATAAAAATAAATAAAAAATACAGGCTGTATTGATCAAGTTGACCGATACAGCCTGTTTCGTTTTTAATCGCAGTTATTTAATAAAAATAGAGAAAATAATTTGCGCCGAGATTTGAACGAGCTTTGTAAGAAAAGCGAATATCTGTGAAATTGCGGTGCTCTTGAGAAGCTCATCGGTAACAGGGGAGAGCGTGTTTGACTTGCTGTTATATTTCATAAACTGGGGGTAGCTTTCGCTGTTGTGAATTGTGAGCTGCTTCTCGCTCTTGGCAAGCCAAATAAGGAAATCCGTTGAGTTGCCGACATTGTAATCGACATGAGCCATGTCGCGAATGAACCATGTCTGTTCGGGGAACATACAGGTCGATGCATCAATCTGACGGTCAGCGCTGAGGTGGTTATGTCCGTCTGCCTTTGCCTGTGTGTAGCCCTCGGGGAGCGTTTCGTCAAGCTTTGAGCAAATCGCACCGCCCGAAGCATAATTTACATCAATAAGAAAATCATTATTGCTTGTTGTTGAGCTTTCGGAAATCGGAAGGCCTTGCATATTGTACTGTGCCGTAATATAAATCGTTGTGTCTTTTTCTGCGGCTTTCAGAATGTCGTAAGCCCTTGCCTGAACGTTGCGGTGATACTCATCAATCGCTTTTATAAGTTCCGTATCTGCTCCGGCAAGCATGAAATTTTTAGACTCTTCATAATTTCTTGCATCAACCAATGCCCAAAGTCCGGGCATATATCCGAAAACGGGGATTATAAGCTCCTTATAAAGTCTATCATTGAGATTTGTGAGGATATTGTTTATGTATCCGTCAATCGAAGCGTTGATTTTATATGCATCAAGGCTGTTGTTAAGGAACATAATAAGCTCGTCGAGAAAATCGTTTCTTGTAAGCTGAGCCATTCTGCGAATGAGGCCGTAAGCGTCAATGCTCATGTCACCCGAGAACATCGAGCCCATGCACGAAGTGCCCTGAAAAGCGGTCGAGCAGAGCGAAACACTGTCAACGTCTTTGCTGCCGTATTTATAGAGATAGGAGAGCGTGACTGTTCCTCCCATGCTGAAAGCGGCGAGTGCTACACGGTCACACTTGGTCTCAGCCTTGACATTCTTTATAAATTTATTAAGCTTGTCGGCATGCTTGAGAGGGTCAAGTCTCCAGTCGTAATTGAAGAAATATGTGTTGTCTGCGCCGAAGGCTTCGATTCCCGCCCTGACAACGCCGCCCTCGTCCTTGACCTCGTTCATGAAGGAGTCGGGGTAGTTGCCTGCGCTCATAGGAAACAGATCGGTGGTAATTTCATATTTTGAGCTGCCGTCCGGGTTGCAGGCAAGGTCGTCAAAGGCTTCCGCCGCCGCAGGGAAAAGCGCGTCGCCAAGCTTGTCGTAATCGCCGTCCCTGAAGAATTCGACAAGGGGAAGAACAATTTTTGATGCAAGCTTCATGATTGTTTTTGTTGATGTCGGGAACACCTTTTCACTGTCCTTATATAGAGGAAAAGTGTTCATTCCGCTGACAACGATAAACGCTGTCTTAGGCTCGGTTGCAAATGCGGGTATCAGTGAGCAAAAGGCAACCGTTAGGCAGAGGATAACGCTGATAAGAGTTTTAGCGATTTTTTTCATATTCTTTATCCTTTCAAAAAAGAGGTGTTGCATTTATATTCAAAAACGCAATACCTCCGGAGAATTATTTCTGATATGTGTTAAGAAATGCTTTCGTTCTCTCGTTGTTCGGATTGACAAGAACCTCGTCGGGTGTGCCCATCTCGGCGATAACGCCGTTGTCCATAAAGATGACCTCGTCGGAAACGTCCTTTGCAAAGTTCATTTCATGGGTGACGATAACCATTGTCATCTTGTCCTCGGCAAGCTGGCGAATCGTCTTGAGAATTTCACCCGTAAGCTCGGGATCAAGCGCCGAAGTCGGTTCGTCAAAGAAGAGGATTTTCGGGTTCATTGCAAGCGCACGGGCAATCGAAACTCGCTGCTGCTGTCCGCCCGAGAGCTGGCAGGGGTAGAAGTCCAGCTTGTCTGAAAGACCGACCTTATTGAGAAAATATTTTGCAGTCTTATCAATCTCCTCAAGCATTTCCTTTTTCTTCTGCTTATAGTCGGGACGCCGTTTTGCCGCAAGCTTCATTGCGAGCGTAACGTTGCCCAGCGCCGTGTACTGCGGAAATAGATTGAACTGCTGAAAAACAAGACCGATGTTCTGCTTGTTCTTCTCGAGTGCCTTTATCTCTTTTTTGTCGGTTATTGCACTGTCGAAAACGACCTGATCGTTGACGGTGATTTTGCCGGAGGTTGCGGTTTCGAGACCGTTGATACAGCGAAGAAGCGTAGTTTTGCCGCTTCCCGAGGAGCCGATGACGGAGAGAACCTTGCCCTCCTGCAATTCAAAAGTAATGCCCTTGAGAACCTCGGTTGCGCCGAAATTTTTTGTTAAGTCTTTAACTTCAAGTATTGCCATTTCTCAGCCCTCCTTAAACTTTGTAGAAGTTGAGCCGCTTTTCTATCTTGTTGAAAAGGATTGTCAGCAGTCCGCTTGCGACAAGATAGAATACACCTGAATAGAGAAGCGGCCAGAGAATTCCGCTGCCTCTGATGTAGCTTTCGGCAACAAATATAATCTCATAATACGTAATTATTCTTGCAAGTGATGTATCTTTGACAAGTGTAATTACTTCGTTGCTGATTGGGGGAACAACATTTTTAATGACCTGCAAAAGAATTACTCGGAAAAATGTTTCTGTTTTTGTCATTCCGAGAACCTTACAGGCTTCGTACTGTCCGGTGGGGATAGATTCGATACCGCCGCGGAAAATCTCGGAAAAATAGCAGGCATAGTTAAAAATAAAGGTAAGATAAACCGCCGGTTCGCAAGCCAGCATGAATTCACCTTTGGTTAGAAGTCCGGGTCCGTAATAAAAAACGATAAGCTGGAGCATAAGCGGAGTGCCTCGGACTATCCAAACAATGGTTCTTACGAGCCAGCGAAGCGGCTGAAATTTGCTTCTTGAGCCGAAGCTGATAATCAATCCGAGCGGCAGGGCGAAGGCGAGCGTTATCGCAAAGATTTTTAGGGTCGGTAAAAAGCCGTTGACGAACAGGTTAACCGTTACGTCCCAAAATGATGTGCTCATGTGTTAAATCCTCTCTGAAACAGCAGTATAGGGTAAAGGTATTTGCCCTTACCCTAAAACTGTATTTAAGTGCGTTATTTTCTTAAATTATTTTGTGGCCTGAAAATCAGTTACAATGCTGTCCTGAAGTCCGTATTTTTCGGCAATTGTCTTAACTGTTCCGTCAGCAACAAGCTCTGAAATTGCAGTGTTGACAGCGGCAACGATGTCTGAGCCCTTTCTGAATGCGATACCGTAGGATTCGTCATCGCCGAGCTTAACGTCCTTCATGATTGAAAGGTTGCTGTAGGTCTTACCCTCAACAAGCATTGAGCCTGCCATAACGTAGTCGATAACACATGCTGCAGCCTGTCCGCTCTGTACCTGGAGAAGAGCATCACTCTGGCTTTCAACAGGCTTATAGCTCTTGGAGAGTGTTGCATTGGCCTGGATTGCGGATTCACCTGCTGAGCCCTGCTCTGCAACTATGGTCTGACCTGCAAGACTTTCAACGGTAGTGTACTTAGCGTCCTTAACAACAACTACCTGATAGTTTGTCATATAAGCGTCCGAAACATCGGCAACATTCTTGATCGCATCGGTGATTGTCATACCGTTCCAGATAGCGTCGATTTTCTTAGTGTTAAGCTCATTTTCTTTCTGACCCCAGGTGATTACCTTGAATTCAGCAGTAACGCCGAGCTTCTCGCATACTTTTCTCGCAAGGTCAGCGTCAAAGCCGATCCATTCGCCGTTTGCGTCTTTGTAGTCCATCGGGTCGAAATCGGTGATGCCGATAACAAGCTTTCCGTTGTTTTTAACGTATTCAAGGTCGCTGTCCGTCGCAGTTTTCTCATCGCCGCATCCTGCGAAGATGAATGTCATTGCTGCCATGAGTACGGCAAGCGTGATTGCAATAATTTTTTTCATAATGTTTTCCTCCAAACTTTATTGTGGTAGTATAGTAGCACATTAGCACACTAAAGTCAATAGCTTTTTTAAAATTTTCAAAAAATTTTTTAAAAAAATATTTAACCGCCGATTTAATTAAAAAAGGGCGGTTTTAGATTTAATTTTTTAGGGTGTAAACGGCAGGATTATTATTTAATCTTATATTTCTCTTTGTATTCGGCAACCATTTGAGCCTCTTTTTTTTCGGCTTTTACTGTTTTAATATACCTGTATACAAAGAACCCTGCCAGAAGAAACCAGCAAACGGTGAGCATATACCAAGCTCCGTTTGAATAAATTTTGTGCTCGACGATCAAAAGAACGATTGAAAATGCTCCGGCAAGCACGCCGAGAGCTGCAAAAACAATGTAAAGCACCTTTTTATTGATTATATCCGAAAGCTTTTCCTTCTCCATATCAGCACCTCCGTGTGTGTTTAGTAATCTCTGACTTAATTCTAACATATATAAATTTATTTTGCAATATTTAATGCAGCACGTATTTTGATATAAATATAAACATTATCATTATCGTAATTATAACTAATGCCGCTATAATTTTTTTCTTTGAGCCTTTCTTGTTTTCACTTTTCGTGGATATATGAATATCGGCATGATCAACATTGAATGTTTTTTCGTTATAATAATTCCTGTACTCGATATCCTGTACAATTTTTTTAAACGATGAACTCTGATTGTACTTACCCAACCTTTCAAGCTGAGAAATAGGATCCGTAGACGCGAAAATTTGATTATAAAATTTTTGGATAAATTCAATATCATCATATGTGCTTATGCCTGTGGTATTTACTTCGTGTGCAATTTTCGATCTTAACCAACGGATATGCTTCAGAGACTTATAAACTCTATGCCATGATTTAACGGCTTTTTGTCCGATATAATCATTTTCTTCCATATCTTTAATATATGTTGAAATTCCGTATTTGTCGTTATATATATCCGAACACAGTTTGTCAAGCTTTTTGTATTCTTCAAAAAAGAGGTTGTCGGTTTCAGTCAATTTTACCACTCCCATTTTTTATCAGCTTTAATATATCTCTGAACGAGTCAAATTTATAATCGTAACCGTCAACCGTGCCGAATCCGTAGGAGGCATAGCCGAACGGGATTTTTGCAAGCGAAGCGGCATTTTTATCGCCCTGAGTGTCGCCGATGTACAGTGAATTCTCAAAGCCGTGCTTTGTAAGCATTTTCTTAATATTTTCGCCCTTTGAAAGTGTTTCGGGATCCTCAAAAGCAGTGTCGCAGAAATATTTTCCGAGTTTATGATATGAAAGAAAAGCGTCCATGTAGCTCTCTTGACAGTTGCTGACAACGTACAGCTTGAAATGCTTGCTGAGTTCTGCAAGAGTTTCCTCCACGCCGTCATAAAGAATTCCGCCGCGCTGTCTTAATTCTTCGACGCACGCAACCGTTGCATCGTTAAAGAATTGCTCCGCCAAAGCTTTATCCGCTCTCGGGAAAAGCTTGTTCATCAGGTCAATTTTATTAAGCCCCATAACCGAACGGATCTGTTCGTCGGTCGGGAGGGGAAACTTATATTCCTCGGCTACACTCTGCCATGACGATGTTATACAGTTCATGGAGCTCCAAAGAGTTCCGTCAAGATCAAATCCAATGCTGTCAAACATAAATAGCACCTCCGTATATACAAATATAATACAGGTATTTTTTTACGGTGTCAAATAATAAATTAAATAATTACATAAAAATGTTGACAAACCTTGACCCATGTGGTAAAATTCTAAATACCGCATATTACGGGCGTCGCTTTCGGGCGGCACAAGTGATTTATTCCGCCCCACGTAGCGAGTCCATAATAAAGGAAGGTTAGTTAGAATGTACGCAATCATCGTTACCGGCGGCAAGCAGTACAAGGTTGAGGCTGGAGACACCCTCTACATTGAGAAGCTTGACGTTGAGGCTGACAGCGAAGTTGTTTTTGACAAGGTTATCGCAGTCGGTAAGGAAGATGGCATTGTTGTAGGCGCTCCGTATGTTGACGGTGCAACTGTAACGGCAAAGGCTGTCAAGAATGGCAAGGCTAAGAAGGTAGTTGTATTTACCTACAAGCCGAAGAAGAACGAGAAGCGCAAGATGGGCCACAGACAGCCCTACACTAAGGTAGAAATCTCAGCTATCAACGCATAAGCAATGATTAGAATCGATTTCTTCTGTTCGGATAAATCAATCGAAGGTTTCGAGATCAGCGGTCATTCAGGTTCGGCAGAGACCGGTTTGGACATTATCTGTTCGGCTGTTTCCTCGGCGGCTTATATGGCGGCGAACACGATTACCGATATTGTCAAGTGCAAGGCGGAGGCCGATGTTTCCGACGGATTCATGAGCTTTCACGTCAAGTCGAAATTATCCGATGCGCAGCAAATTCTTGAGGGCTTAAAGCTTCACCTTGAGGCTTTAGCCGCAGATTATCCAGACAACATTAAAGTAACACTACGGAGGTGTCAAAATGCTTAAGATCAACATTCAGCTTTTCGCTCATAAGAAAGGTATGGGTTCCACCCGTAACGGCCGTGATTCCGAGTCAAAGAGACTTGGCGCAAAGCGTGCCGACGGTCAGTTTGTTCTTGCAGGTAACATCCTTTACAAGCAGCGCGGAACACACATCCATCCGGGCAACAACGTTGGCAAGGGTTCTGACGATTCTCTTTTCGCTCTCATCGACGGTACTGTTAAGTACGAGCGTTGGGGCAAGGATCGCAAGAAGGTCAGCGTATATCCCGTTGAGCAGTAATCTTTATTAAAATCTTTATTAAAAAAGAAAAGGTCGTTGAATTTTTATAATTCAACGGTCTTTTTTCTTTGCAAATAATGTTGTAAAAAGCGGATTCTTGTGTTAAAATAATTAAAAATATTTTTCAGGGTGAAGTCATGCTTAATGAAGAAGAAACAAGAAAGGTTTTTGGCGAAAGGCTGACCGAAACGAGAAAACGCTGCGGCATTACTCAGCTCGGTCTTGCCGAAAAATTGAATTACAGCGACAAGGCAGTATCGAAATGGGAGAGAGGGGAGAGCCTGCCCGATGTTCTGACGATAATGAAAATCGGAGAGGTTCTCGGCGTAACCATGTCATATTTGCTCGGCGAGGAGGATAAACCGAAAACGCCCGAAAAAGTTATCAAGGAAAAACGCTCTAAGCGTTCGATTTCCGTGTTTGTGCCGCTTGTTTCCGCAATCGGAATATATTTCATCGCATCGGTTTTGTTTTTGATTTTTAAGCAGATTCCGTCACTTGCTCCTTATGCAGACTACTCGTTTTTGTTTGCGCTGCCTGTTGTGTTTATAACGCTGAGTGTATTTTCGTTCATTTGGTGGCACAATATTTCGCAATGTATTTGCCTTTCGATTCTGATTTGGTCAACGTTTGCAAGCATTTACACGGCGGTTGACCTGTTCACGAATCTGCCGGATTTCAAGTACATTTTCTTTTCAAGCGCAATACTTCAAATTATCTGCATAATCGTATTTGTGTTTGTGCATTTCAAGAAAAAGAATAAATAATTCAAGCTCGCTTCGGTTTCGTTGCGAGCTTTTTGACTAAGTATTATTCATTAAAATCTAATCTTCTGATTTTATTTAAACGGTGCGGTGAAAACTGTCCGTAATTCTGTCGAACAAGCTCTTTTTTTGTCGCAATAGGGCGTTAGGCGGACGAGATGCGTTAATGCATGTATAATTGATTGTGTATAAAGAATTATACAATTTTAATCATTCTTGAAGGAGTTTATATGACGGAAAAAAAGACAAGCTTTGTTTTGCCGACGGATCTTCTGAGCGAGCTGGAGGATTTTTCCGATGATGAGGTCGGAAAAATTTTCAGAGCCGTCCTTAATTATACAAGCGAATCCGCAGAGCCGTGCTTCGGGGACAGGGCAATGAAGGTCGTTTTCAGGCATATCAGAAAATACATAGACAGCGCAAACGAAAACTATGATAAAAAAGTGCAGGCAAACAGGATAAACGGTGCAAAGGGAGGCAGGCCGAAAAAGGAAGCCGCTGAAAACCCAACGGTTTTTGAAGAAACCCAACGGTTTTCGGAAAAACCCGACAAAACCTATACTGAGTCTGAGACTGATTCTAAGTCTGAAATTGAGTCTGAGTCTGAGAGTGAGCTTGAGTCTGTCAGCAAAGCGCTCACGCGCACAAAAAAATACGGCGAACATAATAATGTTGAACTGAGTGACGATGAATACGGGCGTTTGGCTGAGCGAATGGGTGTAAGCAACCGCAATTCGTATATCGAGAAGCTCAGTGACTATATGGCTGCGACGGGCAAAAGATATCAGAGCCATTATGCGACGATTCGCAATTGGTTCAGGCAGGACGGCGGCACAAAGCCAAGCTACGACATGGACGAAATTATGAGGCGAGCCGAACAATTACCTGTTTACAAGAGCAATAAGGAAAAGAAAAAAGAGAATACTTAATATCATTATCGGCTCAAAAAAAGAACGAAAGCCGTTATGACCCTCGTTCCGGATTGTATTTATTGCAGCTTTTTCCACTCGGCGACAGCCAGTCGGTCGCAGCGTTCGTTTTCCGGGTGGGAGGCGTGACCCTTGACCCATACTACGGTGACCTTGTGGATATCGCAGAGCCTTAAAAGCTCCTCCCACAGGTCCGGATTTAACGCAGGCTTGTTGTCGCTTTTCTTCCAGCCCTTTGCCTTCCAGCTCTTTGCCCAGCCTTTTGAAAGGCCGTCGGCAACGTATTTTGAATCGGTCGTCAGCGTGACCTCGCAAGGCTCCCTGAGAAGCTTCAGCGCCTCGATTACGCCCGTCAGCTCCATTCGGTTGTTTGTCGTGTTGCGTTCGCCGCCGCTGATTTCTTTCTCCGTACCCTTATATCTGAGAACAGCGCCCCAGCCGCCGGGACCCGGATTGCCCGAGCATGCGCCGTCGGTAAAAATTTCAACCTTTTTCATTGCTTCACCTCTCCTGAAATATTTTACCATAAGGCACGGAAAAAAACAATAATTATTTCTTGCAACGAAATTGTTTATGAAATAGAGCTTTAACCCATAATAATTAGCATAAATCATTGACTTTTGACGCAAAAAATAGTATCATAAATTAGTTAGATTGGGTAATTATGTTTATTCTATGTCTATAATGCGGTTTACATAAAAAATTTAAAGAATAGGAGTTAGTTTATTTAATGCCGAAAAATGAAAAAACTGACAAGAGTCAGAAGTCTGCAGCAAAAAACAAGCAGACAAAACGCGGCGTAAAGCAGCCCCAAAAGACTGCCAAACCGCCGAAAAGCAAAACGGCGAAGAGCGAAAAATCGAAAACTGCCAAATCTAATCCGAAAAACGCTCAACAGGCCGAAAAGAGAAGGACAAATCAAAAAAGAACGAATAAGAAAAGCTTCGGTTCAACAAATTCAAGAAGGAAGCAGAGCAAGAAAATGCCCGCGAAATCCGTTAAGATAGGCTTCCTCGGCGGACTTAACGAGATCGGTAAGAACATTACGGTTTATGAATTTGAGAACGATATCGTAATAGTCGACTGCGGTCTTGCTTTTCCCGAGGCAGATATGCTAGGAGTTGACCTTGTTATTCCAGATTTCACCTATCTTGAGGAGAACAGAGAGAAAATCAAGGGTATCGTTATAACCCACGGACATGAGGATCACATCGGCGCACTTGCCTATCTTCTTCAAAAAATCAACATTCCCGTTTACGGCACAAGGCTGACAATGGGTCTCGTTGAGGGCAAGCTTGAGGAGCATAAGCTCCTTGACGGTGCAAAGCTCAATGTTATCAAGCCGGGCGACACAATTAAGCTTGGAAAATTTGACATTGAAGCGATTCATGTTAATCACTCAATTCCGGATTCGCTTGCCTTTGCGATAAAGTGCGAGGCGGGAGTTATTGTTCAGATGGGCGATTTCAAAATCGACAGCACACCGATCGACGGCGGAATGATTGATATCAACCGCTTCGCCGAGCTTGGCGGTGAGGGCGTTCTTTGTATGCTTTCTGATTCGACAAATGCCGAAAGAAAGGGCTATACGGAATCGGAGCGTGCTGTCGGAGCATCGCTCAGAACACTCTTTGAGCAGGCGGGCAAGAGACGTATAATCATTGCGACCTTCGCCTCAAACGTTCACCGTGTTCAGCAGATCATCGACCAGGCGGAGTCGCTCGGACGTAAGGTCGCTCTCTCGGGCAGAAGCCTTGAAAACGTTGTTGAAATCGGTTCAAGACTCGGTTATCTCAACGTCAAGGAGGGTGAGCTGGTCAGCATTGACATGATCAACAAGTACCCCGACGACAAGATGGTTATCATCACGACCGGAAGTCAGGGCGAGCCGATGTCGGCGCTTTCGAGAATGGCTTTTTCCGGTCACAGGAAGGTTTCCATAGGTCCTAACGACTGTATTATAATCTCGGCAAATCCGATTCCCGGCAATGAAAAGACGGTCGGAAACGTTATCAATGAGCTGATGAAGCTCGGCGCAGACGTTATCTACGAAAAGAGCTACGGCGTTCACGTTTCGGGTCACGCTTGCCAGGAGGAGCTTAAACTGATGATGGGTATCATCAAACCTAAGTTCTTTATTCCCGTCCACGGCGAGCAGAAGCACTTGAGAAAGCACGCACAGCTTGCCATGAATATGGGTATTCCGAAAAGTAACATCTTCATTCCCGACAACGGAGTTTGTCTTGAGCTTTCCGAGAACGGAATCAAGCAGCTTGAGAATATTCCGGCAGGTCAGGTATTTGTTGACGGATCGGGCGTAGGCGACGTCGGAAACGTTGTCCTCAGGGACAGAAAGCGCCTCGCCGAGGACGGCTTAATAATCGTCGTCGCAACAATGGATTCATATTCGGGCGAGATTATGGCAGGTCCGGATATCATGACAAGAGGCTTCGTCTATGTCAGAGAATCCGAAGAGCTTATTGACGAAGCAAGAGAGATTGCAAGATATGCAATAGAAAACTGCATTTATAATAATATCCGTGATTGGAGCACGATTAAATCCAAGGTCAGAGATGAGGTCTCGCACCTCATGTACGAAAAGACAAAGAGAAGCCCGATGATCCTTTCGATTATCATGGAGGTTTAATTTATGAAGGACAAGATCAAATCATTGATACGCAGCTTTCCCGTTATTTGCGGCGCTTCGGCGGCAGCATTGCTGTTCACCGTGCTGACGTTTATTCTCGGTCCGCTGTGGCTTGCGATAGTTGAGCTCATTGCCGATATAGCCGTAGTGGTTTATCTTATCCTGAACTATGATTTGATGAGTATCAGGAAGCAGAAGATGATTACCCATATCTCTTCCAATCTCGAACAGTATGTTAAAAATATTTCCGACGGCTTTCCGCTGCCGATAATCATTTGCTCGTCCGACGGAAAAATCGAGTGGTTCAACGACCGCTTTGAGGAGGCGATGGGTCCTCATTCCTCCGGATACGGCGAGTTAAGCTCGGTGTTTGAAAACGTCGGAATAGATTCTATCCTTGACGCTTCGGTCAACGGTGTTGTTATCGACTGCGACGAAAGAAGCTTCAACGTTTTCTCCCACCGTGCAAAGGTCGGCGAGAGTGAGTATATCGTGATGTATCTTGTGGATATCACGAAGTACAGGCATATTGCCAACGATTATTTTCGCTGCCGTCCCGCTCTTGCAATAATGACTATCGACAATATGTCGGAAATTCAGCAGGATCACAGGGAGAGCGACTGCGCCGCCATCAGAAACGGCGTTGAAAAGAATATCGAAACGTGGCTTTCAAAATATCCCTGCCTCATCAGCAAAATAAGCGACAACAGCTTCTATGTTGTAGCCGAGAAGCAGGATATTGATGACATGATATCGAGAAAGTTCGATATACTCGATAAGATAAGAAATTACACCTACGACGGCAAATATGTAGGCGTAACGCTCTCTGTCGGCGTCGGTACGGGCGCAGACGTTGCCGAGTGTGAGAAGAATGCAAAGCTTTCGCTTGATATGGCACTCGGCAGGGGCGGAGACCAGGTGGTTATCAAGAATAAGGATAAATACGATTTCTTCGGCGGCGTTTCAAAGAGCGTCGATACGGGCAGCAAGGTCAAATCAAGAGTTGTCGCCTCTGCGCTCGCCGAGCTTATTCAAGGCTGCGAAAACGTGTACGTCATGGGTCACAGATTCCCGGATTTCGATGCGATCGGCTCGGCTTTCGGCGTGGTATGTATTGCTAAAAAGCTCGGTAAAAACGCATTCCTCGTTACGGATAAGGAAAAGACAATGGCAAAGCCGCTTGTCGAAAGAGCTGAAACGGAGTTACCCGGCGTTGTTGTTTCAACCGAGACTGCGAAGCTTGAATTTGCAAAGAGCAAGAAAAATCTGCTCATCATTGTCGACACGCACATTAAGAGCTTTGTCGAAAGTCCGGATCTTCTTTCTATGTCAAAAATGACTATCGTTATCGACCACCACAGAAAAGCGGTTGATTATATCGACGATGCGGTTATTTTCTTCCACGACCCGAGCGCTTCCTCGGCTTCGGAGCTTGTAACGGAGCTTATCGAATATATTCCCGCCGTTGACGAAACGGGCAGCTTTGTTGCCGACGCACTTCTTTCGGGAATTATGCTTGATACAAAGAACTTCATTCTTCGTGTCGGCGTAGGTACATTTGAGGCAGCGGCGAAGCTTAAAGACTTCGGCGCCGATCCGATAAGAGTCAAAAAGCTTTTCTCGAACGACATTGAAAGCTACCATGAGAGGAACCGAATCGTTGACTCGGCGAGAAAGTATAAGAACTGCGCAATAGCCGTCGCAGATGTTGAATCAAAGGACATCAGACTGATAAGCGCACAGGCTGCCGACGAGCTTTTGACAATCAGCGGGGTTGACGCTTCGTTCGTTATATTCACCCTCGGCGATGCCGTTTGCGTTTCCGCCCGTTCCTTCGGCGCGGTCAACGTTCAGGTTATTATGGAATACATGAACGGCGGCGGACACCAGACGATGGCTGCCGTGCAGGTTAAAAATTCAACGGTTGCAGAGGTCACGGAACGTGTTATGCACTGCATTGACCGCTACAACAGTTCATTAAATAAAAGCGAGGTTTAATTTATGAAAGTAATTCTTACTCAGGATGTTAAGGGTCTCGGCAAGAAGGGCGAGCTTGTCAACGCTTCCGACGGATATGCACGCAACTTCCTCTTCCCGAGAAAGCTTGCCGCGGAGGCCAATTCACAGGCTATGACCGAACTTAAGAACCGTGAGGACTCAAAAAAGCATAAGATTGAGGTTGAAACTCAGCAGGCGAAGGCTTCTGCCGACAAAATCAGCGGCAAGACCGTTAAGGTAACCGCCAAGGCGGGACAGGGCGGACGTCTTTTCGGCTCCGTTACGGCTAAGGAAATCGCCGCAGTTATGAAAACTCAGTTCGGCATTGATATCGACAAGAGAAAAATCACTGTTGACGACATCAAGGCCTTCGGCACATATCCCGCAACGGTTAAGCTTTATCAGGGCGTTACAGCCGAGTTCAGCGTTACGGTGACCGAGGCATAAATATAAATCGGAGATAAAAAAATGGATAATACAAATTATTCAAGTGAAGCTGTTTTCAGCCTTGAGGCGGAGCAGGCGGTTCTCGGCTCAATACTGATGGATCCTGCCTGTATGCCGCAGGTTCAGGTCTATCTGAGCGCCGACGATTTCTATTTGCCGCAGCACAGGGCAATTTACACCGCCATAGCGACGATTGAAGCATCGGGCGGAAAAATTGATCCGTTAATTGTCCTTGACAGTCTCGTTAAGGATAAGGTATATGATACTGCGGCGGGAAAGAACTATCTTTTCCAGCTTTCACAGTGCGTTCCGTCAACCGCAAACGTTGAGTCATACGCAAAGATTGTTAAGGAGAAATTCTACATACGCTCTTTAATAAACGCTTCCAGAGAGATAATCGAGGATGCCTCAACTCAGGAGCAGGCGGCGGACGAACTGCTTGAGGCTGCGGAACAGAAGATATACAATATCCGTCAGGGCAAAAAGACCAATGCGCCGTCAAGAATAGGCGATATCATCGTCGGTGAGGTCTATACGACGCTCCAGCAGTTGACCTCGCCCGAAAAGGATTTATACAAGGGCTACCCGACGGGCTATGCCGATCTTGATAAGGTGCTCACGGGCTTGCATAAGTCCGACCTTATTCTTATCGGTGCACGTCCTGCGATGGGTAAAACGAGCTTTGCTTTAAACCTTGCAAGGAATGTTGCCGTTATCGGCAAGAGAAAAACGCTTATGTTCTCTCTCGAAATGACGAAGGAACAGCTTGCGATGAGAGTCCTTTCAACCGAGGCGAGAGTAAATTCAGCCAAGATGAGGACGGGCGAGCTTGACGGCGACGACTGGGAGCGGCTCGGTTATGCGACGAACGCTCTTTCAAACGTTGAGCTTTATTTTGACGATACAAGCTCCATAACCGTTCCGGAAATGAAAGCGAGAATTCGACGCCTTCGTGACGTTGAATGTGTTATAATCGACTACCTCGGACTTATCCGTCCGGCAGGCAGGGTAGAAAACCGTGTTCAGGCGGTCAGCGAAATTACGAGAGAGCTGAAGCTTATGGCGAAGGATCTTGCAATTCCCGTTATCGTTTGCGCCCAGCTTTCCAGAGGCACGGAGGGCAGGGGAGGTTCGCACAGACCTCAGCTTTCCGACCTTCGTGAATCCGGTTCTATCGAGCAGGATGCCGATATCGTTTTAATGCTCTACCGTCCGAATTATTACAGCAATGACGAGGAGCAGGACGATGACGATGAAGCAAAGCTTTCGCCGAACAAGGCGGAAATAATCGTCGCCAAGAACCGTCACGGTCCGACAGACACTGTTGAAATGTTTTGGGACCCCGATCATACGCTTTTTATATCTGTGGAGAAGATCAGAAATGATACGTGAGGTCAAAAACGCTGTTGCAAGATATAATATGCCGCTCTCCGGCAGGACGGTTGCCGTCGGAGTATCGGGCGGTGCGGATTCAATGGCATTGCTGCACGTTCTTCTTGAGCTGAAGGATGAATTCGGCATGAAAATCATTGCCTGCCACGTCAACCACGGTATAAGAGGAGAGACGGCGGACAGGGACGAGAAATTCGTTGTCGAAGCCTGTAAAAAGCTCGGCGTTGAAGCTCGTGTTCTCAGAGCCGATGTGCCGGGAACGGCAAAAAAAATGCATCTCGGCGTTGAGGAATGCGGTCGGAGAATCAGATATGATTTCTTCAATTCCGTTGCCGACGATGTTATTATCGCAACGGCTCACACGCTCAGCGACCGCAGCGAAACTCTGCTTCTTAATATCACAAGGGGAGCGTCCGTCAAAGGGCTTTGCTCTATCCCTGCCGTCAGAGGCAATATCGTCAGGCCGCTCATCGACTGCACGAGGGCGGATATAGAAAAGTATTGCAGCGACAATTCAATAGCCTTCGTTACCGACGAGACGAATTTTGAGGATATTTATTCCAGGAACAGAATAAGATTAAACGTTATTCCAGAGCTGAAAAAGCTCAACCCCTCGCTTGAAAAAGCGTTTTTGCGCCTGATTTCAAACGCCGAGGAGGAGAATGATTTCATGGACGGCTTTTCCCGGGAAATATTCGGAAAAGTGAGGCTCGCCGAAGGCTATGACGCAGGACTTTTGAATAAACAGCACCGAGCAGTGAGAAAACGCGTGATCTTTGAAATAATAAATACCGAGACGGGAATTATCCCCGAGGCGGTGCACATTGAGCAGGTTGACGGAATCCTTTCGGGCGGCAGAACCGAGATTATCGGCAGCACTGTCGTTGAGGTCAAAAACGGCATTTTGAAAATCAATCCCGAGACGGAAATTTTTCCCGATTGGGAATGTGATTTTGACCGTCTTATTGCGGAAGCTCCTTTCGGAAAAATCAAAGGAGAAATAATTCATAGAAATAATTTACCGCCGAAACAGTCTGTTCATAATAAAGTGTTAGACTATGGCAGTATTGTAGGTCATTGTGTGCTTCGCAACAGGCGGCCGGGCGATAAAATGAAGCTCGCGGGCAGCTCCTGCACCAAGACTTTAAAAAAGCTTTTCAGCGAGAAGCATATCGAAAACCGAAACAGTGCAGCCGTCCTTGCGGACGAAGCCGGCATTTGCTGGGTTCAGGGATTGGGCTGTGCCGACAGATGTAAAATAAAAGCCGAAACAGATAAAATCTTAATTATCGGAGAGGACAAACAAAATGATTGAGAATGACATTAAAGAAGTATATTTCAGCAAGGAGGAGCTGCACGGGATCGTTAAAAGGCTCGGCGAGCAGATAAGCAAGGATTACGAGGGTAAAAACCTTACGCTTGTCAGCATACTCAAAGGCTCTGTTATATTCATGGCAGACCTTATGCGTGAGATCACCGTGCCGTGTGAGATCGACTTTATGTGCGTTTCCAGCTACGGCAACGGAACAAAATCCTCCGGAACGGTCAAGATTATCAAGGATCTTGACATTAACCTTGAAGGTAAGGATCTTCTCCTTGTCGAGGATATTCTCGACAGCGGAAAGACTCTTTATTATATATCGCAGGTGCTCAAGACGAGAAACCCGGCAAGCATCAGGATTTGTACTCTTCTTGACAAGCCGGAGAGACGTGAGGCGGACATTAAGGCGGATTATTACGGAACCTTCGTTCCCGATGAGTTCGTAGTCGGCTACGGTCTTGACTTTGCGGAAAAGTACAGAAATCTTCCGTATATCGGCGTGCTCAAGCCGGAAATTTATGCGGATTAACAGGGAGTGAATTATTTGAACAACAGTCCTAATCAGACCCCGAAGCAAAAGAAAAATAAGGTTTTTGCCATATTGCCGTATATTCTTATTCCTCTGATGATGGTTATCGGTATCGCAATCGCATCTCAGCAGTCGGGCAACCGTTCGGCGGAGGCTAAGTATTACCAGATCGTTCAGTATTTTGACAAGGATCAGGTCAGCGAGTTTACGCTTAACCTTACGAGCGGAACGCTAAAATACAAGCTCAAGGGCGACGACACAAAATGGCAGTACAAGGTTCCGAACGTGTCGGTTTTCGTTGACGACGTTAACGAGACCGTCAGGGAGCATAACAAGAATGCCAAGAGCGAAGACGACATGATAAAATATGAGCTGATTTCCGGTTCATCGACCTCATGGTTTGTCAATCTTCTTCCGACGATAATTATGGGTGTGCTCCTCGTTATTCTTCTTGTCATTATGATGAGACGAATGAACACAATGGGCGGCGACATGAACAAGACCCTGAACTTCGGCAAGATAAATGCCAAAAAGCAGCAGGATCAGAAGTCAAAGACGACCTTTGAACAGGTCGCAGGCGCAGATGAGGAAAAGGAAGAGCTCAGCGAAATGGTTGACTTCCTCAAGTGCCCCGAGAAGTTCAGCACCCTCGGCGCAAGAATCCCCAAGGGCGTGCTTCTTGTAGGCCCTCCGGGTACAGGTAAGACCCTCCTTGCGAGAGCCGTTGCCGGTGAAGCAAATGTTCCTTTCTTCTCGATTTCCGGTTCCGATTTCGTTGAAATGTATGTCGGTGTCGGCGCTTCGAGAGTCAGAGACCTTTTTGACCAGGCGAAGAAAGACGCTCCGTCGGTTATCTTCATTGATGAAATCGACGCCGTCGGACGCCACAGAGGCGCAGGAATGGGCGGCGGACATGACGAGAGAGAGCAGACTCTCAACCAGCTCCTTGTTGAGATGGACGGCTTTGAGAAAAATCAGGGAGTTATCGTCATTGCTGCGACAAACCGTCCCGATATCCTTGATCCGGCTCTGCTGAGACCCGGCCGTTTTGACCGTCAGGTAAGAGTCGGCTATCCCGATACAAAGGGCAGAGAGGCTATTCTCAGGGTTCATTCCAAGAATAAGCCGCTCGCACCCGACGTTGACCTCAGAGTTATTGCAAATTCGACCGTCGGCTTTGTCGGCGCAGACCTCGAAAATCTTCTTAACGAAGCTGCATTGCTTGCCGCAAGGAGAAACAAGAAGGCAATCACAATGGCTGAAATCGAGGAAGCGACCGTTAAGGTTATCGTAGGTACGGAGAAGAAGTCGCACAAGATGAGCGACAAGGAAAAGAAGCTCACCGCTTACCACGAGGCAGGCCATGCGATCTCGACCTACTACCTTGAAACGCAGGATCCCGTTCGTCAGGTTTCGATCATTCCGAGAGGCTCGGCAGGCGGCTACACCATGTCCGTGCCGACCGAGGATAAATCATACAAGACCAAGAACGGTATGCTTGACGATATCGTTGTTCTTCTCGGCGGACGAGTTGCCGAAAAGCTTGTGCTCGGCGATATTTCAACGGGCGCCTCAAATGATATCGAGCGTGCAACAAAGCTTGCAAAGAGCATGGTTACCGAGTACGGCATGAGCGACAGGATAGGCCCCGTTTCCTATTCTTCGGGCAGCGGCGAGGTTTTCCTCGGCAGGGATTACGGCCATGCCAAGGACTATTCGGAAGCCTTTGCGCAGGAGATTGACGAGGAGATAAGCTCGATTATCCATAACGGATACGACCGTACGGAGAAAATTCTCACGGATCATATGGATAAGCTCCATGAGCTTGCACAGTACCTCATCAAGTACGAAAAGATTGACGGCGAAAAGTTTGCTAAGCTTATGAAGGGCGAGCTTCAGGAGGATACCGAGGAGCCGGAAACCCTCCCGAACGTTGACGAGGTCAAGGAAACCCCCGATACGGAAATAATCGAATAAAAAAAGGATAAAGCTGTGACGAATTGCAATTGTTCGCCACAGCTTTTTGTTGATATGTACATTCTCGGCGCTCATATAGTGAAAAGGAGATTTGGTTTTTTACCTTGAGTCGAAGTGGTCATCGACCCCTACGAAAAGTGTCATTGTCATAGCAAATCGTAGCGTGCGATGCCCACATCGCACCTTGAAATTTAGCGACCTTAAAATTATTCTTAAATCCGCCTTTTCTTTATCCCCTCCGTCGTTAATGACGACACCTCCCCTTGCAACAAGGGGAGGCTTGGATAATTTCTGCTGACTTTATGATTGAATCATGATATTTACGTTCTAACCTTGGGTCGAAGTGGTCATCGACCCCTACGAAAAGTGTCATTGTCATAGCAAATTGTAGGGTGCGATGCCCACATCGCACCAAAATAATTTAATGAAATCGCTTTCATACTGATTTTATTAAAATATTTTATTTCCTGTTTCTTTTATACCTGACTACTTCAACCGCTCCGCAAAAAATACATCCGGCGAGGTAGGAGAAAATATCGCCCCAAGCGAATGACGTGCCCATCAGCGTGCAGAGCAGGGGATATTCGCTCACACCGAGAAGCTCGGTATAGTTGAAATACTGACCCGTTTCAATCAGACAGGCAAAGATGAAAACCCACAGCGGAAGAAGCCGTATTTTTTCGGGAACGAATATTCTTACGAAGCTCCACAGAAGAATAACCACAAACACGTCACCGAGATATGACCTGACGAAATCGGAAAAATAAAACCTTGCGATTAGTAATTCGCATATAAAAAGCAAAACGAATATGCCGAGATAAATTAAACGGTTATTTTTTATTTTAACTGTCATTTTTTTCCCTCCCGTAAACCGATATAAGTGTTAAAATGCTTCTTTCAATTACCGATGCAATGACAAGTATGGTACAAAGCATGATTGCCGCCCAGCCTGCGCCTGTGTCCCAAGCTCTTCGGGGGAAAATATGTATTTCCGCAACGCCGATTCTAACCGCAATTCCCCAAATAATAAGCAACAAAATGAATGCGACGAGGCTTGAAATCCAAAACACGGGGCGTTTTTTTGATGTTACCTTTTTAGCGATAAAATGCGAAATAACATAGTAAACGGCTATGAATAATAATGCTGCGATAATTGAGAAAATGCTATCGGTGTAGACGGAGACAGAAAGATCAATTATCAAAAACAGCGTGAAAAATCTCAAAATTCCGTCAATACATGAGAGGGTAATTGCTTTTTTCATCAATAATTCCCCATTTTGTTTATTTTTCTTCTGACCTTGGGTCGATGTGGGCATCGACCCCTACGGAATGTGCCATTATTTTAGCAAATTGTAGGGTGCGATGCCCACATCGCACCGAGAAATCTGATTAAAATTGCTTTTAGTGCGGAAAATAATCAGCCTTAAAAGTTGTTTATAAAAAAGTATATTTCTCCATTTTCCTGTGAAAGAAGTATAAGCATACCCTCAGAATCGGATAAATTTTCGGAATAATAGTATTCTTCGTTTCTGATAAACGTTAAAAAATCATTATTGGCACGGTCAGCAATATTCTCTTCAAAATACCCTAAATAATTTCTTGACGGGAATCCTGACATAAGCTTCAAATCATCATATTTATTTAACAGCTTATTATAATAATCTTCTGTAACAGTCAGCTTTCCTGAACCGTAATAACATTGAACTGTTGTAAAAATAATGGCAGTGGGCGTGAAATATGCTTTACAGCTTTTAATTGATGTTTTCAGTTCATCATCAAAAGTAAAAAAATTATCAAGCTTTTCAATATCTGATATTTCTATTGTTTTATTCTCATATTCTTCAACAAGCTTGTCATTTTCTTTGTCTGCAATTAATACAAATACCCTTATACCTACAAAAAATGCTGCTACCAAAAATGTCAGAGAAAGAAGAATAATTAACACTGCTTTTAAAACTTTTTTCATTTTTATCACCAATCAAAAAATAATATAATATCCTGTTATTCCGACCAATTGCGCCAATAGATCATCCGAAAGCGTTCAAGATATTTTTCTTCTGACTGTGGGTCGATGTGGGCATCGACCCCTACGGAATGTGCCATTATTTAACAAATCGTAGGGTGCGATGCCTACATCGCACCGATAAAGTCTGATGAAATGACTTGCAGTGCAGAGTATATTCAGCCTCCCCTTAAATGATTTAAGGGGAGGTGTCGCCTGAGCGACGGAGGGGATAAAGATTAAAGTTTGATAAGACCTCACTCCCTCAGTCGGCTGCGCCGCCAGCGTCTCGCTGCGGCTCGGTCACGTCGTGGCTCTGACAGTCCACCGGACTGTCATTCACTACCGCGCCGACACTTCGCTACCCCGTAGGAGGAGCCCACGAAGTTTCATCGACCCCTACAAATTGTGCCTTTTCAGAAACATTACATCGGACTTTTTATCCAGAAATAACCGAGGACGGCTGTTCCGAAAATTATGAATGCCGTTATGCCGACAAACAATGCCCACTCGCGGCATTTAATTCCTAAAAACAATGCCGAGATGTCCGTTAAAAACAAAAATAAATATATAATTATGAGTATACATGTGAATGACATTATGTTTTCGCCCTCAGTTCAAATGCTGTCTTGCGCTCGGAATCGAAATAAAAGAGAGTATAGCTTCTGAAATTATCAACGTTGAATGTGTAAAAATAATCGTCCGTGTCGATCATGCTTTTGTTGAAGGTATAGACCTTTTTAATGTCGTCACCGAGCAGAAAATCGTCGTATGTTACCTCAATTCCGCTCTCGAATTTGTCAACATATTTGTTTATTTCTTCAATATCATTCGGAGTGACATTTTTGAAGTATTCCGATTTATCAAACTCGGCAGGGGAGAGGTTGTCGTCAAAATAATATTCAATATATTCATAACCGTCCATTGCACCGAAAAAATATACCTCATGGTCGTTATATTCCGGCATTGATTTTTCGACATGGCTTTGAACTGTGTCGGGCTCTCCTTCAATAAGTGATGAAACGGTAACCGTTCCGACAAACCCTAAGATAAGAAATCCGATTATCGAAAAAAAGCCTACTGTTACGGCGCTGATAACCGTAATGATTATTTTAACGGGTTTCGGCATAGAACTATCCCTTTCTGTATTCAAGAATATCGCCCGGCTCGCAGTCGAGAGCCTCGCAGATTTTGTCAAGGGTCTGGATTTTAATTGCTTTCGCTTTTCCGTTTTTGAGAATCGAAATGTTTGCCATAGTTATTCCCACACGCTCCGAAAGCTCGGTAACGCTCATTTTTCTCTTGGCAAGCATAACGTCGATGTTAACTATAATCATGCTTTCACCTCATATCGTAAGCTCGTTTTCTTCCTGCAATTCGGCGGCGTTGCGAATGAGCTGTGAAAGCCCCATCGCCGCAATAAAAATAGCTATGCCGATAAGAACAATTATGCTTGAGAAGAGAAGAACGGACGGGTGGCTGATGTCAAGAAGAAGATAAATTATGTTGCCTGCGAGCACAAGAGCGGCGTCGCAAATCGAGCTTATTGCAATGTTTTTGAGATTTTTTGAATTGTCGAGACAAAAGGGCTTGTTCCTGCCGATATTTGACGCCGTTTTCCATGAATAGATGAGAGCCGGAATCATAGGAATCGCCGTTGACCAGAGAAAGGCCATCCAAGGCGCTCTGAGCTTGTCGATATTATCCGCATCGGAAATGATGAGCATGAGTGAAATTACGCTCTGAATCGCAAAGGCGCAAAGCCCCATAGCGATGATAATAAATTTAAGACTGCCCGCAATCGTTTTGAGAGAAATTTTCTTTGACATAATTTACCTCCGAAAGTTTTGTTGTCTGCATTATAGCATTAGTATATACGAATGTCAATAGAAATTTATCGTAAAACAATAAATATTTTTTGAAATACGGAGGATGCAACCGACGACAATGTTCTATAAAGTTGTATCCGGCAGAGGTTGATGACCACATCAAACTCTACGAAATGTGCATTTATTTTAACAAATTGTAGGGTGCGATGACCACATCGCACCTTGAAATGTCTGATGAATATTACTTTTGTTGCAGAATATTCGTGGCCGCCCTCTTGAGGGAGGTGGCACGACGAAGTCGTGACG
>OLOV01000637.1_pt1 | contig 30625 bp, 18 predicted proteins | sample 1672931 | NCBI WGS metagenome assembly OLOV01 (sample SAMEA3136738, study PRJEB25190) | human gut metagenome | biome: human gut; feature: human-associated habitat; material: faeces | place: Austria | collected 2013 | reverse complement strand
CGGCCGAACCGGCCTGACCTCCGTGGTTGTGGCGATCTGCTTCGCCTTGTCCGCGTTCCTGGCCCCGGTCGTCTCCGCCGTGCCGTCCGCCGCAACCGCCGGCGTGCTGGTGATCGTCGGCTGCATGATGGCCGCTTCCCTGAAGGAAGTCAAGTGGGACGACATCGCCGAAGCCATTCCGGCGTTCTTCGCCGCCGTGTTCATGGCCTTCTCCTACTCCATCTCCTACGGCATCGCCGGAGGCTTCATCATGTACTGCATCGTGAAGACCTGCAAGGGCAAGGCCAAGGAGGTTCACCCGATCATCTGGACTGTGGCCGCGCTGTTCATTCTGGACTTCGTGTGCATGGCGATTCTGTAACGCTGATTGACAACGGATTAGCCTTTAAGGATTAATCCGCCGCCATACGGCATAAAGGCCGGGCTCTCACAAGGGCCCGGCCTTTGTTGTTGCCACAGTGATCAACGCCCATGAGTACCTTCGATGATCATCCGCCATTCTTGATGCATGGGAATAGTTGTCAACCGACAACTAAACGTACATGGCGGCAGCACGAGTGCCTTATTCAACATCGAAATATGCAGCGCGAAGAAGCCGAAAAACCAAAAAGGCTTCTATACCGAATGAAACGGTATAGAAGCCTTTTGGTTTGCGATCAAGCCCTTCTCACCCGAGAGAAGCTAGAGAACGATCAGTCCTCGAATGCCGAACCGTTAAGCGGGCTCAAGCCGTTTGACGGACGTTCCGGTGGAACGTCCGTAGGTGAGGGGAGCGGCTATGCCGCGACCGATCCGTGAGAGGGATTTAGTCCTCGAACGGATCAAAGTCGCGACGGACGCGGCGACGCGGGCGCTCAGTACGCTCTTCGCGGTCGGCGCGGTAGTCGTCGTAGTTGTCGTCGGTGGCGTAGCGCGGGTTACGGTCCGAGCCACGGCCACGGCCACGGGAACCGCCACGGCGGTCATCACGATCGCCACGGTCATCGCGATCGGAAGAGCGACGGCGACGCGGACGATCATCGTCACGGGAGTCGCGAGCATCACGGTCATCGCGATCGTCGAAGTCACGGTCGGCAGAACGACGGCGACGCGGACGATCATCATCGCGATCATCGCGATCGAAGTCACGGTCATCGGAGCGACGGCGACGCGGACGGTCGTCACGATCGTCGAAGTCACGGTCATCGCGCTCGGAGCGACGGCCACGGCCGCCACGGCGATCGTCACGGTCACCACGGCCACGGCCGCCACGGCGGTCATCGCGATCGCCACGGCTCGGGCGGGCGTTGTTCTCCTGATCCTCGAAACCAGGAATGGCCAGGGAGATCTTGCCGCGATCATCGACACCCTGAACGATCACCTCAACGGTGTCGCCTTCCTTGAGCACGTCTTCGACGGCGTCGATACGCTCGCCGTTGGCCAGATTACGAATCTGGGAGATGTGCAGCAGTCCGTCGGTGCCCGGGGTCAGGTTCACGAAGGCACCGAAGGAGGTGGTCTTCACAACCTTGCCGTTGTAGGTTTCGCCGGCTTCAGGAACGTGCGGGTTGGCGATCTGTTCGATGATCTGCTTAGCCTTTTCAGCGCCATCGCCACCCTCGGAGGAGATGAACACGGTACCGTCATCTTCGATGGCGATCTCCGCACCGGTTTCTTCCTGGATCTGGTTGATCATCTTGCCCTTCGGGCCGATGACCTCGCCGATCTTGTCGACCGGAACGGTGGTGGTGATGATGCGCGGAGCATACGGGCTCATCTCGGCCGGGCCGTCGATGCACTCGTTGATGACTTCGAGAATGGTGGTGCGGGCTTCCTTGGCCTGCTGCAGAGCGGAGGCAAGAATGTCTGCCGGAATGCCGTCGAGCTTGGTGTCGAGCTGCAGGGCGGTGATGAACTCGGAGGTGCCTGCGACCTTGAAGTCCATATCGCCGAATGCGTCTTCAGCACCGAGAATATCAGTCAGGGTCTTGAAGATGTGCTGGCCGTCAACATCACCGGACACGAGGCCCATGGCGATGCCGGCAACCGGAGCCTTCAGCGGCACGCCTGCAGCGAGCAGCGACAGGGTGGATGCGCACACGGAGCCCATGGAGGTGGAACCGTTGGAGCCAATGGCTTCGGAGACCTGACGGATGGCGTACGGGAACTCCTCGCGGTTCGGCAGCACCGGCACGAGAGCCTTCTCCGCCAGAGCACCGTGACCGATTTCGCGACGCTTCGGGGAGCCGACGCGACCGGTTTCACCGGTGGAGTACGGCGGCATCTCATAGTTGTGCATGTAACGCTTGGACTGCGGGCCGGACAGTGCGTCGATCTGCTGTTCCATCTTGAGCATGTTCAGGGTGGTGACACCCAGAATCTGGGTTTCGCCACGCTGGAACAGTGCGGAACCGTGCACGCGCGGAACGATGTCCACTTCAGCGGACAGGGTACGGATGTCGCGCAGACCACGGCCATCAATGCGGTAATCCTGGGTCAGGATGCGGCGACGCACAATCTGGCGCTGCAGCTCCTTGAACGCATTGCCGATCTCCTTTTCCTTTTCGGCATCGTCCATGTCGGTGAATTCGCCGGCGAGAGTGGCCTTGACACCTTCCTTGATCTCATGAATGCGATCCTGGCGCGGCAACTTCTCGGCAATGGAGAGAGCCTCGTCGAGATCAGCGTGGGCGATCTCATCGATACGGTTGTACAGATCTTCGGTGTACTCCGGGAAGAGCTGGAATTCCTTGGTTTCCTTCGCAGCGATGTTCTTAAGTTCGGTCTGAGCCTCGCAGATCACCTTGATGAACGGCTTGGCTGCTTCAAGACCACCGGCAACGACTTCCTCGTCCGGCTTGGTCTGGCCTTCGTCGTAGATGAGGTGCCAAGCGTTCTTGCCTGCGCCGGCTTCGATCATAGCGATGGCGACATCGCCGCTCTCCACCACGCGGCCGGCAACCACGATTTCGAACACGGCGCGCTCACGCTCGCTCCAACGCGGGAAAGCAACCCACTGACCGTCAATCAGAGCCAAGCGAACGCCAGAAACCGGGCCTTCGAACGGCAGACCGGAAATCAGAGTGGAAGCGGAAGCAGCGTTCAGTGCGATCACATCGTAGGCATCGTCCGGGTTGACGGCGAGCACGGTTTCCACAACCTGCACTTCGTTGCGCAGCGTGTGCGGGAACAACGGACGCAGTGGGCGGTCAATAATGCGGCAAGCGAGAATAGCTTCGGAGCTCGGGCGGCCTTCACGGCGGAAGAACGATCCCGGGATCTTGCCGGCGGCGTACATCTTCTCTTCCACGTCCACGGTCAGCGGGAAGAAGTCGTAGTTCTCCTTCGGGCTGGAACCGGCGGTGGTGGTCGACAGAATCATCGAATCATCGTCAAGATAGGCGGCGACAGCACCATCCGCCTGCTGGGCGAGACGACCGGTCTCGAAGCGCAACGTGCGCTTACCAAACGAACCATTATCAATTACGGCTTCAACAGCCTTGATTTCGGGACCCTCCATAGGGTTCCTCCTTTTTTTTCTTTTTCTTTTACCAACTATCGGCAGTCCTCTTCAGCGGACTCCAACCGATTTCTGCATGCGTGACGCGACGTTACCTTCGTCGCTTCCTCATCTTTAGATTCTAGACCTCATGCGCCCTAAACCTTGGGCTTTCAAACTGTCTTTTCCTCAACGCGGCTGTCATGCAAAAAACGCCCGAACGCCAAGAAGGCATTCGGGCGGAAGAATTTTACTATCGGCGCAGACCCAGACGCTCAATCAGGGAGCGGTAACGGTTGATGTCAACACGCTTGAGGTAATCAAGCATACGACGACGATCGCCGACCATCAGCAGCAGACCACGACGGGAGTGGTGATCATGCTTGTGCTCCTTGAGGTGCTCGGTCAGATCAGCGATACGCTTGGTCAGCAGAGCAACCTGGACCTCCGGGGAGCCGGTGTCGCCCTCGTGGGTAGCGTAAGTCTTGATGATTTCCTGCTTTTCCTCAGCCGTAAGTGCCACGGCATCCTCCTTATGTTGCTGCGCGGTGCTGCCGGTCCAATACCGACGCGCTCTCTATCCGCGGGCGAAACACGCCAAAGGGAAATCATACACGAGGGGCAGACCAAATCAAACCATGCCGCAAGCGACGCTTCAGACCACGTTCAGCAGCCCGCCGAACAGCACCACCGCGAGCGAAATGCCCTCAATCACAAAAAACAGCAGAAACGACGCCCAACTGCGCGTAAGCACATTAAATTTCGATTCTTTTTTGATGCAGACCAGCAGCCCAACCCACAGCACCGCGTAGACGGCGACACCGCATCCAGCCGCGATGATGCCAAGATTCGCGGCGTTGGCAAGCCCCGAAGAATCGCCGTACATCACATAAGTGGCGTTCCAGAAGTTGAAGCTCAGCAGGCACATGCCGGCAACGAACTGCTCGGCGGCGAGCCCCACCACGAAAACCGTGCCCCACAGCCACTTCTTCACATCGGCGACCATCAATCCCAAGCCGGTCATCGCCATGATGGTGACGGTCCACGAAATCAACGCAACGCCCTTGGGATCGAGGAAACCGAGGTTGGCGACAATCCAAGCCGCATCCTTGACCGCAAGAAAACGTCCCCACCAGTAGGGCACGATCAGAGCCACCAGCATCAGCGCGATGAACAGCGCCCAGTGTCCCGGATGCGATTTGCGACGCTCGATGTCGGCCAAGGAAAGATCAGACGCTTCGATGGATGCCGTTGGATGATTGGAAACGTCGACCTGTTCGACCACGCCGTCAACGACTTCCGTCACCTTGTTACCTTGCGTTTGTGCCATACCCGCTCCGTTGTATTGCGATTACCGCCTGTTACGACCGTCACGTCGCTGTCGCGACACGTCCAGCATACCCAGTCATCGAAGCAATCGCACGGCAGGTATGCAAAAGGCGTGCCATTAAGCACGCCTTTCTTCTTCTCTAACGATTGTGTGGAGCGGATGACGGGAATCGAACCCGCGTAATCAGTTTGGAAGACTGAGGCTCTACCATTGAGCTACATCCGCGCACCGTCTATGCCGACCGAAGTCGACACGAAACGACTCGAGCCATTATACACACTCTCTCAACAATCGCAAGTCGAAATCGCAATAATTATTTTTTGACCACGCAAACCTGGTACGGTTCCAACGCGACCTCAGCGGGAAGCGTGATATCGCCATCCGAATCAAGATGCGCGCTCTGGCGTGCAGATGAGAAATTGAACAATCCGAGAACAGTGCGTCCTTCAACGTGGCGCACCACCGCAAGAACCGCATCATTATGCGTGTCCCAGGTGGTGACCCACGCTTCGGGCGTAAAAGCGGAATCGTCGCGCATCTCACGAATGCTCTTCAATCCATCCCACATCTGCTTCTGCAGGGTGCCAGCCCGCTTGCGCTTAGCCGCATTCTCCCAATTGAAGGGGCTACGATGCAGATTACGCGAATCCTCGACGCGGTCAGGATCTTCCTTGTATTCCCAGCCGTTGAGCTGCACGATTTCGTCGCCGCAGCTCAACATGGGGAAGCCACGCAGGAACGACAGGGCGGAATGCATCATCAGATCGCGTTTCATCGAAATGTCGAGCAACGGCTTGTCATGCGTGATCAGCGCGCGTTCCACACCGCACAGGCTGGCCGTGGTGCCGCAGCTGCGCGCATCCTTCGACGCCTCGTCGTAGTTGTACAGCTCGCCCATGGCCCAACTGCCGGGTACCGAGCCCTCGTAGAAGTGGTACAGGAATTCCTTGTGCTTGAGCGGGTCGATGCCGAGACTCTCCTCCACCGGCTCGTCCAAGCCCCAGCCGATGTCGTCATGGCAGCGCAGGTAGTTGACGAACCAGCAGTTCTCCGGCAGCGCGTTAAGCTTGTCAAGCTGGTCTTTGAGAAGGCGCACGTCCCCACTGGCAAGCGCACTCCACAGATTCACCATGACCGACACGTTGTAGAGCATGTGGCATTCCGGCTTTTCCGGCGTGCCGAAGTAGGCGGCGAGCTCCTTGGGGGCCATCACCACTTCGCCCTTCAGCACTACGGACGGGCAGACGCATTCGAGCACGATGCGCAACATGCGCACGATAGTGTGCACTTGCGGCAGGTTGCGGCAGTTGGTGCCGAGTTCCTTCCAAATGTAAGGCACAGCGTCGATGCGGAATACTTCGACGCCAAGGTTGGCGAGGCCGAGCACGCTGGAGAGCACCGACACGAGCACGTTCGGGTTGCGGTAGTTCAGATCCCACTGGAACGGGTAAAACGAGGTGAGCACCCACTTGTGCATCTGTTCGTTCCAGGTGAAGTTGCCGGGGGCGGTGGCCGGGAAGACTTCCGGTACCACGGCGTCGTACTGGTCGGGAACAGTGCGGTCGTCGTAGCAGTAGTAGTAATCCTGATATTTCGGATCGCCCGCTTGAGCCGCCTTGGCCCAACGATGGCTGGATGCGGTGTGGTTCATCACGAAGTCGAGGCACAGGCTAATGCCGGCCGCACGCAGTTTTTTGGTGAGTGCCGCGAGGTCTTCATTAGTGCCAAGCGACGGATCGACGGTGTCGAAATCTTCCACCGCATAACCGCCATCGTTCTGCGGATGCGGCATTTTCAGCAACGGCATCAGGTGCAGATACGTGAGCTTCTGCTCTTTCAGATATGGCACCTTGTCTGCGAGTTTCTTTAGATCCCCAGCGAATAGATCGGTGTACATGGTCATGCCGAACATGTTGCCACGCTTGTACCATTCCGGATCGGCGAGACGCTTGGTATCGAGGCGTTTCAGATCGGCGGGGCGCGCCGCATACGACGACTTCATCAGCTCGGTGAGGTTTCGGAAGGCTTCGTCGGCCTGTTCTCCGTACAGTTCCGTCAGCAGTTCATGCAGTTCTTCGCCGTTCTTCGCGATGCGCTCGTCAAACGCTTGGTCGGACTTGGAACGTGCCATGCCTCTACTCCTCTTCTCAGGGAACCTCGTTGTTATGAGTATTGGGTTTCGCTGCTTTCATTGCTGCGATGCTGGCACAAGTGTAACGTGAATCAACGGTTTTATCAAACCGGTTCGAGGCGTTTTGATGACCAACGTCAATCGATTGACGAAATTATTGGTTATTGTGCGATTGGCCGAGATTGTGCAATTGCCATTCACGCTTCTATTGTCACCACCGCGGATGCAACAGATCCGTCATGGCTCATGGAAATATGTATTTCGCACGATTGGCCATCCCCGTCAACCGGCAACCCCAACGATTGCTGCAGCTTGCATCGCACCTCGGGCGAGAGCATGACGTGGGGCACGCCGTGGGAATCATCAAGTATCTCGATACGTTCCCAAGGAAAATCGTCAAGCGTGTACGGATAGGCAATGTCGCCATCGCCTTTCGTCCTATGCGAAATCGCCTCGCACCACGCCTTGAGGAAGGCCTCCTTGCCCGCCCAGCGGGCCGCAAGATGCACCGCCTTGCCATCTCGCTTGACCTGCATCCGTTGAGCGGTCTGCCATCGCTCGCGCATGGAGAACAGGTTTCGCATGCGCGACCCAGGTTCGCCCAGTTGCTCGGCGAACGCAGGCACATCCACGACGTCATGCCCCAAACCCAGCATTTTCCAGCCTTTCGAAAGTTTTCAGAAAGAAACGAACCATGTCGACTTCCGCAAAACAGGCGGGCGACACTTCGTTTTCATGCAAAGATACCATCCTTGCTTAAGCGCTTCATTCTTTGTCACCCACATTGCTCGTCCCTCGTTTCGAGTCTGCGCAAGCGAAAATACGGCACCAAACGGGAGTCGTGCAGACGGAAAGTAGGGCGATTCAAGAATATGAAAATCCCGCATCCATCGCGAAAAACTGAGATTGCGACAGATACGGGATTTGATGACACGCCAGAAATTTCAGGCGCTCAGACGCGGGAATCAGGCTTCAAAGTAGCCGGATGCGCTCAGGCGCGCGTTCGGATCGAGCAGCATGGCCTTCTCCACTTCGTGCGCGTTGTAGCCGCGGCCATCCTCATGGAAACGACGGTTGTCGATCGGCTCGTAGAGCGCGGCGCGGCCCATCATACCTTCCTCAAGGCGACGCTGGCCAGCGGCCAGACGCTCGTTGGCGCGATCACGCCATGCGTTCAGCGCCTCGACGCCCGCGGTGTTGGCCACCGCCGCTTCGAATGCGCCCGGATTGACAATCGCAGCGAAGCCGGACACGTGGCCGAAACCGAGCGACGTGGCCAGGCCCGCCTTGACGGAGCCGACCTTCAGCGGCTCGCGCAGCCAGACCATGTGGTCGTCGCGCATGAGCTTCGGATCAACACAGTCAAGGGCGGCATTGGCCGGAATCACACCGGACTTGAACAGCTGGGTCAGACCGTTGACCTGGAAGATGCAGGCACCGCCCTTGGCATGGCCGGTGAGCGTCTTCTGCGAGATCACGAACAGCGGGTTGCCGTCGGTGCGGCCAATGGCGTGGGCCAACGTGTTGTGCAGTTCGGATTCGTTCGGATCGTTGGCGTTGGTGGACGTATCGTGCTTGGAAACCACGGCGATGTCGTCCGGAGTGACGCCAAGACGGGCCAGATCGCGCACCAGCTTGGAATCCTTGCCGCCCATGCCCGCTGCAAGCGCACCCAAGCCCGGAGCCGGGATGGAAGTGTGCGCGCCGTCTGCGTAGGAGTGCACGAATCCGATCACGCCGGCAACCGGCAGGCCGAGCTTCAACGCGATATCGCCACGGGTCAGCAGAATGGTGCCGCCACCCTGGGATTCCACGAATCCGCCACGACGACGGTCGTTGGCGCGGGAGAAGAAGCGCGCATCGATGCCCTTGGCGTACATTTCCTCCGAATTGGCGGTGGCGTTCATGTTGCCGAATCCGATCACGGATTCCACGCCGATGTCGTCGATTGCGCCGGTGACCACGAAGTCGGCCTTGCCGAGCGCGATCTTGTCGGCACCCTCTTCAAGAGAGACGGCTGCCGTGGCGCAGGCGGAAACCGGCTGGACCATGTTGCCGTAGCCGCCGATGTAGGACTGCATCACATGGGCCGCGACAACGTTCGGCAGGGCTTCCTGCAGAATGTCGGTCGGAATCTCATGGTTGAGGAAGCGATCCAAGTACAGCTTGCGCATGGAGGCCATGCCGCCGAAACCGGTGCCCTGCGTGGAGGCAACCATCGACGGATGCACCGCTTCGAGGATTTCGGTCGGCGTGAAGCCTGCGGACAGGTAGGCGTCGACCGTGGTGACGATGTTCCACAAGGCGATCTTGTCGACGTCGCCGACCATGGAGGCCGGAATGCCCCACTTGACCGGGTCGAAGCCCTTCGGGAACTGGCCTCCAACCGTACGGGTCATGGCCGCGCGGCGAGGCACGCGAATCATGGAGCCGGCATGGCGGGTGACGTTCCATTCGCCGGATTCGACATCGGCCGCGAAGCTGGTGTGCGTTTCGTCAAGCTTGACGTATTCTTCGGCAATCTCACGAGTCGGAACCGAGAAGGTCACATCGTGGTCAAGGAACACCTCGGCTTCTTCCTCGTCGGTGCCGTCCTTGTAGTCGTTGCCCATGCCTTCGTCGAACGGACGCACGCCGGAGCGTGCCACGACCTCGTCATGGTAGCGTTCCGCGATATCCTCCTCAGGCACGAGGTTGCCGTCAACGTCGTACCAGCCCGGCTTGGGGCTGTCGTTCCATGTCAGCAGACCCATGTTCCATGCCAGTTCGAGCACCGCGCCGGCAGACAGATCCACCTGACCATCGGAATGAATGCCGAGTTCGGCTTCGAAGCGGGTACGGCCGGAGCCCCACGGTCCAAGTTCGCCCACGGACACGATGACGATTTCGTCTTCCGGACGAGCGGTGACGTTCTGCCAATCGACAAGATCGACCTTGGCCTGACGCGGAGCACGCGGGCTTGGCAACGCCTTGATAAGCGTCTTGGCCGCGGTATCGGATTCGTCGCCTGCGATTGCGTTCTTGGCATTCGCCGCTTCCGCTTGGACCGCGTCCTCCATGGCTTCCGCACGCAGTGCCTTGATGTCGATCGGCTCGTTGCCGAGTCCGCCGGTCAGATCCACGTCGAGCGGAGCCTTGGCTGCTTCGATACGGGATTCGCGGGTGGAAAGGTTCAGCAGTTCAACTGCGATTTCGGCGGTGGAATAGGTCTTCAGACCGTGACGCTCCACCACTTCGACCAGCGGATCATTGCCACCCATCAAGCCCGTGCCGCGCACCCAACCGATCTTCGGATGGGCGAAGGTCACACGGCTCGACCACACCTTTTCGGCGCGAGCACGGTTCACAATCGCATCAAATGCGCTCTTCACTTCGCCATAGGCACCGTCGCCGCCGAAAATACCGCGGTTCGGCGATCCCGGCAACACCACATGCAACTTATGCTGCACATCGGTGTCGGCACCGATCTTCGCAAGTCCGGCAATCGCACGCTCAACACCCCACAGCATGAGGCGAGCCTGGGATTCGAACAGTTCACCGGAATCGGCAAGGTTGCCATGTACCGGCGGAGCCGCGAACGGGAAGAACAGGCTCGGCTCGTAAGCAGGCTTGAGAATCGTGGTGGTCGCACCGGAAGTCTTCTTCTGCACATTGCCGACCCAAGCGACCAACGCGTCCACATCACGGTAGCTTGACAGGTTCGCGGGAACCAGCCACAGCTTGGCATCGCCCGCCGCATGCTCACGGTAGGTCTGCTTGGCCCATGCCTTCACGCTTGGCTTGAAGCTGTGCGAGGTGGCCACCACGGTAGCGCCGCCTGCAAGCAGGCCGTTGACCACCTGGGCTGCGATGGAGTTCGGAGCCACGCCGGTCACCACTGCGATATCTCCAGCAAAACGGCTGTTTTCTGCCGATTCGGAAGCGTTTTCTCCTGCTTCGGCAGCGACACGATTGAATGCGATCTTCAGATCCGCGTTGTCGCTCTTGCCTGCATACCAAGCGGCTTCGTCGACAATGGTCTTGCCGAGACCGATGAAGCTGCCGTTCAATGCGGATTCATCGTTGTTGTAGTAGGCGCGTGCCAAGTCTTCACGTGCGGATGCCCAACGATCGTCAAACAGAATGGCCTTGCGCTCGTCGAAACGAGGTTCGACCTGCTTCGGCCAGTCAGCGCCGAGTTCAGCTTCGACCGCAGCCACAACAGCCGCGTTCTCATCAGCGGTTTCCTCGGCAACCGGAGCGACTACGCCCAGCTGGTTCAGCACGAATTTCGCCGTGGAGGCGAGCACGCCATCAGCACCGGTCACCTTGGCTGCGAACGCATCCAAAGCGGCGGAATCAACCACTGCCCCGCCGGCTGCGCCACCGGCGCTCGGCATGGCAACGGCGATGCCCTTATCGGCAGCAACCTTCTGCACGGCCGCATCGATCAGCGCGTTGGCAGCGGCCGCATTGGAAGCGGCATCCGTGCTCAACGAGGCAAGATCACCGCCACGAGAGCTGGCCCCCTCACGAGTTTCGAGCACGAGCGCAGCCACCACATGGGAAGCCCACCCTTCGCCAAGCTGCCATGTATCGGTCACACGCTTAGTGATCTGGCCGAGCTTCACACCGGCGGCACCGAACATGCCACGCACACGGTCGCGCACAATGTCGGACAGCACCGGACCGAACGCCTTGTAGTTCGGAGCGACCTTGTTGACCAAAGCGCTCAGCGCATTGACCGTCGCTTCGGCAGCACCATCCACGGAAGCCACACCCAGTTCGGAACTGATGTCCATAAGCAGCTGATTACGGCGAGAAGACACACCATTGGTCAGCGTATCGGTGGTATCGCTTTCGCCGATCTGATCGGGGCGAACCTTAGCCGAGTAAGCCAGCAATGTGGCAATCGCATCGGATGCCCTGAATGCAATATCCGCAACGGCAACGTCAGACGGAGCGCCGGCGGGAGCTGCAACAACCGGAACTTCCGCAACAGCAGCAGGAGCAGCCGCAGGAGCTGAGGCAACAGCCGGAGCAGCAGCCGCAGAAGAAGCAGAAGTCGCAACCGCAGAATCGTCAGCATCTTCTTCCGGAACCAACGAATCGGAATCAGTCATGTATACGCGGCATTCATCGCGACCAACGTTGTACACCGTCACATCGCGACCGGCAAACTGCGGCAGACGCAACGTCTTGGAACCCAGATTGGCGAGCGTCGGAGCATTGCCGAGACCAACCTCAACATACTCTTCCACACCAAGACCGCCCTGCTCGGAAGAACCGAACAGCAGAGCCTGCGTCTCAATCCAACGCACCGGAGAGGCGAACTGCCAAGACAGCAGTTCCGTAAGCAGCAATCGGCCGAGCTTCTGATCATCAGCAGCATAGGAATCCCAAATCTGCGGATCATCCAAAGCGGCCTGAATGCGCTCGGACGGCACGACTTCGAGAATCTTGGCTGCGAATTCCTTCGTCATTTCGAACGGAGCCGCAACCAGGTTCGGAATGTAGCGTCCGACTAGGCGGCCACGGTAATCGATGGTCTGCGGCAGGAGCGCGTCAAGCTTGTCACGGAATTCCGGCACACCCTTGCGCAGCAGCGTGGAATGGAACGGCACATCAATGCCCGGCACCAGCATGAACGCTGGCTTGCCGCCATATTCGGCCACGCGGCGGCTGGAATCGGCCTTCAGCGCCTTCAAACCGGCAATGGTGCCTGCCACGGCATACTGCTGGCCAGCCAGGTTGTAGTTCACGATCTGCAGGAACTCGCCGGAAGCCTTCGACACGGATTCAACGTACTCGCGCACACCGTCATCGCCCACACCGAACTGGTTCGGACGCAACGCACCCATACGGTAGTTGGAACGGCCCTTCGCATCGCGCGGAATGAGGTGATGCATGGTGGAGCCGCGGTGGAACACGAGTTCGATCACGGTTTCCAGCGGAATCACGCCGGCGAAGGAGCTCAACGCGTTGTATTCGCCCAGCGAGTGGCCTGCGAAATAGGCAGGCCAAATGTCGGCGCCGGCTTCGCGCAGACGTGCGGTCTGGGCGAATGCCACGGTGGCGAGCGCCACCTGCGTGAACTGGGTCAGGTTGAGCAGGCCTTCCGGATGGCGGTAGGTCACGCCGTTGGCGGTCAGTTCCTTCGGATTGTCACGCACGACGGCAAGGATCGAGAATCCAAGCTTCTCGCGGGTCACCTTGTCGGCACGCTTCCATACGTCTCGTGCGGCCGGGGACTTGGCACGCTCGTCGAGCACCATGCCCTGCTGCTGTATGCCCTGGCCCGGGTATACGAACGCGGACTTCGGCGCGCGCACGATGGCGGTACCACGAGACACGATGTTGCCTTTGATACGGCTGGTCACTTCGAGCACCATGCCGGAGTGAGCCACGCGTCCGACGCGTTCGATGGAGATTTCCACTTCGTCGTCGAGCTGCACCATGCCGTACATGTTGTAGGTCCAGCCTGCGATTTCATAGTGCGCACCCTTGCCGTCAAGCGCCTGCACCGCGTATTGTGCGGTTGCGGAGAGCCACATGCCGTGCACGAGCGGTGCCGCAAGACCGGAAACAGCAGCGCCACGATGCGAGGTGTGAATCGGGTTGAAATCGCCGGAAGTACGTGCGAAGGCGGTCATCTCGTGCGGAGCGGTCACCTTGACGCGGCGCAGCAGTCGGCGCGGAGTGCTTTCGATTTCCGCGTCGATTCCACCATAGTCTGGTGCTTCCGTCGGCAGTGCGTCGGAGTATGCACGACCACGGATGGCGAAACGTTCGGTTTCGTTGGCAAGCACGGTGCCGTCTTGCGTGCTGTGGGTGACGTGGATGGTCACCACACGGCCGGATGCCGATTCGAAGTAGTCTTCGGCCCAGCTGGTCAGCGCGATTTGTTCGCCGATATGCTTGAGCAGTTCGTCTTCGCTGACTTCCAGTTCGATGAGATGGTCGAGATGCACTGCGTTGAGCAGGCCTTCGATCACCGGGAAGCCGTTGACGTACACGGATCCGAGGGCCGCGTAGATGGCGGGCCATGCCGGTCCGACGAGCGCGTCCGGTGCGATGCGGGACGGCACCAGGTTGCTTGGCAGCGCGCCGCCGGTGGCCGCTTCATGGTCGAAGCCGAGGTTGGCGGACAGCGTGTAGCTGGCATGCGCCTGGCCGAACGGATAGGAAGCTTTGTCAGCCACCTGTTCAATAACAGGCATGGCGGTGAGCTTGTCTCCAGTAATGGCGGTGTTACCAATGCCGGCAGTGTCTGCAAGCATACGGTACACGTGTTCCGGTAGGCGGTCACGGTCGACCACCGGGAAGAGCCCGGATTCGTTGCCGTCTACGTTCAGCGGGATGACGATGTCTCGTACGGCATGCTTGGACTTGCCACCGTCCGGATCGTTGTCCCAGTAGGTATCGAGATGGATGTCGAGATCGTACTTTTCGACGCTTCCTTCGCTGGAAATCTTGCGAATCTCATAGTTGGCGTCACCGTTGCTAGTGCCGTATGCCGGGTTTGCCATGAGATGGCCCACCCACGAAATGTTCGGGGATTTGCGAATGAATTCTTCTGCGGAAGATGCCGCGCCGAGCTGGGCGAACGCGGTTTTAGCTGCGATCGGCGATTCTGCGGAAACGCGCTTGACCATGGTCGCTTCGAAACGGCCAAGAATGTCGGCGACCGGTTCGTCAACGGTGGTGATGCCCGCGACGGAGATCGGACCAGGAATAATACGCACGGAATCGGCGGAGTAACGGGAGTCTTCGGACTGCCACAGCTGGTCCTGACCCCACCAACGCAGCAGGTCGTTATCGATGACGGGCACGAACGGCATTGGCTTCGGATATTCACGCACGAGCACCGGGAACCAAGCTTCATCCATCGGGGTGACGGTCAGTTCGTCGGCTTGCGGATAGACTTCGGCAAGCTTGGCGATGGCCGCGTGCGGATCGGATCCCACATCGGCACGGGATGCGAACAGCGATGCGAATTCGCCGCTTTCCTGCGTGGTGACGCGAGCTTCAATACGCTGCAGCAAGTGCAGGAAGCGATCGGCATAGGTTTCGTCGACCCACGGGAAAGCGAGATCGGCGAAACGCTGCGCCCATGCGAGATAGGTCATGGCCTTCAGGTCACCGAAATACGGCTTCGCGGTGGCGTTCAACGCTTCGATGATTTCCTCACGACGGCTTTCCAGCTCTTCCGGATGCTTCATCACGCGCACCAGCAGGCGTCCACAACGTGCGGAAGAGTTTTCCAGCTCGTAAATGTCAGCATGCAGGTGGCTCAGGCCGGAAGTGACTCCACCCTTGGCCTGGCCGCTCGGCACCCACTGCTCGCCCAGCGGAGCGAACGGATCGGCGTCTGCTCCCTTGGCGGGAATGCCTGGGGTGTTGACGAGCATCTGCTTGACTTCAGGGCTGGTGTGCGCTTCCTTGGCGGTCATCACGGCGGTGCCGACGAGCACGCCATCCACCGGCATGAGCGGGCGACCGTATTCGGCGGACCATTCGCCGGTGATGTAGTCGGCGCCACGTTCCGGCGTACCGATGCCGCCGCCGACCACGAGCACAAGGTTCGACTGTTCGCGCACTTCGGCATAGGTGCTGAGCAGCAGATCATCCAACGATTCCCACGAATGGTGACCGCCTGCGGAACCGCCTTCAACTTCGATCAGCACCTTGACCGGAGCGACGGCCTTGGCGATACGCACCACCTGACGAATCTGGTCGACGGTACCCGGCTTAAAGCTCACATATGGGAATCCGTCGGCGTTGAGATTGTGGATGAGTTCCACGGCCTCGTCAAGTTCCGGAATGCCCGCGGACACGACCACGCCGTCGATCGGAGTGCCGCTGGCACGCTTCTTCGGCACGATACGCTGGGATCCGAACTGCAGGTTCCACAGGTAGCGGTCCATGAACATCGCGTTGAATTCAACGGTACGGCCTTCTTCAAGCTCTTCTTCTAGCTTGGCAACATGACGGTCGAACACGCTGGCGGTCACCTGGCCACCGCCTGCAAGTTCCGCCCAGTAGCCGGCGTTGGCGGCCGCGGCCACGATTTCCGGCTCCACGGTGGTCGGGGTCATGCCGGCGAGCAGTACCGGAGCCTTGCCGGTCAGTTCGGTGAATGCGGTGCGCACCTTGTCTCCAGCGGAGGTGTGGATGATGCTTGGTGCGAAGCGGGTCCAGTTCTGGGTGCGCTCCGGCAAGGTTTCCAGCGTGGAGAGCTCGCCACGATCAGCCACGGTAGAGGCTTCCACCACACCGACACCAGTGCCTTGGGCAACAGTGGAGAACAGTTTGCCAACGGTGGTTCCCGGACCAAAGTCCAACACCCACAGGGCACTCGGATCGGTGGATTTCATGAGCGCACGCACGCGGGCGGCCCAATCCACATGGTTGAGCAGCACTTCGGCTGCAAGCTCGCGAGCGTGGTCGGCGTCGATTCCGCAGGATTCCGCCCATGAAACAGCCTGTGAAACAGCATCGGCCATGAGCGGGCTGTGGAACGGCAGGGTCACGTCAAGGTATTCGAGCACCGGTTCGAACACACGACCGCCACGCACCTTCTCTTCGCGCAGCTTGGCCTGGTGCTTGTGCTCCTTGGCCACTTCCACGCCGAACGCGGCCAGATCCTCCGGGTAGCCGGAGAGCACATAATGCGTGGCGGAATTGGTGACGGCCACGGCAATCGGGCCGCGGGCACCGGAAACACGCTTGATCAGCGCATCCACCTGGGCACGGGTGATGTCTTTGACCGACAGCATCGGCGTGGCTTCGCCGTGACGTGCGGCAAGACCAAGCTGACGCGCCTGACGGGTGCCGGCAACACCGATCAGCGTGGCAATCGCAAGAATTTCATCAATTTGCGCGGAAGCCGCCTCAATGGAACCCGCTTCGACAATCGACTGCACCATGTGCACGGCGAGCACGCCTTGGGAGTGACCGAGCACGGCAACCGGCTTGGCAACGGCGGGATTGTAGCCGAGAGAAGCAGCGTCGAGCAGCGCACCCAACTGGGCGAGAGCAATGCCCGGAACGCTTGCGGAAGCCGCTGCGGCAGCGCCGAGTCGTGCCGGATTCGGCTCGAATCCAAACAGGTCGACCGGGCGGCCGGTGGTGGCGAGCAGGTCGGCTGACACCGGGTACAGCAGTGCCTGAGCTGCGTCGGCATGGGCGTGCAGCGCTTCGTTGAGCACCGGATTGGCGTTTTGGTCGGTGAGCGCCACCGGCCATGGGGTGGATTGTCCGGCGAAGGCGAGCGCGTGCGGCTCACCGTTCAGTCGATCAAGAAAAAAGGTGTTCATGATGTTCCTTACTTGTTTCAAAAATCTTGCGATGTGTTCTTGCGATTGATTCTTGCGTTTACGTTTGCTTACGATTCATCCGCGCACTTTGCACCCGTCACAACGGCTGGTTGCCATGGTGTTTGGTGGTTTTGCGCACACGCTTCTTGCTGGAGAGCAGTTTGAGCGATTCGATGATGGTTTCGCGCGTTTGCTCGGGGTCGATCATGGCGTCGATTTCACCCATTTCCAGCGAAAGATTCGCGTTGACGGTGGTGCGTTCGTAGTCGGCCACGTATTTAGCCCGGAGCGCTTCGACGTCTTTGCCTGCGTCTTTGGCTTTCTGCAGGTCTTTGCGGTGGATGATGTTCACCGCTCCGGCTGCGCCGAGCACTGCGATTTGGCTGGATGGCCAAGCGTAGTTGAGGTCGGCCCCAATGGCTTTGGATCCCATCACGATGTAGGCACCGCCGAAGGCTTTTCGCAGGATTACGGTGACCAGCGGCACTTGCGCGTTGGCGTAGGCGTAGATCACTTTCGCACCGCGGCGGATGATGCCCGCATGTTCCTGTTCGGCGCCAGGCTTGTACCCGGGGGTGTCCACCAAGGTGACGACCGGCAGGTTGAACGCGTCGCACAGACGCACGAATCGTGCCACTTTTTCGGAGGAATCCACGTCGAGGATGCCCGCGTTGACGTTCGGCTGGTTTGCCACAATGCCGACCGGATGCCCGTTCACGCAGGCGAATCCCACCACTGCGGAGCTTGCAAACAGCTCGTGCACTTGTACGAATTCGCCGTAGTCCACGATGCAGCGGATCACGTCGAGCACGTCGTATGGCTGGCGGTCGTTGTCGGGCACGATGGTGGCGAGTCGTTTGGCTACGTCACGATCGGAGCGGGTTGCGGCGTACGCGTAGGTGGGAGGCTGCAGGTCGGAGTTGGACGGCAGGTAGGCGAGCACGGTTCGCGCGTAGTCGATCGCGTCAGCTTCGTCTTCGCCCAAATAGTGCGCTACGCCGGAGGTGGCGTTGTGCACATAGCCGCCACCGAGATCGTCCATGCTAATCACTTCGCCGGTGGCCGCTTTGACCACGTCAGGGCCGGTGACGAACATGTTGGAGTTCTCGCGGGTCATGATGATCAGGTCGGTCAGTGCCGGGCAGTACACGGCTCCGCCCGCGCAAGGGCCGAGAATCAGCGAAAGCTGCGGCACGAAACCGCTGGCATCGCAGGTTTTGCGGAACAGATGCCCGTATTGCGTCAGCGCGGCCACGCCTTCCTGAATGCGGGCGCCACCCGAATCGATGAGCGCGATGATCGGCACTTTCAGATCGAGCGCCTTGTCCATCAACCGGCAGATCTTGCGGCCTTCCGCGACTCCCAAAGTGCCGCCACGCACGGAGAAATCCTGCGCATAGACGGCGACTTTGCGCCCGAACACTTCGCCGAAACCTGTGATGACCGCCGCTCCCGCACGACCACCGTTGATGTCGCCGCCGCAGAATCGTCCGATTTCCTCAAAAGAACCGGTATCGAGCAGCAGGTCGAGACGTTCGCGTGCCGTCAGCTTGCCTTTAACGTGCTGGCGATTGCGTGCATGATCTTCCGCTTCGTGCGCGAGTTGTGCCGCTCGCAGTACGGATGCGCGGATTGGCTGGGACGCGCCCGGCACGTCGGTTGCGGAGGCGGTTGCGGCCGCAGAGACGGCTTCGGCTGCGTTTTTGCCGAGTCGTTCCTGCTGTTCCATCACGATTTTCACGGCTTCTTTAACGGCCGGGCTTGCGATGATATCGGTCATCACTTACCCCCTTCCGTAGTGTCGCCAACAGCGGTTCCGTCAGCTTGCTTTCCGTTACCGCTCGCTCCGGTCACATCGATGGTCATCAATGTTTCGCCGGCTTCCACGCCCGCCGCGGGCCCCACGAAAATCTTGGTGACGGCGCCCTTGACCGGCGCATACACATAGTTTTCCATCTTCATGGATTCGAGTACGACGAGCAGGTCGCCCTTGGCCACCTGCTGGCCTTCGGCCACGTTAATGCGTGTCACGACGGCCTGCATCGGACTTGCGATCACGCCGGATTGGCCGTCGTTGCTTTGCTGTTTTTTCTGCGCATGATGCAGTCCCTGCCCGCGCAGAGGCTGGATGGCGCGTTTCGCGTCACGTGCTTTGGCACCGCCCGTCAGGTTGGCGACGATGTCGTTCGGCACGGTCAACGACACTCTGCGATTGTTGACTTCGATGACGAAGGTTTCGCTGGATTCCTTCTTGTCGACGTCAAGAGAGCCCGTCGTGCCAGACACGGATGCCGGCTGCCCTCCTTGGGACGATACGGCTTCTTTGTTGAGATACTTGCGTTCCAGCCATTTGGTGCTGACATCGTATGCGGCACCGTGTTCGGCGGTGAATTCGTCGTCATTGAAGATCTGTTCGAACAGGCTTGCCGGAGTTGGCACGCCTTCCACTTTCAGTTCGCTCAATGCTCGGCGCACACGTGCCACGGCCGCGGCGCGGTCGGATGCGGTGACCACGAGTTTGCCCATCATCGAATCGAATTTCGGCGAGATGGTGTCGCCTTCGACGACGCCGGAATCCACGCGGATACCCGGTCCGGACGGCCAACGCAGCGAAGTCAGCGTGCCGGAGCTTGGCGCAAGGTTCTTTGCCGGATCCTCGCAGGTCAGACGCAGTTCGAAACTGTGCCCACGAAGCGGATGGTTCACGGTCAATTCCTCACCGTTGGCGATGGTCAGCTGCTCGCGCACCAGGTCGAGTCCGCAAACCTCCTCGCTGACGGTATGCTCCACCTGCAGGCGCGGATTGACTTCCAGGAAGTACACTTTGCCTTGCTCGGTCACCATGAATTCGCAGGTGCCAAGGCCTTCGTAATCGACCGCTTCGAACAGTCGGCGGGAGTAGGTTTCCAGCTGGTCGGTCACATCAGAGGGAAGGAACGGTGCGGGAGCCTCTTCAACAAGCTTCTGATTGCGGCGCTGCACGGAGCAGTCGCGCGTGGAATACACGGTGAAGTTACCGTGCGAATCGCGGCCGCACTGCGTTTCGACGTGACGCCCTTTGTCGATGAATCGTTCAACGAAATATTCGTTCAGATCGCCGCCCTGCAGCGCGTCATGATTCATGTAGAAGCCGCGCAGCTCATCATCATTATGCACCAGCGTGATGCCGCGGCCGCCGCCGCCATCGGTACGCTTGAGCATCAGCGGATAACCGTGCGTGTGTGCGAAATCAAGCAGCAATCGCATGTCGGAAATCGACTGGGAAATACCGGGAACCGGCGGAACTTTCGCAAACGTCGCCACACGACGTGCGGTGATCTTATCCCCTAAATCCACGAGGGCTTCCGGATTGGGACCAACCCAGGCCGCGCCCGCGTCGATCACTTTCTGTGCGAATGAAGCGACTTCGGAAAGGAATCCATAGCCCGGATGCACTGCGTCGGCACCGCTGCGCTGCAGAATGTCGATCAGCAGATCCTCGTTGAGATATGTGTCTTTGTATGTATCTCCGGAAAGCAGATATGCGTCGTCAGCCATCTGCACATATTGCGCATGACGATCCTGTTCCGCATACACCGCAACCGTGGGAATCCCCATCTCACGCGCGGTGCGCACTACGCGAAGAGCGATTTCGCCGCGATTCGCCACCAGAAGTTTGTTGACATTTTTAGGCATAACGTCAAGTTTGGCCGAACGAACGAAAAATCGGGAACTCGTTTCCCACAAAAGACACGCGATCTTTTTGTAAGGCTCCACAAACGTTACCGAAACTTAGCCAACCTACGATTGGGGGCATAAGTTGACAAACCATGCATTTTCGTCACTTTTGCGATTGCCGTCATTTCGGCCGTCAACAATCGTCGATTCATCAACAGTAATGCAAGCAGATTCAAGGAGAATTATCGTGCGTAACGCAATGCTGACGCTCAAAACCACACTGAAAACCGCTACCAGCGGCACTCTCGGCTCCGTACTCAAGCCCACGCTGTTCGCCGTACTCATGTGGGCAGCTTCCGCGGCCGGCGCCGTGCCGATTCCAGGCACGCCCGTGCCGATCACCTTGCAGACGTTTGTGGTGATGCTGGCCGCGCTGATGCTGCCGTGGAAGCAGGCCGGCGCCGCAATGCTCATGTATCTGGCGGCAGGCGCGGTCGGTCTGCCGGTGTTCGCAGGCGGCGCTTCCACCATGGCATTGGTCGGCCCGAGCGCCGGCTTCCTGATCGGCTTCCTGCCGGCAGCCGTCGTCACCTCGCTGCTCAAGGGCGAAGCCCGCACCGATTCGCTGAAGCACGGTGCGCTGACCGCCGCACGTTATCTGTTCGCCTGCGTCGCCGGCTGCATTGTGCTTGACTATCTGCTTGGCTTCATCGTGCAGTCCGCCATTACCGGCGTTGCGCTGCCGATCGTCGCGGTGGCTTCCATGGGATTCATTGCCGGCGACGCGGTCAAGGCCGTTGTCGCTTCCGCTGTGGTCGCAGGTCTTGCCAAGCTGAAGTGAGTGGAACGCGTTACGAACGTTTTCCTCACTTGCCGAGCACGCCCACATCGGCCGTGCTCACCCGATGCAACACGCCTTCCTGATCCTCAATAGTCAGGGAGGCGTCGTCGTTTAAAGCGTTAGCCTTGCCCCGCAGGATGGTTCCATCCACGAAATGCGCTTCGCAAGATTTGCCAAGCGTCCAACAGATCGGAATCATGACCTCTCTGGCACGCACGGCCTCACGATGGGGATCTTCCTCGAAATCAGCCAACCGCGAGCGCAATCCTTGCACCCAACGTGCGGCGATTGCATCGCGCATAACGGCAGCATCCGGCAGATCATGCGCAATCAACTGCAATGACGTGGCCATGTCTATCGGCAATCGTTCCTGCGCGACGGCAAGATTCAAACCGACGCCGATCACAATGGCGACGCGATCCCCACAACCCGTAATCGGCACCATTTCGGCGAGAATGCCGCCGAGTTTCCGTCCCTCCACGAAAATATCGTTCGGCCATTTCAGCGCAATGGTTCCAATCTTCCCGTCAAAATCGCCGCCGCAATCGCGTACCGCGCCAACAATCGCCTCACGCATCTCGTAACCGGCGATCATTTGCAGCCAACCGCTGACGGATAAATCGCGCATAATCGAAACGGGCACGCTTACCACCAGCGACACGATGAACGACTCCCCCGGAACGCTCGTCCACGTATGGTCGAGACGCCCGCGGCCTGCTGTCTGCTCATTCGCCGCAATGACCACGATTTCATGCCCGCTCCACGCAGACTTCCCTGCATTCACGCCATCCGCGCTGTTCACGCCATCCGCACCATTCGCACCGAACAGCACTCCCTCGCGCACCAAATTCGCGGCATACGTATTCGTGGATCCCACGGTGTCGAGCAGCAGCACCTGATCCGCCGCAACACAAGTACGCGGCATAATCATTGCCGAATCCAAAATCGCCATCATTACCTATCTACTACGGTATGTTCGATGCAACGTAACGGCCAGCACAACAACCACGCAGCCGCTATTCGTCCTGCCGCACTTGGCTGGCCTCATGCTCGCTGACCACGTTCGCATTGGCCGCCAGCCGCGCATTACGCGACTCGCGCCAGAATTGCAGGCATACGAAACCGAACACGAACGCGACCGGCAGCATATGCCGTTCGAAATTGTTGGCCGGAGCGGTGATCATCACGCCCATGAGCAGCAACAAGGGCAAATGCCACGACAGCGAACGCCACCGTCGCAGCACCACTTCGGCAGCGCCGACCAGCAGCATCAGCGTTACGTACAGATTGCCGTGCGTCACCCAGCCGACCACGGGAATATTGCCCCATCCTTTGGCGAAACCAGCCACCGCATCGCGCCAATCGTGGTTGTACAGGTGTATCCACACATTGCCGCTCTGCACGTAATCGTTGTTCACGTAGTAGTCCATCGACACGTACGGCAGGTCAGTCACGTCGAAATAGCCGAAACACTCCGCGAAAAACGCGTCGAGTGCGATCACGGGATTCGCGACGACGATTTCAAGCCATGCCTCGTTGAAGTTCTTCATGTCGTCTTCGGTGACGGTACGCCACTTGTAGCTGACTTTTTTTGATTGGATGCCGGAGGATTTCACCGGGTCGGCGTCCTGCCAGGAGTATGCTTCGGCCATTTGGTCGAGGTTAAAGATGGGTTCGAGCTTTTCCGCCGCGTCTGCCGGAATGCCTTTTGGATTGTATTTGGCGACGCGCGCGATCTGTTGCAGTTGGATGCCCCGGCTTTCGATCGGGTCGCCACCGATGATGGCACCCGTGTTGGTGAGGAATACGATGCCGCCATGAATGAGGATGGTCGGCAGCAGCAGTGCCACAAGATAGGTTTTCCAACGTTTTCGATCGTTGATGAGCGCCAGAATCAGGGTGAAGAGAATGATGTACCATGCGTATTTCGCACTGATGAGCATCACGCAGCTTGAGATGATGAGCGCCATGATCGAGCGTTTGCGCAGACGAGTCGGCTTGCCGTTGATGGTGGGCAACGCTTTGATGTGCGTCATATGCAGTTCGTACCACACGCCGAACCACCATACGAATGCGAAAGCGAACAGCGGCGATTTCGTCAGGGAAATCGTGGCGAACACTGCAAGGGGGCACACCATGAAGAACAGAAGTATCACGAATCGGGTTTTCGCACCGGCCCGCAGTCTGGAAGGACGTGCCACGACGCCCGCTTCGGGATGCGTGTAATCGCGCATATTCCAGCAATCGTGGCGTTCCGGATGTGAGAAGTCGAATGTGCCGACGCCGAGCCTGCGCCACGGCAGGTTGAAGAATCGGTTGGCGGTCGCCGAACAGCAGAATGCAGCGAACAGCCATTGCAATGCGGCGAGCACCACAATGCCCGCATCGTTGGAGTCGGTGATATAGCGAGAAACCGCCGCCACCGCGCCGTAGAACACGGTGAGCACAACGTTATGCTGGTCGGTCAGGTACGTGGGATCATCCGGCCACATGTAATGCGCGGTCGGGTAGATATCCATGGGCACGAACGAGAAGAAGCCGATATACGGTTGCTTCAGGCCCGTCCACTGGTTCAACGCCCAGCTGAATTCGCGGATTTGCGAACGCATGTCGGCGCCGAATGCGGCCAATAGCGTGGTCGGCACCCACAGCCAGCCGATCACGAACACCAGCATGAGTTTCCACCAGCAGTCGGTGCAACGGGTCAGTTTGCGCCCAAGCCATACGATCATCGCATGAAGGGCACGCCCTGGGCGACTGTGCGCAGCGTCATGCAGGTGTCGCAACATAATGCCGAGCACAGTGGTTGGCGTTCCCGCGATCTCGTCGCATAGTCTTTCATACCGACGTACGAAATATCGCGGAAGCACGCGACGGCCATGTCCGAATCTGACCAGCGCGACGACAATCGAAAAACATATTGCGAAAGCGACCGCCAAATACAGCACGTTCAGCCAGCCAAAGTCGGAAAGTCCGCCACCGAACCAATACAACGGCCCGATGGCACAACACCATGCCACCCACAGGCATGCCAGCACGGCCAGTGTCCAGCTGAGGAACGTGCCGACCTTCCCGCCACGCTTTCCGGTTTTCTTGACTTCGCTCATAAGCGGCATAATAGCGGCACTCCCCGAATGAGCCTCCCCTTGTTGCCGCCGCCCGTTCAGCGATTCGTTGGATAGACGGCTACACTTGACGCTTATGAACTCCGATCAGACAGACATTCTCGACCTTCTGGCAGGGCACACCGACGATTCGACCATCGAACGGCTCGCTTTCGAATGCCTGATGACAAATCTTACGGATGATCGCGTCGCCTCGTTGATGAACGTGCTCGGATGGCGCGGAAATTTCGATTGCTTCGCGATTGGCGGCACACCGAAGGTGAGTCCTGCCTCGGCTTCGCTTGTCGCGCGCAATGCGGTGCATGATTTGGGTGGAGAGCACGCGATCGTCGGCACGTACGGCAATTTTCTGCTGGTGTTGGTCTGCCAGATGGGAGCCGCCACCGCCGAGGTGACGTGCACATCTGTCATGCCCGCGTTCAGCGAGGATGAGCCGGTGTATTTGAGCCCGGTACGTTCCGGTGTCGTCGGCGCCTCGCATGTGTTGCGTGAAACCTTGTTCTCACTGCAGGCCGCTCCCGCTTTGGCCTCGCCGTCCCGCCCGTTGCGTGCCGACGAATTACTGCCTGAGAGGGCGCTTTTAGGCGATGACTACGCTCGTGAGGAGCTGTATCAGAACGTGTATCGGGTGCTTCATGGCGATAATCCCGACGATCCGACATTTGTGACGGTTTCCACGTTTTTGAGGAACGGCAGTTCGTTGGAGAACACCGCGAAGGATTTGAACGTGCATCCGAATACGGTGCGTTATCGTTTGAAGCGTGCCGCGGAAACGACCGGTTGGGATGCGACCGATCCGCGCGACGCATACGTGTTGACGACCGCGCTTGCAATTGGCCGTATGCGCGATCGTTGAAACCACTTTTCTGTTTTTAATATCTATCCGATATCTGGTTTCATTGAGATTCTTTGATATTCAGACAATTGCAGGATCATTATTTATTAAATGAGATAGATAATCGCAAGATATATACGAAAAGACCCGCATCTCGCGTTGGGGCGGGATGCGGGTCTTTTGCAAGCCATATAGAAGCTATTTGCAAGCTATACTACTCAGGCGATGACCGCCGGATCAACCGGGACACCCGGGTTCATCGTGGAGGTGATGGTCGCCTTGGTGACGTAGCGGCCCTTCACGGTGGACGGCTTCAGACGCTTGATTTCGTCGGCAACAGCCTTGAAGTTCTCGTCGAGAGCCTGCTCGGTGAAGGAGAGCTTGCCGATGAGGAAGCTCAGGTTGCCGTTCTTGTCAACGCGGAAGTCGACCTTACCGCCCTTGATGTCCTTGATGGCCTTGGCGACGTCCATGGTCACGGTGCCGGTCTTCGGGTTCGGCATGAGGCCACGCGGACCGAGCACACGGCCGAGGCGGCCGACCTTGCCCATCATGTCCGGGGTAGCCACCACGGAATCGAAGTCAAGGAAGCCGTCGGCGACCTTCTGCACGAGATCGTCGTCACCGACGATGTCGGCGCCAGCCTCGAGAGCCTCGGCGCTGAAAATCCTTGCGCGCGAGCTGAACGTGCCGATCATCCTGCTTTCTCAGCTTTCGCGCGGCCCGGAATCGCGCACCTCCAACGGGCACCGGCCTATCATGGCGGACCTGCGCGAATCGGGCGCCATCGAGCAGGATGCGGATGTGATCATGCTGCTGTACCGCCCGGCCGTTTATGCGGAGGCAGGGGACATTGAAGCGGAGAACGACAACACGATGGAAGTCATCGTTGCCAAGCACCGCAACGGCCCCACGGACACGGTCTATCTTTCCTGGCTGGAGCAGTACACCAAGTTTACGGATCGTTCGGACCGGGAAGAGTATTGATTCCCGGCGCCTGCCGGCCAAAGGCACGCCTTTTTTTACACCCAGTTTTTCCCGCCAAAAGGCGGGATTTGCTTTTTTTTGCGTTTTGGAATATAATCATCATGTTATAGTATGTGCGTGGGAATCATCTTTTTTCTTTCCCTGCGCACGGGCGGCAGCGCCAGGGTATTATATTTTTATTTTATGGAGGACTCATAACATGGAAGCCCGAAAACGGCGGCATGGCGACCGCCGGGACGGGTATTGGTTGCGTGACCTCGATGCACTGCACGGGTTCACCCCATACCTGTTCCCGAACCGCGCCGACAATGAAGCCTTCATCGAGGAGGAGGTTGATCTTACGAACCTCAATGCGTTCCTCGAGAAGAAAAACAGCGAAAACCCAGAATTCAGGTACACGTTTTTCCATGCAATCCTTGCAGCGATTGTAAAAACCGTTACGCTACGCCCGCGCATGAACCGCTTCGTGCAGGGCAACCGCATGTATATGCGCAACTGCTTAACGGCATCGTTCGTCATCAAAAAGCAGTTCAACGATGAATCGCATGAATCGCTCGCGTTCCTCTACTTTGCGCCGGAGGACACGATCAACGATGTGCATCAGAAGCTTTACAAGGAAATCCATACCTATCGCGAAACCAATGCCACCGATAATTCAACGGACGGCATGGATATGCTGCTCAAATTCCCGCGCTGGATCCTGCGCATCATAATCAAGATCCTGCACAGGCTGGATTATTATGGCCGCGTGCCGCTCTCGCTTGTCAAGACCGATCCCAATTATGCCACGATCTTCCTTTCCAACCTTGGCTCCATCAAGCTCAACGCCGCATATCATCACTTGAACAACTGGGGCACCAACTCCCTGTTCGTAACGATCGGCGAAAAGCGCCTCATGCCCTATCATGATGCGGAGGGCAAGGTTGAAATGCGCGAAACGCTCAAGCTGGGCATCACGCTGGATGAGCGCATCGCAGACGGTTACTATTATTCCAAATCCATCCGGCTCCTGAAGCATCTTCTGCAAAACCCGGAACTGCTGGAGCTTCCCGCCAATCAGGAGGTTGAATATTAATTTTATGAGCAATTATACTACAGCGGCCGTGCGCCCTGCTCCCGAAACCAAAACCTGTATCGTTCAGGCGCCCTGGCTGCGCTTCTATGACACCGTGCCCGCAACGCTGACCTATTCCAAAAAAACCATGGCCGAGGCCGTGTTCGAAATCGCGGAGCAATATCCGGATTACATCGCCTGGGATTTCATGGGCGGCAAGACAACCTATAAAAAAGCGGCGGAGGAAATCCGCGCCTGCGCCCGTGCGCTCATGGCTATGGGCGTGCGCGAGAACGACCGCGTCACCATCTGCATGCCGAACGTACCGCAGACGGTTGCGATGTTTTATGCGGTGAACCTTGTCGGCGCCATCGCCAACATGATCCACCCGCTTTCAAGCGAAGGCGAGATCGAGTTCTACATCAGGGAGTCCGGCAGCGTCGCCGCCATTACGCTCGATCAGTTTTATGGCAAGTTTGAATCCATCCGCGCGAATGTGGATCTGCCTCATCTGATCATCACAAGCGTTGCGGATGCGCTGAGTCCCGTTATGAAGCTTGGCTACAAGCTCACCGAAGGCCGTAAATACCCGCCCGTCCCCAAAAACGCTCCCGTCGTGTTCTGGAAGGATTTTCTGAAAAACGGGGAGCGCTTCCGCGGCAACTACATCCGCCCCCGCAAGGCGGAAGATGGCGCGGTGATCCTCTACAGCGGCGGTACTACGGGCGTAACGAAGGGCATCCTGCTTTCCAACCTCAACTTCAATGCCCTCGGCGCACAGATTATCGCCACGAACCCCATGTTCAAGCCGGGCGACAAGATGCTCGCCATCATGCCCATGTTCCACGGCTTCGGCCTTGGCGTCAGCATTCATTCCATGCTCGTGAACGGCGGCCGCTGCATCCTGATCCCGCGCTTCACGCCGCAGACCTATGCCGAGCTGCTGAAGAAGCATAAGCCTAACTTCATTGCGGGCGTGCCCACGCTTTATGAAGCATTGCTGCGCCTCCCGGGCCTGGAGGATCTTGACCTTTCCTGCCTGAAGGGCGTGTTCTCCGGAGGCGATTCGCTTTCCGTGGAGCTCAAGAAGCGCTTTGACAAATTCCTTAAGGAACACAAAGCCACCATTGAGGTGCGCGAGGGATACGGCACGACCGAGTGCGTTACCGCGAGCTGCCTGACGCCATACCACATGTCCCGCGAAGGCAGCATTGGCATCCCGTTCCCGGATACGTTCTATAAGATCGTCCGCGTCGGCACGGAGGAGGAGCTTCCATACGGCGAAGAAGGCGAAATCTGCCTTTCCGGCCCCACGGTAATGATGGAATACGTTGGCCATCCGGAGGAGACGGCGAACACCCTGCGCACCCATGCGGACGGCATGACCTGGGTGCACACGGGCGACCTTGGCAAGATGGATGAGGACGGCTTTATTTATTTCCGCCAGCGCATCAAGCGCATGATCGTCACAAGCGGTTACAACGTGTACCCTTCCCAGATTGAGAACATCCTCGATGCGCACGACGCGGTGCACATGAGCTGCGTCATCGGCGTGCCGGATCCGCTCAAAATGCAGAAGGTGAAGGCGTTCGTGATGCTCAAGCCCGGCTTTGAAGCATCTGCGGAAACCAAACAGGAGCTGCTTGCCTATTGCCGCAAACATGTCGCCAAATACGCCATGCCTTATGCCTTTATGTGCAGCGTCAAGATACCCAATAAGGGTTGTAAGGGGCGTCCGAACATCGTGGGAAAGGCTCGTCATAAGCTGGCGATTGGTTTCTTCTGTCTGCCGGACAATCGAAAGTCTGCTTTCATAGGACACAACGATCTCATTGATTTCATAGGCAAGAGGCGCTGTCAGTTCATTTGTTGCAGACAAAATACGCCGGTTGCCATTTCCGTTTTTCACATCAACCAGTGCATCGGTCATTTCTGCGATTTGCTTTTTTACGCGCCGAACGAGAAAGATGGAGGTCAGCACAGCCAAAACAGCAATCCCAATGGACAAGAAAACGATGATTTCCATGCTGGCTACACCTCCTTATTAAACCGGTAGCCAATCCCTTTGACCGTTTGGATATACTTTGGACTGGAAGGATTGACTTCTAATTTTTTACGAAGCCGGCTGATGATCGCCATAATGTTACTGTCATCATAGAAATATTCTTCGCCCCATACTTCCTCATAAATCTGCTGTTTGGTCAAAATTTTTCCTTGATGCTTTGCACAGTACAGGAGCAGATCAAATTCCTTTGGTGGAAGTTCAAAAGTGCCGTTTTCCGTCGTAACAGAACGATTTTCAAGGTCAATCTGCAATCCATCAAAATCCAGTTTTTGCACAGCTCCGGCTTGATGATTAAAACGGGTGTAGCGGCGAATAAGAGACGCAATACGGGCAATCAGTTCATCCATATCAAACGGTTTTGTAAGATAATCGTCCGCTCCGGCCCGTAAGCCCCGTACTTTAGAAATGCTGTCATTTTTAGATGTGAACATCAAAATCGGCAGACTGTTCTCTTTGCGGATTTCTTCCAGCGTTTCAAAGCCATCCATACCAGGCATCATCACATCCAGCACCACAAGCTGATACTCCTGCTCTCTTAATTTTTGTAAGCCCTCTTTTCCGGTATTACAAAAATCAGCTTCTATGTTTTCTGCTTGTACGCTACGTTTAATCAAAGCGCACAGTTCTCTGTCATCATCTATAATCAGGATTTTATTCATGGTGCAACCCCTTCCCTTGTTTTGTCCTTCCGTCAATCGGCTTTTCTGCGTTCTTTGGGATCAGCCAAACACCAGCCATCTTCACAGCACCGGGGATACGCCCAGCTGCACAATAGTAATTTACTCTACGAGGTGTCACGCCCCATTTTTCGGCGGCCTCTTTTA
>OLOV01000636.1_pt1 | contig 30626 bp, 22 predicted proteins | sample 1672931 | NCBI WGS metagenome assembly OLOV01 (sample SAMEA3136738, study PRJEB25190) | human gut metagenome | biome: human gut; feature: human-associated habitat; material: faeces | place: Austria | collected 2013 | reverse complement strand
GTGTCGACGCGCTGAACCTTCAGCGCGCGCTCATTGAGAAAGACGCGCTCGTCCATGTTCATCCCTACGGGGCGATCACGGTCGGCGAAAAGGGCGAGCAGCTCGCAGACCTTGCGGGCATGGCGCAAAACGTCATCGCCTTTTCCGACGACGGACGCGGCGTGCAGTCCGAGAGCATGATGCGCCAGGCGATGGCCGAGTGCCGCCGCCTCGGCAAGATCCTTGCCGCGCACTGCGAGGACAATTCCCTGCTCCGCGGCGGCTACATCCACGACGGCGAGTACGCCCGGCTCCACGGCCACAAGGGCATCAGCAGCGAGAGCGAGTGGCGGCAGATCGCCCGGGACCTGGAGCTGGTGCGGGAGACGGGCTGCGCCTACCATGTATGCCATATCTCCACCAAAGAGAGCGTGGAGCTGATCCGGAAGGCCAAGGCCCAGGGGCTGGACGTCACCTGCGAGACGGGGCCCCACTACCTGGTGCTGACCGACATGGACCTGCAGGAGGACGGCCGCTTCAAGATGAACCCGCCCCTGCGGAGCAAGGAGGACCAGCAGGCCCTGCTGGAGGGCATCCTGGACGGGACAGTAGACATAATCGCCACCGACCACGCCCCCCACAGCGCCGAGGAGAAGGCCAAGGGCCTGGCGGGCAGCGCCATGGGGATCGTAGGGCTGGAGACCGCCTTCCCCATCCTGTACACCAAGCTGGTACGCACCGGCGTGCTGCCCCTGGAGAAGCTGGTGGAGCTGATGTCGATCAACCCCCGGAAGCGCTTCGGCTTCCCTCTGCGGGAGGATGATTTCGCCGTCTGGGATCTGAATACAGAGTACGCCATCGACCCGGCACAGTTCTGCTCCATGGGCAAGAGCACCCCCTTCGCGGGAGAGAAGGTCTATGGCCGGTGTCTGCTGAATGTGTGCGGCGGCAAGACCGTGTGGCAGGCTGAAGAGTAAATACCCCCACACCCGGTAGGACCGGGACAAGCAGTGAAGCAGAACAGATGAGCCAAACAGGCAGCGGATCAAGGAGGAAACAAAATGCCCAAAAGAACAGACTTGAAGAAGATCATGATCATCGGCTCCGGCCCCATCGTCATCGGCCAGGCGGCAGAGTTCGACTATGCCGGCGCCCAGGCCTGCCGGGTGCTGAAAGACGCCGGGCTGGAAGTGGTGTTGGTCAATTCCAACCCGGCCACCATTATGACGGACAAGGCGCTGGCGGACCATATTTATTTAGAGCCGCTGACGGAAGAGACCGTGAAGCGCATTATTGAAAAAGAGCACCCGGACTCCATCTTAGGCGGCCTGGGCGGCCAAACCGGCCTGACCATCAGTATGCAGCTGGCAAAGGACGGCTATTTGGACAAAATGGGCGTGACTCTGCTGGGCACAACTGCCCAGGCCATTGACAAAGCCGAGGACCGGCAGCTGTTCCGCGACACCATGATGAAGCTGGGTCAGCCTGTGGTCCCCAGCGACATTGCCACCACCCCGGAGCACGCACGGCAGATTGCCGCAGAGATTGGCTACCCGGTGATTATTCGTCCGGCCTTTACCCTTGGCGGTGCCGGCGGTGGCGTGGCTTATAACCAGCAGCAGCTGGATGTAATTGCCAAAAACGGCCTGATGCTCTCCCCCATTACCCAGGTGCTGGTGGAGCGGTACATTGCCGGTTGGAAAGAAATTGAATTTGAAGTGATGCGGGACAGCGCCGGCAATGTGATTGCCGTGTGCTCTATGGAAAACTTTGACCCGGTGGGCGTTCACACCGGTGACTCCATCGTCATTGCCCCGGCTGTGACCCTGGCGGACAAGGAGTACCAAATGCTCCGTTCCGCATCTCTGGATATTATCACCGAGCTGGGCATTGAGGGCGGCTGCAACTGTCAGTTTGCCCTGAATCCAGAGAGCATGGAGTACAGCGTGATTGAGGTCAATCCCCGTGTCAGCCGTTCCTCCGCCCTGGCGTCCAAGGCCACCGGCTATCCCATTGCCAAGGTGACCACCAAGATCGCTTTGGGTTATACCCTGGACGAGATTAAAAACGATGTAACCGGCAAAACCTGTGCCTGCTTTGAGCCGACCCTGGATTATGTGGTAGTCAAGGTACCCAAGTGGCCCTTTGACAAGTTCGTTAACGCATCCCGCAAGCTGGGCACCCAAATGAAAGCCACCGGCGAAGTGATGAGCATTGCACCCTGTTTTGAGGCCGCCATTATGAAGGCCGTGCGCGGCGCAGAAATCGGGCTGGACACACTGAATAACAAGGCTCTGGACGGACTGGATATACACGAGAAGCTGCACGACCAGGACGATCTGCGGCTGTTCTCTGTATTCGCTGCGCTGAAAAAGGGCGTGCGTATAGAAGAAATCCACCAAATCACCATGATCGACGAGTGGTTCCTGGCTAAGCTGAAAAACCTGGCGGATTATGAAAAAGAAATCACCGGGCTGCCCCTATCCCGGGAGCAGTATATGCAGGGCAAGCACTACGGCTATACCGATGAAGCCCTGGCGCGCATCAGCGGCGGCTCCATTCCCTATCATCAGGACTGCGTCTATAAAATGGTAGACACCTGCGGTGCGGAATTCGCTGCAGAGACGCCCTACTTCTATTCCACCTATGACGCCCACTGCGAGGCCCGCAGCCTGCCCCAAAGCGGCAAGCAAAAGATCATTGTACTTGGCTCCGGCCCCATCCGCATTGGGCAGGGCATTGAGTTTGATTACAGCTCCGTGCACTGTGTGTGGACGCTAAAAGAGCTGGGCTATGAAGTCATTCTGATTAACAACAACCCGGAGACGGTATCCACTGACTTTGACACCGGCGATCGACTGTATTTTGAGCCACTATGCCCGGAAGATGTGATGCAGGTCATTCAGGTAGAAAAGCCCATTGGGGTGGTGGTGGCCTTTGGCGGCCAAACCGCCATTAAGCTGACCAAATTCCTGGACGAAAAAGGTATTACTATTTTGGGCACCAGCGCCGAGTCCATCGACATTGCCGAGGACCGGGAACGGTTTGACGCATTGCTGGAAAAATTCGGCATTTTCCGTCCCAAGGGCACCAGCGTGATGACCATGCCTCAGGCACTGGTAGCAGCCAACGAACTGGGCTATCCCGTGCTGCTGCGCCCCAGCTATGTGATCGGCGGGCAAAATATGACCATCGCCTACACGGATGATGATGTGCGCCGCTATATGGAGCTGATTCTGGCACAAGGAATTGAAAATCCGGTGCTGGTAGACAAGTATATGATGGGCACAGAGTTGGAAGTGGACTGCATCAGCGATGGCAAGGATGTGCTGATCCCCGGCATTATGGAGCATATTGAACGGGCCGGTGTACACTCCGGCGACTCCATTGCCGTGTATCCCCCTTACAACCTGAACGATGTGATGCTCCACAAAATCTGCGATGTAAGCGAAAAGCTGGCGCTGTCTTTGGGCACCAAGGGACTGGTTAACATTCAGTACCTGATCTATCGCAACGAGCTGTATGTAATCGAGGTGAACCCCAGAGCCTCCCGCACCATTCCCTATATCAGTAAAGTCACCGGCGTGCCCATGGTGGAACTGGCAACAAAAATTATGGTAGGCGAAAAGCTGCAAGACCTGGGCTACGTCACCGGGCTGTATCGCACGCCGCCGTACTTTGCGGTAAAAGTGCCGGTATTCAGCTTTGAAAAGCTCAATGATGTAAACTCCCAGCTGGGGCCGGAGATGAAATCCACCGGTGAGGTGCTGGGCGTAGGCAAAAACTTGAACGAAGCGCTGTTTAAGGGGCTGGTTTCTGCCGGGTATAAGGTAGAAAGCCAAAAGCAGGGTCGCCACGGGGTACTCATCACCGTAACCAAGCAAGACCGGTTTGAGATCGTGGGTCTGGCGAAAAAGCTGGACGACCTGGGCGCAGAACTATGGGCAACGCCGGAGACGGCGGCGGCTATTCGCTCTCTGGGTATTGAGGTGCATGTGGTCAACAAGCTGCGCCAGGACAACTCCATTATGGACTTGGTAGAGAGCGGCAAATTGGACTACATTGTCTACACCGGCAAAAGCGATAAGAAGTCCATTGCAGACTATATTAAGCTGCACAACCGGGCCAATCAGCTGGGCATTGCCACCCTGACCAGCCTGGACACCGCCAACGCCCTAGCAGATATTATCGCCTCTCGCTACAATCAAATGAACACCGAGCTGGTGGACATCAACCATATGCGCAGCGAAAAGGGCCTGCTGAAATTCACCAAAATGCAGGGCAGCGGCGACGACTACATTTTCTTCAACAACCAGTGCGGCATCATCACCTGTCCGGAGAGTCTGTCCATTGAATTCTCCGACCGGCACAAGGGTATCGGCGGAGACGGTATTGTACTGATTGAAAAGAGCGTGATTGCCGACGCCAGAATGCGCATCTTCAATATGGACGGCAGCGAGGGCCGTATGGCCGGCAACTCCATTCGCTGTGTGGGCAAGTACCTGTACGATAACGGAATGGTGCCCAAAACCGAGATGACCATTGCCACCGCCTCCGGCGTGCGGCACCTGCAACTGTTTACCCGCAACGGCAAGGTATCTTCTGTAACGGTAGATATGGGCAAGGCAGAGTTGAACCCGGCCAAGATCCCGGTTGACCTGCCCGGCGACAAAATCATCTGTCATCCGGTAACCATCGGCAACAAGGAATATAACATTACCTGCGTGGCTACCGGCAACCCCCACTGCGTGGTGTTTGTTGATAATGTGGACAAGCTGGACCTGCAACAGATCGGTCCGCAATTTGAAAACAGTCCCCTGTTCCCGGAGCGGGTAAACACCGAATTTGTGCGTGTCGTTAATGAGAGCACCATTAAAATGCGGGTTTGGGAGCGCGGCAACGGCGAGACCCCGGCCTGCGGCACCGGCGCCTGCGCAGCCGTTGTAGCTGCGGTGGAGAACGGCTACTGCAAAAAGGGCGTTGATGTTACCGTAAAGGTGCGTGGCGGCGACCTACTGGTAAACTACACCGACGACCGTATTACCCTTACCGGCGACTGCAACACCGTCTATAAGGGAGAGATAGAATATTAAAGCCTAAGAAGGGCAGCAAAAAGCGCGTACAGATTTCTGTACGCGCTTAAATTATGTTTTATTACAGTTTGACGATACCCAGCGTATCTAAAATAGAACTGATGAGAATGGCCAGCAGGCAAGGCGGTGCGATCCACTTAACCATCGCGGAATAAAACTTCTTCATCTTAAAGGGACCGTTCAGCTCAATTTCGTTGACAATCAGCTGGGGCTTCAGCACAAAGCCAACCATAATACAGGTGAGCATACCCACAACCGGCATCAACAGACTGTTAGACACAAAGTCCAGGAAATCCAAAATGGAGAAACCGAAAATCGTAAAGGAGGACCACTTGCCAAAGCCCAAGGAGCAGCAAATGCCCAATGCCACGGCATATACATAACAGATCACCGTAGCCTTTTTGCGGCCCCAGTGGTAGCGATCGTCCAAACCGGACACAATGGCCTCCATCACGGATACGGAGCTGGTCAGCGCCGCAAACAGCACCAGAATAAAGAACCCGGCGCCGATCAAGTTGCCGATTTTCATCTCGGCAAACACCTTAGGCAGGGTTACAAACATCAGGCTGGGACCTTTGCCCAAGGCGCTTTCGTCCCCTCCCGAATACACAAACACCGCCGGTACGATCATCAAACCGGCCAGGAATGCCACCAAAGTATCAAACACTTCAATCTGGCGCACGGACTGCTCAATGTGATCCTGCTTACGCAAATAAGAACCATAAGTGATCATAATACCCATAGCCAGAGACATGGAGAAAAACAACTGCCCCAAAGCAGCCAGCACAGTCATCATGCTCAGCTTGCTGAAATCCGGCTTTAAATAATAAGCCACGCCGGCGCCGGCGCCCGGACGGGTGACTACAAAGATAGACAGCAGAATCGTCAAAATCAAAAGTGCCGGCATCAATACGCGGCTGAACTTTTCAATTCCCTTTTCTACGCCTAAAAATACGATCACCGCCGTAGCGGTCATAAACAGCAAAAACCACAAAAGCGGCTCGCCTGTGCCGGAAATGAAAGTAGAAAAATAGTTGTCGCCGGCCGCGTCCTGAACGGCACCGGAGATCATCGTGGCGGTGTACTTGGTAACCCAACCGCCAATGACGCAGTAATAAGGCAGAATAAGTACCGGCACCAAAGTCACCAACTTGCCCATCCAGCTCCACTTTTTGTTCAGCGAGCCAAAGGCCTCCATAGGACTGAGCCGGGTTTTACGACCAATAGCGATCTCCGTGACCATCAGGGTAAAGCCAAAGGTCACTGCCAAAACGATATACACCAATAGGAAGATACCGCCGCCGTACTTAGCTGCCAAATAGGGAAAGCGCCACAGGTTTCCCAAACCCACAGCCGAGCCTGCAGCTGCCAGTACAAATCCCACTTTTCCGGAGAATGTACTTCGATTCTTTTTTGTTTCCATCAAACCATCCAATCTATATCTCTTATTTTACGGAGTAATGCTCTAATTATACTCATTCCGATGGGATTTGTCAATTCCGAACCGGTGGGATTTACCAATTCCCCAGTAAACAAAGAAAACCTGCACCGGCGGGTGCAGGCTCTTTCTTATTTGTTATTCCAAAATCACTTGCTGACCTTCACGGACTGCAAGATCCAGTAATGCAGAGTCAGGCAGTTAGAGGCAAACGTCTTGCGCACATCGGCGCCCGGCGCTGCGGCCATCGGCTGAATGGTGCCGTCACCCAACTGGGTGTACACAGCGTCCAGCTTCTTTTGCTGCTCCTCCTTTTTCTCACCGTCCGGCAGGTTGCAGGTAATGGCCTTGTTGGCGCAACCAGCATTGTAAATGGACGCACCCTTAAAGTCCTTTAAGCAAGCAGCCGCTGCAGTGCCGTATTCCTTCACCACAGAATAGGCGGCGCCTTCCTCGTTAAAACCGGAGCCGATCACAGTCACATCGCTAAGATCAAAAGTATTTTTCGCCGTGTAGAGAGAAGCGGACTTATCGCACCCGCCGGCAAAGAGCGCCTTGTCGCCCTTGTCAATCATGCTCTCTGCAATGGAGGCATAACGATCCACCATCTCAAAGGTGGTATCATAGTAATACTCACTTTCCAGCGCCAGGCCGGCGGAATTGCCATCCTTATCGCTGTTGGTCCAGTGGTCAAAATAGTAACCGTCCTTGGGTACGTTAGCGGTAATATGTACCGTATCGCCGGGCAAGTAGTAGCCGCTGCCGGTTCCGTTCTCTACCGTTACGGCAAATGTGGGATCGGTAGATACCACATACACCGGGGTCAGTACCACCGGGTTCTCCTCCACCGTTACATTGGTGGACATTTCCTTAGCGTTCTCAATATTCTCTGCGTTGCCGGTGCTCTCCCAGTGATCAAAGACCATACCCTGGGCTGCAGCCGGTGCGGTGACCCACACCTTTTCACCGACCGTGTTGTCATAGACTTTGTCCGTAGCGGATTTGTCCGCTTTCAGCACAGCCACGCTGCCAACGGTGCCCTCCGCCTTGGTGTAAACGGCGGTCAGCGTACAGTCACACTTCTCCACAATCAGGTTGATCTCTGTCTTTTTCTTGCTGGACACATTGACTTTCTTGTCCTTCACACCCTCGGTGTTGCTCTTAACCTCCCAGTGGTCGAACTTCTCCCCCTGCTCGTTAAACGGATCGCAGGAAACGGTCACATTCTGGCCCTCTTTGTAAGTACCGCTACCGTTGCCGTTCTCCACCACCACCTTGCGGCAGGTTTTGTCTGCCTCTTTGATGGGCTTATACACCGGAGTCAAAGTCACAGAGTAGTCATAATCAAGCAGCGGAGAGTCATAATCCGCATAATCCAACTGCACAGGTACGCCCAGGGTATCCGCTGCTGCGGCAGCGCCCTGTACAAATCCGGCACCGTAGTTGGAGGAATGGTCGTTCTGCACCGAGCCCAGGTAACCCAGCTTGGTATTCCCCTGCAGCACGGCAGAAAAGCCGGCCAAATAGCCGCTTTGCAGGTCATCAAAGCTGGCGCTCATTACATTGGGCAGCAGCCGCGCAGACTTGTCTCCGGCAGAATGGGGCACAGCGTCCAGCAAAACGAAATGCAGCTCCGGATACATGGTGGCCAGCTCGTAGCAGATCACGGCAAAGGTCTCGCCGGGCAGCACAATGTACTTGGCGCCCTTGTCCACAGCCAGTTTTACATACTGCTCCACCACATCGGTGGTCAGCTCTTGGTTCTCCTCTAATGCCGGCTGGTAATAGACGGCCTTGGCGGAATTCTCATTGGCATAGGTCTGCACCCCGTCCCAGGCGGACTGGTTATAGGCCTTATCGTGGATACTGCCACCATCGGTGATCAGCGCCACATCATACTTTAGATCTGATGTTTTTGTGCACCCTGCAAAGGCAAAGACACCCACTGCCACCAGAGTCACACACAACAAAACGGAAAGGATCTTCTTCATCGCTCTATTGTCCCTCCAACAATAAAATACTACCCCTCAATGATACCAAAAACTTTCTGCCAATGCAATAGATTTTGTTGATTTGGCGATGAAAAAACACTATAATGAAATCATAAAAATTCCGAGAGGTGAAAATAATGGACACATTGCGTGCAAGCGTACTAAGAGACAGAAAGCCGCAAATCGGTATTGTGCTGGGCAGCGGCCTGGGTGCCCTTGCAGAGAGAATTGAAGGGGCAGAGGCTCTGCCTTACAGCGATATACCCGGTTTTCCGGTCTCTACGGCGCCGGGACACAAAGGACGATTTGTCTTTGGCACCATCGGCGGCAAAGAAGTGGTGCTCATGGACGGCCGGGTGCACCTGTATGAGGGCTATACGCCCCAGCAGGTGGTGATGCCCATTCACCTGATGCGCCAAATGGGCATTCACACCGTCCTATTGACCAACGCCAGCGGCGGTATTCGCCGTGATCTGCACGCCGGCGACCTGATGCTGCTGACGGACCACATTTCCAGTTTGGTCCCCTCTCCCCTGCGGGGCGAGAACGACCCTGCGCTGGGTGTACGCTTTCCAGATATGCGCCATGTGTATGACGAGGATTTGCAGCGCCTGTTTCGCCAAACGGCAAAGGCACTGGATATTCCGCTGAAAAGCGGCGTCTATATTCAACTGCAAGGCCCGGCATTTGAAACTCCGGCGGAGATCAAAATGTGCGCCGCTCTGGGTGCGGACGCCGTGGGTATGAGTACCGCCATTGAGGCACAGGCCGCCCGGCACTGCGGATTGCGCGTGGCCGGCGTCAGCTGCATTACAAACCTGGCCAGCGGTCTGCTGGATTGTCCCTTAACCTCCGAGGAGGTGGGCGAAACCGCCGCTAAGGTGGCTGAGAATTTCCAATCTCTAATCCTTGAAACTGTGAAACGGATGTGACAATATGGAAAACTTGAAATACCAAGACGGAAAACTGGAGATTCTCGACCAGCGACTGCTGCCCAATGAAGCAAAGTGGCTGCCCATTGGCAGCAAGGAAGCGGCCTTTGAAGCCATACAAACGCTGGCAGTACGAGGCGCACCGGCCATCGGTATCTTCGCCGCATTCTCTATGGCGTTGTTTGGCAAGGACAACCCGGCGGCGTGCAAAGCCTACTTAGACAGCGCCCGCCCCACGGCTGTAAACCTGAGCTGGGCCACTGCACGGCTGGCAAGGGTGATAAAAAATGGCGGTGACCCGGTGGCAGAAGCCTTGGCGGTGCAGGCTGAGGACATAGAAATGTGCCGCAAAATCAGCGCTTACGGCTTGTCTCTGCTCCGGGATGGCGATGGTCTGCTGACCCACTGCAACGCCGGCGAGCTGGCTACAAGCCGCTACGGCACCGGACTGGGGCCGATCCTGCTTGGCAAGGAAAAGGGCTACAATTTTAAGGTGTTCTCCGACGAAACCCGTCCCCTGCTGCAAGGGGCGCGGCTCACCAGCTATGAATTGGAAAAAGCCGGCGTGGATGTGACCCTGATTTGTGACAACATGGCCAGCCAGGTGATGAAAAACGGCTGGATCCAAGCGGTGCTGGTAGGCTGCGACCGGGTGGCTATGAACGGTGACGCCGCCAACAAGATCGGTACTTCCGGGGTGGCAATTCTGGCAAAGCACTACGGTATTCCCTTTTATGTGCTTGGGCCTACCTCCACGGTGGACCCCCACTGTGCCACCGGCGCAGATATTCAGATCGAGGAACGCCCCGGGGACGAGATCAAAGAGCTGTACTTTGAGCGCCCCACGGCGCTGCCCCAAACCAAATGTTACAACCCTGCCTTCGATGTAACGGACCATGACCTGATCACCGCCATTATTACGGATAAAGGCATTTTGCGCCCGCCGTACACCGAGAGCCTGCGCGCCCTGTTTCAGGAGGAAGTATGATACGATTCTATAACGGCCCTGTACTGACACTGCAACAGGACCAAATGAATATTACGCACCAAGAGGTATGGGTAGACGGCAACCGTATTGTGAGCCTGGGGGCAAACCCGTGGGCAAAAGCGGACCGGGAGATTGACCTGAACGGCGATCTGCTGATGCCGGCCTTTAAGAATGCCCACACCCACTCGACCATGACATTTGGCCGCTCCTTTAGCGACGATCTCCCCCTACAAAGCTGGCTGTATGACAAAATCTTTCCCTTGGAAGCCAAGCTAACTGCGGAGGATATTTATCATCTGTCCCGACTGGCATTTTTGGAGTATTTGGAGAGCGGTATTTCCGCCTGCTTTGATATGTACTACTTTCCGGAAGCCATGGCAAAGGCGGCAGTGGACGCCGGGTTCCGCACGGTAATGTGCGGTGCGGTCAATAATTTTAAGGAAAGCCCGGCACTTCTGGAAGAATACTACAACACCTACAACAACCATTACCCGCTGGTGTCCTACCAACTGGGGTTCCACGCAGAGTACACCACCAACCGCTCCATTATGGAGGCCATTGCGGCGCTGGCAGAGAAGTACAAGGCGCCGGTGTATATGCACGCCAGTGAGACGGAGAGCGAGGTGCAGGACTGCATTGGCCGCTACGGCATGACCCCTACGGCGCTGTTTGAGCAGCTGGGGCTGTGGAATTACGGGGGCGGTGCATTTCACAGTGTGTGGGTCAGCAACGAGGACCTGAACATTTACAAAAAACACGGCGTTTACGCAGTGCTGAATGCCGGCTCCAACGCCAAGCTGGCCAGTGGCATTGCCCCAGTGGAAAAAATGTTGCAAATGGGCATTCCCCTGGCGGTGGGCACAGACGGACCCTCCAGCAACAACGCGCTGGATATGTTCCGGGAAATGTACCTGATCTGCGTACTGCAAAAACTGCGGGAGAAGAACGCCGCAGCGGCAGACGCCAACGCCATATTAAAAGCAGCCACCGCAGGCTCCGCCCGGTGTATGGGACTGCCGGAGGCGGACTGCATCGCCCCCGGTAAGCTGGCAGACCTAACAGTGATCGATCTGCATCGGCCCAATATGCAACCCATCAACAACATCACCAAAAACCTGGTGTACAGCGGTGCCAAAACCAATGTGCGCCTAACTATGGTAGACGGACGAATTCTCTACGAAAACGGCCGGTTCTTAAACACAGATACAGATGAAATTTATAAAAACGCGCAAGCGGTCATTGACCGAATTCGATAAGGAGGCACAGGGATGAAAGTCTTATTGGTCAACGGATCTCCTCACCAGCACGGCTGCACCTACACAGCCCTGGCGGAGATCGCACACACACTGCAAGAAGAAGGCATTGACAGCGAGATCTTTTGGATCGGAAATAAGCCCATCGGCGGCTGCATCGGCTGCCACGGCTGTGTAAAGCTGGGCAAATGTGCCTTTGACGACGACCCGGTGAACGCCTTTACAGCCAAGGCAAAAGCAGCGGACGGGTTCATCTTTGGCTCGCCGGTACACTACGCAGCGGCCACCGGCAATCTGACTGCCTTTATGGACCGGGTATTCTATTCCGACGGTTGCGGCAAAGGCAGAGCCTTTTACTTAAAACCCGCAGCAGCAGTAGCCAGCGCCCGCCGGGCAGGCACCACTGCCACCCTGGACCAACTGAACAAGTACTTTACCATTGCCCAAATGCCGGTGATCTCCTCCCGGTACTGGAATATGGTTCACGGCTTTACCCCGGAGGATGTGATGAAAGACCTGGAGGGTCTGCAAGTGATGCGGGTACTGGCACGGAATATGGCCTATTTCTTAAAATGCAAAGCCGCCGGTGCCGCCGCTGGCGTTAAGCCACCCAAAACGGAGCGAGCCATTCTCACCAACTTTATTGATTAAATCTTTTTTCACATTGACAGACCGAGAGAAAGCGAGATAAATTTTGTTTTTTGCGTGCGGGAGCCGTTAATATCACTCGCTACGAAACAGTCCACCGGACTGTTTCTCCCAAATGCTAACGCATTTGGAGCCTCGTGTCTCTTGCGCTGTGCGCAATTCACTCCCCCGAGCAAAAGACAAAAAGCGCCAAAATCGGCTTGAACTCGATGTTCAAGCCGATTTTTTCAAGTCAATAGTGATAATAGAAAGCTGCGGCAGGAGCAAGCCCCTGCCCTACAAAACGACTATTAGAATTTTATAAGAGGCGCGGTTTAGCCGCTTTATCGACAGTCTGAGAGCCATCGGCAATGCCGGTGGCTCTCTTTATATAGTCTATTCTTATTTTGCTGCGGTCTCGCAGTACAGGCAGCGGTAAGTGCCCTTGTCCGGGTCAACCAGGGTGAACACATCATCCACCTGCTCGTGGTTGCTGATACACGCCGGATTGGGGCAATGCACCATATTCACCAGCTTTTCCGGCAGACGCAGCGCCTGCTTTTCCGCCGCTTTTCCGCCGCAGATCACATTCACGGTGGTATGGGGCGCCAGGTACGCCACCGCGTCCAAGTTCAAGTCAAACTTGTCCGTGGCGATCTTAAGCACATCTTTTTTGCCCATTTTAGAGGACTTGGCGTTTTGGATCAGCGCCACCTGGGCGTCTGTCTTGTCCAGCCCCAGCAGCTTATAAATACGCATACCCATACCTGCGGGGATATGGTCTAGTACATAGCCGTTTTGGATCGAATCAATAGTCATTCCAGTGCACCTCCCCACTTCAGCAGCGTCATAATCAGCGCCATACGCATGTATTTGCCGTTCTTGGCCTGTTCAAAATACTTAGCTCGCGGATCGTCATCTACCTCCACGGTGATCTCATGGACCCGAGGCAGCGGGTGCATAATGGTCAGATCGCTTTTGGCACTTTCCAGCTTTTCCGGGTCCAGTACAAAGGCGTCCTTATGACGCAGATACTCATCTTCCGAAAAGAAGCGCTCTCTCTGAATACGGGTCATATAAAGCACATCCAGCCGGGGCATCACATCTTCCATGTGCTCCACCTCTGTGTACTTCATACCGGAGGCGTCCAGCACATCCGTTTTGATATAATCCGGCACTGCCAACTCCTTGGGGGAAATCAGCACAAACTCCACATCCGTATAGCGGCACATAGCCTTAATGAGGGAATGCACCGTGCGGCCAAATTTTAAATCCCCGCAAAGGCCAATGGTCAGGTGGTCCAAACGACCCTTTTCCCGATAAATGGTGAGCAGATCCGTTAAGGTCTGCGTGGGGTGGCTGTGGCCGCCGTCCCCGGCGTTGATGATGGGCACATCGCTCTTAAAGCTGGCAACCCGGGGCGCACCCTCCAGCGGGTGACGCATAGCGATAATATCCGCATAGCAGGACACGATCTTCACCGTGTCCCCTACCGTCTCGCCCTTGGAGGCAGAGGAAGAATTGGCCGCTGCAAAGCCCAGCACATTGCCGCCCAGCTCCATCATCGCCGCTTCAAAAGACAGGCGGGTGCGGGTCGACGGCTCAAAAAACAGGGTTGCCAATTTTTTGCCGTCGCACACATGGGCGTATTTCTTAGGGTCGGCGATAATGTCCGTAGCCAAGTGGATCAAATCGTCAATCTCTTCTACCGTAAAGTCCGTTGTATCTAAACAATGGCGCATAAAGACCACTCCTTTGCTTACAGTTCCATCCAAGCCGGGTCCTGGGGGTTCTTCTGGAACGCGGTCAGCTTGGCAATATCTTTGTCTGCGATATAGCCCTCGGCGGCAGCCACCTTGGACAGGGTGTCAAAGTCAGACAGGCTGTAATTCACCACATCGGCAGCAGCCAGGCGCTCCACGCCCTTTTGCAGACCGTAGGTGAAGATAGAGGCAATACCCAGCACCTGAGCACCGGCCTGGCGCAGCACATCTACCACTTCCAGCACAGAGCCGCCGGTGGAGATCAGATCCTCAATCACCACGACCTTCGTGCCCGGCTCCATTTTGCCCTCGATTTGGTTTTGGCGGCCGTGATCCTTATGACCGGAGCGCACATAACCCATGGGCAGGTCCAAAATGGTAGCGGTAATGGCTGCGTGGGCAATACCCGCCGTAGAGGTGCCCATCAGCATCTCCGCTTCCGGGAACTTCTCTTTTACAATCTCAGCCAGTCCGGCCTCCACATCTTTCCGTACCGCAGGAGCGGACAAAGTCAGCCGGTTGTCGCAGTAAATGGGGCTGTGGATACCGGAAGCCCAGGTAAAGGGATCGTCCGGCTTTAAGAACACAGCACGAATGGACAGCAAATCTTTTGCAATCTGTTCCTTAGTAATGGTCATAATAACACTCCTTAATCTATAAATTCACGGCAGCAGCGTCTGTACGCAGCCACCGGGTCATCGGCAGCGGTAATGGGGCGGCCCACCACAATGTAGTCGGAGCCGATCTCCTTTGCCTTGGCAGGGGTGGTCACCCGCACCTGGTCGCCCAGGTCGCCGTCTGCAAAGCGTACGCCGGGGGTCACAGTCATAAAGGCCTTGCCGCAGGCGTCCTTCACCATGCCCGCCTCCAGCGGCGAGCATACCACGCCGTCCAGACCGGCGGTCTTGGCGTTCTTGGCGTACTGCACAATGGTGTCGTTGATATTCGCGTTGATGAGCAGTTCTTTTTGCATACGCTCCTCACTGGTAGAGGTCAGCTGGGTCACGGCGATCAGCAGCGGACGCGTGCCGTCCGGCCGGGTCAGACCCTCCAGTGCGGCCTCCATCATCTCTACTGTACCGGCAGCGTGCACATTGGTCATATCCACATCCAGTCGGCTCAGCACTGCCATGGACTTCTTTACCGTATTGGGAATATCGTGCAGCTTTAGATCCAAAAAGATCTTGTGTCCACGCTTTTTCAGCTCCCGCACAATGGACGGACCCTCTGCGTAATACAGCTCCATACCGATTTTCACAAAGGGCTTTTCCTCCGTGAATTTGTCCAGGAACGCAAAGGTTGCCTCTGCGCTTGCAAAATCGCAAGCCACGATCACATCTTTACCCATTTTTTACCACTCCTATCACATCACTTAATTTATCAATCCCCAGGTCTGCGCACACAGTCGGCAGATCCTCAATGATTTTTTTGCAAGCGTAGGGGTCTACCAAATTGGCAGCGCCTACCTGTACCGCCGTGGCACCGGCCATCATCATCTCCACCACATCCCGGGCACTGGTAACGCCACCGCAACCCATCACGGGAATGTTGCAGGCACTGGCCACCTGGTACACCATACGCACCGCCACCGGAAACACCGCCGGGCCGCTAAAACCGCCCATGGTGTTGGCAATCACCGGTCGACGCCGGTTCAGATCAATGCGCATACCCAGCAGGGTGTTGATCAAACAAATACCATCCGCACCGGCCTCTTCGCAAGCTTTGGCAATGGCTACAATATCCGTTACATTGGGCGACAGCTTAATGAACACCGGCTTGGTGGTCACTGCCTTTACCGCCCGGGTCACTTCTGCGGCACAGGCCGGATCGGTGCCAAAGCTCATACCGCCGCCGTGCACATTGGGGCAGGATACATTCACTTCCAAAATTCCAACCTGCTCCTCTTTGTCCAGCAGCTGGCAGGTATAGGCATAGTCCTCCACGGAGAAGCCGCTCACGTTGGCGATCACCGGCTTGTGAAAGATTTTTTTCAGCTCCGGCAGTTCATGCTGGGTCACATGGTGCACCCCGGGATTTTGCAGACCAACGGCATTGATCATGCCGGCGGTGCATTCTGCAATGCGGGGGGTGGGATTGCCAAAACGAGCATCCCTTGTGGTGCCCTTAAAGGAGAAAGAGCCTAACATGTTAATATCATAAAATTCGCTGAATTCCTTGCCGAAGCCGAAGGTGCCGGAGGCAGGAACCACCGGATTGTCTAACTCCAGCCCGCACAAATTCACACGCAGGTCTACCATACGATCTCCTCCTTTACCAGCACCGGTCCGTCCTTGCAAATGCGCTTGTTACCGTACTTGGTCTTGCAGGAGCAGCCCATACAAGCGCCAAAGCCGCAGCCCATGCGCTCCTCAAAGGAGAACTGACCGGAGGTAGCAGAGCAGTCATATACCGCCCGCAGCATCGGCAGCGGACCGCAGGTATAAAAGTAGTCGTACTCTGCCGGGAAAGCGTCCGTCACGAAGCCCTTGGTGCCTACACTGCCGTCCACGGTGGTGATCCGCACTTCCGCACCCAGTGCGGCGAATTCCTCGGCGTAGAACACTTCGTCCGCCGTGTTAAAGCCCAGTATCACCGTCACCTGCTGCCCGGCAGCCCGCAAGCACCTGCACAGATTGTAAAGGGGCGGCACGCCTACACCACCGCCGACAAGCAGCGCGTGGTGCACAGGCTCCATCGTGTAGCCGTTGCCCAGGCCGGTGAGCACGTCCAGTGTCTCCCCCGGCTGCATCTTTGCCATTTGGGCCGTCCCCTGCCCCACAACTTTATAGATGATGGTCACCGTCCGGCTGTCGTAATCGCAGACAGAGATGGGGCGGCGCAGGAACTTGCCCTCCAGGGCAATGTTCACAAACTGGCCCGGCGCCGTAATGTACCGGGTGTCCCCTGCCAGGACCATACGGTACACGCTGGCGGTCAGAGGTCGATTTTCTTCTATTGTAAAAATACCTTGTTTATACATACGCTTACTCCGCGTCAATGGTGGACACACCCAAAGTGATCTCCTCCAGCACATCCAGCAGCACCTTTACCGTGTCCAGCGAGGTGAACATAGTCACATTGTTTTCCACCGCAGCCCGGCGAATTTCCGAGCCGTCCGAGTGACTGTCGCCGTGATTAATATCAATGGTGTTAATCACATAGGCAATGTGCCCCTGGCGCAGTGCCATCAAGATCTCGTCACTGTCATCCTCAGTGAGCTTTTGCCGCACCCGGGTGCGAATGCCGTGGTCTTTCAGGTACTTGGCGGTGCCCTCGGTGGCTTCGATATTAAAGCCCAAGTCGTAGAACCGACGGATCAACGGCAGCGCAGTAGGCTTGTCCTGATCCGCAATGGTCACCAGCACCGTGCCGTAGTTGGACACATGCAGCCCGCTGGATTGTAACGCTTTATACAGAGCGCGGGTCAGGCTCTTGTCGTAGCCGATCGCCTCGCCGGTGGACTTCATCTCCGGGGACAGATAAGTGTCCATCCCTTTCAGCTTGCTAAAGGAGAACGCAGGCGCCTTCACATACCAGCGCTTTTTCTCCGTGGGATACACCTCCGTAATGCCCTGCTCTTTTAAGCTGTGGCCCAAGATTACCTGGGTGGCAATGTGCGCCATAGGCACGGAAGTGGCCTTGGACAGGAACGGCACCGTGCGGGAAGAACGGGGATTCACCTCGATCACATACACATCGTCGTTGCTGTCTGCAATAAACTGGATATTGTAAAGGCCCACGATGCCGATGGCCGTACCCAGTTTAACGGTATAATCAATAATCTTGTCCTTGACCGCCTGGCTGACGGAGAAGGTGGGGTAGATGCTGATAGAGTCGCCGGAATGTACGCCGGTGCGCTCCACATGCTCCATAATACCGGGAATGAACACATCTGTGCCGTCACAGATGGCGTCCACCTCCAGCTCTTTACCCATAATGTATTTATCCACCAGCACCGGCTGATCGGTGTTGATCTCCACAGCCGTTTGCAGGTAGTGGCGCAGGCTCTCCTCATTGGCAACGATCTGCATGGCACGACCACCCAATACAAAGGAGGGGCGCACCAGCACAGGATAACCGATGGAGGCGGCAACGCGCACGCCCTCTTCAATATCCGTGACCGCCAAGCCCTTAGGCTGGGGAATGCCCAGCTTTTCCATTACCTTTTCAAAGCTGTCCCGGTTCTCTGCCCGGTCAATGGCAGCCACATCGGTGCCGATGATGGGCACACCCAGTGCGTGCAGCGGAGGCGCCAGGTTAATGGCGGTCTGACCGCCAAGGGACACCACAATGCCCATGGGCTGCTCCAGCTCGATCACATTCATCACATCTTCCACCGTCAGCGGCTCAAAATACAACTTGTCCGAGGTGGTGTAGTCGGTAGACACGGTCTCCGGGTTGTTATTAATGATAATCGCCTCGTACCCGGCGTCCCGAATGGACCAAATAGCGTGCACGGTGGAGTAGTCAAATTCCACGCCTTGACCGATGCGAATGGGGCCGGAGCCAAGCACTACGATCTTCTTTTTATCTGATACAACGGACTCATTCTCCTCCTCATAGGTGGAGTAGAAGTACGGCACATAGGAGTCAAACTCAGAGGCACAGGTGTCGATCATCTTATACACCGGGAACAGCTTGATTGACTTGCGCAGGTTAAAGACTTCCGCCTCCGTCATGCCCCACAGCTGGCCGATATATTTGTCGGACACGCCCATTTTTTTGGCGTCCCGTAAGGTCTGTTCATCCCGGGGATTGGCTCGCAATACCGCCTCAAAGTCCACAATGTTTTTGAACTTTTCCAAAAACCACATGTCAATCTTCGTGGCATTATAAATGCGGTTCAAATCGCAGCGCAGCCGGATCAACTGGGCAATGGCGTACAGCCGATCATCGGTGCCGGTGTGGATATAGTCCAGCAGCTCCTCTTGACTGTACGTATCAAACTTCTTCATATACAGATGGCAAACGCCAATCTCCAGGGAGCGCACCGCCTTAAGCAGGCTCTCCTCCATGGTGCGACCTACGCTCATCACCTCGCCGGTGGCCTTCATCTGGGTATTCAGCGTATTGTTGGCGTCGGCGAATTTGTCAAAGGGGAACCGGGCGATCTTGGTGACCACATAGTCCAGGGTAGGTTCAAAGGAAGCGGGAGTGTTGGCAATAGGAATCTCGTCCAGATGCATACCCACGGCAATCTTGGCGCTGACCCGGGCAATGGGATAGCCGCTGGCCTTGGAAGCCAAGGCAGAGGAACGGCTGACGCGGGGGTTCACCTCAATGAGGTAATACTGGAATGAGTGAGGGTCCAGCGCGAACTGCACATTGCACCCACCCTCGATCTTCAGCTCCCGAATAATCTTCAAAGCTGAATCACGGAGCATCTGGTACTCTTTGTTGGTGAGGGTCTGAGAAGGCGCCACCACCACAGAGTCGCCGGTATGGATACCCACCGGGTCAATATTCTCCATATTACAAATGGTAATGGCGGTATCGTTGGCGTCCCGCATCACCTCATATTCTACTTCTTTATAGCCCTTAATGCTCTTTTCCACCAGCACCTGGTGCACCGGTGACAGAGCCAAGGCATTTTTCAGCATCACTCGGCACTCTTCTTCATCATCTGCAAAGCCGCCGCCGGTGCCGCCAAGGGTAAAGGCCGGGCGCAGCACAACGGGATAACCGATCTCTGCAGCAGCACGCAGACCGTCCTCCAAGGTCTCTGCGATCTCTGAGGGCAGCACTGGCTCCCCCAGTCCCTGGCAAAGTTCCTTAAACAGCTCTCGGTCCTCGGCCCGCTCAATGGACTCAAAGCTGGTGCCGAGAATTTCTACATCGCACTCTTGCAGTACGCCTTTTTTCGCCAGCTGTACCGCCAGGTTCAGACCGGTTTGGCCGCCCAGGGATGGCAAGATAGCGTCCGGGCGCTCATGACGAATAATACGCGCCACATATTCCAAATTCAGCGGCTCCATATAGACTTTATCGGCAATATCCGTATCGGTCATAATGGTAGCAGGGTTGGAGTTGATGAGCACGACTTCATAGCCCTCCTCACGCAGGGCAAGGCAGGCCTGGGTGCCGGCATAGTCAAACTCCGCCGCCTGGCCAATAACGATGGGACCGGAGCCGATCACCAATACTTTATGAATATCTGTACGCTTAGGCATGGTTCTGCGCCTCCTCCATCAAATCAATAAACCGGTCAAACAAATAGGCACTGTCCTGTGGACCGGGTGCGCTCTCCGGGTGGTACTGCACGGAGAACAACCGGTTCTCCGGGGAGGCCACACCTTCAGCTGTGCGATCCAGCAGGTTCATGTGGGTCAACTCCAGCTCTGTGCCGGCCAGGGAGGCCACATCCACCGCATAAGAATGATTCTGCGAGGTGATCTCGATCTTGCCATTCTCCAAATGCTTCACCGGGTGGTTACCGCCCCGGTGGCCAAACTTCATCTTAAAGGTCTTCGCTCCCAGCGCCAGGCTGATCATCTGGTGCCCAAGACAAATGCCGAAGATGGGCAGCTTGCCCTTAAGCTGCCGCACCACTTCGATCACCGGGGTCACATCCTCCGGGTTACCGGGACCGTTAGACAGGAACAGTCCGTCCGGATGCATGCGCAGAATCTCCTCCGCGGTGGTATCGTAAGGCACGACCGTCACATTGCAGCCTTTTTCGTTCAGCTTGCGGATAATATTCAGCTTTATCCCGCAGTCGATGGCTACCACATCGTACTTATGGTTAGGGGTACGGGAATACCAGCGCTTTTTGCAGCTGACCCGAGACACCATATCTGTGGGAATGGTGTAATTCTTCACCTGCCACAGGGCACTGTCATAGGGCATATCCGCCGGGAAGATGCCCACTTTTTGGCTGCCTTCGTCTCGAATGATGCGGGTGAGCATGCGGGTGTCAATCCCACTGATACCGGGAATTCCATATTCCTCCAGCACCTCAGACAGGGTCTTGGTATAGCGGAAATTGGAGGGCTGATCGTTGTATTCCCGCACGATCAGGCCGCCCATGGTGGGAATCTTGGTCTCATAATCCTCATCGGTCATACCGTAGTTGCCGATGAGCGGGTAAGTCATCACAACCATTTGATCTGTATAACTGGGGTCGGAAACGATCTCCTGATACCCCACCATAGAGGTGTTAAACACGATCTCGTTAATTGCACTCTTATCTGCGCCAAAGCCGTAGCCGAAGAACTGCTTGCCGTTCTCCAGCACCAACTGCTTATCGTAAGGCTTCATATACTACTTCTCCTCTCCATACCGTCAATCTGTTTTTGCCCTGCACCTGCCAACCGGCAAAAGGCGTTGCCCTGCCCATGGTCACAAACTTGTCCGGGTCTACCGTCCAGTTGCAGTCCGTGTCCAGCAGGCACAGATCCGCCGGTGCGCCGGGAACAATCTCGCCAACCGGCAGGTCAAATATTTCTCTTGGCCGCACGGCCATCATTTGAATCAGCTTTTCAAAGGTCATCACACCGGTGCGCACCAGCTTGGTGTACAGCACCGGGAATGCCGTTTCCAAACCCACAATACCCATGGCGGAACCGGACAGGCCCTTCTCTTTTTCCGCAGCACTATGGGGCGCATGGTCGGTGGCGATCACATCCACCGTGCCGTCTGCTACGCCCTCTAATAGGGCTTCCCTATCGCTGCGGCTGCGCAAGGGCGGGTTCATCTTAAACCGACCGTCCTCCTGTAAATCCTCATCACAAAGAACAAGGTAGTGGGGGCCGGTCTCGCAGGTGACAGGCACGCCGCTTTTTTTCGCTTCTCGAATCACTTCCACGCTCTCCTTGGTGGAAATGTGGCACACATGGTAACGACAACCGGTATCCGACGCCAGGCGGCAGTCCCGCTCGATCATCTTCCACTCAGAGGCGGAAGAAATGCCCCGGTGACCGTGCGCCTTGCAGTAAGCGCCGTCGTGAATGTAGCCGCCATTCAGCAGATCGTTGACCTCGCAGTGGGCGGAGATCACCTTGTTCAGCGCCTTGCATCGCACCATCGCTTCTCGCATTAAGCCCTCGTCCTGCACACCGCAACCATCGTCGGAAAAGCCCACCACCTTTGGTGACAGCGCTTCAAAATCCACCAATTCGCCACTACCTTTGCGCCCCTTGGTAATAGAGGCAAAGGGCAAAACCTGGATTTTGGCGTCCCGATCAATGATCGCCTGTTCCTCTGCCAAATGAGCCGGGCTGTCCGGCGCCGGGGTCAAATTGGGCATGGCGCAAACGGTGGTATAACCCGCCGCAGCTGCCGCCCCGGACCCGGTGGCAATGGTCTCCTTATAAGAAAAACCGGGCTCACGGAGATGCACATGCACATCAACGAAACCCGGTATAAGGAAATACTGACCCCTTGCGTCAAAAAGGGCATTGACCCCATCAGAGGAAATGGAGGTGCCGAGGGACTTTATTTTGCCTCCCTGTAAGAGGACATCTGCCGTATGAAAACCGCCGCCGTTCCAGCAGCGCGCGTTCTGAATAAGCAATGTCATATTCTGTACTCTCCATCAAAATTGCTGTTCGTTCTAAACAGATATTATACTGGACACAAGACCTAAAGTCAAGACATAATTTGATTACAAAACGGTGAATTCTGCCGCCGCAAAAGCAATGCGCGAGCCCCCTCCGGGGAGAGGGCTTATCGGCATTTATTTTGCAGACGATTGCGCCTGTTCCTCTTTCATTTCTTCCAGCAATTTTTCATGCACCGCGTCCTGCTTTTTGCGCACAACAGAGGCAGGAATAAAGCAGAACACCATAACCGCGGCGGCACCCAAGAACAGCTCCATGGGATACACAATATCCGCGCTGTCTGTAACGCCTTTATTATACTGATTGATAATAAACTGGGCAATCAGCGGTCCGATAATCATAGGCACCAACACATACAGCACCATACGACAGCCCTGGAACAGACCCTCCCGGCCCTTTGGAATGCAGTCCCGATAGGAAGCGGTAAACAACCCTGCCATCACCAGGGTTACACCAATCACCAAAATGCCGCCGACAATTAAAATCGCCAGTTCCGCCTTTAGGTTTTTGCCTACGAAAAACTTAGCGCTCCAAATAACTACGCAGCCGATGATCCCGGCAATAATGGTGGGATAGAAAAAGTGCTTTTTGCCCACTTTATCCATAGCGGTACTCACCAAAACGGAGCCCACGGCCGCCGCCAGGCCAATAATGGCCACCGGGACAATATAATCCTTGATTTGCAGCGTGCCCTCAATAATATTAAACAAATAGTTTACATAGATCTGGTATGCAATAGCCGCCACCATATTGCCGGACAGACAAACATACAGCAGCTTGTTTTCTTTGATCACTTTCGGGTTTAAGCTATACACAAAGTCGGCCAGAAAATTACCGTCCGTCTTTTTTTGCAGACCCGGCTTGTCTTTCATCAAGAACACGCCGATCAGTCCGCCGACAGTGGGAATGATACCCAGGAGCATAAAGAACTTTTTCCAGTCGTCGGTAGTGGCAGCGGCATTGGTCAGCCCGTCAAAGCCTACAAACACAACGGCAATGGCCAGCAGCGGCAGCACTGCCAAAATGGTATCTACCTTGCTGCGGTTGGCGGTATTCGTCATATCTGTGATCCAGGTGTTAAAGGACGCATCGTTACTGATGGAACCGATCACAGACATCACGCAGTCCATGACAACCACCAAAATCACCATGGCCTTGACTTTATCCGGCGCCGGCTGCATAGGGATCAGGGCAAAAGCCATAATGGTAAAGCCCCAGATTACATACCCCCAGGTGATAAACACCTTGCGCTTGCCGGTACGGTCGCAGATAGCGCCGCCCAGCAGCGTAGACAGTGTAGCAAACAGTGCGGAGAACGCCACCATCAGTGTAGTGGCATAAGGCGCGCGGGTGATCTCATTTTGCATAAAACGGCTGAAATACATATTCTCTACCACCCAGGCAATTTGGCCGATCAGGCCAAACAGCAGAATGGAGGTCCAGGTGCGCCCTGACAAAGCGCCCGGATTCTTTGCTTTCATAGTCATTCCCCCTAAAACAGAATAGAGTTGCCCTATTCTTTTGGCTTATTTTACCACATTCTATTGAAATTGTGAAGAGAATATAGTAAAATAGAACAAAATTATTTTACAATTTCCAATAATTTGCCCATCACACAACCCGTCATAGCAATTAAGGAGGACCCGCGATGATAGACCGCAAAACTTACCTGACCCTGCCCGGTGACTACAAGACCTTAAAGAGCGATTTTTTGGGAGCCTTGGAGGCAAGCGGAAAAGATGTACTGGTGCTCACCGACTGCGTCACATTAAAAGTGGGCAAGACTCGCTTTATCATTTCTCCCCTGTTTGCGCCCATTGACCCGAAGCGTATCATCTCAAAGGCATTTACCAAGGAGGAGTTCACAGCGTTAATGACCGAGTACCACGAGGGCTGTACCCCGGAGGATATTGAATCGCTGCGTTTTGTGCCCCACATTGTGGAGTTCATTGAGGAGGACGGCAGAGAGATTCTTTCCAGTTCTTACTCCCAATATCAGTTCTTTAAGCAGTACCCGGTTACGGACACCGCCTATGCCTGCACCGGCTTTCAGGTGACTCGCGTTTGAGCCTATAAATCTTCTATAAAAAAGGGGCGGTTTGTGTACCGTCCCTTTTTTCACAGAAAGTGACTTGCTTCTTTTGACAAGATATGCTATCCTAAGTAATCAAATGGATTTATCTCATAGGAGCAACAAGCAATGAAGCGAATTCCTCAACAGCATGATATGAAACGGCAGGAACTGATGGAAAAATGCTTTGCCTGCTATGCGGAAAACGGATTAACCGGAACCGGCACCCAGGCGCTGGCAGAAGCCTGCGGCTGCACCAAAGCCAACCTGTATGTTTATTTTAAGAATTTGGACGAGCTGATTATCGACTCCACCGCCTACTGTATGTCCAAGGTGGAGGACGACTTTTTGACCATGGCTCCCACAGACCCAAAAGATGTGATGCGGTTTCTTGAGGAAGTTCCCTACTGGACCGCCAAAAAACACGGCAAAAAATACCGCCTGATGTACCAGGTTTACACCTTGCCCAAGTACATTGAACACGGCAAGAAGTTCTTTCAGGGAGTCAACGAGCGTTACACCCAGTACGCAAAAGAGCTGGAGCCGAAGATCGGCATTCCCTATACGGTCATCACGCCGCTGATCTTTATTTTTGTGCGCGCCTGTGTGCACTATGCTATGTTTGAGGATGAGTATTATCTGAAAAGTCAGATGGAAGTGCTCAAGCAAAGTGTACTGCTATTTCTTGAAAAATACAATAACCAGTATCTGAAACCCAAAGACGAATCGAATTAAGAATATACAAAAGCCGCCGACACTTGTCAGCGGCTTTTGCCTATTTATTTGCCGGCTTTTCCGGCTTTTCTTTCTTCTGCTTTGGTTCTTTCTTCGCTTTTTCTTTCTGTTTTGGCTCTTTTCTCTCTTCTTTTTCTTTTTTCTCTTTATCGGCCGTTTCTTTCTTCTCTCGCGAGGTGCGGCGCAGACCGGATTTGGTGCGGCTTGCCTCCTCCGGGGCAATCACCGCGTCCAGACGCTTAATGTAACTCTCAATCTTCTCTTTATAGAGCAGGCGGGACAAATCGCTCACCGCCAACTTCAATGTATGCTCCAGCAGGTGACGCTGATCCTCGGTAATGTCGGTCACGGAGTACAGGGTGCGCAGCATATCCCCGGCGTCAAAGCTCCGCAGCGCCTCATAATCGGTAATGCCGGCGCTTTCGAAAAAGGTAAACAGGGTCTCAAACACCGTCTCCATATTTTCCGGCCCCACATCGTCCATCACCATCTTGATGTACTTTTCAATAAACAGCGACGCCTCGTCCCGACTGGGCACATAGCAAAAGCGGTCGTCCTCCACCACCCAGGAGGCAGCCTGGTGCTGCTTTAAGCCCTCGTTCTCGCTTTGCACAATCTTGGTATCTGCATTGTGCTCCAACAGACAGCCGATCACCGATCGCTCCGGCACATAAGAGAACAGACGGTCCCGCATTTCCAGATAGTCATAGCGGTGCACCATGGGCTCCGGGAACCCGGGCGCGTCATATTCATACACGCCGCGAATGCGCTTTTTCAGCGAATTGGAACAAGACACGGCGGCAAAAACGGCCAAATTGCCGCCCTTGGAGTGGCCGCACACCCGCACATCGCCCTCGGTCAGAGAAGCCGTCTCCTGAAAATAGTACAGCGCCTCAATCTGGGCCGGCACCGGGAACATATAGCTGAGCATGGCCGATTCTTTCACCCCGGTAATGCTGGTGTCCGTACCCCGGAACGCCACCAACAGGCTGCCGTCGTTCAGGTGAAAGCCAACGGCGGAAAACTGCTTGTCGATCTTGATATTTACATTATTCACATAAGCGGACAGCCGGGTGTTGCCGTAGCGGCGCGTGTCTGCACACAGCTGCAAAAGATAAATCGCCTTTTGCACAATGCCGATCTCATTATCGATCTCCTCCGCCGGATGCAGGGCAAAATACTGCCGCGCCGCATCGTCCAGCAGGGTCTGGAACTGGGCGTCAGCGCCCCCAACGATCCCCGCATAGTCCACATACGCCAGCTGAGAAAAAATCAGCCCATCTACCTCATTAAAGGGCATTTCGTTAAAATCCCGGTCGCCGTACCGGGCAATATAAGCTTCATAATGGGCCATAAAATCACCGCCAAAAGGATTTTTCTCATTTTAACATACGCAGCAGCGGCGGTCAAGCACACGCCTGACCGCCGCAACGATTTTACCAATCTACATATACAGACTTTACATCAGAGTACGCGCCGTAGACGGTTTTGCCCTTGCTGTTCTTTTTAACTGCACGGACTTTTACATAATAGGTCTTGCCTTTGGTGACCTTTTTCTTAAAGGAAGTGCCTGAGGCAGTGCCCAGCTTCTTGTAGCTGCCGTCTTTCTTGGCAGCGTAATACACCTGGTAACTTTTCGCTTCCCGCACGGCGTTCCACTTAGCGCTCAGCTTGCCGTTCTTGTCGCTGACTTTCACGCCCAGCACCTTGCCGAACTTAGTCTTTGCCTTGCACTCTTTACTGGCCTTGCCGCTAAAGTCTGCGTCGCAAATGCGGTTCACGCCAATTATACGGAAGCGGTAATTGGTAGACCCGGCCATGTTCTTAAAGGTGTAAGAAGTACCGGTAACAGTGGCATAAGTCTTCCACTTCTTTTGGCTGACTACATACCGCTGCACCTTGTACCGATTGGCATACTTGGCCTTGTTCCAGGTGAGCTTTACCGTGCTGCCGGTGGTGCCGGCTTTTACCCCGCTCACCTGCGCCGGGGTTTTGATAACTTTATAGTCGATCGTGTACGGCGCTTTTTTGCCTTTATTATATTTCTTGCACTGCTTTTCCATTCTTGAGCCGGGCATGCAGTAAATTTTATAGTTTACTAAACCGATGTCGCCTTTTCTGTCCTCTTGAAAATGCGTATTTTTGCCTTTTACGACAATTGTCGCATCACCGGTTACATCGCAGCCATGATAGTTGCGCAAAAATCTATCATTCAAATAACCAACAGACGCAGGTATTACAATACTTTTTAAACTATAATTACACAGTGCCGAATCGTCTATTGTCTTCAGCGTACTGGGCAGCACAACCTTTTCTAAGGAATCAAAAGCAGCATAAAAAGCACCTGTACCAATATCTGTGATGCCCTCGCCGATCACCAGTTTCTTCACATGGCGGGTAATATCCACAAACCAGCTGGGATAAGTCTGGCGTATCATGAGTTCCTGCAAGCGCGGATCATTTGGATCCGTAATCACTTCAGCAATATCACCGTCAGGATAACGAATGGTTATGGAGGCATCTGAAATATAATTTTCTTCACTAAAAGAGCCGGTTAATTCTCTATACTTGAGGCCCATATAATATGACGGGATTTTCCCTTTACCCTTTATGTAAAGTGTCTGTGTATCAGCGTCATAAAGTGATGTCAAATTGTTCGCTTTCACATTAGCAGCCTGTGCAGTTATACTGCTAAAGCACAAGCAACTAAGCAACATAACAAAACTTAAAAATACAGATAACGTCTTTTTCATGCTGATTCCTCCAAAAGTTATGACCACTGTGCCTGGAAAACAACATGTTCGCCGATTTGCACAGTCTCTTTTACCGTTGATCCTTCAAATAAATACAGCTTATACTTACTGGTGTCTACATCGCTTTTCTTAAACCAAGCGGTTTGTGATGTGTTTGTTTTGCTCTGATAACGCCATTTGTCTAATTCGATTCGATGTTGACGATATCCCTTAAATGTTCTCTTCTCCGTTGTTTCCTTCGTTTCATATTTTTTCACGGTATTGGAACTACCATACACAGCAAATGTGGGCGTCTTAACATAACCCGGATACACATGGGCACCGTTGGCATCATAGTAGATGATAAATTCATTCCACTGGGCAAAAAATACCAAATGCTGTCCGGCATAAATGGTACGGGCAATGGTCGTGCCGTTGGAATACACCCGCTTCACATAACCGGCAGGCGCTTCGCCCTCCTTGTACCAAGCTGTGTCTGTGCTGTTCGGCACCTTATATAGCCACATACCGGTGTCTGAATTATAAATCTGCCACCCCTTGAAAGTACGGCCGGACTTGGTAAAGGTATTCTTTGGCATTTGGGTCTCGGTGCCATACTTTACCTGCCGCATAGCCATCGTACCGCTACCGCCGGTATTATGGTTAAAGAATACATAGAAATAGTCCGTTGCTGTCCAGTTGGCACAGAAGAACACCGTCTTGCCGGACTTAACTGTTTGGCTCACATTCTGCTTATCCCTGTAGATATTTTTCTTATACCCGGCAGGCTGCTGCCCTTCCTTACACCATTTGATATCTCCGGCATCATTCTTATAACTCCATATATCCTCACCGGGAATATATAGCGACCAACCGGCAAATTTATAGCCCTTCTTTGTAAAGGTATTCTTGCGAATGGGCGTTGATACACCATAAAGCACATGAGAAGTGACCTCCCCGCTACCGGCCTTATATTTGCTCACATTCGTGTCCGGGCAATATTGAATATGGAAGAAGAACGGAGACAAGTCATACAGATAGAAGTGGCGCGGTCTTTTGCTGCCATCCGTCGAATACAGAAAATTCATACCTGCGTAAACTTTATTACCGACCATGAAAATATTTTCAAACTCCATACTGTCCACTCTGGTGCCGATCTTTCGACGATCGAACTTAAAATTGACTTCCCGCACCAGTTGACCGCTCCAGTTATACACGCCCATACGATTTTGTGTGGCATTTTGATCATCGGTTAGTTGTGCTTTATAATAGAGTGCATAAATGTAATTGTTATCGCAGTAAACGCCCTGATGATCTTGATATTTACCGCCAGTTTGCATATTCGTATCTTTGCACTTCGCAATCAAATTAAAATCACGATCAAATATACAAAAATAATTATTTGTCGCTCCGTCAATATTGCTAACTACACAAACAACATACCGGTTCATATACGGATTAAATGCAATACTGGAGGATCTGCAACTGATATAGTGCTTAGACTGCTTTAAGGTGGAGGTTTTGCCCCGGAAATAGTCCGCATTGACTTTGCAAATCGTTTGGTTATCTCCACCTCCGCAAGCCACCACGATTTCATCTGTCACACTATTGTAGGTCAAACAGTTTGCGTGGCCAAGAGTAGCAAGTTTGCTGTTGGCACGATCCGAACGGTAACAATCCACAACCACTTTTCCTCTATCATCAAAATGGCAAGCAAGGATAAATCGCCCCAGTTCTTTCCGCTGGTCAAGACCGCCATCGTTGACTAAAATCATGTAAAACATATACTTGCCGTCAGAACAACCGCCCTGCATATACGGATTGCACCCATTACTGGCAAGACTGCCAAACTCTTGTTCCGCATATTTTTCAATAGTACTACGCGGCACCAGACACTTAAAATTACCGGAATCCCCCTCCGCTTTGGCAGCCGCATCGGAAATACCGCCCAGCTTTAAGGTCAAATCTGTATGATCGTCTTCCCAAATATTCAGCGTGGATATTTCGCTCTCATGAAGCAGCGCATCTGTAGCCGACTGATCGGCATCCGCATAGGTAAACTGCGGGTCAATAATCGGTTCGCAAGTATCCACGCCGGATTCATTGGACGAAACATCCACATCTGCGCCATCCGGCGCGTACTCCATAATAGGCTCAACATCCTCTTCTGCCGCAGCATCGTCCGCAATGGCAGCACCGGCCTGCATAGGCAACACGGTAATCGTCATTAGCATGGCTAAAGCTGTCACAATCGTCTTTTTAAACTTATTCATTTTTGATCCTCTTCTCTTTATTTATTCGTTTTTTATACTTTCACGGATTTCACATCGGAATACGCGCCGCAGACGGTTTTGCCCTTGCTGTTCTTTTTAACTGCACGGACTTTTACATAGTAGGTCTTGCCTTTGGTCACCTTTTTCTTAAAGGAAGTGCCTGAGGCAGTGCCCAGCTTCTTGTAGCTGCCGT
>OLOV01000635.1_pt1 | contig 30652 bp, 32 predicted proteins | sample 1672931 | NCBI WGS metagenome assembly OLOV01 (sample SAMEA3136738, study PRJEB25190) | human gut metagenome | biome: human gut; feature: human-associated habitat; material: faeces | place: Austria | collected 2013 | reverse complement strand
CACGACAGTGGGCGGGAATCGGCTGGCACGACGGTGGGCAATCGCCGCCCCCTACCAAGCGTAGCAAGAAGTGCGGTGCGGAGGGAGGGCGGATTGCCACGCCAGTGTGCGCACTGGCTCGCAATGACAGAATTTTTTGCATGGAGTGCGGTGCATTATCGTCGGCGAGACAATTTGCTTTTCTTTTTTACTATAATTAAGGAGCCTGACGTGTTGCGCGTCAGGCTCCTTTTTGGAAAACTATTTCCGGCGGCGGCTTCCGCCGCGTTTGCCGGCTATGTAGCGGTTAAGCTCGGACTGCTTGCTGTCCGACACGGACATGAACTGCTTGAGCTTATCCTCAAAGCTCTGCTCCGCCGGTTCGGCAGGTGCGGGGGTGGGCTGCGCCGCCGGACGGCGAAACGTCTGCTCCCGTCGCTGCGGCCGCTCCGGCTTCGGCAGCGCCTGCTTCACGGAGAGGTTGATCTTCCCCTCCGGCGTGATGCCCAGAATTTTCACAGACACCTCCTGCCCCTCCGACAGGAAGTCGTGCACGTCGTTTACGAAGGTGGGCGCCACCTCCGAAATGTGCACCAGGCCGGACTTCCCCTCCGGCAGAGCCACGAATGCGCCGAACTTTGTGATGGTGGTCACCTTGCCGGTGACGATGTTCCCAACCGCCAACTCCATAAATGTGTGTATCTTCTCCTTTACGAAATGATCGCCTTAATGGTTCACGTCATAGAATATCCGCTCGCCGACCTCGGCAAGCCCCAGCTGATCCTTGGCCAAGCCCTTGATGAACTCCTTGTCGTTGGCCTTGCCCAGATCGGACTCCAGATCGCTGTTTTCCTTTTTCTGCTCCTCCAGCTGCTGTCCCATGGTGTCCCGCTGGGTCTTGGCGCTGTCCAGCTGCCCGTACACCCGCAGCAGCTCCACGGACACCACAGCCACCAGCACCAACAGCACCACCAGCGTAATGGGCGCTCTGCGTTTTTTCTTCTTATCCTGCTTCAAGAGTCCCCCTCCTCGTCCTGCGGCGGCGCGCCTTTCTTTCGGTATATCTTTATTTTACTGTTTTTTTTCAAAAAGGCAATGACTTTTTCTGCCGAATGCCATACTTTTTTGCAAAAATGCCAAAAAAGCTGCACCGGCCGCCACAGATACCGCCCCATCTGCACCGCTGCCTCCAGCCAGAACCGCCAAACAGGCCGAAAAACCGGCGCCAGCACCTTCAGGCTGAAGAAGGCGCCCAGTGCGGCGCAGGGCAGCACGTACAGCCGCAGCTCCCCCCGCCCGATGGACAGGGCAAACCGCAGCAGCGCCCACCCCACCGCCAGCACATACAGCAGATCCGTCACATGGGTCACCGCCCGCCGGCGCCGCGCCAGACGCACGGTGCGCAGCAGGTCGTACACCAGCATCGCCCCGCAGCCCAGGCCGAAGGCTGCCCCCATGGTCTGCAGCTGCAGCCGGATATACAGTTCCACGCCTTACCCCAGCAGGCGGGAGAAGAAGGAGCCTTTCCGCACCGGCGCGTCCTCATAGTTCAGCCCGTCTATGTGCCCCTCTACCAGCAGCTCGCCGCCGTCCAGCGAGAGCTTGCCTATGTGCAGATCCTCCCCGCTCACCACCAGCACCCCCGCCACGGTGCGCATCACCACGCTCAGCTCGTCAAACCTCTCCACGTCTTCCACGCCCGTCACTGTCAGCTTTTCCCGTCCCGTCAGCTCGATGCGCTGGCTCTGCTCCGCCGCCTGCTTCAGCTCGTATGCCATAAAAAATCCTCCCATACACTGTTTTTTTCAGTGTATGAGAGGCGCGGATCTCTTATGACGGTTTGTCCGGCGAGATCTCCCGATACATGGCCGCCGCGTCGGCCTTTCCGGCGTTTTCCTGCACGGAGACCACCTCCACCCGCAGCTCCTTCTGCCCGAAGCGGATGCCGATCTTGTCGCCCACCTTCACGTCGTAGCTGGCGCGCTGCACCCGCCCGTTCACCGTCACCCGCTCGTTGTCGCAGGCCTCGTTGGCCACGGTGCGGCGCTTGATAAGGCGGGACACCTTCAGATACTTGTCCAGTCGCATATAGCCTCACTCCTTCAAAAAAAGATGCCGGCGCAAACGCACCGGCACCTAAGATCTTTGCAGCTTACTCGGCCACAGCGTCCTTCAGAGCCTTGCCGGCCTTGAAGGTGGGGTTCTTGCTGGCGGCGATCTCCATGGTCTCGCCGGTGCGGGGATTGCGGCCCATGTGCGCGGCCTTCTTCTTCACCTCGAAGGAGCCGAAGCCCACGATCTGCACCTTGTCCTCAGCCTTCAGAGCCTCGGTGATGGCGGCGATGGTAGCAACCACGGCGGCCTCGCTATCCTTCTTGGACAGGCCGCTCTTCTCTGCAACGGCAGCGATCAGTTCGGTTTTGTTCATGTTGAATTCCTCCCATATTTTCCTTTGTAATCATGCGTATTTATTCCAAACGAATTCTCGTTTCAGAATCATTTTGCCCTGTTCCACAGGTCTGTCATTTCCGCGAGGGTCAGGTCGGTCACTTCTTTTCCCTGCGCCTGCGCGCCCTCCTCCACGGCTCTGAACCGCCGGATGAACTTTTCGCAGGTGCCGGTCACGGCCTCCTCCGGATCCACCTCGGCGAAGCGCCCCACCTTTACGGCGGCAAACAGCACGTCGCCCAGCTCCTCGGATATGTTGCTGCCCTCTTCCACGGCCTGCCGCAGCTCCCGCACTTCCTCCTCCAGCTTCAAAAGCGCTCCGGAGATGTCCGCGAACTCAAAGCCGGCGTCCGCCGCTTTTTTCTGCAGCTTTTCCGCCCGCCACAGCGAAGGCAGGCTGCGCGCCACGCTGTCCATGGCCTCGGCGGTGGTCTTCTGCCCCTTCTCCGCCCGCTTCAGCTGCTCCCAGCCGGCAGGCACGGACTCGGCGCTCTCCGCTGCGGCGCCGGCAAACACATGGGGGTGGCGGTACAGGAGCTTTTTCACCACGCCGTCCACCACGTCCTCCATGGTGAAGCGGCCGCGCTGGCGCTCGATGTCCGCGTGGAACACCACCTGCATCAGCACGTCGCCCAGCTCCTCCTGCAGCATGGCTGCATTATCCAGGTCGATGGCCTCCGCCGCCTCATAGCTCTCCTCCAGCAGACCTCTGCGGATGGAGCTGTGGGTCTGCACCCGATCCCACGGGCACCCCTCCGGCGAGCGGAGCAGGCGGATGATCTCCAGCAGATCCTCATAGCCATAGCGCGGCTTCCTCGTAAAATTTACCATAGTTTCCCCTTTATTGCAATAGGAATTCGTAATTTTCATGATTTAAATAGAAATTTTGCCAGTTTCTCCCCCTTGGGCAGCTGACGGATCTCCTCCCGCCGCACCACCTCCAGAGAGAGCAGCAAGATCCCGTATACCGCCGCCGCCATCAGGATCGACAGCGCCGTGGCCAGACTCCCGCCCACAAATTTGCCAAGCAGCCCATAGCCGCAGTAGGCTGTGGCCGCCATGGCCGCCGTGGTCAGGGCCAGCTTCAGCGCCGAGCTTCCTATCTTCGGCCTATTGGGCACGGTCACGGCAATGGCGACGAGATTCAGCAGGGCGATGACGGCGTAGCACAGCAGCGTGCCGATGGGCGCTCCGCGGATGGAGATGGTGGGGTCGGTCACCAGCAGGTAGTTGGCGGCGATCTTCACGCCCCCGCCCACCAGCAGCGTCAGCACCGGAATGCGCTCGCGGCCGTAGGCTTGCAGGATGCCGGAGGTGACGATCATCAGGCACACGAACACCGAGGCTATGCCCAGCACCCGCAGGTGGTAGGCCGCCGCTGCCGCCGTTTCCGACACGGCGGGGTACAGCAGATGCAAGATCGGCCCCGCCAGCACCGACAGGCCGACCCCCACCGGCAGCGCGGCCACCATGGCCAGCTTCAGGGCGGCGGCGGCGTTCTTTCCGGCCTGCCGCGGGTCGTTTCTGACCATGGCGGCGCTGATGGACGGCACCAGACTGATGCTCAGAGGATACATAAACGAAGCCGGCAGCGCAAAGAGCGTCATGCCGAAGGTATATTCGCCGTAAAGCGAGGCGGCGGCGGACTCGGAAAGCCCCAGAGAGCTTTGCAGCGTCCCCAGCACCAGTGCCTGATCCAAGAGGGTAATAAGGCTCATGCCCACGGAGCCGAGAGTCACGGGGATGCCGATGCGCAGCACCTGCTGCAGAATATCCCGCCGGCTCTCCGGCGTGTCCGTGCCCCGTTCGCCCCGACGGGCGCGCAGCAGCCAGACCGTCAGCACCAGCAGCCCCACGGCGGCGCCCACGGTGACGCCGGAAATGGCGCCGGCGGCGCACTCATTGGGCGCCGCGCCCTGCCGCACCAGCAGCCACGCCGCCGTAAGCCCCACCACCAGCTTGCAGGCCGACTCGATGATCTGGCTCACCGCCGTAGGTCGCATGTCGCCGCGCCCCTGCGTATAGCCCCGAATGGCCGAGAGCATGCACACGCAGAAGACCGCCGGCGCCAGCACCCGTATGGCCGGCGCGGCCTGCGAGTCGTTGAGCAGCTGCGCCAGCGGCTCGGCGAAAAACAGCATCACGCCGCAGCAGGCAAGCCCCAGCAGGAGAAAAAGCCCCGCCGTGACCCGAAAGATCCGGCGGCGCTGGTTCACCCGCCCCACGGCCTCCGCCTGAGACACAAGGCGGGACATGGCCAGCGGCAGCCCCGCCGTGGACACGATGAGAAGCAGGCTGTATATATTGTAGGCCACATAGAAATGCGCCATGCCGTCCTTATCCAGCAGGTTCCCCAGCGGGATCTTATACACGGCGCCGATGACCTTGGTGACGGCCACCGCCAGCGTCAGGACGGCGGCGCCCTCAATGAAATTCTGCTTGCGCTGCGGCAAAGCCATCCCTCCCGATATGGGTCGTATCCGCCACGGGCGGAATCATTTTTTCATCGAGCGGTAAAAGGCGGAGAACTCCTGCAGGTTCTTTTGGATCTTCTCCGGACGGTTGATGTACTCATTGGGGTACTTGGCGTGGAACACGCGCTCAATGCGCCCCGCCGCGGGATCCACCATCTTGGTGGAGCCGCCGGCACCCAGAGAGAGGATGCTGTGCAGCTCCTCCATGATGTAAATATTATACAGCCCCTCCGCGCCGCTTATGCACCAGCCGATGTTTTCAAAGCTGCCGGACATGTACTTCTGCCGATAGAGATAGTAGGGGTGGAAATCCGCGCTCCGCAGGGCGGAGATGGAGTAGTCCAGCATCTCCCCCACCGCCTCCACCGAGGGAATGGGCTGCCCCTCCAGCAGAATGCGGCTGCCCTTTTTCAGCGCCAGGGTGTGGACGGTGATGTTGTCCGCCCCGAAGGAAAGGCACTTGTCCAGCGTGCGGCGGAAGCCCTCCGGCGTGTCCGCCGGCAGACCCGCAATGAGATCCATATTCACATGGGAAAAGCCCATGGACATGGCAAGAGCCATGGTTTTTTCGATGTCCGCGGCCGTGTGCCGCCGGCCGATGGCCTGCAGCACGCTGTCCTCCAGAGATTGGGGGTTCACGCTGATGCGGTCGCAGCCATGATCCAGCAGCACCCGCAGCTTCTCGCGGTCGATGGTGTCGGGTCGGCCGGCCTCGATGCAGTATTCGGCGCAGCCCGACAGGTCAAAGCTCCTGTTCAGATGGGTCAAAAGACGATCCATCTGGTCGGCGGAGAGGGTGGTGGGCGTGCCGCCGCCCATGTAAAAGCTCTTGACGTTCAGACCCAGCTCTTTCACCATCTGCGCCGCCTGGGTGATCTCCCCCAGCAGCACCGCCAGATACGGCTCCATAAGCCCGAAGCTCTTTTCCACCGCCTGCGACACAAAGCTGCAGTAGGCGCAGCGGGTGGGGCAGAAGGGGATGCCGATGTAGAGGGAGATGTCCTCCGGACGGAGGTCTTTCTTGGCTTTCAGCCCCGCCTGCGCCGCCTGGATGCAAAGCTGGCGGCGGGTCTTGGACACGCTGTAGGTGTCGCGCAAGACCGCGTTCACCTGTCGGGGGGTCATGCCCTGCTCCAGATAGCCCGCGGCCAGCTTGGCGGGGCGGATGCCCGTGAGGGCGCCCCAGGTGGGAGTCACCCCCGTGACCTTTTTGGCGGCCTTGAAAAAGCTCAGCTTCACCGCCCGCTGGCGCAGGCGCTCTTTTTCATATTCGTCGGTTTCGGGGGCGATGACCACGCGGGAGATGCCTTTTTCCGCGCGGCCGCCATAGCGGAGCGCCGTGACGGCGGTGGTATATTTCGCCGCCTGCGACAGAGTGATGACCGCCTCGTTTTCCTCCTCCGCCGCCGGATCGTACACCGGCCGCTCCTGCGGGAAAAAGGCCAGCAGGCTCTGCTCCACGGCATAGCGGGCGTCGTTCCCTTTCAAGATCAGCTTCATTCTCTCAGCCCCTGCTTTACATAGGGATTGAACCGGCGCTCAAAGTCCAGATCCGTGGGGCGGTCGTGCCCCGGGTAGACCCGATACTGCCCCGGCAGCATCGCCAGCCGCTTCAGGGACTGCAGCATGTCCTCATAGCTGCCGCCGGCAAAGTCCGTGCGGCCGCAGCTGCCGCAAAACAGGGTGTCGCCGGAGAAGATGGTGTCCCCCACCAAAAGGCACACGGAGCCGCGGGAGTGCCCCGCCGTTTCCATGACGCGGATAGCCAGCGAGCCGAGGGAGAGCACGTCGTCCTCCTTATAATAGCGCTGGTTCTTCTCGGGCAGGCGGGGAAACAGCAGGGCAAAGCCGCTGGTGTGCCTGTCGGTGACGTCTTTTTCATTTATATAGACCGGCAGCTCCGGCCACTTCTCCAGCAGGCCCTCCACGGCGGTGTAATGGTCAAAATGGCCGTGGGTGAGCAGGATCATGGCGGGGGCGCAGCCGGTGCGCTCCACGGCTTTTATAATGCGCTCCGGCTCGTCGCCGGGGTCGATGACGGCACAGACCTTGGCCTGCTCGTCCTGCAGAATGTAGCAGTTGGTCCCGATGGAGCCTACGGAAAGGGAGTCAATTTTCATAGCATTTCTCCTTATAACTCACAGAGAGTCGGTGTCCACGATGAGGGTCATGGGGCCGTCGTTGACGGAGGCCACGTCCATGTAGGCACCGAATTCGCCGGTCTGCACGGAAAAACCCTTGTCCCGACAGAGGGAAACGAACTTTTCATAGAGGGGCACGGCCACCTCCGGACGGGCGGCGGAGAGGAACTCCGGACGGCGGCCTTTTTTGCAGTTGCCGTACAGGGTGAACTGGGACACCACCAGCACCTCGCCGCCTACGTCCGAAAGGCTGCGGTTCATCTTGCCGTTTTCGTCTTCAAAAACGCGCAGACCCATGAGCTTGTCCGCCAGCTTAACGGCCTGCGCCTCGGTGTCCTCATGGGTGACGCCCAGAAGGATGAGGAAACCCTGCCCGATGTGGGCGATCTCGGTTCCGTCCACGGTGACGGAGGCGCTTTTTACGCAGGTTAATACAGCTCGCATGGCGATTTCTCCTTTTATTTTTTATAAGAATCGGGGGCGGCCTCGTTGGGGAGGACGGATTGCCACACCGGTGACGTCGGTCACCGGTTCGCAATGACATTTTTGGGGCGTGCGGCGGTCAGTCGGCGGCGGGACACATGGGTCCCGCCCTACGGGGATATGGCCGCAGGTGGGGCGATTGTCAGGCGGCGGGGGGTACTACGGATTGCCACGCCCTGTGTGCGCACCGATCCCGCAATGACAAGGTTTTAATCGTTTTTATTTGCCCGCGGGTCTGGTGACGCGCATGACGCCGGACACCTGCTCCAGACGGCGGCGCACGGTGGACAGCTGCTCGCTGTCCGCCACCCCCACCTCGATGGTGATGAGGGCGAAGCCGTCGCTGGTGCTGCGGGCGGACAGGTTCGTCACCCGCGTTTTGGTGGAGGAGAGGATGGTGGAAATGTCCATGATGAGGTTCAGCCGATCCTTGGCCACCACCTCCAGGGTGGTGCGGTAGTCCTCGCGGGTGTTGTCGCCCCAGGACACCTTGATCCAGCGTCCCTCCTCCTCGGGCTTGCGGCGGGCAGGGTCGGCATTGGGGCAGTCCGCCCGATGGACGGACACACCGTAGCCCCGAGTGATGAAGCCCACGATGTCGTCGCCGGGGACGGGGGTGCAGCACTTGGCGAACTTCACAAGGCAGTTGCTCAGTCCCTCCACCACAATACCCTGCTCACTCTTGGTGCGCTTGGGCACGGCGGGGCGCATTTTCTCCGGCTCGTCCTTCAGGGGCACCTCGGCGTCCCGCTCCTCCTGATGCATTTTCAGGATCCGCTGGATCTCGTCCCGCAGGCGGCCGATGAGCTTCAGGGAGGTGACGCCGCCGTAGCCGATGGCGGCATACATATCGTCCAGGCTCTTGTAGGCCAGACGCTTCAAGACATTGGGGAGATTTTCCTCCGCCGTCAGCTCCTTGAGGGTGACGCCGGTGCGCTTGACCTCCGCCTCGAAGGAGGCGCGTCCGCGGGCAATATTCTCGTCGCGGCACTCCCGCTTGAACCACTGGCGGATCTTGCTGCGAGCCTCGCTGGAGCGGGCGATCTTCATCCAGTCGCGGCTGGGGCCGTGGGCGGATTTGGAGGTGACTATTTCCACCACATCGCCGTTTTTCAGCTTGGAATCGAACTGGGCGATGTGGCCGTTGACCTTGGCGGCCACCATGTGGTTTCCAACGGCGGAATGGATGCTGTAGGCAAAGTCGATGGGCGTGGCGCCGGCGGGCAGATTGATGACGTCGCCCTGAGGCGTGAACACGAACACCTCGTCGGCGAACATATCCACCTTCAGGGAGTGGATAAACTCTTCGGCGTCGGCGCCCTCCTGATTTTCCAGCAGCCGGCGCACCCATTCATAGTCGTGCTCGTCGCCCTCGCCCTGGCCGTTCTGCTTATATTTCCAGTGGGCGGCGATACCGTATTCGGCGATCTCGTGCATCTGCCTGGTGCGGATCTGCACCTCGAAGGGGATGCCGTTGTCGCCCACCACGGTGGTGTGGAGGGACTGGTACATATTGGGCTTGGGGGTGCCGATATAGTCCTTAAAGCGGCCTAAGACCGGCTTATACAGGTCGTGGATGATGCCCAGCACATGGTAGCACTCGGAAACGGTGTTTACGATGACGCGGAAGGCAAAGAGGTCAAACACATCGTCCAGCGATTTATCCTGGGTATACATCTTGCGGTAGATGCTGTAGGGGTGCTTCATGCGGCCGGACACGGTGCCCTCGATGCCCGCCTCCTGCAGGCGCTTTGTGATCTGATCGTGGATGGAGGCCATGAAGCCGTCGTACTCCGAGGCCTTTTCCTCCAGCGCCTCGATGATCTCCTGATAGCCGATGGGATCCAGATATTTCAGGCTCAGATCCTCCAGCTCCCATTTCATTTTCTGCATGCCCAAGCGGTGGGCGATGGGGGCGTAGATCTCCATGGTCTCCAGAGATTTCTGCTTTTGCTTTTCCGGCGTCTGGTACTCCATGGTGCGCATATTGTGGAGCCGGTCGGCCATTTTGATGAGGATGACGCGGATGTCCTTGCTCATGGCCAGCAGCATTTTGCGCAGATTCTCCATCTGCTCCTCGGCCTTGGAGGCGGCCTGCACTCTCGTCAGCTTGCTGACGCCCTCCACGATGTCGGCAATGGTGGGGGAAAAGGTGCGGGCGATGTCCTCATGGGTGGCATCGGTATCCTCGATGGTGTCGTGGAGCAGGGCGGCGGCAATGGACTCCGAGTCCAGATGCAGCTCCTCCGCCACGATCTGCGCCACCGCCAGCGGGTGGGTGATGAAAGGCGAACCGTCCTTGCGGTTCTGGCCGCGGTGATGCTCCTCGGCAAAGCGGAAGGCCGAACGGATCAGCTCAAAATTCGCCCCGGGGTTATACCGGCGGACGGTGTCCTCCAGACGCTGATACTTTTCCTGCACATTCACGGCTTGTCACCTCACTTTCCTTTGATGCTCTCCAGCAGCGCCGCCCAGTAGGGCGACTGCTCCAGATCTACTTTATGCTCCACGGCGCACAGCCGCAATGTGATCTCCTCGTCATGTATTTCCCGACACAAAAGCCCCCGCTCGCAGAACAGCTCCACGCAGAAGCAGGCACGCAAAAAAGGATCCGTGCCGGGAATGGCGGCAGAGAGCTGCCGCAGGAAGGGCAGATAGGGGCGCTCCGACTCCTCGGCGCCGGCCTCCTGCTGCAAAAGCCGCCACGCGGCCACGCACTGCTGGCGGGAGGGCAGAAGGCGCAGCGCCTCCTTCGCCGAGAGGCTCTCCCCCTGCTCCAGACGGCGCAGAAGCAGCAGCGACTCCTCCTCCCGCGCCGAGCACTGGCGGGACGGGCGCAGGTCGATCACCTGCAGCTGCACCGAGCGGCTGCCCCGAAATTCATTGATCTGCAGATAAAACGCCACGTCCACCCGCTCGCCTACGCGGCAGGGGCACTGCTGGGCGGAAACGGAAAAGAAGATGCCCTCCAGCTGCACGGTGCCCTTGGAAAAGCGCAGCTTCAGGTGGCGGTTCTGCCCCACACCCTGCGCCCGCTCCAGCGTGACGCCCAGGAGGCAGAACAGGGGGCGGTTGTTGCCGTTGCCGTAAGGCTCCAGACGGCGCAGCTGCTCCACCTCCCACAGCGTCACCGCCTCCGGCCGGCGCAGCACCACGTCCACGTCCAGCACCGAGGCGGCCGGCCGGCTGCCCATGAAGCGCAGGACGTATTCGTTCATTCTCTTGCGGAAGGCGGGGACTTTGTCCTCCTCAATGGTGAAGCCCGCCGCCAGCTCGTGGCCGCCGAAGCCCAGCAGCAGGTCGCTGCACGCCTCCAGCGCTGCAAAGAGGTTGAAGCCCCCCCAGCTGCGGCAGGAACCCTTGCCCGTGTGGCCGGACAAATGGATCATGAAGCTGGGACAGGCATATTTTTCGCTCAATCGGGAGGCCACTATGCCCACCACGCCCTGATGCCACTGGTGGTCGGCCAGCACAAGGGCGTGCTTTTCCTCGGCGGGCATGGTCTCGATCATGGCCACGGCCTGGGCATAGATCTCCTGCTCCACGGCCTGCCGCTGGCGGTTCAGCTCGCACAGCTCTCCGGCCAGCCCATGAGCCAGCACGGGATCTTTACACAGCATAAGCTCCGCCGCGCGATCCGCCTCGCCCATGCGTCCGGCGGCGTTGATGCGGGGCGCCAGCACATAGCCGATCTGCACGGAGGTGATCTCCTTTTGGTCAAGACCCGTTTCCTGCAAAAGCGCCCGCAGGCCGATGAAGTCGCAGTCCGTGATATGGGCAAGGCCGCGGGCCACGATGGTGCGGTTTTCGCCGGCCATGCGCATGACGTCCGCCACGGTGCCCACGGCGGCCAGGGGGCAGTAGCGGGTGAGCAGCTCCTCTCCGCGCGCCTCGCCGCCCAGCGCCAGCACCAGCTTCAGCGCCACGCCGCAGCCGGCCAGATGCTTGAAGGGATAGGGGCAGTCCGGCCGGTGGGGATCCACCACCGCCACGGCGCGGGGCAGCTCCTCCTTGCACTCGTGGTGATCCGTCACCACCACATCCATGCCAAGCTCGGCGGCATACGCCACCTCCTCCACGCCGGTGATGCCGCAGTCCACGGTGACGACCAGCGTGACCCCCTGCTCATGCAGGGTGCGCATGGCCTCCGCCGACAGGCCGTATCCGTCCTCGATGCGGCGGGGGATATAGTGGCACACCTGCCCGCCGCAGCGGCGCAGATAGTCCACCAAAATGGCGGTGGCGGTGATGCCGTCCACGTCGTAGTCGCCGAAAACGGCGATATGCTCCCTTTTCTCCAGAGCGGTGCGGACGCGGCGGACGGCGCAGTCCATGTCCTTCATGAGAAACGGCGAAAGGGTCAGCGTATTTTCAATATTCAAAAATTCGGCGGCAGCGGCGCCGTCGGTGACGCCGTGGGCGGCCAGAACGGCAGACAGCAGCGCCGGATAGCCCGCCGCCTCCAGCGTCTCCACCGAGGGAGCCGCAGCGGGAAGGTTCCATTTTTCAAATTTCATGCCCGACTCCCCTCCTTTTTCGCGATTTTCGGCGCAGAGCCACATTATAATAGAAGTATATTATATCAAATCAAAGCAAAAAGGTAAAGCCCCATCTTGCGCGCCGGCCTACGGGCAGGCAAAAACGAGCCGACCTGTGCGGCCGACCCGTTTTTCTCACAGCTCCACTCTCGCCTTCTTCGTTTCTCCCAGCCGCACCGTGCCGGTGATGGTGAGGGCGGCCAGCTCCTCTCCCGCCAGACGGGTCACCACCTGAATGACGCCGCCGGGCTGGCGCAGGGACACGCACTGCTCCCGCCCGCGCACAGACGTGAGCCACGCGCCGATGGCTGCCGAGCCGCTGCCGCAGCCCCGCTCCCACACGCAGGAGTCCGTGGGCTTCACATACACCAGCGGCGTGAAGGCCGTTTGGCTTTCCTCCAGCAGCAGAAGACCCATGGCTTCGCCGGAGAGCAGCTTGCTCCAAGAGCGCAGCGTTTCCTCCGCGCGGGCACGGTCGATGACCTCCGCCGGCGCAATGACGTGGCAGATGCCCGGCAAATGCACCACGGGGAAGGTCTGCATCACCCCGCCCACCGGCAGGGAAAGCTGCTCGATGCGCTCCGGCAGGGGCATGGCCACCGTGCCGATGAAGCAGCCGTCTATCCGCGTGACGCGGCAGGCCACCGGCTGCGGCGCGCCGGAAACGGGCAGGGTCAGGGCGCGCTCCGCCCCCACGGGCAGCTCCCGATACAACCAGGCCGCCATGGACATGGTGGCATTGCCGCAAAATTCGCCGCCCATCATTTGCAGGCGGGGATTTCCCACGGCCAGTCCCTCGGCAAAGCCCACCTGCTCAGCGTCCTTTTCCCGCCGCAGAAGCTCCGCCGCCACCCGCGGCTGCACATCTCTGGGCACAGGGGTGGTGACCAGGAGGGTGATATTCTTTGTGGGGTCGATGACCGTGTAGCGCAGTTCCATTTTTGCCGCCTCCCGATGGTTTTTTCTTCATTATACCCATTGGGGAAGTAAAATGCAATTCCTGTTGCCCTTTGGAAAGTAAAATGGTATACTATGGGGCAAGATAACATTTCACCATGGACGCAAGAAAGGATGATCCGCTATGAAACTGAGCTTTTTCGGCGCTGACCAGTGCGTCACCGGCAGCTGCCACTGTCTGGAAGCAAACGGCAAGAAGATCCTCATCGACTGCGGCCTGCAGCAGGGGCGGGACGAGGTGGACAACGGCAGCCTGCCCTTCCACGCAGGTGAGATCGACTATGTGCTGGTGACCCACGCCCACATCGACCACACCGGCCGCATTCCCATGCTTATAAAGCAGGGCTTTCAGGGGCGCATCCTCACCACCCGCCTCACCGCCCAGCTCATGGACATCATGCTGCAGGACTCGGCACACATTCAGGAGTCCGACGCCGAATACCAGAACCGCAAGAACCTCCGCGCCGGCCGGCCGGTGGTGGAGCCGCTGTACACCGTGGAGGACGCTCTGCGGGTGAAGGAGTTCCTCACCACCTGCGAATACGGCGAAAAGGTGGATCTGTGCGAGGGCGTCAGCGTGGAGTGCATTGACGCCGGCCACCTGCTTGGCTCCGCCAGCATGAAGCTGACGGTCACCGAGGGCGGCGAGATGCGCACCATCGTCTTCTCCGGCGACATCGGCAACGTGGATCAGCCCATCATCCGTGACCCTCAGTTCTTCCATCAGGCGGACTTCGTGGTCATGGAGAGCACCTACGGCAACCGCAACCACACCGAGGTGTGGAGCTACACCGACGAGCTGGCGCAGATCATCGACGAAACGCTGGGCAAGGGCGGCAACGTGGTCATCCCCTCCTTCGCCGTGGGCCGCACCCAGGAGCTTCTATACTTCATCCGCCAGATCAAGGACGAGAAGCTGGTGAAGTCCGTGCCCGATTTTAACGTATATGTGGACAGTCCCCTCTCCAAGGCCGCCACCACTATTTTCTGCGGCGACCTGCGGGGTTATCTGGACGAGGAGGCTCTGGCCCTGGTGAAGGACGGCACCCATATGTTCAGCTTCCCGGGCCTGCACCTGACGGAAACGGTGGATGAGTCCAAGAATCTGAATCTGGACCCCTCCCCCAAGGTTATTATTTCCGCCTCCGGCATGTGCGACGCAGGCCGCATCCGCCATCACCTGAAGCACAACCTCTGGCGGCCGGAAAGCGCCGTGGTGTTCGTGGGCTTCCAGTCCCCCGGCACTCTGGGGCGGCACCTGCTGGACGGCGCCGAGAGCGTGAAAATGTTCGGCGAGGAGATCGCCGTGCGAGCCAAGATCGTAAATTTCCAGGGCCTCAGCTCCCATGCCGACCGGGATCATCTGCTGAACTGGATCGACCAGTTCGCCCCCGCTAAGCCCACCCATGTCTTCGTGGTGCACGGCGACCGCGAGGTGGCGCCTGCCTTTGCGCAGGATATTGCCGCCCGGGGCTTTTCTGCCCACGCGCCCCAATATACCGAGGTCTATGATCTGCTGGAAAACCGCACCGTGCAGCAGGGCTATCTGCCGGAGCCGAAGAAGAAGGCCTTCGAGGGCGCGCCCCGCATCTCCTCTGCTTACAAGCGTCTGGTGGAGCTGGGCGACGCGCTGGCCGCGCTCATCCGCCGCAGTCAGGGGCGGGACAACAAGACGCTGGCCGACTTTGCCGAGAGCCTGCGCAAAATTCTGAAAAAATTCAAATTCTGATGCTGCATACAGCACAGCAGGCCACGGTTTCCCCGTGGCTTTGCTGTCGAAAGGAACGATTTTATGACGCCTCCGCTGAAAAACCAAGTGTATACCGCCGAGATCCTCGGCTACTCCAGCGAGGGGCTGGGCATTGCCCGCATCGGCGGGCAGGTGGTGTTCGTGCACAACGCCATTCGGGGCGAGGTGTGCGACATCTTAGTGATGAAAGTGCTGAAAAACGCCGCCTTCGGCAAGGTCGTGGGCTGGCAGCAGGTGTCGCCCCACCGCGTGGAGCCGGACTGCCCCCACTACCGCCGCTGCGGCGGCTGCGTCTACCGCCACATGGACTATGCCGAGGAGCTGACGGCCAAGCGGCAGCGGGTGCAGGACGCCCTACGCCGCGTGGGCGGCAGCCGCGTGGAGGTGGAGGAAATTCTGGGTGCGGCGGAAACCCTCCGCTACCGGAACAAGGGGCAGTACCCCGTATCTCCCGAGGGGAAAGTGGGGTTTTATCAGGCGCGGACGCACTGCGTGACGGATGTGGACGGCTGCCTCATTCAGAAGCCCCAGGCGGATGCCGCTGCTGCCGCCCTGCGGCGCTACATGGCGGCGCACCATGTGTCGGGCTATGACGAAAAGACCGGCACGGGGCTTGTCCGGCACCTGTATGTGCGCACCAATGCAAAAGGGCAGTCCCTCATCTGCATTGTGGTAAACGGTGAGAGCCTGCCGCACGAGGCGGCGCTGGCGGAGCAGATGCGCGCGGCGGTGCCGGAGGCCGTGGGCGTGGTGCTGGGCGTCAACACCCAGCGCAATAACGTGATCTTAGGCGACCGCTACCGGACGCTGTGGGGGCAGGACACCCTGACGGACGTGCTCTGCGGCCACGTTTTCCGGCTCTCTATTCCCTCGTTTTATCAGGTGAATCGGGAGCAGGCGGAGGTGCTGTACCGTCGGGCGGTGGACTACGCCGGCCTCACGGGGGCGGAGCTGGTGCTGGATCTGTACTGCGGCGCGGGCACCATCACCCTCGCCATGGCGGACAAGGCCAAAAAGGTCATCGGCGCCGAGATCGTGGCGCCCGCGGTGGAGAACGCGCGGGAGAACGCCGCGGCGGGCGGCGTGGAGAACGCGGAGTTTTTCTGCGGGGACGCCGCCGACATTGCCGTAAAGCTGGCGGCAGAGCACCTGCGGCCGGACGTGATCTGCGTGGATCCGCCCCGCAAAGGTCTTGCGCCGGCGGTCATCGACGCCATGGTGCAGATGGCGCCAAAGCGCATCGTGTATGTGTCCTGCGATCCGGCCACCCTGGGGCGGGACGTAAAGCTGCTGGAGCAAAAGGGCTATAAGGCTCTCCGCGCCACGGCGGTGGATCTCTTCCCGCGCACAGCGCATGTGGAGACGGTATGCCTGCTGGAGGCGGCGACGTCTGCCTGATGCGGCCTGTCCGCGCCGGTTTGCGCCCTGCACGAATGCCGGAAAATGCGGCGCCATGTTACCATATTGTCACGCTTCCCTATCCAGAAAGTAATTGACTTATGCCGCACAAAATGGTATGTTAGGATGGAGCATATAGGAAAAATGCTTCCATATTTTAACAACCAACCCGAAAGTGAGCACGCTTTTTTGATATGTCACACTTAAATGCCGGCTCTCCTCTAAGCCGGATCACACGCAAAACTGAAGAATTTTGGAACGGCCGGCTTTACTTTCCCGTGATGCTGGCCGTAACTGCCATTTCCATGCTGACGGACAATGTGGTGCCGTCCACGGTGCTTTTGGTGCTGCTGTGCGGCTGGATGCTGGTGTTTTGTCGGGACATTCTGGCGGCGGCGCTGCCGTTTTTGCTCATATTCCTGCTGTCCACCCTGCAGTATGATAATTTGGCCGTTTTCCTGCCGTGCGCGCCGCTGGCGGTGGTGCCCATCGGCGGGCTGCTGGTGCATCTTCTGCGGTGGCGAACGCCCTTTTCGGTGGGCAGCTGCACCGCCGGACTGGCGGCGGTGGCGGCGGCTACGCTGCTGGGCGGTCTTGGCTCCATTTCGGCCGGCGAGTATTTCTCTCCTCTGGCCATCTACTACACGCTGGGTCTGGGTCTTGGCCTGCTGGTGACCTATCTGCTGCTGCGGTCGGAGCTGGAAATGCCCCGCAGCTATGACCTTTTGGAGCGGCTGATGCAAATGCTCTACACCATGGGGCTTGCTATGGTGCTGGCTCTCGCCTGCTTCTATGCCGACCACTGGGATCTGTTCACGGCGAAATGGGAGATCCCTCCCATCCCGTACCGGAATTTTACCGCCACCATACTGGTCTCCACCCTGCCTTCGGCGTTCTTCATGGTGCGCCGCAGCCGGTGGTATCTGGCGGCGGTGCTGCTGTGGGTCGCGGCGCTGTTTTTCTCCGGCAGCCGCACGGCGCTGCTGTTCGGCGGCGTGATGCTGCTGCTGGGCATGGCCTATCTGGTCTGCAAAAAAATTCTGCCGCTGTGGGCGCTCTTTGTGATCCTGGCCGCGGCGGCGGCCATCGCCCTGCTGCTGGGGCAGCAGCTCCACGAGCTGTTTTTCGGCAGCCGTGGGGATGCAGACGCCATCGTGGAGCCAAACGAGCGCCGCTGGTCGCTGCTGGCGCGGGCGTGGGAGGATTTTTATCGGCATCCGCTGCTGGGCATCGGCCTGGGCAGCCAGAAAAACACGGATCTCTTCACCGGCGTGCCGGGGAGCATGGTATTTTATCATAATGCCGTGGCGCAGGTGCTGGGCAGCATGGGGCTGGCCGGCGCGGCGGCCTACGGCCTGCTGCTGGTGCGGCGTGTCCGCCTGCTGCTGCGGGGCGGCGACGCCTGCCTCATGATCGGCATGTTCTATCTGGGCATGCTGCTGGTGTCCATGACGAACCCGGGGCTGTTCTGTCCCCTGCCCAACGCCGCGCTGACAGTGCTGGCTTTCGCCGTGCTGGAAAAATGCGTGGGCAGCCCCGCCCGCCCCTTGTTCCGCGAAAAAAAATAATGTGAAAAGCATCCCGATCGGGGGATGCTTTTTTCGCTTTTATTTAGTATAATATCCATCTGAAAAGCAAAAGAAAAAGGAGCATATCCCAAATGAAAAGGATCAGTCCCCGTATAAAGGGCATTGCCTGCATCATATTTGCCGCCTTCGGCTTTTCCATGATGTCGGTGTTCATCCGGCTGGCCGGAGATGTGCCCACGGCAGAAAAAGCGTTTTTCCGCAATTTTGTGGCGCTGCTCCTGGTGAGCGTGCTGCTGGCGGTGAAGCGGGTGCCGCTGAAACCGGAGAAGGGCAGCTGGCCTTCCCTTGTCGGACGGGCGGTGTTCGGCACCATCGGTATGCTGCTGAATTTCTATGCCATTGACCATCTGGTGCTGGCGGACGCCAACATGCTCAACAAGCTCTCGCCCTTTTTCGCCATAATTTTCTCCATCTTCCTGCTGCGGGAGCGCCCCTCCGCCATGCAGGTAGCCGGCGTGCTGACGGCGCTTCTGGGCAGCGCACTCATCATCAAGCCCGGGTTTGAGGGCGTGCCCCTTGTGCCGTCGCTGGCGGGCTTTGTCAGCGGCGCGGCAGCAGGTCTGGCCTATACTTTCGTGCGCAAGCTGGGGCGGCGAGGGGAGAACAGCCTGCGGATCGTGTTCTATTTCTCCCTGTTTTCCACCCTCATCACCCTGCCATTTTTCCTGCTCAGCCCCGTGCGCCTGACGGGGCACCAGCTGCTGATGCTGCTGTTGTGCGGCTGCAGCGCCTGCATTGGGCAGTTCGGCATCACCCAAGCCTACCTCCTCGCCCCCGCCAAGGAGATCAGCGTGTATGACTACACCCAGATCCTCTTTGCCGCCGCCCTGGGCTACATTTTCTTCCGGCAGATACCCGACGGCTGGAGCGTGGTGGGCTATGTGCTCATCTGCGGCGCCGGAGTCGGGATGTTCCTGTATAACAGGCATATGGATCACAAGGCGGCGCAGTAAGCGCAGGAGGGACGGCCATGAGCAAGTACATTCTGATACCGGATTCCTTCAAAGGCTCGCTGTCCTCGGCGGAGATCTGCGCCATTATTGCCCGGGAAATCCGCCGGCTGGAGCCGGAGGCCGCCGTGTGCTCCCTTCCCGTGGCGGACGGCGGCGAGGGCACCGTGGACGCGTTTCTCGCCGCCATAGGCGGGCAGCGGGTCAGCGCCCCCTGCCAAGATCCCTACGGACGGTGCATAACCGCCTGCTACGGTCTGCTTCCCGACGGCGTGACAGCCGTGGTGGAGATGGCCGCTGCCGCCGGTCTGCCGCTGGTAGGCGAAGACCGGCGTGTGGCGGACGCCACCACCTACGGCGTGGGGCAGCTCATAGCCCACGCGCTGGAGCACGGCACCGAGCGGATCGTGCTGGGTCTGGGCGGCAGCGCCACCAACGACGGCGGCTGCGGCGCTGCGGCGGCGCTGGGCGTGGAGTTTTTGGATGAAACGGGTCACGCCTTCGTTCCGGTGGGCGGGACGCTGGGGCGCATTGCCCATATCCGTATAGAAAACGTCCTTCCGCAGCTGCGGCAGGCGGAAGTGGTGGCCATGTGCGACATTGACAACCCCCTCTGCGGCGAGAGCGGAGCCGCCGCCGTGTTCGCCCCGCAAAAGGGCGCCGATGCGCAGACCGTCCGCCTGCTGGACAGCGGCCTGCGGCATCTGGCGCAGGTGGCGGAGCGGGATCTGGGCGTTTCCCTGCTGGGTCTTTCCGGCGGCGGTGCTGCCGGCGGCTTCGGAGCGGGCAGCGTGTCCTTTCTCGGCGCAAAGCTGCAAATGGGCATCGAAACGGTGCTGGATCTGACAAATTTCGACCGTCTGGCGGCGGACGCCGACCTCGTTATCACCGGCGAGGGGCGGCTGGACAGCCAAAGCCTGCGGGGCAAAGTCGTCATCGGCGTTGCCCGCCGCGCCAAGGAGCTGGGTGTGCCGGTGGCCGCTCTGGTGGGGGGCAGCGAGCCGTCTATGGAGGCCGCCTATGCCGCCGGCGTCAGCGGCATTTTCCCCATCAACCCCTATCCGGCTCCGCTGCAGGAGGTCATGCCCCGCTGCGGAGAACATCTGGCCTTCGCCGCCCGAAATCTCTTGCATTTTGTGGAAAGCCTGCGAAAAATGCCGTGACCCTGTTGCTATTCCCACCGTTTTCTTGTATACTGGGTTTAATCAACAAAGGGAGGAATAGCCCATGCGTCCCGACGGTACCCGCGTGAAAGACCTGCCGCCTCTGGTGGCGGCCATACCCTACATCATGCCCAAGCGCTACGACGCCTGGAACACCATCACGGAAAACATTGACGAGGAAGTCATCAAGGAGTTCATCCGCAATCAGCGGCGGCAGGGCGTCCGGCTCAACCACATGAGCGTCATCATCTCCGCCTACTACAAGGCCACGCTGGAGAACCCGAAGCTGAACTACTTCGTCATGAACCGCAAAATTTACAAGCGCAACCACTTCTGTGTGTCCTTCGTCATCTTGAGGACGGCTCCCCCAGCGAGACCACGCTGAAGATCTATCTGGAGCCGGAGGACACGGTGTTCACCGTGAACGAAAAGATCCGCAAGGTCATCGAGGCCAACCAGCAGACGGAGCAGAGCAACAGCACCGACCATTTTGCCCGCTTCATGTTCTCCGTGCCGGGGCTGCCCCGCTTTGTCATCGGCCTTGCCTATTTTCTGGACAGGCACAGCCTGCTGCCCCGCAAGATCATCGAGCTGTCCCCCTTCCACACCAGCCTGTTCATCACCAATCTGGCCTCCATCAAGACCAGCTTCATCCACCACCACTGCTACGAGTTCGGCACCACCAGCGTCTTCGTGTGCATGGGCAAGCCCGTGCCCAACTACATGGCCGGCGACCTCAGCCGCAAGATGATGCCTCTGGGCATCGTCATGGACGAGCGCATCTGCACAGGGTATGAATACGCCGCCTTCTGCCACGATTTCCGCCGCCTGCTGTGCAAGCCCGAGGTGCTGACCCAGCCGTTTAACGCGCCGGCCGAATAAGCTGTTTCTACGAAAAAAGTCACTTCCCCCGAGGGAAGTGACTTTTATTTTCTTCATCATCATTGCGCTGCCGCGATCCGGCTTTTTCACTCTTTTTTCAGCAAATAGTACCCGAAGGCGCAGGCCATGGATAAAACCATCACGGCCACCAGCGCTGCCGCTATCACATACGGCGCATTCGGCGAAAATTTATAGAAGAACAGCTCCGGCTTCAGCAGCAGGCCGATGCCAAACAGGGGCGGAAACGCCACCAGAAAATATCCCACGATCAGGCGAAGCGCCTCCATTTTTCGATACTCTCCTTTTCTTTCTGTTCATTTGTGCAGATCCGCTGCAAAAGCCCTCTCACGGGCAGGTCTTAGTGACGGGCGTTACGTTCAAGGTTGCTCCATCGACGGTACCGTGCGCCTTCAGGGTGTAGCTCTGTCCTCGGGTCACGGTCTTTGTTTTCGAAATCAGCAAGTGTGATGTGCCCGTTCCTGACCAGGAGGCCAGCAGGGTATTCCCGCTCCACAGCTCCAGCGTGGCGTCAATGGCTGCACCAGGCTTCGTAACGCTGAGCTTACAGCTTGCCGTTGTGCCGCTGAAAGACAGGATTGGCGAAGCTGTGACAGCACGGGCTTCCGCCGCATAGGCCGAGGTGACCAGTGCCACCGTCATAAGGCAGGCCAAGATGGCAGCCGCAAATCTTCTTTTCATGGTTTTTCCTCCTTGTTTTTGATTCCGATACTATAAACGATCGAAACAAGGCTTTGGAGACAGTAAGTTTTCATGTTTTTCGACTTTTGTTTATTTGCACAAAATCATGTCCTCCGCCATGTTGAAAATATCACGTTTGTCTACGTTGGCCGATATTTTGAAAAGAACGTTAGTATCTTCGTCAATAAGCTGCAACAGATTTGCACCCTCATCGTCCGGTGCTTGATAGTACTCTGCCTGTAATCCATTAATTTCTGCTTGGAGAATAGCGCCTCCTTCCTCCGGTGTATTCGTAACATTTGTCCTGTCCTGTATGAACTGATATTCAAAAATAATGATTTGGCCGGTTTCCTCATTTTCATATATGGCACTGTAATACTCCTCATCGCAGAACACATCCGTCTCCGCGAACCCCTCCGGCAGCCACGTCAGCTGGTAGCGGGGGAGCGCCCCCTGCGGCGCGGGATTGAAAAAACGGTACACGACGCTGTTTTCATACACCGTCCGCACCCACTGCACCACCGCCGCACGCGCCTGCGGACTCACCGCCATCACGGCGCCGAAGGTCAGCGTCACCGTCAGCAGCACCGCCGCGGCATAGCGCCAGACCGTGTGCCGAATGCTCCGCCGCCGCTGCCGGCGCAGCAGCGCCTCCATTTTCCGCCGGAAGCCCTCCGAAAAGTCATGGCCGCACGCCGCCGCATCCGGCAGCCCCTCCAGCATGGACTCCGCCACCAGCTTCGCCGCCGCCTGCAGCTCCCGCTCACCGAACCGAATATCCGTCGTCATAGGGCACCTCTCCTTCCTCCAGCTTCGCCCGCAGCGCCGCCTTCGCTCGGGTAAGCATTTTCTTCATGGCCGCATGGGAAACCTCGAAATAGGCGGCCAGCTCTCTGGCAGAATAGCCGTTGTAGTACCGCGGGAGCAGCACCTCCCGATACTGCGGCGCAAGGGCGGCCAGCGCGTCCGCCAGTCCGTGGTCGTTGGGCGGGGCGATCTCCACGCCATGCACTTCCTCGTCCAGCTCCTCCGCCCCGTGGCGGCTGTGGCTGCGGAGCATGTCCAGGGCCTTCCTCTCTACTGTTATAACGACGTAGGCGCGGGTTTGGGGACAGTCAATTTCGTTAATTTTTGAAAAATTTCTCGCCAGGGCAACAAAAGCCTCATGAACGGCGTCCTCCGCGTCCGCATCGCTGTGCAAAAGCCGCCGCGCCACCCGAAACATCAGCCCCTTGTATGTATCATAAAGCAGAGCAAACCGCTGCCTGTTGTGTCCGCCCTCTATCATCTGCAAATAAACCATCATGAACAATCACCGCCTGTATGGGAATCATTTTCCCAGCATTTGCGGCTATTATATCACAAAATGGCACCAAATGATATATTCCCCCCATTTTTTGACCCGCCCCCGCGGCCAAAACGGGCGCATAAAAAAATCGCCCCGAAGGGCGATCCCTGTTTGTCAAATAATTCGTCATTGCGAACCAGTCCGCAGACCGGTGCGGCGATCCGTTTCTCACGCGCAAAATTCTTTCGCGGATCTGATGGCTCAAGAGTACGGATTCCCACGTCGCTTCGCTCCTCGGAATGACAGAAACGGTTTGCCGGTAAGCTGAAATCGCCCCGAAGCGCGATTCCGCTTGTCAGATTTTCTTGTCCGCCGCACCGCTGCTCCAGTATTTGAGCTTGGGCAGCTTCTGCTGCATGTACGCGCGCATCTGCTCCGGCGGGCAGTTCTCTCCGGCAAAGTGCTCCACGCAGAACTCCACCAGATCCTCCATTTTTGTATAGGTGAATTTCCCGTCCGCGTAGCACCACTTGCAGTAGTCCTCGTTGAACGCGCCGTCTGGCTCCCGACTGGTGGTCTCGTCCTCCAGCGGCATCCCGCAGCACTGGCACACGAGGGTTCTCGGCGCCCCCAGCAACGTGTTGATGGACACGTTGAACAGCTCCGACAGCAGCTTCAGCGTCTCCGGCGCCGGCACGCTGTCGCCGTTTTCCCAGCGGGACACAGCCTGCCGCGTGACATAGGTCTTTTCCGCCAGTTCCTCCTGCGAAAGCCCCGCTTTGGCGCGCAGGCTGCGGATCACTTCTTTTGTTTCCAGAGGTTTCTCCCCTTTCTTTTATAGCAAGGGTAACACAGGCGGCGCCGCATTGCAAGCAATTGTCAGTTGCTATTGCTCCCCTGCGCAGAGCTGCCAGTCAGTCTCGGGAGCATTTCTCCGCGTCGATAGCCAGCACCACCATCAGCGCATACAGGGCGTCTTTCTCCTCCGCCACGTCGATGACATAGGTGTCCGTCCAGTGGAACAGCTCCTTGGACACCGTGGCCACCTGCCGCCCCTCAGCGTCCGTGATGGTGTAGTCCCACTCCATGAAGCTGCCGCTCACCTGCCAGCCGTTGAAGTCCAGCGTGAACGCCGGCCGCAGGAACGTGAACTCCTTGCATATGGTGCCCACGCACGTCTCGCCGACGTACAGGTCGAATTTGGGCAAAAATGTGAGCACCCGCTGCTTCACCGTGGCAATGTGCTGCCCCATGGGGTCGAGAATGTGCAGGCAGTGCCCCCAGGAGAGCTTGCCCTCCACCGTGAAGGCCACCGCGCCGCTTTCGTCTGCTTCATTCATGTAATAAATGTCGTAGCTGTCGAACCACGAAAACATCCGCTGCTTGAAATATAGCTTCATGCCGGCGCTCCTCTCTTTATATAGTACCGTTGATCGACAAGGGCAGCCACCCTTCACGCCTCATTTTCCTGAAATTTTTCCTTGTCCAGCATTTTAATGACTTTGGCGGGGTTGCCAACCGCCACGGCGTAGTCCGGCACGTCCTTGGTGATCACGGAGGCTGCGCCCACCACGGCGTGGCGCCCCACCCGCACGCCGGGCAGCACCGTTGCCCCTGCGCCGATCCACGCATAGTCGCCGATCTCCACCGGCTTGCAGGTCAGTTCGGCCAACATCTTCGCCGCCTTTTCCGTTTAAATAGTATACCATAGTTTTTGCAAAATTTGAAACAGAAAATTGAAATCAGTGTCGTCACTTTTTATTCCAATATCGCACCGCTGCAAACAAAAAATAAAACCCCCGGGGTCTCTTGTCATGCAAGAGGCCCCGGGGGTGCTGTTTTATTTTGCCGCTTAGGTTTTTTCTTTTTGGCTTACGCCTCCCGCTCCTTACGCTTCAGGACGAAGGCGGCGGCGAGGACTGCCGTGGGCAGGGCGATGACCCACAGGGTCACGCCGGTATCGCCGGTGGCGGGGGTGGCATTGCCGCCGTTGCCGTTATCGCCGGGCTTATCGGTGTAGCAGAGCTTCTCCGCGTCCGCGCCCAGGGGGTCGTCGGTGCGGTTGAAGTCCTTGAATTCCACGCCCTTGATGTCAGGGATGGCCTTGGAGGTATCGAAGTAAATAGCGCCGCTGGCGGTCTCGTGGGTGGCGCAGCTTGTGTCCACATACTTCACGGAGGCGATGCCCTTCTCCGCGCCGCAGCCGGAGGCGTAGTAGTTATTGGAGATCATATTCCACTTATTCAGGGAGTACATATAGCCAATAATGCCGCCGGTCTTGCCCTCGGGGCCGTGGACCTTGCCGGTGAAAGAGTTATTATTGATGCCGCCGATGCCGTTACCCCAGCACTGGACGATCTTGCCCTCGCGGCCCAGGATGCCGCCGACCCAGCCCTTGCCGGTGATGTCGCCGGAGCACTTGCAGTCCTCGATGGTCACGCAGGGGGAGTTGGGGGCGCTGTCGGCCACATAGCCAGCGCCCAAAATGCCGCCCGCAACTCCCTCGGACACCACAGTGCCGGTGAAGGAGCTGTTTCTAATGGCGCAGGGGCCCATGGACTGGCCCTTCTTGGCAACCAGGCCGCCCACGCAGGTTTTGCCCACCACAGTAGCCGCGCTGGTGCAGTTGGTGATAACGCCGTTAAATTCCCCGGCGAAGGAGCCCACGAAGCCATCCGTATTCCCCACGCCGATATTGACGCCCTTGGCCACGGTGCAGTTGCTGATGGTCACGACATTCGCGCCGGAGGCGTAGCCGCCAATGAAGCCGGAATTCTTAATGGTTGTGCCCGTGAGGATGTGGCAGTTGTCAATGTCCACGGTGGCGGGGCAGCCGGTGTTATAATTGCCGTCGTCGCCGTAGTCCACCACATAGCGGTCAATGAGGCCGTAGCCGTCAATTTTTGTGCCGTAAATCTTCAGATTCTTGATAGTGGCCTCCCGGACCAGGTTAAACAGGGGCTTGCCGCCCTCGGCAATGCGCACGGTGTAGTTCCGGCCATCCAGGGTGCCGGAGAAGGGCAGGATATTGGTGCCGTTCTTGGTGTCCTCGCCGCCGTCCCGGGTGACGCCGATGGGCTTCCAGTCGGCGGTGAGGGAGATGTCATTGGCAAAGGCGAAGTACATCCCGGCGAAGGCAAAGCCGTCCGTCACCTTATTATAGAGGTAGTTCAGGTCGTCCTGGTTTTTCAGCAGCCAGGGGGATTGCTCCGTGCCCTGACCCTCCAGGTCCATGGTGGACTTGGTCACTTCGACCTTCACGCAGTCCGTGAGCACACGGGTGCTCTCCACGGTGCCCTTGGTCTGGTAGATTTCGCAGTAGTACCAGCCGGTGCCCACCTCCGTTGTGGCGGGGGTATAAATGGCATAGCGGCCATCTTCTGTATATTTGTGGTAGTTATCCGTACCCGCTAGGACGGGGTTGGTCCTGTTCTGGTCATCGCAGCGATACCAGTCGAAATGCAGGGACCCCTCGTTCAGGATACTCTTTACGACCACGCGCAGGGGCTGGGGCGTCTGGCCCTGGGCATAGGACGCGCCCACGGGCTGGCTGATGATCTCCGGCGTGGTCAGCTTCAGCACTGCCACCTTCGTAGCCCGCAGTTGGGGCAGGGTCACGGTGACATTTCCGTTTTTGACCTCAGCATTGAAATAATACTCTACCAGCTTGGCCGATGCCGTATCCACCGTGATCTCGGCCCCAGTGCCGTCTATCGTCTTTTTAGTGCCACCCATGCCCCGGCTCCAGGCGTAGGTGAGCTTGCCGTCGGCGTCCTTCATCACGGCCTTGATCACCAGGTCGTCAAACTGGGTCATGGCGGGGAAGGTATACCAGGTAGCCTTTTTAGTGACATCCACGGCCTTTCCGTTCAGCATGACCTCATAGTGGTCAAACACGGGCTTGGCCGCCGGGTCCTGCACGGTTACATGGAGGGTGTACTCCCGGTCGGCGATGTTATACTCCGCCTGGGGATTGGTGATGCGGATGGTAAAGTCCTTGGTGCTCTCGGCGCCGGGGGTATAGGTGATCTTAGTCGCCGTCTCCGGGCCGCTGCCCTCGCGGATGTAGGCCACGCTGCCGGTGAATACATTGGCGGCAGGGCCGCCGGTGGGCGTGATGTCGTAGGTATAGCCCCGGAGCATAGTCATAGCGTAGGTGCTGTCCCCGGTCTTGGTGATGGCGGGGAGCACAATGTCCTTATCCGTGCATTTCACCGTGATATTACGCAGCTCATTATAAAGGGAGAAGGAAGCCGTACTGGTGCTCTGGCTGCCCTCGGCCTGGAAAACGAGGTCAGAATACAGCAGCGGGCGAACACCACCCACCAGCAAGTTGGCGCCGGGCGCATAGTATTTCTCCAGGGTGACGGTGCCGCCGACAGAGGTGGCGGTTTTCTCGGTCTTAGTCTCGCCCAAATTATCGTAGGTGAAATAAGTCACCGTAAACTCCTTGCCCAGGTCCGCCGGGGCCTTGATGGTCAGGTAGGTTTTTCTGGCGGCACCGTAGTCCGTCACCGCATAGGTGGGGGCCAGGAGGCTGTAAGTGCCGTCGGCCTTTTTCTCCACGGTGACGGCGTTATACTGGTAGCGCTCGTCCGTGACGCCGTCGCTGCTGAGTGTGAATGTGAACTTGGACAGATCCAGGCCCGCATCCGTCTCCGCCACCGCGCTCACAGGCAGCAGCGAAACCGCCAGCACCAGCGCCAGCAGCAGAGATAAGATTCGTTTTTTCATCTCTTTTTTCCTTTCATTTGTTTAATATGTTTGTGAACGCCCGGGGGCGCTTGCACACGGGGTGGGGCGCGGGAGTAGGGTATTACGGATTGCCACGGGCGCGGTGCGCCCTCGCAATGACAGAACTTAAAAGTTTTCCGTGTCATTTCGAGCCAGTGCGCACACTGGTGTGGGAATCCGTTTTTCCTGGAAAGCAGGGCGGGAAAGGTCTGCCGTCCTCCCCCGCCCCGTCGGCTTGAAAGTTTATCATGCTTTCCATGGAAAGCATGGGAGCCATGGCTCCCGGCAGCAAAAAATCACCCGGCTGCCAAAAAGCAGCCGGGTGAAGCAATTTCGCAACAGCTTCGGCCCCGGTACTGGCGGCAACCCGGGAGCAGCGCCTTGCGTATCTGGCTTAGCCGAATAAACCGGCATCACAGTGACCGTCTCGCGGGGCCTCTCACCCCATTCCGCCGCCGGGATAAACCCGGCTCACGCTGCCCCGTTATTCAGTTTAAGTGCATTATAGCACAGGATATGACATATTGCAATGGAGAAAACCTCCGTCATTCGCCCCGACTTGACATCTCCCGGTGCATATCTTATATTCTTGCCAGTTGTTGTTGAGGCAATGGGCGAAATTGATGCTGAATGGAAGTTTCTTGATGCTATTGAGCCCTATATTAGCGATGCAGTTATTCGCGTGTATTTGAAGGAACTCAGAGTCTCATAAGAAAGAGGCGAGAATTTTTCTCGCCTCTTTCTTGTCCTCACCATCCCATGTTGCCAAAGCAAGGTCAGTATTCCACAGGAGGCTGTTGACCTGCTGGTTGCCGAACACAAGAAGCATCCCGGCAACCCATATATGTTCCCATCGCCCGTCACAGGGGAGATGTATTACCCCGATTCCATTGTGAACCTGCATAAGAAAATTCTGAAAGACGCTGGGCTGCCGCATATACGCTTTCACGACCTCAGACACACATTTGCCACGCTGGCTTTACAAAACGGCGTGGATGTAAAAACCGTCAGCAGTATGCTGGGCCACTACGATGCGGGGTTCACTCTCCGCACCTACACCCACGCCACCCGTCAAAAGCAGGACGAAGCCGCACAGACCATGGGCAGCTTCATGGCACAGGTGATGTGAGCTGATCAAACTGCACCACAATAACAAACTTTAGCTCCTGCCCATGGGGCAGGAGCTCTAGTTTGCTCATTTCACCGCATCCAGAGTGTCATGGCTACCAACAGGACGCCTAGAAAACCGAAGCTGATGGCGGAGAACAGCACCATGAACCGCCCCGTCTGCCCCTTGACGTGCTTTGTGTATTCCCGGAAAGTGATCAGGCTGGCCAGTGACGCCACCAGCGTCCCCGCGCCGCCGATATTCACGCCCACCAGCAGTCCTCGATAGTCGTCGGTGAACCGGCTCAGCAGGATGGCTGCCGGTACGTTGCTGATGACCTGACTGGTCAGTGCCGCCACCGGCATGGCCCCGTGGGTGAGCAGCTTCCGGAACAGCTCATGTACCGGCTCAATCCGCGCCATGTTGCCCGAAAAGGTGAAAAACGCCGCAAACGTCACCAGCAGTCCCCAGTCCACGCCCAGCAGCGCACGGCGATCCAGCACCAGCAGAGCCAGCACGATAACGAGCAGTCCCAGCCAGTAGGGGATTCCCCGCAGCACCATAGCCACCGCCACGCAGAACAGTACGCCGTATACCGCAGTACGACGCTTGTCCGGCAGTGTCTCCTGCCGGGGGACAGTCAGCCCTTCACGGGGCAGAAACAGACAGCACAGCAGGATCAGCGCCGTGGACAGCAGGAACGGCGGCAGCATAATGGACAGGAATTCCCCGTTAGGGATGTTGTAGTGGTTGAACAGATACAGGTTCTGGGGATTGCCGAAGGGCGTCAGCATACCGCCCAGGTTGGCGGCGCAGTTCTGCAGAATGAACGTCAGCGCCGTCCATTTCGTCTGGCCGGTGCGCTCCAGCACAAACCAGCTGAGGGGCAGGAACGTCAGCAGTGCCGTGTCGTTGGTCAGCAGCATGGAGCCCACCAGCGTGATACCTACCAGCGCCGTCACCGCGCCGCGGGTGGTGTGGAACACCTGCACCAGCCTCTGCGCCAGCAGAGGAAACAGTCCCACGCGGCGCAGCGCACCCACCACCGCCAGCACGCACAGCAGGCAGGATAGCGTTTTCACATCGTAGTAGCCAAGATAGGCCGCGTCAGGCGGCACGAACACCGCCGTCACTGCCGCGGCCAGCACCGCAATCACCGGCATGGCGTTGGCCTTACACCATCGTAACAGCTTCATAAATACCTCGCACAGCCTCGTAAGAGGCAAAAAGAATCAACGGCAGGTACTGTAGCATATCCTGCCGCAAAATACAAGAACGCGGCGAAACAAAGAAAAGGTCTTTCAGAATAACGGCTTTTCCGTCCGCTCATCTTTTGCCCTTTCCGCGCATTTCCCCGTGTGGGTCACGGTGTGGGTCAGGCGGTTGACCCACATTTTGACCCACACATAAAAGTGCGTTTTTCCAACAAAAAAGCACCGAAAACCGAAGTTTTCGATGCTTTTTGGAGCTGCTGGGCGGATTCGAACCGCCGACCTCATCCTTACCAAGGATGCGCTCTACCTACTGAGCTACAGCAGCATATGGCGACCAAGATGGGGCTCGAACCCACGACCTCCAGCGTGACAGGCTGGCGTTCTAACCAACTGAACTACTTGGCCATATTGTGCGCTTTTTTGTCGCAATCGAGCTTACTAAGTATATCAAATACAACGCAGGTTGTCAATGATAAAATGGCAGGGGCAGAAAGATTCGAACTCTCGACACGCGGTTTTGGAGACCGCTGCTCTACCAGCTGAGCTATACCCCTATGTGGTGGGCCTTCGGGGACTCGAACCCGGGACCGGACGGTTATGAGCCGTCTGCTCTAACCAACTGAGCTAAAGGCCCAAATAGATCGATCTCTGAGGCAAAAAGAAGAGTGCCGCCACCTTTATAGATGGCGGCACATCCTTTTGTGGCGCCTTCTGTAGGGCTCGAACCTACAACCCTGCGGTTAACAGCCGCATGCTCTACCATTGAGCTAAGAAGGCGTGTTGGCGCTACCTATTTTTCCGGGCCGTCTCCAGCCAAGTATCGTGGGCAGAAGCGAGCTTAACTTCCGTGTTCGGGA
>OLOV01000629.1_pt1 | contig 30813 bp, 19 predicted proteins | sample 1672931 | NCBI WGS metagenome assembly OLOV01 (sample SAMEA3136738, study PRJEB25190) | human gut metagenome | biome: human gut; feature: human-associated habitat; material: faeces | place: Austria | collected 2013 | reverse complement strand
ACCGCTGACCTACGCATTACGAGTGCGTTGCTCTACCAGCTGAGCCACGTTGGCATATCAACCGTTGACGGGCACATGCGCGTCAACGGTTGATAATCATACGGGTAAGTGCGCAAACGCGCAAGGCCTTTCATTAAATGTGTCAAATTAAACCTGTCGTTTTTCTGACACACACAGTGAGCGACCGACCACAGTGCCGCAGATTGCCCTGAAAGAGGAGGGCGCACGCCTTGCGTGCGGCGCCCGACGATTGAAGGGCAAGGTGCAGTGCTGTGGCCGGCCGCAGTCGCGGACCGCTAGTGACCGCCCAGGTATGAAATCGTGCCCTTAAGCACACTTTGAGTTGCAGCGGCGGCCTTCTCGGCAGCCTTGAGAGCATCTTCGTGGCTGTTGTCGATCATGCCCGCTTTGTTGGTCACAAGCGTGACACCCAAGACCTCCATACCCAAAGCCTTTGCCATAATGGCCTCGCACACCGTCGAGCAGCCCACGTAGTCGGCGCCCAGCGTATTGAGCATGCGCACCTCGGCGGCAGTCTCATACGTGGGACCCAACAGACCGGCATATACGCCCTCTGCAAGATGCAGACCCGCATCGCGAGCCGCCGCACGGGCAAACTCGGCAAGGTAGCCAGAGTAAGCGCCCGCCATAGGGATAAACGGCGTATCCGCCTCGGCGGCAGCGACACCTTGAGGGGTCGCCAGCGGGTTTTGGCCAGTAAGGTTGATGTGATCGGTAATAAGACCCACCATGCCCGAGGCCACAGCAGAAACAGCGCCCGAAGCGCAGGTGAGGATGATGTCGCGACAGCCCAAGCGATGAGCATGACGAACAAGCGAGGTCACCTGCAATGGACTGTATCCCTGATACAGGTGCACGCGGCCCGGATACACCACCACGGGAACACCCTCAAGCGTGCCGATGATCACCTCGTAGCGATGCCCTTCTACAGGAATCGCCTCGGTGGGAAAGCCATCGATATCCTCGTACTTGATGCGGCGCACCACGCGCACCTCATCGGCAAGCGGGGCCAGGCCGCTGCCAAGCACCAACGCGATGGGATGCTCCATGCTTGGCTCGCAATACTCAACAAGCTTCTCGTCTGCTACCACGATGTGTCCTTCCTGTTCAAACAAGGCGGCCGTCACGCCAGAACCGGCGCGAAGCTGCCCCGAAAACGTGCCGTCGTATATGCGGTCAAGGCCGCACGATGGGCTCTTGGATTTCAGGATAGCAAGACTCGCGCCGCATGCGCGTGCGATATCGAGCGAACGGCGAGCACCGTCCGCGTACGCACGGGTCACGTCAACGCCCTCAGCCGTGACGACCCGCGACCCGCGCCGCTCCGCCGGCGGTCGCGGACAGGCAAGGCCGCCCAAGACCTCGGGACAAACGGGGACCACCGCCCCTTCTCCCCCGCGTCTGCGCAAGCAGTGCGCTAAACGTTCGACCGCTAAAGAGGGCTTGGCGCCCCCGTCGTAGCGAACGGGAGCGCCAAGCAGGCATTCACTTATAAGAACACGAAGCGACATCGTGCCCTCCCAGTATCTTTACTGATACAGACCGTACAGGGTGATATTCGCCTTGGCATACAAGCCATTGACGAACTCGGTCCACTTGCCGCCAGACTCAGAGTTGGCCTGCGCGTACTGCTGATAGGCCGTGTAGTAGGCGGTCAGCGCCTGGCCATACGTAGCGGAATCAGCCGTGAACTCCTGGCCGGCAAGCGCCTGCGCGTACACACCGTCGGTGGAAGCCCAGGTGCCCTTCTCGGCATCCCACTCATCGCCCGCAAGCTTGATAATGTAGTCGGCGTAATCCTTAGATGCGGTATCCTCGTTGCCGTCCTCCGGCTGCGCGGGGGCCTCGGGCATGGTGGCAGAAGAGGTGCCCACGATCTTATCGTAGAGCTTCTGCATGGTAGCCTGCTGCTTGACGATGGTCTTTGCCTGATCCTTGGTCACGCCGTACTGCTGAGACATCTGGCTGTAATCGCTCATACCCAAAGCGCCCTCGGCATACTCCTTCATCTCCTTTTCGGTAACGGAGATACCGCGAGCCTCGGCCTCGTTAAGCAGAATGTGGTTACGTGCATAGGAGAGCACGATATCGGCGGAAGGCGTGGGATAGGTGTCGTCGCTTTGCTTGACGCTGTCCAGACTGTACTGGCTCTCAATAGCCTCGCGCGCGGTGACATCGATGTTCTTGCCGTTATAGGAATACGAAGCCACAACGGTATCGAGCCGATCGGACGTGAGGGAGGCGGAGTCGGCGCCCTTGTGGGCAAAACCGCCCGAACCGATAAAATAGCCCAAAACAGCAGCGATAATCACGGCCACAACGGCGATGGCAATGGCGATCTTCTGGCGTTTGCCACAGCCTGCGGCCTCGTCTTCCTCATCGTCGTCTTCCTCATCGTCCTCGGGCATGAGGTTCTCGTCCGCCGCGTCCTCGGCCATCTCGCGCTCGGCACGCTCGGCCTCTTTCTCGGCGGTAGTGCCAGCGGCCATATGCTCAGCGGAGGTACCCTCTACGAGCTCCACCTCGTTCTCGTCGATATCGCCCGGGGTATCGCCACGGCCGATGATCTCGATGCCGTCGACCTCTTCGCGGTCGTTTTTCTTCTGAATCAAACCCATATCGTGTGCATTCTCCTTATCCATGCGCATAGTGACTGCGCTACACAGCAGTGAGCCGCGATACTGCCATATCGCGGCTCACATAATAGCATCCCTACAGATTGGCGATTACCGCGTCGGCAAAGGCCTGGGTGCCCACGCATCCCTCGGCGGAGCCGGTCTGCGCGCGGCGAACGTCGCCCGTCACCGACTCGCCGGCGGCAAGCGCCTTCTTGACCGCCTCGCGAATACGCGTGGCGGCCACGCCTTCACCCAGGTGATCGAGCATCATGCAGGCAGAAAGAATCTCGGCCGTGGGATTGGCGATATCCTTGCCCGCGATATCGGGAGCGCTGCCGTGCGTCGCTTCGAAGATGGCGATGTCGCGGCCGATATTGGCGCCCGGCGCCATGCCAAGGCCACCCACGAGGCCCGCCGCAAGGTCGCTCACGATGTCACCGTACAGATTGGGCAGGACCAGCACGTCGAAGGCGTACGGATCTTGCACCAGGCCCATGCAGGTGGCGTCGACGATCTTGTCGTTGAACTCGATATCCGGATAGCGCTCGGCTACCTCGCGGGCAACGCGCAGGAACAAGCCGTCGCTTGCCTTCATGATGTTGGCCTTGTGCACCGCCGTCACCTTATGACGACCGCAGCGACGAGCATACTCGAAGGCGTACTCCACGATACGACGCGAGCCGGAAACGGAGATGGGCTTTACCGAGATGGCGGAATCGGGCTTGAAGGTCTTTTGTCCCGATGCCTCGATAAGCTGCGAAAGCTCGGCTACCTCGGGCGCCCCCTCGTCAAACTCGATGCCCGCATACAAATCCTCGGTGTTCTCGCGCACGATCACCAGGTCAATATCGGTATAACGGCTGCCGTCTCCCGGCATGGACAGGCAGGGGCGCACGCAGGAATACAGGTCAAACTCACGACGCAGGGCCACGTTGACGCTGCGAAAACCCGTTCCCACCGGCGTGGTGATGGGACCTTTGATGGCAACCTTGGTGGAGCGAATGGCATTGAGCACATGCTCGGGCAGTGGCGTGCCAAATTCGTCCATCACGCCAGCACCGGCATCCACCACGTTCCATGCGATATCGACGCCAGAAGCGTCCACCACGCGGCGCATGGCCGAAGTGATCTCGGGTCCAATGCCGTCTCCGGGAATAAGTACTACGTCGTGGGCCATCTGTTACTCCTCGTCGTCTTCGGGTTCGTCGGTTTTCGCCACCATGCGAGCGCGCTTTTGAGGCTTCTCAAGTTTGAAGCGCTTGACAAGCATGTTGTAAATCTCAGAAGAACGCGCCTTGAGATAGCTGCCCTTGCCGTTCTCGGCATCGAACTGCAAACGGCCGGCAAGCTCGGCAGCGACGCCGCCCTCGATCTTGCCCTCGGCGAACTCATGAAGACAACCGAGCATATCGCGATATTCCAAATCGCCGTGATAGCACTGAATCGCCTCGTCGAGAATGGGCCAAACCTTCCTGGACCGGCCGCGCTCGGTGGCGCCCCAGGTGGCAAGCAGGCGGAAGGCCGAGAAGTGCAAAATCGAAGAAAGGTCATCGAACAGAGCGGCCTCAGCGCCGTCAAAGGCGGCACCGATCTCTTTAGCATGCTCGGGAACAAGCAGCGTCAGAGTATCGAGAATCTCCCAGCGCGTCTGGGCCTCCGGACGATAGAGCGCATCGATCAGGTCGGGAATGAACTCGGAAAGCAGCTCGGGTTCACGCTGTGCCACGAGTAGCATCACATGAGCGGCCATCTGACGCTTGCGACGGCTGTGACCGGAGAGGTCGTCGACCAAGGCGCTCAGTGCATCGCGATCGTTCTCCACAAGCGCGAGCTGCTCGGCCTCCTCGGCGGAAAGCTCCTGTTTCATTTCTTCTGCCATGACCAATCTACCTTTCGTTCCTATTTGCGCGAACCGGACGTGCGGGACTTCTTTTCCACCGAGATAAGATCGGGTGCGTCCTCACGGGAAGCGCGGCGCCTACGGCGCTCCTCCCCGCATCCTTTCTCGGCAGTCTCGCGATGCGAGCGGTTCACGTTAAATGCCTTGTCGTGCACGGCCCACGGACCCACCGACTCGCCAAAGGCCATCTTCAGGCCCACGATAGCGCCGGCAAGCAGGCCGACATCCACAGAGTAGAACAGCGGGACGGCAGCCAAGATGAACGAAAGCAGCACGGCAATGACAATGGCAGCGCCGTTCATCTTCCAATAATCCGCACGCGTGACGGCGCGCACGCCAACCGTGTTTCCAATAAGAAACCCGATGTACACGCTAAATGCAAAGAGCAGCAGCGAACAGACGATAAAAGCGATATCCATTACGCCCTACTCTGCGTCGTGGCCGTGGCCACCGCAGCAGCAACCGCCCTCGTGATGACCGTGATGGTCGCCGTGGCCACCGCAGCACTCGTGGCCATCCTCATGGTGATGGCCACAGCCGCACTCGTGCTCGCCCTCGTCGTGGACGGGAGGATTGTAGAGCGACCAATCGAGACCAGCCGCCACGGCGTCGGCCTCCTCCTGGTACAGCAACGTGATGGCCTGGGTGCCCAGCTTGCTGCCGCCGATGGCGTCGAGCATGTCGTACAGGGTGAATGCGGTATCGGCACCGGGGAGGGCAAGCTCCTTCTCCTCGGCGGCGGCAAGCGCCAAGCGCAGGTCCTTGAGGAAATGCGTCACCATGAAGCCGGGCCTCCAATCGCCATCGAGCGACTTGGGCGCAAGCTGCTCCATGGCACCGGAGCGGCCCGTGCCGCCCAAGATCATCTCGCGCGTCTCGGCAAGATCGAGGTCCATCTGCTGGGCGAAGGAAAGAGCGTCGGCCATGCCCACCATGCAAGAGGAAAGCGCCACCTGGTTGGCGAGCTTTGCAGCCTGGCCCTTGCCCGGGCCGCCAAAGCAGTAAATCTTGGAGGAGAACGTCTCGAGGATGTCGCGGACGGGCTCGATGCCCTCATCCGTTGCGCCGACGATCAGCGTGAGGGTGCCGGCGATGGCACCGGTATCGCCACCGGTCACCGGGCAGTCGAAAGCATGCTTGCCGTAGGTCTCGGCGGCCTCAGCGATATCACGAGCGAGCTCGGGAGCGCTCGTGGTGAGGTCGATAAGGTAAGCGCCGGGCTTGGCGGCAGCCAGCAAGCCGTCGCCGGAAAGATAAATCTCCTCAACGTCTGCCGGATAGCCCACCATGGTGAAGACGACATCGGCGTCCTTGGCAGCAGCGGCGGGGCTATCGGCCCACACGGCACCGCGAGACACAAGGTCATCGGTCTTGGCCTTGGTGCGGTTGTAGACGGTGACGGGATAGCCGGCATCCAAGATGTGGCCGGCAATGGGCGCGCCCATGATGCCCGTTCCGATGAATGCGACAGACAGCTTCTTGTCAGACATGCAGGTACTCCTTAAACGTCAAACGTGTGCATGCAAAATGATAATCGATGGGAAGAGAGGCTTTAGGCCTTGGTGCCCTCGGCGCCGCGCACGCGATTGGCAATACGATCGGTAAGCGAGATCTTCTCCGTACGGTTCTTACCCCAAAAGACGATAGCGACCATGCCCGGACCCACATGCGAGCCGATGGTGGGGCCCACCGAAGCGCGCAAGACCGTCAGCTCGGCGCATCCGTCCTCTTTACGGATGGCAGACTCGAGCCAGTCGCCATCTTTCTCGCAATCGGAGGTGAGAATGCCTACCGGCAGTGCCGGGTCGAGCACGTAGTTTTCCTTGAAAGATTTGACGAGCGACTTGAGCCCCTTCTTACGACCGCGATTCACACCCACAAGCGTAAGCGAACCGGACAAGTCGTAAGACATCTCGGGCTTGATATCGAGCTTGCTGGAGAGCTGCGCCGCCGCAGGGGGAATGCGTCCGCCCGCCGCGAGCGCATCCAGGCTGTCAATCGTAAAGAAGCCGTGGATATAGTGTTTTGCCTCGTTTGCCCAGGCTGCAAGCTCGCGAGCGCTGAGGCCGGCAGCGCGCTGGCGAACCGCCTCGAGTGCCAAAAGGCCGGCAGCTCCGCAAGGTGAGCAATTGTCCACCACGTAGATCTCGAAATCGGGATACTGCTCACGCACCATATCGGCCGCTTGGCAGGCCGAGTTGTAGCTGGACGAGAGACCGGCGGTGAAGCTCAGGTATACCGTAGGCGTGCCCTCTTCGGCACAGCTGGTGAAAAATTCGACGAAGCGCCCCAGCGATACAGCAGAGGTTGAGGCATGGGCACCCTGACGAAGCTTCTCGTAGAACTCATGCGGCGTAATGGACGACCAGATATCGTCGGTGTATTCCACGCCATCCAAGATATAGGGAAAGCCCAGGATATCCACATCGAGCGTGGCCGCAATCTCGGGCGAAAGATCGGCGCAGGTGTCGATCACGATACGGCAGCGGCTGGAATGGCCTCCGACGGTGGGTTTGCTCATTGGCAAAGCTCCTTCATAGAAAAAGGCGGCCCCCCCGCATGGGATGGCCGCCATCCTTGTTCATGCATTACCATGCATAGTTTACTCGTCGAGAGTCTCGATCCTCGGCTTGATGATGCCGTATCCACCATTCTTACGGTGATACACCACATTGATGAGGCCAGTCGTCGCGTTCTCGAACACGTAGAAGTCGTGACCCAGCAGATCGGTCTGCACCAGCGCCTGCTCCTCAGTCATCGGGGTGACATCGATGACCTTCTCGCGGACGAGCAGGTCGTCCTCCTCCTCGGGCAGCAGCAGGTCGGCCAGATCCTCGACGCGCTCGACCGGTGCGACATCCGCCGCGCTGGCACCGCCCTGGCGGTTGTCCACGACCTTGGTCTTGAACTTGCGCAGCTGGCGGGTGACCTTATCGGCGGAGAGGTCGATGGCGGCGTACATATCTGCACCGTGCTCGGCAACGCGAATCACCGAACCGCGGGCACGAACCGTAACCTCGACGATTGCCGGGTTGGGGTTCGAGGGGTTCTTCTCATAACGAAGTACAACGTCGACCGTCATGGGCTCGATATCGAAAACCTTGAGCGCCTCGCCGATCTTCTCATCCACATGCGCACGCAGAGCATCGGTTACCGTCGTCTTGCGTCCAGAAACCTTGATATCCATACGTGGCTCCAATCTGCCTCGGGGACTTACTGTACTGGCTATGTACCCATTGCCGTGCATTTAATCACGCGGATTCCCAAAGACCCGAATAACGATTGCTTGATACCGCATACCGAAGTCTCGCACTTTTCTGTGGCAAAGTGCGCTATGGGAGGGCGACGGCAGAGTTGGTTTTTCTTCTTGAAATTGGCTTTGACCTGCTGGTTTTATGGAAACGAAAAAGCCGGGCTCCCCTGTTGGGAAAGCCCGGCAATGCGTGTTGAAACCGTGAAGAGGCGTCCCTCCTAGCGTATAGGAGACGCCACCCCTAGCAATAACTAGCTATTGAGCTTGTTAATGTCGTCGTCGGTGATAGTGCCCTCCTGGCTGGACGATTTATCCTCGGAGGTTGCGCCCTCGCTGCTCGAATCGGAGGATGCGGACTCGCTGGATCCGGCATCGGTCGACTGCACGTCGGCGCCCGAGACCGTCTTGGTGGTGAGGTCATAGGGCATCGTGCCGTACCAGACGGAGTGGACCGCCTCGAGCGTGCCATCGACCGTGATACCGTCGAGGGCATCGCTCACGGCACGGCATAGCTCATCGTTGGCCGCGAGGCCCGCGACGCCGAGCGTCGAGGGCGTCTCGAGCGCGCCGACGTAAGAGATCTGGCTCATCAGGCGCGCAAGGTAGCCGCCGGCCGTGGAATCGCAAATCACGTAGTCGATCTCGCCGGACTCGAGCGCCTCAAAGCACTCGTTGATGTTGGAGAAGGTCTTTTGGTTGGCCGTGATGCTCTGCTTGGCGAGCGCTTCCTGCGAGGCCGAAGAGGTCTGAACGCCCAGGGTAGCGGCGTTAAGCGTTTCGGTGGAGACGCTCAGCGACTCGCCGTCGCTCGTCTTTCCGAACACTGCCGCAGCGTCGTACAGGCAAGTACCAAGCGTGCTGATATCACCATCCGTGGAATTGATGTCGCCAATGAAGATGTCGGCCTTTTTGTCGCCGAGCGCGGAATCGGCAGACGACGCATCGACGAAGGCAACCTTAAGGCCCATACGGCTTGCAAGGGCGCGGGCAGCGTCAACTGCGTAGCCCGTGAGGTTGCCATCGGCGCCCTGCATGGCCTGCGGGGCATCGGAGGTATCGAGGGCAACCGTCAGGGTGCCGGGAGTGACCAGGGCATCGTCCGACACTGTAGGGGTAACGGTCTCGCGCTCGATCTGGTCAATCGTGGGCGTCGTGAACGTGGACAGCGGATTGAACGCGCATCCGCTCAAGCCCAATACGGCAATGACCGCCGCGGTCCCAGCGCCTAACCGAGCCGCGTGCATCAAGCTGCCCCTCACCATGTCCACTACCCTGCCTTCTGTGTCGTATACAATCCGTGCATTGCGCGGAATAACGGGTTGTTCCCACCAGCTGACCTGGTATTTGACCCCACACTTGCGCACCGGGGTGTTTGCTCGGGAGGCCGTAGCCACCTTCACGACTGGCCCGCTCGCCCGCGAGGCGGTATTGCCCCAAAGAAAGTAGAACGGACGGTGCGGCTTACATCTAGGACGCGCCATGATCGCGCCGCGCGCACGCGGTCGCTTACGTGGATCCCTTTGACCGCGTCTGTCTTGGACTAGGATGGACATTTCGTCCGTCCGCAACCACAGCCTGGCAGGAACGTAGCGCATTATAGCTAAGTTCAAGCTAAAGTTTAAGGTTAAGGGCGTCATTCGCACCGTGAGCACAGATTTTGCAGGTCGGAGCGGACTATTCGTGCCCCCATGAGGTAGCGCGCACAGTCGTGGTGTAAGAAGCAAGGGAGGGCCATCGCCTAGAATCGTCAGTGCCTAAATCTTCGACGAAAGGAAAGACGATGGCCCACAGCGACATTCTATCCCAGCCGGACCGGGGGCTCGGCCTCGACCGGCCCCAGACCGAGGCCCTGCTCGCGCTGTTCTCGCGGTGCGACGACCTGAGGGAGTTCGGCAGGGAGGTGATCCAATCCGTGGTCAACGCCCTGATGGACTCCCAGGCGCAGGAGGCCTGCGGCGCGCCCCGCGGCTCCAGGTCGCCCGAGCGCGTCAACAGCAGGAACGGCTACCGCGAGAGGTCCCTGTCGACCTCCCTCGGCGACCTCGAGCTGCGGGTCCCCAAGCTGCGCGAGGGGACCTACTTCCCCGAGGGCATACTCGAGCGCTACACGCGCGTCGAGGCGTCCATGGTCGCGCTCGTGCGCGAGATGTACGTCGCTGGCGTGAGTACCCGCAAGGTCGGGCTCGTCGCCGAGGAGCTCGGCGTCTCCTCGCTGTCCAGCTCCGAGGTGTCGGCGCTGTGCGCCGGGCTGGACGAGGAGGCCGAGGCGTTCAGGACCCGGCCGATCGAGGGCGAGCACCCCTACGTGTGGCTCGACGCGACCTACATGAAGTGCAGGACCGGCGGGCGCTACGCGAGCGTCGCGCTCGTCACGGCGATCGGCATGTCGTCCTCCGGGCACAAGGAGTTCCTCGGCTGCGCCTGTTTCGACAGCGAGAGCGAGGCCGCCTGGTCCGAGTTCCTCGGCTCCCTCAGGGACAGGGGCCTGCGCGGCGTGAGGCTCGCGGTGTCCGACGCCCACGCGGGGCTCGTCGCCGCCGTCTCCAGGGTCCTGCCGGGCTGCTCCTGGCAGCGGTGCCTGACGCACCTCCAGCGCGACATCAGGGGCCACATCCACAGCCTCGCCGGCCAGGCGCTCGCCGCCGACCTCGTCCGGGCGTGCGCGGGGCAGGCCGACGCCGACGTCGCCCGCGCGGCGTGGGACCTGGCGGCGCCCAGGGTGCGCGCCCTCTCCCGCCCGGCCGGCGACGTCTTCGAGGGCGCGAGGGAGGACGCGCTCGCCTTCATGTCCTTCCCCCGCGAGCACTGGCAGAAGATCAGGACGAACAACGTGCAGGAGCGCGCGAACCGCGAGATCAAGAGGAGGTACCGCTCGGTGCAGTCGTTCCCCTCCGAGGCGTCCATGATGCGGCTCGTGTGCGCGGTGCTCGCCGGAGAGGAGGGCAGGTGGGCCGCCCACCGGGTCGCCGCGCCCGAGTCGGCCGCCCGCGCGTCCGCCCCGGCCCCGGCTCCGGAACCGCTCGAGGGCGAGAGGCTCGAGGCGGTCAGACTGGCCGCGCACGAGGTCATAAGGGAGGTCCTTGACCGCCACGGCGTGGCGGAATAGCCTTAGGCGCAGGGGGCGCTGACGCGGCCCTCCCTCTTACACCACAAAAATTCGCGCCATCGACGAAGCAAAAAGATGTCTCATTTCTATGCAAATACCGATAGGATTTATGCAAGATTGGGATTGTAAACCGTGCGCGTGCACAAAACCGGTGCGGGGACGTCTGGAGGCGGCTCGGCTCCTGGGGCATTGCACGTGCAGAACGGTTAAAATCGGGACTCGGTCTTAGTTTTACTTGGAAGGATGCATATGACTTCTAATATTGATGCTTCTCTAGGGGAGACGCTCTCCTATATCGCAGGACAGCTTAAGACGCTGACTTCTATTGCTTCGCCTACTGGCTATACCCGTGCAGCTACTGATTATCTGATGGAGACCCTGCGCGATATGGGGTTTGGGCCTGAGCGTTCCAATAAGGGCAACGTGCTGGTTGAGCTTGGCGGCGAGGGCGAGCCGCTCGTACTGGCGAGCCATGTCGATACCCTGGGCGCCATGGTGCGTTCCATTAAGGACAATGGTCGCCTGCGCCCCACGACCCTCGGCGGGCATCAGTGGTCTACGGCCGATGGCGAGAACTGCACCGTCTACACGCGTGACGGTAATGTCTACACGGGTGTGGTCCTTAATACCGAGCCTTCGGCGCATGTGGCCGATGAGCCGGTCAAGACCATCGAGAAGAACATGGAAATCCTGCTCGACGAGAACGTTGACAGCAAGGACGATGTGCTCGAGCTGGGTATTCAGACCGGCGACATCATCGCTATGGACCCGCGCACCACGGTGACGGAGAGCGGCTACATCAAGAGTCGCTTCCTTGACGACAAGCTGTCCGCGTCGATTCTGCTGTGTTTGGCCCGCGCTGTCGCCGACGGCGAGTTGACCCTTTCGCGCAAGGTTTCGCTGCTCTTTACGGTGTACGAGGAGGTCGGCCACGGCGGTGCCTTTGTGCCGGCCGACACGCGCGAGATGATCAGCGTGGACATGGGCTGCGTGGGCGACGACCTGGGCTGCACCGAGCGCATGGTTTCGATTTGCGCTAAGGATTCGGGCGGTCCGTACAACTACGATCTGGTGACCACGCTGTCCAACATCGCGCGCGAGCTGGAGCTCGATTACGCCATCGATGTGTACCCGCACTACGGCTCCGACGTCGAGGCCACGCTCTCGGCCGGCTACGACATTCGCCATGGTCTGATCGGCCCCGGCGTGTACGCGAGCCACAACTACGAGCGCAGCCACATCGACGGTGTGCGTAATACCTTTGAGCTGGTTCGCGCCTACGTTCAGCGCTAGGGGAGCAGCTTGCGACTCGGCTGACCAATCGCTAAGGCCCGATTTCTCGGGCCTTTTTTCGCTTCATTCTGTTTAGTATTATACTGTATGTAACTAATTAACTTAACGTTTGGAATACTTAACGAGGTGATGCGGCATATGAATGCATCTGAGTACTTATCTATGGGTGATGCTGCCCGCCTCTTGGGCGTTACGAAAGCCCGCATATCGCAACTTGCCGCATCGGGGACGCTTGCGTGCGATATTGTGGGCGGCCGGAAGATGATCGAGTACAATTCTGTGGTCGCTTATCAAAAGGTCCGCAAACGTGGACGCCGTCCTGCGGCCGATGTGGGACGCAAGTTTACGCTGATGTCGGCCGACCATGAGGTCGCGCATGTCTCATTTGATCCGACGCGCGAGTTTCCCTTCGAAATCGCCGAGGTCCTCGATGCACAGAGGATGCCGTTTGGCACGTGCTCGAGCTCTTCTCCAACGGTGAATAAACGGGAGCTCAACGTGTGGTGGGGCCATCGGTCGGTGCCTGACGTCCGCCCCGGGCTCGTCTCGCGCTATCGTGAACTGGGAATTGCCAGTGGTATCGAGGTGCCGGTTCGGTGCCTGGGCCTATCGCTTTCGGATTGTTATTGGCTGCGGCCGGCCGATTGCGACGAACTCAAATGGCAAAACATCAATTACTTTGAGAACGAATTTGAGCGATCGGCGCCCGAAGAGCGTTCGGGTTGGCTGGAAGGCATCGGTCTTAAAAATCCGGATAACACGTCCGAGGGCGAGCTTCCTAAATCGTGGATGATTCGCAACGGCGTTCGCGTTCTGGTCAAGGGATGCGGCATGGACGATCAACGTCCCTTTAACGAGGCGGTTGCAACGGCTCTACATCGTCGCTTGCTGTCGGAGGGCGAGTTTGTTCCTTATACGGTTGAGCGGATGTTCGATGTCCCTGTGTGTCTGTGCGACGACTTTCTAGACGGCCGCGAGGAATATGTTCCGGCTGTTTACGTTAAGAACGCCCTTGGCGGCCAGCGAGGAAGCTCGACGTACGACCGGTACTGCCGCTACCTCGGCAAGCATGGTGTCGATGAGGCCGCTGTGAGAAGGTCTATGTCGCAGATGATTGTCTGCGATGCCCTTTTGGCCAACAGCGACCGCCATTGGCGAAACTTCGGCATCATCCGCAATGTCGATACCCTGGAGATAAGGCCTGCTCCGCTGTTCGATAGCGGCAATTGCCTGTGGTACAACGTACCAACTGTCGTGCTCGCAGCTGGGGAGTTTGGGTTTTCCGCTAAGCCGTTTGGGCCCGACCCTTCCGTCCAGCTGGCGCTTGCGGACTCGCTCGATTGGTTCGATCCATCGCGGCTCAACGGATTTGTTGATGAGGCGATCGAGATTCTTTCGCAGAGCGAATGGGCGACGGCGGAGGGTCGACTCGAGGCCATTTGCCGCGGCCTCGAGCGTCGCGTAATCGAGGTTAGTGCCGCTGTTGAGGTGCTTCGACACGTGCAGCGATAAACCTGCGGCTACTTAAGTGCGCCGGTCACCGTACCGCCGCCGAGGACGATGTCGCCGCGGTAGACTACAACGGCTTGGCCGGGGGCGATGGCTCGTTGCGGCTCGTCAAAAGTTAGCAGCATCTGCCCGTTTGCGCCGCGCGTGAGCACTGCTGCCTGGTCTTTCTGACGGTAGCGGTACTTGGTGCCCACGCGAATGCCGCCGGCATCGAGCTTTGCCTCCATGTGGTCGGCAGGGGCGCTCCAGATCCAGTCGTTGGCAGTTAGCGCCGCGGCGGTCAGATCTTCCGCCTCGCCCAGATGCACAATGTTGTTGGCGGCATCGACGCCCGTTACGTACACGGGATGCGCCATCGCGACGCCCAGGCCCTTGCGCTGGCCGATGGTGTAGCGTAGCGCGCCGTTGTGGTGCCCGACCACGCTGCCGTCGCGCCACACAATGTCGCCCGGTGCAGCGGGATGTCCGCAGCGGCGCTCGATATAGCCCGCGTAGTCACCGTCTGGAATAAAGCAGATGTCCTCGCTTTCGGCCTTCTGGGCGTTGGTAAAGCCCTGTTCGGCGGCAATGCGGCGCACGTCGCGCTCTTTGTCCAAGCCTGCCAGCGGAAAGATCGTGTGCGCCAGGCGCTCCTGCGTAAGCGAATATAAAAAGTAGCTCTGGTCCTTTTTGGGATCTTCGCCGCGATGCAGCTGCCAGGTGCCGTCTACTGTCTGGCTTGTTTTGGCGTAATGACCCGTTGCGATGTAGTCGCAGCCCATGTCCAGCGCCGCACCGAGCAACGCGCCAAACTTTATGTGGCGGTTGCAGATGATGCATGGGTTGGGCGTCAGCCCCTCCTGATAGGCGGTCACGAAGCGCTCGATAACGTTGCGGTCGAAGGTCTGCTGCAGGTCGAGCACATGGTGGGGTATCCCCAGACGCTCGGCGACGGCTTTTGCATCGGCGATGTCGCGGTCGACTTTGCTCATGCCCGTGGCAGGGTCGGGCGCGGGGCAGGTGAGGCGCATGGTGGCGCCGACGCATTCGTAGCCCTGGCTTTTGAGCAGGTACGCGGTCACGCTGGAATCGACGCCGCCGCTCATGGCGACGAGCACGCGCTTGTTGTGCATGGGGAGGTTCTCCTTGGTGGCATGTGGCCAAAAAAGAAAAGCGGCGCGGGAGGCTGGTTCCGCGCCGCAGACATTGTAGCAAGTTCGGACGTCTCGTGGGACACCCTAACGAGATGGGCTCAGGCAGCCAGAAGAGAGGGTAGGCCGGCATGCCATGGGCCTATCGACAAGTGACGGGCCCTTAGTCCTGGAAGAGCGCCGTGGACAGGTAGCGCTCGCCGGTGTCGGCAAGCAGGGCCACGATGGTCTTGCCCTCGTTCTCGGGGCGTTTGGCCAGCTGCAGCGCGGCCCACACGGCGGCGCCGGACGAAATGCCCACGAGCACGCCCTCCTTGTGGCCCACGGCGCGGCCGGTGGCAAAGGCGTCGTCGTTCTCGACGGGGATGATCTCGTCATAGACCTGGGTGTCGAGGACGTCGGGCACAAAACCGGCGCCGATACCCTGGATCTTGTGCGGGCCGGCTTGGCCCTTGGAGAGCACCGGGGAAGTGGCGGGCTCGACGGCGACGACCTTGATTTCGGGGTTCTGCTCCTTAAGGAACTCACCCACGCCGGTCACGGTGCCGCCGGTTCCAACGCCGGCGACGAAGATGTCGACCTCGCCGTCGGTGTCATCCCAGATCTCGGGGCCGGTCGTGGCCTTGTGGATGGCGGGGTTGGCGGGGTTCACAAACTGGCCGGCGATGATGCTGTTTGGCGTCTCCTTCTGCAGTTCCTCGGCCTTGGCGATGGCGCCCTTCATGCCCTTGGAACCGTCGGTGAGCACGAGCTGTGCGCCATATGCCTGCATAAGCTTGCGGCGTTCGACGGACATAGTCTCGGGCATGGTGATGATCACCTTGTAGCCGCGAGCCGCCGCCACCGAGGCGATGCCGACGCCGGTGTTGCCACTCGTGGGTTCGATGATGGTGTAGTCGCCGCCGCGCACGAGCTTGCCGGCCTTCTCGGCCTCGTCGATCATGTTCTTGGCGACGCGGTCTTTGACGGAGCCGGCGGGGTTGAAGTATTCCAGCTTGACGAGCACGCGGGCCTTGAGGTCCTCATCGGCCTCAAAGTGAGTGAGCTCCAGAAGCGGAGTGTGGCCGATAAGCTGATCGATGGACGTGTAAACATTGCTCATGGTGAACCTCCAAAGTGTTCAAATGACTGGATACCGTGTGGTTTTACGGTGTGTGTAGCAGCGAAACCCACAAACCTTATGGGTTGTTCGTTTTGCTGTTGGTAAGCATAGTAGACAGTAAAGCCTAGTAACGCAATAGGAAATAGAAGATTATTACGAGTCGATTAACCATCTTGACCGGAACGGGTATTTTCAAACCCATTTTTTCGGCTAGAATTTCAACGGACTAAAAGACCGAAAGGCAGCACTATATATGTTGGTTTCTACTAAGGGCAGGTACGCCCTGCGCGTTATGGTCGATCTGGCCGAGCACCAGGCGGCCGGTCGCATCCCGCTCAAAGAGATCGCGGCGCGACAGGGGATTTCCGAGAAATATCTCGAGAACATCTTGGCTACGCTCGTGCGCGCCAACATGCTTTCGGGCATGCGTGGCAAGGGCGGCGGCTATGTGCTCACGCGCCCGCCCGAGCAGTATACGGTGGGCGAGATCTTGCGCCTGACCGAGGGCAGTCTGGCGCCGGTCGCCTGCCTGGATGGCGACTGCAAGGGTTGCTCGCGATCTGATGAGTGCCCCACGCTCGACGTGTGGAAGAACCTGGACAAGCTCATCAACGACTACCTCGACGGTGTGACGCTCGATCAACTTGTCGCTCCCAACCATGGCTACGACTACGTCATCTAACCCACACCTGCATTTGGGGACGGGGTGGAAATGGTAGATTCTCTCGCCCTTTGAGACTTGAAAAATAAGAAGGCCGCCCATTTTTGCGATGGGCGGCCTTCGTTTTGGGCTGTTGAGACGGACACGGCCGGAATGGCTGTTTTAGTCCTCGGCGATGCTGTCGAGGATGCTGCGCGTGATGGACACCAGGATGCTGCCCATAAAGGCCGATCCAAAGCTGGCGATGGAGATGCCGACGCCCAGCAGGTTGACCGACAGGTAGCTCGCGAGCTCAAGCATAAAGCTGTTGACGACAAGCTGGAAAATGCCCAGCGTAATGATCGTGAGCGGCAGCGAGATGACCGTCAGGAACGGTTTGACGAATGAATCGACAATGTTCAGGAACAGTCCCACGAAGGCAAAGCAGACCCAGGTCTCGGCAAAGCCGAAGGGTTGGATACCGGGGACGAGGAACGTGGCGATCGCGATGGCGATCGAGGTGAAGAGCCAGTTAAGCATAAAGCGCATGGCGTGAATCCTTTCTTGCGCCGGGGTTGCTGGCGTCGCGTGAAGCGGCTTGCGGCGGCGACCTGGATGGTTGCGCGGGCGCGCCGCGGTGTTTGGGCGCTCATTGTCTCAAATATTCGTGGAGCTTACGTGCGCATACGGTTTCTAAACGGCGTTCGTCCTGAAAAACGCGCCGCCGGCAGAGAGTCTTGTCGCTTTAGTTTGGTGGTGTGCTACACTGCTACGGGCAAAAGCCACAGGCGTTGCCCTATTGCATAGAACGGGTGAACGATGCCCGATGTCAGTATCAACTTCGATGCCTTTTGGCGGGTTTGGCGGTGATCGATGAATATCGAGAACATGTTTGACAAGCCTGATGTCAAGCAGCTGGTCCACGCATTTAGCCTTTTGGACGACGAGAAGGATATCCAAGCGTTTTTGACCGATATCTGCACGCCGCGCGAGATTTGCGACCTTTCTCAGCGTTTGCAGGTTGCGCGCTATTTGGACGAGGGCGAGCCTTATGTTGAGGTTCAGGCCCGTACCGGCGCTTCGTCCACCACGGTGAGCCGTGTGTCCAAGGCGCTCAACGGCGAGTACGGTGGCTACCGCAAGATCCTCATTAAGTTGGAGGATGGCGAGTAGGCCAGCGACAACATTGAATTACGAAGAACCGTCCCTCCGGGGGCGGTTTTTATATGCCTGCAATCGGCTGGTGCGTTGGGTTCAGGTTGCTTTGTACCAAAAGATGGAACTGCGGTGGCAATGTGTCCGCTTGGGCGGGTAGGATGGATGCATTGATTATTGCGAACAGTTTGAGCGGAGGACCATGCCTGTTCGAATCTATACCACCAATGCCGGCACGGATTTGAGCGATGCCGAGGCGGCGCTGCTTGCCGACCTTATTGCCCGCCATGGACGTGCCGTTTTGCTGGCGTCTACGTTTGCCGAGCTCGATCTGTGCCGTCATGGTGCGGCGGAAGCCGGCATTTCGCTGGGTATCGACTACAAGACACCCGCATCGTGGCTTCGCTCGCTTTGGGAGCTTTTGGGCGACGGGCGCGGTTTCGTCGACAACCTGCAGCGCCAGATGCTGTTCTCGGACATGGTCACGCGTCTCGACGATGCCGACCTGCAGCCGCTTTCGCGCAGCCAGGGCACGGTGCGCATGTTTGCGCGCATGGCCCGCGATGTGCTGCCGGGTGTGGCGGGGACGGGCGACGAGCGCTGCCGCGATGCCGCCGCTCAGCCCGAGCCCAAAAGTGACGCCGAGGCCCGCGTGTTTGAGCTTTTGCGCGCCTATGCGGGCGGTTTGGACCGTCGAGACATGGTCGAGCCCTGCGAAGCCGCCGATATGATGGCAGAAGCCCTGGCGAACAACCTGCCGGGGTGCGCTCGCGCCGTCTGCGTGCGTGGTGTCACGTCGTTTACGCATAGCCTGCTCGAGCTGTTGTCGGCCGTGGCGAACAGCGGGGGAGAGGTTGTCGTGCTGCTGGCTTGCGAGCAGGCGGCGATGCGCGAGGACCTGGCCGCCGCCTTTGATGCCCGCGGCGTGCTGTTTGAGGCCGCCCCGTTGGGGGAGGACGCCGCTGCGCCCGAGACCGCTTCTGCGCCTGCTGCTCAGCCTATTTTTATAGAGGTGGCCGGCCCCCATGCCCGCGCCCGCGCTTATGTGGATGCTCTCGAGAACCTGGTCGCGGCATGTGAGGAGTCCGTGTCGCGCGACGGCGCCGCGACGAACGCCGACCCCGCGCGCGTGCTCGTGGTTTCCGCCCGGGCGCCCCAGCTGTTTGGCGAACTCGCTGCTCGTTTGGCGGCGCGTCACATTGCGGCCGAGACAACCGAGTTCACGGCGTTTTCCCAATCCATCGCTGGCAGGCAGTTCACGGCGCTCGCCAATCTGATCGAGCGCATGAAGGCCGCCGACGAGGGCACCGCCTCCAAGACCGAGTGGTGGCCCGCGCCGGAGCTTGCCGACTGGATTTACAGTCCGCTTTCGGGTGCCGATGCCGCCAGCGCGCGCACCTTCGACAAGAACATGCGCCTGTCGCGCGGCAAGACCACCACGGCCGTCAAAAGCCTGCTGCAGAGCGTGCAGGGCCAGGTCAGGGGTACGCGCAAGGCTGCCAGCGATGAGAACTGGTTTAAGAACGTGCCGTGCGTGGTCTCGGACGTGTTCCAAGCGCTGTGGCGCGACAAACCCGTGACGGCGCTCAAGGCCATGCTCGCCGTTGCCGAGGCGCTGCCCGATCGCGCGCTAGGCGGCCTTGACGGCCAGGCTCGTCGCCAGGCGGAGACGGCTTTGCTGCGCCATGCCATCGACATCCTTATGAATGATGCTCGCGCGCTCGACGTGTCGCAGGCCGCGACCGTGCCGGTTCTCGACGGCGTTCGAACCAAGGTGGACAAGCGCAGTACCGCTTACGATTACGAGACCTACGAGGTCGATCGCACGCCACGTGCTCAGGTTCGTTTTGCTTCGCTTGCCGATGCGGCGGTTCTGCGCCCCGGCAGCTACGATGCCGTGCTGTTTGCCGATGTCGACCTGGACAGCTATCCGCTTTCGCACGAAGAGGGCCCGCTTGCCACGTTGACAGCCGAGCTGCGCCGCGACGGCGTGTCTTTGGAGCCTGCCGCTCTTCTGCGCGTGCGCTTTGGCCGTGCAATGCAGGCGGCGAGCGGTCCGGTCGCGCTCGCCCGCGTGACGCACGATCGCCAGGCACGCGAGTGCTACCCGGCAGCCGTATGGACCGAGTTGCGGGCGCATGCCGAGGCCGCTGGCAACGCTAGGGCCGCTGGCAACGCTAAGGCCTCTGGCGCTGTCAAACCCACGCGCGTGGGCGAGGGCGATATCATCGCTGACTTTGATCCCGCGGCAGGCGAAGGTCTTAGGCGCGAGCGCGTGACCTGCGAAGCTCCTCAGCACCTGAGCGATGAAGCCATTCCGTATCTGGTCCTGCGCCGTCGCGATGGCGAGGGTGAGGACGCGCCGCTGGTGCCGCGCCTGACGTCCGCTTCGCAGATCGAGGCCTATTCGACCTGCCCGCTATGCTGGTTCGTCTCGTACCGCGTGAAGCCCCAGTCGATCGACGCCGGCTTTGGCAATATGGAGAAGGGTAACTTTGTCCACGACGTGCTGGAGCACTTGCATGCACGTTTTTCGCAGGAGGGCATGGAGCGCGTGACGCCCATGAATTTGCCGCGCGCGCAGGAGCTGCTGCGCGAGGTCTTTGCCGAGACCCTGGCCGAGCACGCCGGCAAGCGCGGTGCCGAGGGCCCGCTGGTGCCGCTCTCCCCGGTGGAGGAGCGTCAGGTGGCCGAGATCTTGCCGCAGTTGGAGGGCGTGCTTGCCTACGAGTCCGAGGCACTTGCCCCCTTTGCCCCGCGCTACCTGGAGTTTGCGTTCAACGAGCTCCAGGTCGAGTATGCCGGTTGGCCGCTCGGCGGGCGCATCGACCGCGTAGATGTGGATGCCGAGAATCGCGCCGTGGTAATCGACTACAAGCATCGTTCGGGTGTCGAGGAGTTTAAGCTTGCCGACCCCACGGTGCGTGACGAGGAGACGGGCGAGGCTCCTATCGACGACCCGCGCTGGCTGCCGCCCCATACCCAGACACTCATCTACGCGCAGGCCATGCGTCGGGCGTTGGGCCTAGATACCCGTGCTGCGCTCTATTTCTCGACCAAGGGCGGCAAGCCCGCGCTGCGCGGCGCGGCGAGTGCCGAGTTGCTCGAGGAAGAGCGTGGTGACGGTCGCATCCCGGGCCTCAAGAAGGGCTTCCCGGGCGAGGGCGGCAGCATGGACTTCGATGCCCTGCTCGACCGCGTGGAGACCGGCATTGCCGAGCGCCTGCGCGAGCTCGAGGCAGGTGACGTCGCCGCTGTCGACCCGACATCGGCGCAAGCCGCGCATGCGCGCTGTTCGTATAACCACCAAGGAACGTTTGTAAGGAGGGGCGTGTAGACCATGGATCTTTCGACTTTGATGCCGCAACAGCTGCAGATCGTCAAGACGCTCGACCGTCCGCTGTTTGTCTCGGCGGGCGCCGGTTCGGGCAAGACCTTTACCCTCACGCGCCGCATCGTCTACGCGCTCTCGCCCGAATCCGGTCCGTTCGTCGAGCATCTGGACCAGGTGCTCGCCATCACCTTTACCAAAGATGCCGCGGCCGAGATTCGCGACCGCGTGCGCCGTGCGCTTATCGACGAGGGCATGGACGAGGAAGCACTGACCGTCGACGACGCGTGGATTTCGACCATTCACGGCATGTGCTCGCGTATCCTGCGCGCGCATGCGCTGGAGCTGGGCATCGACCCCGAGTTCACGGTGCTCACCGATACCGACGAGCTTATGGACCAGGCTGTTGAGCATGTGCTGGCCCGCGCGACGGCGCCCGATGCCGCCCCCGAGCTCGCGGCATCGCTCAAGGTCCTCTATGCCTGGTATCCCATGGCGGGCGAGGGCGGTTCCTTTGGCACCGGCACGACCATCAAGGGCCTGGTGCGCGACCTGCTGGAGCTGTCGAGCCAGTTGCCGGGCGGTATGGACGACGTGTGCGTGGCGCGCGGCCAGGCCGATACCTCGGCACTCGCCGATGCCTATCGCGCAGCGCTGGGCGCAAGCAAGGCCGCGACCGAGAAGGCGCAGATGGCACTCGACGCCATTGACGCGTTCGAGGCGAGCGGCAAGACCATGGCCGATGCAGCGCGACTCATGATGTCGTGCACCATGCCGCGCGCGAGCAAGGCATTCCCTAAGGAGCAGGTCGAGCTGCTCAAGGCCGAGGCCGCCGATGCGTTTATCAATATCGTGCTTGCCTGCGGTGGCCCGGCGCTCGATGCGCTGGTGGGCCTGGCCCGTTCTGTCGAGGCCGAGTATCGCGCATTGAAGGCTGCCCAGTCCGCCCTCGATAATAACGACCTGCTGCGCATGGCCTACGAGGCCCTGCGCGATTACCCGGCCATCCGAGCGGCATACGAGGGCCGCTTTAAGATGGTCATGATTGACGAGTTCCAGGATACCGACCAGATGCAGGTCGATCTAATCCGCTACCTGACGGGTGCGGGGGAGCGCGCGCTGTGTACCGTGGGCGATGCACAGCAGTCGATCTATCGCTTCCGCGGCGCCGAGGTCGAGGTATTCCGTCGCCAGGAGCGCAAGGTGGGCTCGTCTGCCGCGCCCGAGGCGACTGCCGTGACCGACACCCCCGCCGGCGAGCTCGTCAAGCTCGTGCGCAACTTCCGCAGCCATGACGAGGTACTGCGTTACGTGGCACGCGTCTTCGACGGCGATGACGGCGGCCTGATGCAGGGCTTTTTGGATCTTGAGGCGAGCGACGGCCGCAAGGACACGCTGGTGGCAGACGCCTCGCGTCGCCAGGCCCTCTTTGTTGCCGGCGGCAGTATGCAGGAGCGCACACAGGCCAAGGCCCGCGCGATCGCGGAGCGGTTCCGCGCGCTTGCCGATGCCGGCCAGCCCCAGGGCGGCATGGTGCTGCTGCTGGGCCGCATGACCAACGCCGACGTCTACGCCCAGGCCTTCCGCGACCAGGGGCTCGACTGCGTCATCGCGGGCGGCTCGGTCTTTGCCCAGGCAGCCGAGGTGCAGACGGTGCGTGCCCTGGTGTGCGCACTTGCCAATCCGGCCGATACGGCGCAGGGCCTTATGCCGCTGCTGGCCTCGCCGATGTTTGCGCTCGGCGTCCAGGAGTTTTTGGCGCTGGCGACCAAGCTCGACGAGCAGACGGGGGAGACCTCGCGCCGCAACATTGATGCGGGCATCATGAGCAATTCCGATGTGCCAGGCTTGCAGGGTTTGCCGCTCGTAACGCGCGCCCGCGAGGTGCTGCGCTATGCGCTTCGCCGTGTGGGTCGCGATTCGTTCGCGTCGATCGCGCGCGACGTGGTCAACGCCTCCGGCTGGTTTGTGCGTCTGGCACAGCGTGGTCCCGAGGGCAAGGCCATTGCCGCCAACGTGCTCAAGGCGCTCGACGCTGTGGCCGAGGCGGAGGCCGAGTTCGGCAACTCGCCGCGTTCCATCGCGCTTGCCTTCGATCACTTCCTGGCGGGCAAGGAAGCCCCGGGTGCCCTCAACGAGGAGGGCGACGGCGCGGTGCGCATCATGACCGTGCATGCATCCAAGGGCCTGGAGTATCCGGTCGTGGCGGTTGCGGAGTGCTTTGGCGTGCGTAAGTCCTCGGGTGCGGCACAGATGGGTCGCGTCGAGGGCGGAGCGCAGGTCGTGGCGCTGCCGGCACGCTTCGACGGCGTTAAGCTCGCCGACGGAACCTTTGTGAAGGGCGACGACGTTAAAAAGCAGTTTGAGCATGCGTTTAAGGGTAAGGGCACGTCGCTATGGTTGCCGCCGGAGCTCATGGAGGATGTCTGCGCGACGGGTTCTCCCGCCGAGGCATTCGTTCGCCTGCGCAACGACGACCTGCAGCTTTCGCTCGAGGAGCGGGCCCGCTTGCTCTATGTTGCCATGACGCGTGCGCGCGAGCTGGTCATTCTGGCGATGGATGCCGGCGTGAGCCGTGGCAAGGTGACGGCGCCGACCTTCGACGTCGAGACCGATCTGACCTACGATGTGCTGCGCCGTATTTTGCCGACCGACGCTCTGGACATGCCGCAGCTCGATGCCGACCGCCTGGTGTTCGACAACTCCCAGCCGGGCGACTACGAGCTCATCTCGCTGGCGGACTTTACGTTTGGCGAGCAGGCGTTTGAGGCCAACGCTTCGCTGGATGCCGAGGGCAGGCTTGTTCGTGGCGATGCCGATGCAGATGCTGCCGACGATTCGGCCAGTACAATCGTCCCCGGTCCTGCCGACCCCGAGCCCGATGCGTTTGAGCTTGTGTATCCCCAGGCGGTGGGCGTGCGCATGGGCATCTGTCCGTTCCCGGCGCGTGACTCGTATAGCTACTCGTCAATCGCGGCGGCGCTCCATGCCGAGACAGAAGACCGTGCCGCCGAGGCGCGTGTGCCCATGGACGAGGCTGGCGATGATGCCGAGTCGGATGGCTCGGAGATGACGGATGCAGACGTGGCCGCCGTTGAGCCCGCCGGCAACCCCATGGCGCTGGGCTCGGCGTTCCATGCCGCCTGCCAGTGGCTGATCGAGATGGGTGCCGGTGAGCTGCCCGCCGCGCGTGCCGATGCGCTGGCGCGCCTGTGGCGCCTGACGCCGGAGCAGCGCGAACGCTTCGACGTTGCCCTGAACCGCTGGCTCAAGTCGGCTGTTCGTGCCGACCTGCTCGCGTGGCCGTGCGTTCGCGCCGAGGTGCCGTTCTTTTCGCTGGGCTGCGAGGACGAGGACATCGCTCGCTACGGTGCCTATGCCGAAGGCGCCATCGACGCTTTGGCGACGAACCCGGCGGATTCGTCACGCGCGCTGGTCATCGACTACAAGACGGGTGGCACGCCGGATGAGACGCCGGACCAGCTGCTCGAGAAGCACGCCCTGCAGGCGCGCGTTTACGCCGACGTGTTGCACAAGGCGGGCTTTGAGGCCGTGACCGTCAAGTTCGTTCGCGTGGGGCAGCCTGATCCAACCATCTTCGTCGAACCCGCTGAACCTCAAGTAGTCACCTACAACCTCTAACCCTCAGATAACTTGCGGTGGAATACGGACTGTTTTGGCAAAAAAGCCGCCAAACGGTCCGCATTTCACCGCAACTGCAAGAGGAGCCGTGTTGGTTTGGCTAGGTTCGGGTGCCGTCCGCGCCGTGCGGTAAAATCGTTCAGTCAGAACACGAACCCGCATCGGAGCTCATCACATGGCATTCGTCCATCTGCACAATCACACTGTTTTCTCCATGCTTGACGGCGCAACCCGTATCCAGGATATGGTCAACCGCGCCGTAGAGCTGGGCATGCCCGCCGTGGCCATTACCGACCACGGCTACATGTATGGCGTGCCCGACCTGGCGCTGGCCTGCGACGCCGTCAATCACAACACGCCCGAGTACAAAACCTGGAGCCACGACAAGGCCTTCTTGGAAAAGGACCGCCGCGACGAGCTGGTGGAGCCCGACCCCGAGGCAAACCCGCGCGAGCATGCCCAGTACGTCAAAGACATGGCCATGTGGGACGAGAAGGGCAACATCGACGAGCTCAAACCGCCCCTGGTCATCAAGCCCATCTTTGGCTGCGAGGTCTACTTTACGCCGGACGAGACCCTTGCCCGCGACCACAAGCCCGAGCTCTACCACATGATCCTTCTGGCCAAGGACCAGGAGGGCTACGTCAACCTGATGCAGACGGTCTCCGAGGCCGCCGTGCAGGGCTTTTACTACAAGCCGCGTGTGACGCTCGACAACCTGCGCCGCCACGCCAAGGGTATGATCTGCACGAGCGCCTGCATCGCGGGCATCATCCCCAAATACATCGACCGCGGTGACATGGAGGGCGCCGTCAAGTGGGCCGAGACCTTCCGCGATACCTTTGACCCCGGCGACTTTTATATCGAGATCCAGGAACACGGCATCACCACCGACAACGGCCTGACCGACGAGCAGATGGACCGCACGCTCATCGATATCGCCAAGCAGGTGGGCGTCAAGGTTATCGCTACCAACGACTTCCACTACCTGCGCCGCGAGGACGCGCCCGTGCAGGACGTCATCATGTGCATCGGCATGAACGCCAAGGTTGACGACCCCAACCGCATGCGCATGACCGGCTCGGAGTTTTACATGAAGACCGAGGAGGAGATGCGGGCGATGTTCCCGTATTGCCCCGAGGCCTGCGACAACACGCTCGAGATCGCCGACAAGTGCTACGTTGAGCTGGACTGGGACTCCATCATCCTGCCGCGCTTCCCGTTGCTCGACCCCGGCGAGACGCACGAGAGCCAGTTCCGCCGCGAGTGCGAGAAGGGCCTGCGCCAGCACTACGGCGACGACTGGGCCACGCGCGAGATCGGTGGCGTCAACATCAAAGAACGCTTTGAGTACGAATACAAGGTCATCTGCGACAAGGGCTTTGCCGCCTACTTTTTGATCGTTGCCGAGTACGTGCAATGGGCCAAGGACAACGGCATCGGCGTTGGCCCCGGCCGTGGTTCGGCCGCCGGCGCTATCGTCGCCTACGCCATGAACATCACCGCGTTCGACCCGCTCGAAAACGGCCTGATGTTCGAGAGGTTCCTGTCCCCGCAGCGTACCGAGATGCCCGATATCGATATGGACTTCGACGATGAGCGGCGCCTCGAGGTCGTGGAGCACGTTCGCCAGCTCTACGGCCCCGAGAAGGTCACCCACGTCATCACCTACTCGACCATCAAGGCCAAGCAGGCCATCAACGACGCCGCACGCGTCCTGGACTACCCGGTCTACATGGGCCAGCGCCTGTCCAAGATGGTCTCGAGCGACCCCAAGGTCAAGCTCAAGCAGGTGCTCGAAAAGCAACCCGGCAAAGAGGATCTGTTTAACCCCGACTTTGCCGAGGCCTATAAAAAGGATGACGACGCCCGCCGCATCATTGACACGGCGCTCTCGATCGAGGGTCTCACCCGTGGCGAGGGTGTGCACGCGTGCGCCGTTCTGATCTGCCGCGACCCCGTCAACGAGCACGTGCCCACCAAGCTCGACACCAAGGGCGGCGTCGAGATTACCCAGTACGAGGGCCATACCGTCGCCGACATGGGCCTGCTCAAGATGGACTTCCTGGGCCTGCGCACGCTGACGGTTATCTCCAAGGCCAAGGCAAACATCAAGAAGAACTTCGGCATCGACATCAAAGAGGAAGAGATTCCCTTTGACGATCCCGAGATCTTTAAGCTCATGGGCTCCGGTCACACCGCCGGCGTCTTCCAGGTCGAGTCCGCCGGCATGACGGCCACGATCAAGAACATGAAGCCCACCGAGTACAAGCACGTCGTGGCATTGATCGCCCTGTACCGCCCGGGCCCGCTGGGCGCCGGCATGGTTTCGTCCTACATCAACCGTATGAACGGCAAGGAGCCGGCCGTCTCCTACGACGACCGTCTGGACGACATCCTGGGCGAAACCTACGGCACCATGGTCTACCAGGAGCAGGTTATGCTCATCTCCGTCGAGATGTGCGGCTTCTCCAAGGGCGAATCGGACTCGCGTATCCGTAAGCCCGTGGCCAAGAAAAAGATTAAGCTGCTCACGTCGACGGTGCTCCACTGGGAGGATGGCTCGGACGAGACCACCTACGACCACTGGATGAACGGCGCTATCAAGAACAACTACACGCGCGAGGTCGCCCAGAAGATTTGGGACGATGTTCTTGAGTTCGCGTCCTACGCCTTTAACAAGTCTCACTCCGCTGGCTACGCCATCCTGGTTATGCAGACGGCGTGGCTTAAGGCGCACTATCCGCACGAGTACATGGCGGCCGTCCTGACGTCCTACACAGGCAAGACCGACAAGATCGTGCACTACGTCTCGGCATGCCGTCACGACGGCATCCCCGTGCTTTCGCCAGATGTCAACGAGTCCGGTACCGAGTTCACGGCTACCAAGGAGGGCGTGCGCTTTGGTCTGGCCGGCATCCGCGGCGTGGGCACCGGCGTGGCGCAGGCGATTATCGCCGAGCGCGAGGCGGGCGGCCCGTTTAAGACACTGCACGACTTTGTCGAGCGCGTGGACTCGAGCCAGGCAAACCGCCGTGTGATCGAATCGCTCATCAAGGCAGGCGCCTTCGACTCCACGGGGTATCCGCGTCGCCAGATGATGCACTTTGTGGACAAGAACAACCCCGAGAACATCATCGACGCCGCGGTAAAGCGCCAGAAGGATCGTGCGAGCGGCCAGACGTCGTTCTTCGATATGTTTGGCGACGTTGAGGGCTCGGGCTTTGAGGTGAGCGTGCCCGATCCGGATGGCCAGGAGTGGGACCGCCACCTTAAGCTGAGCCAGGAGAAGGAGGTTCTGGGCATCTATGTCTCGGACCACCCGCTGCGCCCGTTTGAGTATGCACTTAGCAAAGCGCGCGACTTCTCGTTCTCGCAGATCGACACCGGCTACGAGGTGCAAAACCCCACGGGCGGTACCATCAACCAGGAGATTCCCGAGGGCAAGGCGCTGTGGTGGGCCGGCATGGTCTCGAGCGTGTCCAAGCGCGTGACCAAAAACGGCGACCCCATGGGCATCGTGCAGCTCGAAGACATGGAAGGTGAGGCCACGGTCGTGGTGTTCCCCAAGACCTACAAGGAGGCCGAGGGGTATCTGTACGGCGAGGTCGATCCCGAGACCGGCGCGCAGCTGTCCGACGCCTTTGTGCGCATCAAGGGCAAGCTCGAGCGCTCGGACCGCGGCGACCAGATCATCGCGCAGGAGATTGTGCCGCTGGAGCTTAGCGAGGAGAAAAACAAGCCCAAGGTCTTTGAGGTCATGGTGCCCAACAGCCGCTTTAGCCAGGGCAATATGGCGCGCCTGGCCACGGTGCTCACCACCAACCCGGGCGGCGACCGCGTGGAGATCTTTATCGAGCAGGTGGACGGGCGCGTGCTCCGTGCCGAGGTGCCGGCCAAGGTCAATGCACGCTCGATTCCGCTGCTGGCAGAGGCAAAGGCCATCGTCGGCAACCAAGGCCGCGTGACGGTTATCTAAGCTACTCCGGGTGAGATTGGAGGAAGTGATGGCGCAGGGGACGTTTGTGCAGGCGCTTCGCAAAGAGGCGGCGTTGAGCGGCACCTTTATGAAGGGGCGTTCGCTCATGCTCAACGGCGCCGTGCTGTCGATCGAGGACAGCGGCTCGCGCTTCTCCAAAAACGTGACGGTTGAGGGCTCGGTGCGCGGTTCGCGCGGCGACCTGTACAAGACGCACGTGGCGCTCGACATGGACGAGCACGAGGTGATCGACTACGACTGCGATTGCCCCGCCGCCTATCGTTACCCCGGTATGTGCAAGCATGCCATCGCTACAGCGCTGGCGTATCTGGACGCCAGCGGCGTTGAGCCTGTTGAGGGGCTGCGCACACCGGTTCGCACGTTTACGGCGCAGCCGAAACAGCCCGCGCGCACCGCGCCCAAAGCGCCGGCCGTCAACCCCAACTTTCCCTTTCCGGCGCCCGTCCCCACGAGTCCCAGCCTCATGGCGGCGCTCTCCGATCTTTCGGACGCACGCATGGATGAGCTGGCGAGCATGCGCCGCAAGCTCGCTGGCAGTGTGGATCCCGATGCCCCCAAGGCGGTGTTGGAGCCCTCGTTGGTGCCGTACTACAATCCACTGTTTGCCGACCGCTTTAGCTGGGCGCTCGAGCTTCGCATTCGTTGTGGATCGGTCTCCTACGTGGTCAAGGATATCGACGGCATGGCCGACGCCTATGTCCGAGGCGGCACCTTCTCGTACGGCAAGAAGCTCACGTTTGTCCATACGCCCGAAGCCTTCGAGGACGTGTCGACAAAGCTGCTCAACCTTGTTGTAACGACAGTTGCCTATCTCGATGACATCACAAGCTCGCGTTCGGCGTCGTACGACTTTGCCCGCAGCGGTTTTGTCGCCGAGCGTCAGTTGCCGCTGTCCGAGCATAGCATCGTATACGTGCTGGACCTGCTGCGTGGCCAGACCATCTCCTTTGAGCCCGCCTGGTCGCGGGGGACGACGACGCATCGCACCTATGACGTGGCGGTTGAGATGCCTCCGGAAGGGGAGGACGAGGCTCTGTCTGAGCGCCCACCGCTCCTTGCCGCCAAAATCGCGCCGGTGGCTGGCGGCAGCTACGATCTACGCCTGCCGGCCGATGCATACTGCTTTGCTTCGGGCGACGTTGCCTATCTGGTCGACACCCGCCGTGCGCGCCGCGCCGATGTAGCGTTTGCCCAGCATGCGGCGCCGTTCCTATCGCGCTTACTGCCCTGTCGCACGCCGATCCATATCGCTGTCGACCAGGTGGGGGAGTTCTGTCGTATGGCGCTGCCCATTTTGCGCGACTACACCGACCTTACCGCGCCCGCCGTGCTCGACACCGTGGCGCCCGAGCCGAGCTTTGCCATGGCAATCGGTGTCGACGACGGGCTCGTGACCTGCAAGATTACGGTTTCCTACGGCGACTGGTCGGCAGATCTCTTTAGCCTGGGTGCTCCGGGAAGCCCCTTCGAAGAACAGCGCCCGGGCGTGCCGCCGCGCGACGAGATAGCAGAGTTTCGCGTTATGGACACGGCGGCCCTGTATTTCGACTTTTACGAGGGCGGCCTGGCGTTTGAGGAGCGCGACGACGAGAGCCTGTTCTGCTTGCTGACCGAGGGCCTGTCCGCCCTGTCCGAGCTGGGTGAGGTCATGCTCAGCGACCGTCTGCGCCAGATCTCGGTCCGCCCTGCGCCCAAGCTTTCGGTGCGTGCGACCGTCAAGAGCAATCTGCTCGATGTCGAGCTGGGTGCGAGCGGGCTTTCGGCCGCGGACCTTGCCGTCTATCTCGATTCGTACAAGCGTCACCAGACGTTTGCGCGTCTCACGTCGGGCGACATCATTCGCCTGGACGAGGGCGCCCGAGCCGCGTTTGGCCTTGCCGAGGACCTGGGTGTCGATGCTGTCGACCTGCTCGACGGCGTGTCGCTCCCCGCGTCGAGTACCCTGTTCGTCGACAGCATGCTTGCGCGCACGCCGGCGCTTGAGGCCGATCGCGACGCTGCGTTCCGCCGTACCGTCGAGCGCCTGGACACGCTCGGCAAGATGGACTTTACGGTGCCGGTCTCGCTCAAGGCCACACTGCGCGGCTATCAGGTCGACGGCTACCAGTGGCTC
>OLOV01000628.1_pt1 | contig 30823 bp, 31 predicted proteins | sample 1672931 | NCBI WGS metagenome assembly OLOV01 (sample SAMEA3136738, study PRJEB25190) | human gut metagenome | biome: human gut; feature: human-associated habitat; material: faeces | place: Austria | collected 2013 | reverse complement strand
TTTTTCATAGTCTGCGACATAGTATCTGATGTTTTTTCTGCCCTTTTGGATTATCCTGTGCCCCTCTGCTTCAAGCATCTGCTTCTGAGAATCGATGCCTCCCGGATATTTAGGATTAAGCTCGCCGCCCGCCTTGAGAGTTCTCCAGTATGGAGTCTTGTCCGTATCTCTCTGGTGGCTTGCCCATGCGGCAATTGATACAAATATACCGGCTGTAATTGGATCTGTGAAATCGGCATCGTTTGAACGCGCAAAGTATTCTCTGATGCCACCTACAGTAATAACCTTTCCGAAAGGAACTTTTTTCATTACCTCATCATAGGCTGCGGGAGCCGCACAGTACATCCTGTTTCCTCCGTATTTCTGTATGGTTCTTTCATCTGTTACTATCTGTATCTTAGGCATATCCCTGCTGTCTGCAAGCATAGCGTTGAAGTCTTTTTTATCTTCCTTTGCCATAATGTCATTCCTCCTTATATATACACGCAGCTTATATATTCACTGTCATGCCTATCCGGTATGCGCGCCCTGCCTTTTGAGAGTATGATGGATTTGTCTCCTGCATCATTTCTTATGACTCTGTAGGTTTCGCCCTTTCTGTCCGTAAGGCTTTTTCCCGGTATTATATGCTCGCTGACCATAAGCGGCAGGCTGCCCTCGCCTTTTTCAAAGCTTTCCAGCGAAAGCGCAGAGGCTGTAATTCCAAGGTCTTTAAGAAGTTTGTCGGTGTATCTGTTGTATACGTTAAGACCATATCCTCCGTATACTGTAATTCCTCTCGATACAAATTCCTCTACCCAGCACAGGTTTCCAATCATTATTCCGGATGTCTTAACTACATCACATATGCTGTCAATATTGCTTTCTATATATTCATCTTCTCTGCCTTTTGAAACATTGCTGATGTACGGTATTACCTGATATTTCTCACCAAATTTTTCATCTATGTTTTCTCTGTTTTTCATATAGCCTATAAGCGGGAGAAATATGCTGATTCTGCCGTCATACTGCTGCAGCAGCCGTGCAAATTCTCTGCTTTCGATATCTTTTATGTCTGTTACATATATGCCGGTCATCTCTGTTTTTTCACCCGCAGGAAGCTCCGGCATTGAGATTTCCCGCTTTGCTCTGCCTCTGCTTTTGATTTCCTCAAGTGCTTCGAGAGCCTGTCTTCTCATTGCATTAATTGCAGAAACCGGCACTGAAATGCCGCCGTCAATACGACACTGTATTTCGGCTGCTTCAAAAGGGGTGTTTCCTGTTTTGCCAAGCTGTTTTCTGACCGTTTCCTCGTCAAGCGGTCTGTTTACGGCTTTTTCGCATACGGCATCTCCTGTGATTTCAGCCTTAAAATCGCCGTCTTCTGCAACCAGCTTCGGATAGCTGCCGTACTCAGCAGTGAAAGTAAATCTCACAGGCGCTTTTTTAATATACCGTCCCTCTTCAAAGGTTTTGCGAAGTACTTTGAGCTGAACGCTGCTGCTGGTTCTGTAAACATCTGCCCCCCTGCTTACATATCCTTTAAAATCTCCGATATCAAGCTTGCCTCTGCCTGCTTCTTTAATATATGTGACTATATTTCCGGTAATGTTTTTATCGTGGATTTCAATGCCGTCACCGTTTGATATATCCTCATTTGTCTTTATCCTGACTATCTGTCCGTTCTTTTCAAGAACCCTGCCTATATAGACTCCCCTGTGTTTAGGAATATCTCCCGAAAGAAAATCCCTGCCCGGGTTTTTATCAAGATAGCCTTGTGTAAATCCGCCTCTGTTAAATATCTGCTCAAGAGCTCTGCGGTCAGCCTCATCTACGGCTATGCCTCCTGTTTCATAGTACATATTGAGATATTTCCTGTATACAGATGTTACCTGCGCAACATACTCTGCGGATTTCATTCTGCCCTCTATTTTAAAGGAGCTGACTCCTGCCTCTGCAAATTCACCCAGCCTGTCAACAGTGCACATATCCTTAGGACTCAGATGATAGCCCTCTCTGCCGTCAAGGCTGTAAGCAAGTCTGCATGGCTGGGCGCAAAGTCCTCTGTTGCCGCTTCTGCCGCCTATTGTTCTGCTCATCTGGCACTGCCCCGAATAGCAGAAGCACATAGCCCCGTGAACAAATATCTCTATGTCTGTGCCAGTTGCTGTCGCCTGCCTTATTTCCTCAAGTGACAGCTCTCTTGCCGGCACCACTCTCTCATATCCGAGCTCTGCGGCTTTTTTAATTCCTCTGACATTATATATGCTTGCCTGCGTTGAAAGGTGCAGCGGGAAGTCCGGCAGATCCGCTCTGACAATGCTGCCAAAGCCCAGATCCTGTATTATAAGGGCGTCTGCGCCCATTTCATAAAGCTGCCCGGCATATTCAAGCCCCGCTTCAAGTTCCTCGTCTTTAAACAGAGTATTGACCGTAATATATACCTTAACATTTCTGATGTGAGCATATTCTATGCCCTGCTTCATCTCCTCTGCTGTAAAGTTGTCTGCATTTATGCGGGCATTGAAGCTGTGTCCGCCCATATATACCGCGTCTGCGCCGTTTTCGACTGCTGCAATAAGCTGCTTCATACCTCCTGCCGGGGCAAGAAGCTCACATTTTGTTTTCATTTCGGGCTCCTCTTGTAAATATTTCTTCTTTGTAAGTACATACTAACAATTATATAGGGAGGCTGCTGTTATGTCAAAACTAAAGGAAATTATAAAAGATGAAAATTTCATAAGGCTCACCATTTTTGTATCCTTTAATGCTCTGCTCCTGTATATTCTGTTTTTTGCCGTAAAGAACATAGGGAAAGCCGCCTCCCTGCTTCTTACCGCTCTGTCTGCGCTGCTGCACGCCCTGACGCCTGTAATTATAGGGATTGTGCTTGCATATATACTGGCGCCGCTTGTTGAATGGGTTTCCTCATATATTCATTTTTCTTCTTCCGACGATATTATCACCGATGAAAAGCTGCGAAAAAGAGAAAGGTATCTTGGTACGGCAATTTCATTCATACTCATTACCGCCGCTTTGTCCGCTGTTGTTTTCGGTCTTGTGTTTCTTATTTCCGGCAGCATCAGAAGTATGGATATAAACGCTGTGATAGCCCGGCTTGATGAGAAGCTGAAGCTGTGGATTGATTTTCTGCCGGGAAACTTTATTTATGACAACTGGATAAGGTTTTATTCAAAAGCGGAAAATATGCTTTCAGATATTGATGCTGCTTCGCTTACAAGGAGCTTTCTCGATGCGTTTCTCGGAGTTATAGCCTCTGTCTATCTGCTTGCCGACAGGAATTTTTTCATACGCCTGTGCCGCAAGCTGCTTCATATAACTCTGCCTCAGCGGGCCTGCGCCGTAACTTTAGACATACTGCACGAAATAAACGGTATTATTTCAAGTTTTTTGAGAGGCATATTTATCGACAGCCTGCTGGTGGCTCTGCTTTCGGCCGCCGCGCTTTCTGTTGCAGGCATTGACTTTGCCGTATTTATAGGTCTGCTTGCAGGCGTATTCAATGTAATTCCGTATTTCGGGCCGCTGCTGGGTATGATACCCGCATTTATCTCCGGTATTGTTTCGGGGGATATTATGAAAGGCATACTCGCCGTTATAATACTGTTTGCGGTGCAGCAGCTTGACTCCAACTTCATATATCCAAAGGTAGTGGGAAAATCAACGGGATTAAAGCCCCTGTTTGTCCTTGCGGCTGTCTCCGCGGGAGGATATTTTGCGGGCATTGCCGGCATGATACTTTCTGTCCCCGCAGCGGGAATAATCAGTCTGTTTGTTACAAGATGGGCAATAAAAAAAGAAAAGCCTGCCGGGAAAGCAGACTCCTCGTAAAAATCTGTTGTGTTATGAATTAAGCCATTTGACCATGCCTGCGCCCATTGTATCGTTAGGTCTTGCCGTAAAGCCGAACTTTGCATAAAAGCCTTCATTTCCCGATGTGGCCATAAGGTTTATCATAATGCAGCTTCCGTCCTTTGCACGCTCTTCAAACCATTTGTTTATCTCTGTAAGCATGTGCCTGCCTATGCCTGATTTCTGATATTCGGGCAGCACCATTACATCGGCTATAAGATACATATATCCGCCATCGCCGATAATCCTTGCTGTTCCTATGGCTTTGTCTCCGTCATAGGCTGCAATAACATACTCTGAATTATCAAGTCCTCTCTGCGCCTGCTCCAGGTCAAGCATCTTCCAGCCCACCGCTCCTCTCATTTCGTTGTATTCCTTTACATCTATCTGATTGCTGTATGTTATCATAATTTCCTCCGTTTCCTGCCTGCAATTCATATGCTTTATTTACTGCTCATTGAGCCTTAAGTCCAATAGTAATTCTTCCAATATCAATTATAGGTTTCAAAAGTATGTGTGTCAATGCCAGCATTTACAGAAAAAAGCAGGTGATTTCCTGCCTTTTCTCCGTTTTAACGTCGTTTTAATATATGTATTAAGGAGTTGGTTTGCGAGAACCGGGGCTCTGAATATCAAAGCCCCGCCCCGTCTAAGGATCATGCGCTCGTCATAGTATAACGAGGAAATGTGAATTGCATATCTATTCAAGCCTGTACGCTTCTTCGTGATGAAGTGCGTGGTCAAGCCCTTCAAGCTCTTCCTGTTCACTTACCCTCACAGGGGTGAACTTATTTATAACTTTAAGTATTACAAAGGTAACAACGAATGCGTATGCGCCTGCAAATGCCGTCGCTCCCAGCTGAATGAAAAACTGCGTAACGTTTCCCTCAACAAGTCCGCTGACGCCGTTTACCTCCGATACTGCAAGCACGCCTATCATTACTGCGCCAAGCATACCGCCTACACCGTGAACGCCCCATACATCAAGAGCATCGTCCCAGTTCAGTTTTTTTCTGAGAAGCACTGCGAAATAGCATATCACGCCTGCCATAATACCCAGTATAAACGCTCCCCACGGTTTGATGTAGCCTGCCGCCGGAGTTATAGTTGCAAGTCCTGCAACCGCTCCTGTAAGCGCGCCTACAAAGCTTGGGTTTTTATCTCTTATCCACGAGATTACAAGCCATGTAACCATAGCCACAGAGGCCGTAATATCAGTGTTTACAAATGCGGTGGAAGCAAGTCCCGTAGCACCCATGGCTCCACCTGCGTTGAAACCGAACCAGCCAAACCACAAAAGTCCTGTGCCAAGCGCTACATAGGTTATGTTGTGAGGCTCCACTGCCGAAGCACTCATGTCCTTTCTCTTGCCTACTACAAATACTGATGCCAGCGCTGCAAGTCCCGCGCTTGCGTGAACTACAATACCGCCTGCAAAGTCAGCAGCGCCAAGCTGTGCCAGGAAGCCGCCGCCCCATACCCAGTGAGCAAGAGGTACATATACCAGCAGGCTCCATATTACAAGGAATATCAGGTAACTCTTGAAGTTTACCCTGTCTGCAAACGCCCCGGTTATAAGGGCGGGAGTAATAATCGCAAACATCTGCTGATAACTGAAAAATGTAAGAAACGGTACGGTATCTCCGTATACGGCATCGGGCTCCATTCCCACACAGTCGAGAAAAGCATATTTAAGGCTTCCTATAATACCGTGAATATCAGGTCCGAATGCCAGTGAGAAACCTATAACAAACCATATGATAGTAACAACGCCCATTGATATGAACGACTGCATCATTATTGTTATAACGTTTTTACGTCCTACAAGTCCGCCGTAGAAAAATGCAAGACCCGGAGTCATCAGACATACTAACGCTGCACAAATTATTACAAAAGAAGTATTACCAGTATCTATCATATTTCTCACTTCCTTTCTAACTAAAGTATAGAAAAAAAGAGCCTTATTGAAAATACAATAAAACCCTTAATCTTACGGGGAAAATCCCTTAAACTTCAATTATATGATTTCTGACCGCATAAAGCACCAGCTCCGTCACATTCTTAAAATTATGCTTGCGCATAATATTTGCCCTGTGGGTTTCCACCGTCTTTACCGAAATAGAAAGAAAATCCGCAATTTCCCTGTTGCTGTAGCCCTCCGCAAGAAGCTTTAATATTTCTCTTTCTCTGCCCGAAAGCTCTCTGCTCTGTCTTTCGTTTTCGAGAAATCCCGAAAGCAGCATCGGTGAAAGCACAGAGGATATGTAGATTTTGCCGTTCATAACGGTGCGGATTGCCTGCACCAGCTCTTCAAAGGCGTTCTCCTTGAGCACATAGCCTGAGGCTCCCGTATTGAACGCCTCTGCAACCATTTCCTCATTTTTGTGCATAGTCAGAAATATCACTCTGATATTTTTAAACTCAGACAGGATTTCCTTTGCAGCCTCAAAGCCTCCCTTGCGGGGCATTGATATATCCATAAGCACTATATCGGTTTCGCCTCTGATATCATATATGCTGCGGCAAAGCTGGATGCCGTCTGCCGCCTGTCCCGTTATTTCAAAGTCCTCTTCCTGTGAGAGCAGCATAATCAGCGACTCTCTGAGCATCTTATGATCATCGGCAAGAAAAATCCTGATTTTTTCGTTCATCGCAAGGCACCTCCGCAACTACTCTTGTTCCCTCTCCAACTGTACTGTATACAGTAAACCTGCCGCCCAGCATTCTGATACGGTCACCCATGGACGGTATACCCATACCAAACTGCTTATCACTGACGTGAAAGCCTTTGCCGTTATCCTTTATTTCAAATATGCACCGGCTGCCCTCATACTTAATATCAATATCTATATCCGAAGCATTACCGTGCTTTACGGCATTGCTGCATGCCTCCTGAACAACTCTGTAGATATTGAGAGCTGCCGTATCTTCAAATGCAGGCATATCTCCTGCCGCAAAAACTCTGCATGTAACGCCCTCTATTCTGTTTATACCCTCTGCCATAGCCCTGAGAGCACTTTCCAGCCCCTGCTCGAGTCTGGGCGGGTTAAGGCTGTTTAATACAGCTCTCATTTCCTGTATGGTTTCATCTGCCATATGTATGGCATTGTCTATGATTTCTTCATTGTGCTGTCTGCCTCTGGCAATTCCCAGCGTCACTTTGAGGGCTGCAAGGGATTGTCCCACTCCGTCATGAAGCTCTCGCCGTATTTTGTCCTTTTCCTGCTCCTCCGTTACGGCAAGCAGTCTGGCCTGCTTGCGCAGAAGCCTGTTTTTTTCGTTTATCTGTGTTTCGTAGCCTGATTTCTCCATATATTTTTCCCATGAATATATGTCCTCAAATTCCGTAATGTTAAGGCCCTTTTCTTCGGCTTCAGGCGACACTCTGATGTCTCCTGCCCTGTCTATAATGCGGAACATAATATACGCTATGCCGAAAGCCCATATGAAGTTTACCAAAATGCCAAGACACTGTATTCCAAGCTGCTCTATTCTGCTGCCCGCCTCTATAAAATGCTGCTCCATAAAAAGCGGCATAAGCAGAAGCCCCGAAACGGCGCCCGCCGCATGAACAGGTACAGCATCTACCGCATCATCAATTCCGAGCTTTATCAGCAGATAGTGGACTGCCGCTACAAACACTCCCGTTATGAATGTAAGCGCCGCAGCTCCCGCAGGACTGCAATAGTACGAACAGGCCGTTGCAGCCACAAGGCCTCCGAGAATTCCGTCAAATATGAATACAAGATAATTGCCTTTTTTGCCTGCAATAATATGATATGCCAGCGCCCCCGCCATACCGCAGGCTGCGCCCAGAGTCATATTGAGCACCATAAGTCCCGCTCTTGACGAAAGCTCTGTCAGACTGCCGCCGTTAAAGCCAAGCCAGCCAAACCAGAGAATAAATACTCCCAGAACTGCAAAAGGTATATTTGACCTGGCAGGTCCCGTATCCTTTCGCCTGCCGGCTGTGATTATTCCGGCAAGGGCTATAAAGCCTCCTGTAAGATGAACAACCGAGGCTCCCGCAAAGTCCATAAAACCCAGCTTCTCAAGCCAGCCGGAAGTTCCCGTAACCATACTGCCCCATGCCCAGTGACCGAATACCGGGTATATTACCACTGCACTTACGGCAGCTCCTGCAAGAAGCGCCGAAAGTCTGCTTCGTTCAGACATGGCACCGCCGAAAATAGTTATAGAGGCTGCTGCAAACATAGTCTGCATAAACGCATAGCTGTATGCGGCATCGCCTGCCGCATCAAGTCCCGAAAGACCAATAAAGCCTGTGCCTATCAGTCCGTGAAAGGACTCTCCGAACATAAATCCGAAGCCGAATATGCAGTAAAGCACTGTCACAATCATAAAGGTAAGCAGGTTTTCTATTGCCACCGATATTATATTTTTGCTGCGGATAAAGCCAACCTCATAGCAGGTAAAGCCTGCCTGCATGAAGAATATAAAGGCTCCGCACATAAGTATCCACGAAATGCTCATATTCATAATAATTCTCCATATCAATGCATAGATTATATACCCTATCGCCTGTTGTTTGCAAGACTTCTCTTAAATACAAACAAGCCTGCTGAATTGAAATACTCAATACAGCAGACCCATTTGTTCAGTTATCGTTACACTATTGAAAATTTCATCATATCGCTATCATCAATATCGCTATATGACATACGGCACAAATCCGCCCTCATCAAGCAGCCATATTCTATCAAAGCCGCACTGCTTTGCAAGGTATACAGCCTCCTCATAGCCGCAGGCAATGCCGGAAGTATCGTGAGCATCACTTGTCACCGTAATTCTTCCCTCAAGCTTCCTCAGTTCATACAGCAGATTTTCAGGCGGATAAGGCACGGTTCTATAGCCCCTGCTTATAGCCCCCGTATTTATTTCAAATATCATATTAGCTGCTGCAAGCTTTCGCATAGCGAAAAGCGACGCGTCCATATAGTCCGCTTCTCTGAATATGTCCCCTTTTTCGTTAAACTTTGATATTAAATCGAAATGCCCGACTATATCGGCATTTTTAATCCTGCCGACCTCTTCAAAATACGCCTCAGCCACAGCCTTGGAATTTCCCTCAAAGTGCTTGTCAATTGCCGCCTCAAGTATCTGCCTGCTTTCATCAAGACTTATATATTCTCCTCCGGCATACAGATTGTGAACAGAGCCTATGATATAGTCATAGCTGTAATCGGTAATTTCAGAGTACAAATCAAGCTCAAGCCCCTCATATATTCTGATTTCAGGATACAGCTTTCTGAGCCTTTTTATCTCCCTGTGATACTGCTTCTCCGCTTCCGGAGACATAGTCCAGTCAGCGCCGAAAGGAAGCCAGCTGTGCCCCGAAAACCCCATGGACTCAAGGCCCGCCTCTATTCCTGCGCGCACCATTTCCTCCATAGTGTTCCTGCCGTCATCGAGGACAGTATGAATGTGAAGGCTCTGTTTCATCATTTTATCATTTTCTCCTGCTTTACCTTGGTGTCTATGACATGTCTTGATGCCATTTCCTTTTGAATATCATCTACAGTAATATTCATCTGGCACATCAGCACCATTACGTGATACATTAAATCCCCTATTTCATAAACCGTATTGTCTTTGTCATTATCCTTTGCCGAAATGATGACCTCTGTGGACTCCTCGCCCACCTTTTTTAAAATCTTGTCAAGCCCCTTTTCAAACAGGTATGTGGTATATGAGCCCTCTTTGGGATTTTCCCTGCGACCCTTTATCATATCCATAAGTCCCTCATATGAAAACGGTACTTTTTCCTCGTCTTTAAACAGCGGATATTCAAAGCAGGAGTCTGTACCCAGATGACAGGCAGGCCCGTCCTTTAATACCTCAATTACAAGAGCATCCCTGTCGCAGTCTGCCGTAATCGACACTATGTGCTGATAGTTCCCCGAGGTTTCACCCTTAAGCCAAAGCTCCTCTCTTGATCTGCTGTAAAAGCAGGTCAGCTTTTTTTCCATTGAAATCTCAAGACTTTCCCTGTTCATATATGCAAGTGTCAGCACTTTTTTAGTAACCGCATCTGTCACAACGGCAGGTATAAGGCCGTTTTTGTCAAATTTAAGTTCCGATATATCAATCATTTTTGTCATCTCCTTACGTTAATTCCCTGGCCTGCAAGGTATTCTTTAAGTTCATCTATCCTTACCTCTCCGAAGTGAAATATTGAAGCGGCAAGCCCCGCGTCAACCTTTGGAAGCTCTCTGAAAAGCACTGCAAAGTCCTCCATATCGCCTGCTCCGCCTGATGCTATTACAGGTATGCTTACAGCATCTGATACAGCTTCGAGCATTTCAAGGTCAAAGCCTTTTTTGACTCCGTCTGTATCTATCGAGTTTAAAACAAGCTCTCCCGCGCCGTTTTTTTCGCACTCCACTGCCCATTCAATCAGGTCTTTTCCGGTGCTCTCTCTGCCGCCTTTTGCATATACTTTAAATGCTCCGTTTTCTCTTTTGGCATCTATTGATATTACTACGCACTGGTTTCCGTATTTTTCGGCAGCCTCGGCTATGAGTCCCGGATTTTTCAGGGCTCCCGAATTGACGCTGACCTTGTCTGCTCCGCATTTTAACACTCTGTCAAAATCCTCTATTGTATTTATACCGCCTCCCACTGTAAGTGGTATGAATATCTGAGATGCTGTTTCCCTCAGTATATCCGTAAACAGCGCTCTGTCCTCCGCAGATGCCGTAATATCATAAAACACCAGCTCGTCTGCGCCGTTTTCGCTGTAATACCGCGCCAACTCCACAGGGTCCGACACATCGTTTAACCCCTCAAAATTGACGCCCTTTACCACTCTGCCGTTTCTTACATCAAGACACGGTATAATTCTCTTTGTTATCATCTGACTACCTCTATTGCTTCCCTTAAATTCACTGCTCCCGTATAGTACGCCTTGCCTATTATTGCTCCGTACATTCCAAGTTCTTTTACAGCTCTGATGCTGTCAATATCAGAAATTCCTCCGGAGGCGATTATATCTATGCTGTACTTTCTCGAAAGGCTTTTGTAAAGCGATACGTTGGTACCTGCCATTGCGCCGTCCTTTGAAATGTCTGTGCATATGACGGTTTTTACTCCCGCCTGCTGCAGCCTGTCAAACATCTCCTCTGCCGTAATACTGCTTGTTTCTCTCCAGCCCTTTATGGCTGCATATCCGTCTCTTATATCAATGCCCGCGGCTATTTTTTCTCCATATTCTGAAATCATCTCTGCAAGAAATACGGGGTCTGTAACCGCTGCGGTTCCAAGAATTACTCGCAAAGCTCCCGCCTCTATATATTTTCTCACAGCGAACTTATCTCTGATGCCGCCTCCGACCTCAGCCTTAAGTCCGCTTACTGCTATAATCTCTTTTATTGTTTCAAAATTAGGTGTGCCGCCGTCCCTTGCCCCCTCAAGGTCAACAAGGTGTATGTATTCTGCTCCCGCCTCCCTGAACTTCATTGCAACCTCGACAGGATTTTCGCTGTAGACGGTCATCTCTTTGTAATCACCTTTGTAGAGCCTTACTGCCTTTTTTTCATATAAGTCGATTGCCGGTAATATATACATATTTCCTCCTATAGCTCACTAAATGCTTTCAGTATCGCAAGTCCCGTTTTGCCGCTTTTTTCGGGGTGAAACTGACAGCCCAGTACATTCCCTTCTGCCACTGCCGCCGTAATTTCAGCTCCGTATTCTGTCACCGCCGTTACAGCCTCGTCACATTCCGCCGCATAAAAGCTGTGAACAAAATATACGAACTCACCCTCGTTTACATACTTGAAAAGAGGACTTGTTTTTCTGAATTTCAGCAGGTTCCAGCCTATGTGAGGAACCTTAAGCTCTGCCGGTAATACAGGTCTCATATCCTTAACGGCGCCTTTTATCAGGCCAAGTCCCTCATGCTCCCCGTATTCATAGCTTTTTTCAAAGAGAAGCTGCATGCCAAGGCATATGCCCATTATATATTTGCCTGACTCCGCAAGCCGTATGACCTCTCTGTCAAGTCCCGAGGCTCTCAGCTTTGCCGCAGCATCGCCAAAGGCTCCGACTCCCGGCAGAATTATTTTATCTGCTTTTTCAAGCTCACCTGCATCTGATGTTACAACCGCTTCCTCTCCTATCATCGCTATGGAGCTTTTGAGAGAAAACAGATTGCCTACTCCGTAATCCACTATACCTATCATTTATATGACTCCCTTCGTTGACGGTATTTCATCCTTTCGTTTTTCGTCTATGCCGCATGCCTTAGCCAGGCATCTTGCAAAGGCTTTGAATATGCCCTCCGCTATATGATGCGAATTGGCTCCCGAAAGCTTCCGTATATGAAGCGTTATGCCGCTGCTTCTTGTAAAGGCTTCAAAGAATTCCTGTACAAGCTCCGTATCGAAGCTTCCGATTTTTTCTGTAGGAAAGTCCGCATCAAACACAAGACAGCTTCTGCCTGAAACATCACAGGCGCAGAGTATAAGCGCCTCGTCCATAGGCAAAATTATATCTCCGTATCTGCTGATGCCTCTTTTATCTCCGAGAGCCTCTCTGAGCGCGCTGCCAAGCACTATTCCTATGTCCTCACAACTGTGGTGATCGTCCACATATGTATCGCCTGTGCAAGAAACCTCAAGGTTAAAGCCCGAATGTTTTGCAAACAGTGTGAGCATATGATCAAGAAATCCTATTCCTGAAGATATTTCCGAGGTACCGCTTCCGTCAATATCAAGTGAAAGCTTAATCTGTGTTTCCGATGTCTTTCTTTCCAATACCGCACTACGCATTTAATATCCTTTCCGCAGCGGAAACCAGGGCTTCCATCTGCTCTTTTGCCCCTATTGTAATACGCACATAATCGCTGATTTTACCGCCGCTGAAATGGCGTACAAGTATTCCCTGTTTTTTAAGCTCTGCGTACAGCCTTTCTCCCGATATGCGGCTGCTTCTTGCCAGTATGAAATTGGCCTGCGAGGAAACTGTTTCAAATCCCATCCTCCTCAGACTTTCCTCCGTAAAGCTTCTGTTTTCTATAACTGTGCCGCAGTTCTTCATATATATGTCGTTGCGCTCTATTGCCGCAATGCCTGCCGCCTGGGCCACAGTACCTACATTGTAGGGGTTTATCGAATATCTGACGGTATTCATATCAGCTGTTATTTCACTGCATGCAAAGGCAAATCCTAGCCTTGCCCCTGCCATGGACCTCGACTTTGAAAAGGTCTGGGTCACCAGCAGGTTATCGTATTTCTTAACAAGAGGCACGCAGCTTTGCCCGCCGAAGTCTATATATGCCTCATCGACAATTACAAGTCTGTTTCTGTCCGCCGCCACGAGCTTTTCTATCTCGCATACCGGCACATATCTTCCTGTCTGCGCATTGGGATTTGCGATTATGAGGCAGCCCTTTTCGTTCATATAGTCTGATGTATCAAGTCTGAAATTCTCTCTCAGAGGCACTGTCTTTTTTTCTGCTCCCGTAAGCTCTGCAAACACCTTGTAAAAGCCGTAGGTTATATCGGGAAATACTGCTCTTTCTATAAAGGCTGTAAAGGCAAGATACAGAATTTCATCGGAGCCGTTGCCGCACAGTATGTTTTCCTTGTCCACATCGTAAAGCTCCGCCGCCTTTTCTCTTAATCTGCTGCACTCCGGATCGTTATACACATTAAATCCCGCCGCAGCCTCTTTTGCCTTTGATATTACATATTCATCGGGAGGAAAAGGGCTTTCATTTGTATTAAGTTTAATATATTTTTTATCCTGAGGCTGCTCTCCGGGAGTGTAGGCCTCAAGGCTTTCAAGTCTTTTTTTCAAAAATCTGCTCATCTTATTTATTCAAACCTTACTTTTATACTTCTGCCGTGACCCTCAAGCCCCTCTGCCTGCGCAAAGGTGCATATGTCGTCTTTCAGCTCCTCAAGGGCCGATTTTTCAAAATATGAAAACTGTATTTTCTTGATGAAATCATCTACCGACAGAGGGCTTGAGAATTTGGCTCTGCCGCCTGTAGGCAGGGTGTGGTTCGGTCCCGCAACATAATCCCCAAGAGCCTCAGGACAGTTTCTTCCTAAGAATACCGAGCCTGCATTTTCAATTCTGTCAAGATAGTCAAACGGATTATCCACATCTATTTCAAGGTGTTCAGGCGCAAGCTCGTTGGCAAGCTCTACTGCCATATCAAGATTTTCCGCAATTATTATTCTGCCGTTGTTTCTGATTGACGCCTCTGCAATTTCTTTTCTAGGCAGGCTTTCAAGCTGCTTTTCTATTTCGCCTGCTACCTTTTCGGCAAGCTCTCTGCTGTCTGTAATCATAACTGCCGAGGCAAGTCTGTCGTGCTCTGCCTGACTTAACATATCCGCCGCCGCATAAGCAGGATTTGTATTTTTATCCGCAATTACAAGCACCTCGCTTGGTCCTGCAATGGTGTCTATATCAACAATGCCGAATACCTGACGCTTTGCCTCTGCAACATAGGCGTTTCCAGGTCCTGTGATTTTGTATACCTTAGGAATTGTTTCCGTACCGTATGCAAGAGCTGCTATTCCCTGAGCTCCTCCTGCTCTGAACACTCTGTCAACGCCTGCAATCTTAGCTGCCGCAAGTATTACCGGACTTATATCTCCGTCACATGCAGGAGGCGATACCATTACGATTTCCCTGCATCCTGCAATCTTTGCCGGTATGCAGTTCATAAGGACTGTTGACGGATAGCTTGCAGTGCCTCCCGGAATATATATTCCCACCTTTTCAATAGGTGTCACTTTTTGTCCCATAACAACGCCGCCCGCTTTCTCTATTTTAAAGCCCTCTCTAAGCTGCTTTGAGTGAAATTCTCTGATGTTTGCAGCCGCTTTTTCCATTGTTTTAATAAGGGAGCTGTCAACCCTGTTAAATGCAGCCTCCATTTCTGCGGCAGTAACCTCTAAATTCTCCGGAGCTTTGCCGTCAAACAGCTCGCAGTATTTTTTGAGGGTTTTGTCCCCGCCCATTTTAACGCTGTAGATTATATCCTTTACAACATCGGTTATATTAAGTTCCTCTTCTTTTCTCATAAAAAGATTTTTTCTGTCAAGGTCTTTGTAATCAACTATATTAATCATCGCTTTTTCCTTTCTTATCCCACGTTCTCAGACAGATTTTCGCACATTCTGTTTATCTGAGAGTTCTTGAATTTGTATGATACCTTATTGGCTATGAGGCGGGCGCTTATGGGCGCTATCACCTCCAGCGGCGCAAGTCCGTTTTCTTTAAGTGTCGTACCTGTTTCAACAATATCGACAATAACATCTGAAAGCCCCAGTATGGGTGCCAGCTCTATTGAGCCGTTAAGCTTTATAACGTCTATGCATCTGCTTTGCTCACCGTAATATTTGCCTGCAATATGAGGAAATTTTGTAGCCACTCTCAGAGCTCTTGAGCAGTCGTCTTTGAAATCCGCAGGCCCCGCAACGCACATTCTGCATTTGCCTACATTTAAATCCATAAGCTCGTATACATCAGGCTCGTATTCGCTTAATATATCCTTGCCTGCAATACCTATATCTGCTGCGCCTCTTTCGACATATATGGCCACGTCCGAGGGCTTGACCCAGAAGTATCTGACTCCCGCCTGTTTATTCTCAAATGTAAGCTTTCTGTTTTCTTCCCTAAGTTCGCTGCATTCGTAGCCTGATTTTTCAAATATGCTGTATACCTTTTCTCCGAGTCTGCCCTTAGGCAGCGCCACATTAATTATCTGCTCCAATTTCAATCACCTCTTTTGTCCTTGCACCTCTGTTTTTCTGTACTCTCACCGATTTGCCCGCTGCAATGCAGCTTCCTGCTGCTTCGATTATCTTTTTCATATCGCTGCCCTCGCTGTAGGTTATGAGGACGTCCGCATCATATCTGTCCGTTTTTGCTTCAAGATTTTCAAGCTGGTTAAGATATACGGCAAATCCTATGGCTCCGGATTTTTTGCCCATTCTGCGCATAAGGTTGTCATATCTGCCTCCCGAAAGCACGCTCTCTGCTATTCCTGCAATGAAGCCCTTGAAGAATATGCCGTTGTAGTAATCCGTATCGCATATGATAGAAAAATCAAGATATATGTTTTTATCAATTCCATACAGCTTCAGTACATCGCACAATTCTTCAAGTTCTGTAACAGCTTCCCTGCACTCCTTTGGAAGCTCCATATTTTTAAGCCTTTCTATGCCTGTACCTATAGGCTCATACAGTCTGATAAGCTGCTCAAGAAGCTGCTTTTTCTCCTGCGGCAGTCTGTCTTTTTCACAGATTTTTTCAAGCATCGGAGCATTTTTTTCGCTCATGGCCTTTAGTATTGCATCCGCTGTTTCATCGTCTGTGCCCTCCAGTATGCCTGCCGTAATCCCTATATGTGAAATGTCCAGTATATATTCACTGCTGACCGACTCAAGGCTTGATGCCGCCAGCATTATAACCTCGCCTGTCGCATATCTGTCTATATCTCCTATACATTCAAGTCCGCTCTGCATTATCTCCTTAAATCCGCTGCCGCTGCGTGGGACTCTGTATACGTTTTCCTTGTAATATATTTTTTTCATACCCTCATCGTCTTTGGTATTCTTGACGATTGACAGGGTAACGTCCGGTTTCAGTGCCATCAGCCTGCCGTCAGCATCGTTAAAGGTGAGTATCTGTCCTCCCGAAAGGAAATTCCTGTTTCGTGCGTAGAGGTCGTATTCCTCAAATCTGCTAACCTTGTAGTATGAATATCCGTAGCTTTCGTAAAGCTCTGCAAGCTGTGATATAACGGTTTCTTCTCTTCCCATTGCTGCCTCCTTGTTTTATTACGTTATCACTTTATCACATCATCACGCTAAAGTCAACAGATAAAATAAAAAAAGTGAAAATGTACAAAATTGAAATTCCTATTTCCATATATCGCACGCAAGGTGCGATAACATTCAAGGTGCTTTCTATAAAACATACGGAAATATCTGCAAACCGATATTTCCTATGTATATAAAAAAGGCCGAAAAAACAGCCTTACTCAAAATATAATTTTCACTTGTATGTTATCCGCCGTTACGGCATTATAACCTCAATTCCCGCCGCCTCGAATTTTTCTTTTTCTTCAGGTGCAAGCCGGCTGTCACAAAGAAGTGTATCAATTTCTTCAACGCCGCAGACTCTCATACACGACGTTTTGCCGACTTTGGTTGAATCTGCCGCAACCACAATGCGCTCTGAAATTGACATCATTTTTCTGAATGTGTCAATCTGATTGAGCCTGAAATCGCTTATGCCTTTTTCAAATGAAATGCTGTTTACCGCCAGCAGACACACATCGGCATTGTACTGCCCTATTTCTTCCTCGCACTGCTCGCCGTAAAGCGCGTGCTCTCCGGCATCGTAAAGACCTCCTGTTACAATAATATTAAATCTCTCCTTGTGGGAAAAAATCTTCACAATATCAAGATCATTGGTTATAACCGTAAGCCTTTTGTAATTTGCCGCAATATACTTTGCAATCTCAACGGTGGTGCTGCCGCTTCCCATCACAACAGTCTGACCTTCGGCCAGCACTCTGTCTGCAATGCCTGCAATTTCTTCTTTTTTTTCGGTATTGACGGTCACTCTGACTTCATAGATATTGCGGGTGTTGTTTGCGTCTTTCCATACAGCCCCGCCCCTTACTCTTTCGAGTATGCCGTAGCCCTCGAGGACTTCAAGGTCACGTCTTACAGTATCGACCGATACTTTGTTTATCTTGGCAAGCTCGTTTACCTTTGCCATCTTATTTATTTTTAAAAGTTCTATTATATTTCCTGATTATCTCTATGCCCTGCTTCCTGTATTTTCTGACTATGCTCTCATCTATACCCGAATCGGTAATAACATAGTCTATACGCTCAAGCGGGCATACATTAATGCACGAAATCCTCTCAAACTTGCTGTGATCTGCAATTACAGCGGATTTTCTGGCGCTTTTAATCATCGCATTTATAATGCCGCTTTCTTCTATACGAAAATCCGTAATGCCTTTTTCAAGAGATATGCCGTTTACCGCAATTACTGACAAATCCACATTATATAAAGACATATCGTTTTCACTCTGCCTGCCGGTTACGGTATTTTCTTTTTCATAATATATGCCGCCGGTCAGAATAACCTGAAAGTCTTCTTTTTCGCGCAGTACATCGACTACATTGAGATTGTTGGTAATTACAGTAAGACTGCTGTAATTTTCCGCAAGAAATCTGGCAGCTTCAACAGTCGTCGTGCCTCCGTTAAGCGATACGGCATATCCGTTTTGAACAAGCTCGCCCAGACATTTTACGAGTTCCTGTTTTTCTTCTCTGTTGATGATATCTCTGGCTTCGGAAAAGGCTCTCGTAAGGTCGCTTTTTTCCCATACCGCGCCGCCTCTTACAAGCTTGGCGGCTTTTCTTCGCTCAAGCTCTGCCAGATCCTTTCGTACAGTAACCTCTGAAACCTCAAGCATTTCGGCCAGTTCTTTAAAGCTGCCGCGCTCATTTGCCCTCAGATATTCTATTAATTTTAAAAGTCGTTCTTCCTGCAGCATTGCATTTCTCCACAATATATTTTATCTTCTGTTCTGAATATTATATCTTTTTTACGGCCAAAATTAAAGTTCTATGAGATTTATACATACAAACAGATAATCCGAACATAAACTGCCCGGATTATCTGCTTGCGTGTTATTAAATTTTATCTGATAAACATCTGTACCCAGTATGTGACGCCAGATGAATCCTTGCAGAAACCTACTCCGATCTGCTCATAAGAAGCATTTAAAATATTTGCTCTGTGTCCGGAAGAATTCATCCATCCGTTCATAACCGCAGCAGGTGTTTTCTGTCCTTTTGCTATGTTTTCTCCTGCTGATTTGTAGGTTATGCCAAATGTTTTCATCATTTCAAAAGGGCTGCCGTATGTAGGAGATGTATGTGAAAAATATCCGTTTTTCATCATATCCTCCGCTTTTGCCTGTGCCGCTTCCGATAGTCTGCTGTTTTCAGTAAGAGCAGACAGGCCTGCTGCATTTCTTTCTTCGTTTACGAGTTTAATTACTTCCTGCGCATTTGCTGACAGATTGCTGCTTTGTGATGGTGTGTCTGTGCTTCCTGTGTTTCCGTTCTGATTATTGTTTCCTGTATTGCATCTGTTGTTTGAACAGCCTGTCTTATCTCTGATACTGACAAGTGCTCTGGTGCAGTCCTTACTGCATACTATTGTTGATATTTTGCATAATTTTGTGTTTTCACCGCAGACTGATGCTCCGAATCCCGGCACTGCCACAACAAGGATTATACATACCGCTGCCGCTAATGAAATCAGTTTATGTTTCATAAAACCTCCTCTCCTGCTTTATAAAGCTTAATTAAATTGTAATACAATTTGCCGCAGATTTCACTGCACAATATATGGGAGAGAAAGGTTACAGTTTATGGACATTAAAAACCACAGCCGTTATTCTGCGCTGTGGTTTTCATACTATATATCATCGTCATATTCAATCTCTACATCTATGTCTTTTTCGGTATCCTTTTCAAGTCTTGCGGCTTCTGCCTCTGCCGACTGTTTTCCAAGGCTTACCGCCTGCCTGTACCAGAAAACCGCTATATCGGGACTGTACTCCGGACTGTTTTTGTCCTCATAAATTCTGCCAAGGGCTTCCGCAGCGTCAGCGCTTCCGAGACCTGCGGCTTTTCTGTACATCTGCATAAGCTCTTCGATATCGCCGCCTGTTTTCTCAAGCAGACCTGCATATCCGATTATACCGTCAAGATTGTCTGCTTCCGCCGCCAGCTTAAAGCAGTACAAAGCCTGCTCAATACTTCCCTCGTCTTTGTATATACCGCCTATTGCAACTATAGAATCGGTATTGCCGCTGTTTGCTCCCTGTTTGAAGTACAGCTTCGCCTTTGCTGTATTCTGCGCAACTCCGATACCGTTCATATATACTCTGCCCATATGGTAAAAGGCTTCCGGCTCTCCTGCTTTTGCGGCAAGCATATACAGCTTAACCGCACTCTGAAAGTCCTGCTCCATCAGGATTCCCTCTTCAATCAGATTTCCCAGCTCTGTAAGCTTTGCAGCCCGCTCTACAGATATATTTTCATTTATTCTTAAGGTTATTTCCATCTGCTGCCTCCTGTATATCATTTTACCGTTAAGACGTATTTACTGTACTTCTGTATGATTCTCTCCGCCGCCTTAATGCCGTCTACCGCAGCAGAGGTAATGCCTCCTGCATATCCTGCGCCCTCACCTGCGGGATAAAGTCCTCTGACATCCGACTGCATACTGTCGTCCCGCAGAATTCTTACAGGTGAAGAGCTTCTTGTTTCCACCGCTTTCATAACAGTGTCATCGCAGTCAAAGCCTTTGAGTTTTCTGCCTAAAGCAGGCATAGCCTCAAGATATGCCTCTGTCACAAAGTCAGGCAGACATTTTGCAACTTTATTGAGGTTTTCTGAATTTCCTGCCGCCGCCGACACAGCATCCTCTCTGAAGCGCCCCCACGTTGTCTGCACAGGAGCATATCCCCCGCCGAATTCAAAGGCAAGCCTCTCGTATTTTTCCTGAAATCTCACTCCTGCAAGAACGTCATCTCCGTCAAAATCATCGGTTCTGACGTCTACCAGAAGTGCGCTGTTGGCGTATTTTCCGTCACGAGCCGCATAACTCATACCGTTTGTAACCGTCATACCCTCCGACGAGGCCGCCGCAACAACCTCACCGCCCGGACACATGCAGAAAGTGTATACACCTCTGCCGTTTTGGCATCTGTATGCCAGCTTGTAGTCGGCAGCAGGAAGTCTGTCCGCAAAGCTTCCGTACTGACTTTCATTTATCATACTTTGCAGATGTTCAACCCTGACCCCTATGGAAAACGGTTTCTGCTCCATAGGTATGCCTCTGCCGTTCATAACCGCAAAGGTATCCCTTGCGCTGTGTCCCGGCGCCGCTATAACTGTCTGTGTATTAATTATTTCATCGCCGTTAACCTCTACTCCCGCAAGTCTACCCTGCGGGTCTGTTATGAAGTCCGTCACTCTGCTTTCAAAGCGTATCTCACCGCCAAGGGAAATTATTTTGTTTCTTATATTTACAACAACCTCCCTGAGCACATCGGTTCCTATGTGCGGCTTTGCCTTATACAGTATTTCAGGCTGTGCTCCTGCGGCGACAAACTCCTCAAGCACTTTTTTAATTCTGAAATCTTTGATGCCGGTTGTAAGCTTGCCGTCTGAAAAGGTACCTGCTCCGCCCTCTCCGAACTGCACATTTGACTCCGTATCAAGAATGCCGTCCTTCCAGAACCTGTCCACATCAGCTGTACGCCTTTCCATCTCCTTGCCTCTCTCAAGAATAAGAGGGCTGTAGCCTGCCTCTGCAAGAATAAGGGCGGCAAACATACCGCAGGGTCCAAACCCGATTATAACGGGCCTGTGTAAAAGTTCCTCTGCTCCCTGCTCCGGCAGCTCATATTTAAACTCTGACACTTCTTTGAGTTTCAGCTTCCTGTCACATTCAAAATCAACTGTATATACAAGCCGTATGTCCTTTTTATTCCTGGCATCTAGGGATTCTCTGACTATCTTCCACTCTTTAATATTTACGGAATATTTCTTTTCAAGCTTTGTCTTTAAAAGCTCTTTTGGCTGACCGGGTTTCAGTTTTATCTGCGTTTCTCTATACATTGTCCCATCGCCTTTCCTGCTGCAAGTCCCGTAGTCCACGCATTATACAGATTATAGCCTCCGCACGGACCGTCGTAGTCAAGAACCTCGCCTGAAAAATACAAACCGGGCACAAGTTTTGACTCCATAGTCTCAGGGTCCACCTCATCAAGCGAAACGCCTCCTGCCGTACACTGCGCATATTTCCAGCCTTTAGCCCCTGTCACCTGCAAACTCCAGTTCTGATATATCCTGCTTATCTTCTTGAGTTCCTCATCTGTAAGCTCAGACGGCTGTTTATTAAGGTCAATTCCCGCATCAGTCAATACTCTTTTGGCTATAGGCTTTCGAAGCAGTGACATATATATATCCTCAGTCTTAATTCCCTCAAACTCTCTGAGCTCCTTGAGCACCCATATCATCTGCTGTCTTGCCATTTCCGGGTTGAAATTTATCTTTACCGTATATTCTCTGAAAGCTGCCTCAAGGCCTTTGGACATATCCAGCTTTATGAGTCTGCTTAAATTCATAACACATATTCCCGAAATTCCCTCGGCTGTAAACTGTATCTCACCTCTCTCGGAGGCTATTTTTTCTCCGTTTCGATACAGAGTCACCTCTCCCTCGGCTCTGCATCCTTTCATTTCCTCAAAGTCACCCTCACAGTTTATTGCAGTAAGCACCGGCATAAGTGTCTTGATGGTATGTCCCAGCTTTTTGGCAAATATGTAGCCGTCACCTGTGGTTCCAAAAGCAGGCGCCGCTTTGCCTCCCGAAGCTATCAGGAGTTTTTTGCACACATAGACATCATCGTTTGACGTTATGAGCTTGAAACCGCCGTTTTTGAGCCTTTTGACATCTGTAACCGCTGTGTTTAATATGGGTTTAATGCCTGCACCAAGAAACGTGGTCTTAATTGAGCTTACAACCGATGACGACTGCTTTGTATACGGATACAGTCTGCCCTCTTCCTCTTCAACCGTAAATATACCTATCGTTTTGAAAAAAAGCAGCAGCCGTTCAATACCCTCACAGGATGAGTTGGCTATATTGCATCTGCCGTTTCCCGAAGCTATTACCTTTCGCAGTATTTTGTTTCCTTTTTCTATGAGGCACAGATTCAGCATACGATTTTGTCTTTTGGCGTTTATAGCCGCCAGACATCCCGATGCTCCCGCGCCGATTACACATATATCAAATTCCTTTATTTCAGACATAATTTCACCTTTAAACTATCAGGACCGTAAGAATAAACTTACGGTCCGCCCTGCTCTATTTAATTGATTTTGCGTGAGGCATATGAAATCCGATTTCCAGCGTGGTTACAGCCTGGATTATGAAGAATATACCAAGCAGCTCTCCCACAGCCATATTCAGAGCGATTGAATTGAAGAAACCGAGTAACCCCGCAAGTATACATACAAGTCCTGTGCCGAAAGTCCACCAGAAGTTTGATTTCTTTTTGGTTCTGTCGATATTAAGCACTATTACCAGTCTGAGTATACCTGAAAACAGCATCCACATTCCGAATACATAAGGAACCGCAACCTCTGCGGCAAGCTGCCCGCTGAGCACCAGAATACCTAAAACAAAGGTCACTATGCTGTCTGCGAGCATCCATATGTTATTGTCCTGTCGGTTGCCGCCTCTTGAATATATATATGTCATGCCCTCGACAGTACCGTCTGCTATCATAACAAGTCCTATTGCAAATGCCAGCGCCAGAAATGATACTCCCGAGTTGGCAAAGGACCATACGCCCGTACCCATCAAAAGAATTCCCATTACTATTGTAATTGCTCTCATATTACATTTCCTCCAAACTAATTATTTTATTATACTATATTTTCACGCATATTTCCAGCAGAAGAGAAAAATAGAGAGTCGTTATTTAAAAAGTTAATATATAATGGAAAAAACAAGTTTAACTATAACTGCTACAAATACTATCATTATTAATTGAATCCAAATCGTTGCTTTCGGAAGTTCAAACATGCTGAAAGCTTTCCTATCGTAGGCTACAACAAGAGGTGCATCTAACGGAAATAAATATATGTTTGGTATACAAAGTATACATACCATAAACAGAATTCTAGGATCAAGCCCCAGCTTTATTGAAAAAACAGATATTATTGGAACAAGAATTGTTGCTACTGCAGGAGCTGACGGAATAATCGCCATAAATATAAATGTTATAGCAGCAACCACCATCAACAATACTAAGATTGGCATCTCTGTTATTCTGTCAAAAAACAAGCCTGCCACATAATCACAGAGTCCTGTATCTATAGCTACGGCTGCAAGAGTAATATGATTTCCTGCAATAAAAAAGGCATTCCAACTATTTGCAACCGTAAATTCCTCCCATTCGAGAACTGGGAATACAGGAAAAAAAAGCAAAGCAAAACAGACAATCGCAACAACAGTAATATTAATTGCAGGCACCCAGGAACTTAATATCCATACAAAAAGTGTTGTTATTATCAGACCCCAATATATATATCCTTTACAGACATTTTCTGTGAATTATTAATATAACCAATATACTCATTGAGCACTTCTTCCGATAAATCCACTTTCTTATTCATTCCAATTGCTGTAAGGACACCAATTTCGAACTGGGTTTAAACAGAAAGTATTACCGACCGAAAGACCTGAATGCAATATGTAGGAAAAAAATTTAAAAACTTTTTAAGAAACAGTTCTGATACAACATTTTCAAAAATCACGAAAGAGGCATAAACATTGATATTTCAATGTTAAACGCCTCTTTTTTATTCTGAAACTGTCGAACTCGGGATTATACATCATATGTTTTTAATATTCAATTCCCATTTGTTTAAGGATAACATCCAGTTATTGCAGGATCTTTGAATGACATAGATTACAAAGCATATATCTTATATATCACCCCGTAAATAATGACTTAAGACTACCGGTATCGTTCACTTTTAACTACTTCAGTCACGGTTTTAACTTCTTTCACACAATATACAGCATACATTCAGACCAATATACCATCTTTAATAGCTTTTATAAATATAAATGTATACTGAAAGCTAACCATATAAAAAATAGTCCTCAAAAATGAAAAGATATATTGCAAATGATTTGATAGATGAATCAATTTCAATATACTAGATAAAAGAGATTTGAAATTTTCCACAAAAGGCAGAATTTTGAGTTTTTCCAGGCTTTTTATACATACTATTTTGCAACTTCTTTACTTATAACTTTGCTAATTTCAATATATGTTTTCTGAAAATTTAGACTTTTATCTTACATCTAAAGAATTCATTGACTGTACACAGCCAAAGTGATATATTGAAGTTGGTTATATAGTTCTTAGTTTTAACAAATTAAAATAAAAGGAGAAAACAAAATGTCAAACTATGTAGAAAGATGTATTGAGCTTTGTAAGCAGAAGAACCCTGGCGAACTTGAATTTCACCAGACTGTAGAAGAAGTACTTTCTTCACTGACTCCGGTTATCGAACAGCATCCGGAATACGAAGAAGCTGCACTTCTTGAAAGATTAACTGAACCTGAAAGAGGAGTTACTTTCAGAGTAGTATGGGTTGACGATGCTGGTAAAGTACAGGTTAACAAAGGCTACAGATATCAGTTCAACAGTGCAATCGGACCTTACAAAGGCGGTTTAAGATTTGCACCTAACGTATACCCTGGAATCATCAAGTTCTTAGGATTTGAACAGATCTTCAAGAACAGCTTAACTGGTCTTCCTATCGGCGGCGGCAAAGGCGGTTCAGACTTTGACCCTAACGGTAAATCAGACGCAGAAGTAATGAGATTCTGCCAGGCATTCATGACTGAATTATACAGACACATCGGACCTAACACTGACGTTCCTGCTGGTGACCTTGGTGTTGGCGGAAGAGAAATCGGATACCTCTTCGGACAGTACAAGAGAATCGTTGACAGATACGAAGGCGTTCTTACAGGTAAGGGAATTCCTTTCGGCGGACTTCTTGGAAGAAGCGAAGCTACAGGCTTTGGTATCGTATGGTACGCAGAAGAAATGTTAAAGGCTAACGGCGAAGAAATGAAAGACAAGGTTGTTGGTATTTCAGGATTCGGTAACGTAGCTTGGGGTGCTGCTTGGAAATTACAGCAGTTAGGCGCTAAGTGTGTAACTATTTCAGGACCTGACGGATATATCTATGACCCAGAAGGCATCAGCACTGACGAAAAGGTTGCATTCCTTCTTGAACTGAGAAGCTCAGGAAAGAACATCTGCGCTCCTTACGCAGAAAAATTCCCAGAAGCTAAATTCGTTGCAGGCAAGAAGCCTTGGGGCGTATGCCAGGATTTCGGTATCAAAGTTGATATGTTCATCCCTTGCGCTATGCAGAACGACGTACATATGGCAGACGCAGAAAACATCGTAGCATCAGGCTGCAAGTTCTACTGCGAAGGCGCTAACATGCCTACAACTAACGAAGCTCTCGTTTACCTTATGGACAAGATGACAGCTGTTGGACCTGCTAAGGCAGCTAACGCTGGCGGAGTTGCTTGCTCATGCATCGAAATGGGACAGAACGCTGGTCACACTGTATATCAGCACGAAGACGTTTATGCTCAGTTACACCAGATTATGAAGAACATCTACAATGCTTGTGCAGGCGCTGGCGAAAAGTACTATGGCGACAAGAACGCTCTGGTACAGGGTGCTAACATTGCAGGTTTCGAAAAGGTTGCTGAAGCTATGATGGCTCAGGGTTTAGTATAATCTAGAGACTCTACATAATTAAGCTATATATGATGCCCCGCATTGCGGGGCATTTTTAATGTTGAATTTACACTTCATTTACGCAAAAAAATTATACTTTGCACTTTTTTGGAGTTATACTTTGCACTTTTTTGCAATCCATAGCATCAGAAATAAAAAGGCTCGTAATTACACCTAGTTCGCTTACAGGCGACAAGAAAAATAGGCGCCTCATAAAGAAGCACCCTGTTTGTTATTCTGCTAACTTGTTTAACCTATCTCCTGCTATTCTGTATACCGTCCAGTCAATTACAGGCTATGCTGCATAACGTGGCAGCTCTCTGCGATAACTGGACATTCTAGTCTTTGAGACATCCGATAGGTACAACAAAAATACCATCTTCCCTTTTATATGCTGCACTTCCAAGTCCCACAATTATACCCATAACCTTTGGCAGCTCAACCGAGTTATTTTCAAGTTTTTTCCTGATTTTTAACAGTTTTTCAGCGGCCTCATCAATTTTTCCCGAATCAAGTTTTATTTCAAATGCGCACCACTCACCGTTTTTTAATTCTATGACCGCATCAATCTCATTGCCGTCATAATCTCTGTAATGATAAAGCTTCGCATCAAAGCTCTCTGCATAAGTTCGCAGGTCTCTTTCGCATAAAGCTTCAAACATCAGTCCAAAGGTGTTTAAATCATTAATAAGTTTTTCAGGAGTCAAATCAAGAAGCGCGCAGGCCAGTGATGGGTCCGCCAGATGTCTTTTTTCCTGCTGTTTTACTCTAAGCGCCGACCTTGTTTTAGGCGCATATGGTTTCTGATTTTCAATTATAAACATTCTTTTCAGACCATCAATATAAGAGTTTATTGTTTCCCTGCTTACACCTGTTTCATCAAATCCCTTAATGTCTTTTTCCAGTGTCGCAATTCCCGCAAGGCTGCTTTCATTTCTTGCCAGTGACCTGAGAAGTTTCTCAACTTTATGCGGATTGAACTTTAGTTCTTCATTTTTATATATATCTTCCTCAAGAAAAGCTTTTATATATTCCCTGGGAACAAGATATGAAAATTCTGATGCATAGCCTACAGTTCTCGGCCAGCCGCCTCTTACAATTATTTCAGCCAGTTTCTTTATTGAAATTGCCTGTGACATCACCGGCTCTATATTCCCGTCACACAGTTCCTGCAAAGATACATCGCCGGTAGACTCTCCGGACTCATAAAGTGACATAGGTCTCATATGAAGTTTTGCTATTCTCCCTATCCCACTATGAAGTACACCCTTATTCTGCGGTGTAGATGATCCTGTAAGTATAAATGTACCATTATCAGAAGATTGATCAACCTTATATCTTACAGCATCCCATATAGACGGAACCTCCTGCCATTCATCTATAAGTCTTGGAGTTTCTCCCTCCAATATATGTTCCACTGCAATTTCTGCCAGACGTCTGTTCTGAAAATTATTCTCCGGATCACCTACAAAATACCAGCTGTTGCTATGATATTCAGAAGTCCACGTCTTGCCACACCATTTAGGACCTTCTATGCACACTGCACCAAATATTTTTAAATATTTCTCAATAGTTTTATCTATTATTCTCGGCAAATATTCATCTCGTTTCATATACACCCTCTCGTTTTTCTATATATCAGAATTGTTTTGTTTTTTTAATCATATTATACTTTGCAGTTTTTGTCAACTTCACTTTGCAGTTTTTCAGCATAATACTTTGCACTTTTTTTGAATTATACTTTGCACTTTTTTGCAATCCATAGCATCTGAAATAAAAAGGCTCGTAATTACACCTGCTTCGCTGAAGAAGCACCCTGCTTGTTATTCTGCTAACTTGTTTAACGTATCTCCTGCTATTCTGTATACCGTCCAGTCGCTCATAGGCTCAGCGCCCAGCGACATACTCGGCTTGTTCCGGTATTAACTCTCTCCTATCATTTTCATCAAAATATTTTTAAAAAAGCATATACTGTTATTATACGCTTTTATACTGCTACGGTGTTGACATCTATTCAAATGTGTAGTACGATGTACTACAAAGAGAGGAGTCTATGTTATGAGTTTTTCTATAAGATTAACAGCAGAAGAAAAAAAGCTTGCCGACAGCTACGCAAAGCTTCATGCCATCTCTTTGGGGGAAGCCTTCAAAAGAGCTTTATTCGAAAAAATTGAAGACGAATACGATATCGCCCTTGCTGATGAAGCATATAACGAATATATCAGGGACGGCAGGAAAAGCAGACCGATTGATGAGCTTTGGAGAGAGCTTGATTTATGAAATATACAATAAGAACAACCTCAAGATTTGACAGGGAGTTTAAAAAACTTGACAGATATACTAAGCTTATGATTAAAGGCTGGATTGATAAACACCTTACTGACTGCGACAACCCACGGGCCTTTGGAAAAGGACTTACAGCAGACCAAAAGGGTCAGTTGAGATACCGTATTGGTGATTACAGGCTCATCTGCAATATTGAAGATAACGAACTTATAATACTTGCACTGAGTATAGGGCATCGCAGAGAGGTATATAAATAACCTTTCACCAGACAGCATAATGTCCCTTTAATTGTAATGTACACACACCTCTGGCAGTATGGAGATGACAATATGAAACAATGCATAGGCTTTGTTATATATGTACTCATACGTATTGCAGTTATCTACTATCTTGTCAAAGAAAATGAAGATACAAGTTCATACCGAAAACTATTTGAAAAAAGGAAAGAAGCTCAGAATGAACCGAAGCATACAGGCGGAAGGAGGCTTTGGAGATATCAAGGGAGACAGTGAATTTACAAGATTTCTGTGCAGAGGTAAAGAAAATGTTATGGCGGAGTACATCCTGTTTGCCATGGCGCATAATCTGGGATGGCTTCACAGCAGGATACAGAATGATAAGCTGGATTTACATCTTTATGAACTTAAGGAAGAAGCGGCATAATTAAGGATCTTAAATATGGTGCCAAACACAGAGACAGTTACATGCCGGCTCTATTTGTGTTTTTTGTGACAGGTAACATATGAAGGCATCAGATATTGAAATTTCAATATCTGCCCCGGCAGCAAGAAAAAAGGGCTTGTCGCCATTAGATTTTAACCTAATGCGACAGCCCCTATCTGTTATTCTGCTAACTTGTTTAACGTATCTCCTGCTATTCTGTATACCGTCCAGTCGCTCATAGGCTCAGCGCCCAGCGACAGATAAAAGTCAATACTCGGTTTGTTCCAGTCAAGACACCACCATTCAAGACGGCCGCAGCCTCTCTCAACTGCAATCTGCGCCAGTTTCCTGAGAATAGCTCTGCCGTAACCAAAGCCTCTATGTTTTGGCATTACATAAAGGTCCTCAAGGTGAATCCCCGCTCTGCCTAAAAACGTGGAAAAGTTATGGAAAAACAGAGCAAAGCCAACCTCCTTGCCATCCTTGAGAGCAAATATAACCTCGGCTTTCTGCTTATCAAAAATCCATTCTTTAAGAAGTGCTTCTGTTGCAATCACTTCGTTTTCCATTTTTTCATATTTTGCAAGGTCTTTAATAAACTTGAGGATAAGACCTGCATCTTTTCTCTCTGCATATCTGAAATCGAGTACATCTGACATAATAAATTACCTCTCAAATCTGACTATATATGAACCAAGCACTTGCTCGCATTTAATCTTTGCGGCGTTCTCCGCAGTAAATGCCTGCCTGTCATAATGGTTCTTAACCTCCGTATTGTAGGCAGGAAGTGTCTTGCCTGTGCTTTTGCCGCCTGCATCATCTGCTGAGAAGCACCATTTGAATTCGCAGTCACAGAATTCCTTGTTGGCGTTAATCTGTTCAGGCAAATGAAGCTCTGTGCTCTCTCCTATAAAGAAGCAACCATCATTGTCCTTTTCGGCAGGACAGCCGCCCTCAATACCTACGCCTTTATATGAAAGATTTAAGAAAGGCGCTGAAATTGTAACTGTGCCGTTTTCGTCTGTAAACGGTATTTCTTCCCTGCTGCCTGTCCAGTTTGATATATTTAGCCAGCCTCTGCTGCCGTCGTGCACAACAGGGGTATTAAACTCAATATATACCTCTCTGTCATCTCTTATCTCTGTATTAATTCTCAAAACAGGCCGAAGTGACTCAAAGCCCCCGGGCAGCATCGCGCGAATACGGTCCTGCTCCGCCTCATAGGCCATAACAAACTGCTCTATCTTCATTACAGTCCTCCTCATATACTGCTGTTTTTCAGCATATTCGCAAAGTATCTGGTTATCCTGCCGGTAATTCCCCAGATTACATGTCCCGAATATTCGTAAAACAGCACTTCATATCTGCCTTTTGCCCATGGATAATTTCTGCCGCCAGGGATTTTATCGAATGGAAAATCATTTTCTGGCTGCATTTGTACATGATTGTAATATTGCCTTGGCTGTGTACTCTGAAAGAATTCCAAAGGAACCATAAATACATCTGCAACCTCATCAATACTGTACTGTCCGTTATAATTTTTTAATTCTCCAAGATAGGCATCAATGCGTATACCAGCAGGAGA
>OLOV01000622.1_pt1 | contig 31106 bp, 28 predicted proteins | sample 1672931 | NCBI WGS metagenome assembly OLOV01 (sample SAMEA3136738, study PRJEB25190) | human gut metagenome | biome: human gut; feature: human-associated habitat; material: faeces | place: Austria | collected 2013 | reverse complement strand
TGGGGCAAAAAGACGGCTGCGGCTCGCAGACACAATTGCGCGGTGTTGCCTTAAGGTTTTTACCATTCTACAACAGACAGAATTTCAATGTCAACTGTTTTGGACATATTTGTTAGGCCAATTTGTGTCGATCGGGGACGCATAGATATTTCCTGGAGAACTGTTTCCCGCGCTGGGAATGGAACGGGATGACGTATGGACCATGCAGCGGGTCCCAATAAAAAACAGCACACAATTCCTGCTTCTGGAGTTGTGTGCTGCTTTTTGTTAGGAATTTAAAAATGGATATTCTTCAGCCGGTTCAGCAGAAGGCCGGCGATCAGGCCGATGAGGATGCCGGCGCAGATGCCGCTGATGAGGAGGATGGGCAGGTAATAGGCGATCTGGAGGGTTTGGGTCCACAGGCAGGCGGCGGCGATCTGACCGACGTTGTGCAGGACGCCGCCTGCAACGCTGACGGCGATAGGGGAGAACAGGCCGGTTTTCTTCAGCAGGATCATGCCTGCAAGGCTTACCGCCGCACCGGCCAGGCTAAAGAGCAGGCTTTGCAGATTTCCGAACAGCAGCGCTACCAGCGCGACCCGGATGATGCTGACCACCACGGTCTCCTTCCAGCCTACCCGGTACAGGAGAAATACCGTCACTAAGTTTGGCAGTCCAATTTTCATGCCGGGGATGGTGGTGAACGCCGGGATCTGGCTTTCCACAAAGGAAAGGATCATGGCCAGGGTGATGGACAGCCCCAGGAAAGCCACTTTTTTTGCTTTCATCATTTTTCTCCCTAATTCGAGACCAGATCCACACCCTGCTCCTGGGTGCCGTAAACGGTGACGGTGAGACGATTGGGCAGGCAGGTAATGGTCTGCCCGTTGTAGCGCACCTTTCCCTGCTTTACGCACAGCTGGTCAGGGCAGTTGGCATCGATCAGGAAGGCGGCCCCATCCTCGATCCGCAGGAGGTTTGTCCCTCCGTTCAGCGGGTACTCCCCCTCCTGAGAGAGGCTGTATCGTCCGGCTTCCGCGCCGTCGATGCGGACGACCACATAGCCGCCCTCCTGCCGCAGCAGGAGCAGCAGGCCCAGCAGCACCCCGGACAGGGCCAGGAGCGCGCCGAGCAGGATCCAGTCGCGTTTCTTCATCGGCTCAGAACTTCAGCGCCAGCAAGGCCAGCGCGATCATTCCGGCGGTCAGCAATGAGATGGGCAGCCCGCGGAAGGGGGCGGGGACGGCATCCTCATCCCATACGGCCTCCCGCAGGCGGGAGTAGAGAAGCAGGACCACCGTGAATCCAATGCCAACGGCCAGCGCGGTGACCAGACTTTCGCCAAAGCCGAGGGAAGTGTTTTCAATGCACATTCCCAATACGGCGCCGTTGATGCCGAATCTGACGTAATCGGCGTGGCAGAGGCCATCCAGGACCTTGTGAAAAAGCACATGGAGCAGCTCTACAACGCCAATGACCACCGCCATAAAGACCATGGTTTGCAGATAATCCGCCGCGTTCAGCAGATAGGTGTTGATCGGCCAGGTGATAAGCGCGCAGAGCACCATCACAACGGTGGTGCCAAGCCCCAGCACCAGGGACTGCCCCACAGGGCGGCGGTTGGTTATCACCGCGCCGGTGCCGAGAAAACGCACGATGGCATAGTTGCCGGAGAGAATTCCGGCCAGAAGAATTCCCAAAATCACATTTGCGCTCATGCTGCGGACCTCTCTTTCTCATGCTTTTTCGCTGCGGTAAGGGCATTGATCACTGCCATCAGGAGCGCCATGACCAGATAGCCGCCGTAAGCGCCGGACAGAATGGGGACCTTCACGCTTTCCAGGAAAGCAATGGGGCGGCCCCAGATGGTCGCGCTGCCCAGCGGCTCCCGGATCAGGGCGCAGACGAGCATCACAGCGGACAGGAACAGCGCGGTGAGGAGGGCGGTGCGGATGGTCAGCGCTTCACCGTGGGCCACGGCGCTGTCCGGCACCTCAAACATGACGGGGCTGGCGGCCAGCGCGGCCAGGTGCACCCCCAGCAGGTTCACAGCCACGGGGAAATGGGCCTGCATCAGCATATTGACCAAGGACACGAAGCCCGTGATGATCAGCAGATTCGCCGGGAGCTGGATGCCCTTCGGGATGACCCGGCGCAGGGCGTAGATGGTGATGGAGGCCAGCAGGGTGGACACCAGCACCACAATGCTCATGCCAACAGCGGCCCGCAGGTCCGCACTGGAGGCCATGACCAGTGCGGAGGCCATGGTCAGCAGGCTGGCGGGAACGCCGCCCAGCAGGTGGGATGTTTGATTCTCTTTCATGCTCATTTCCCTCCGTTCTGGAGCTGCGCGAAGGCAGCAAAGGAATCGGTGATGGCCTGGCGCACGGCGTTGGAGGTCATGGTCGCGCCGGAGATCATACCGGCATCCGCGGAGAAGCTGTCCGCCGCCATGCCGTTGAAGCCGGACTTGTAGACGGGCTGATCCACGGTATCGTCCACCGGGAAGTAATCCGTCTCAAAGAAGAGCTGCTTGACATCCAGCTTGGCAATGGCTCCGTTTTCGTCCAGGACCACATACAGGCTCATCTGGTCAAAGCCGATGGGACGGCAATAGAACAGGGTGTAGTCCGCTCCCTCGCTCTGGAAGGAGGCCGCATAGACCACGGTGCCGAAGGTGTTCAGCCGGAGCGGCGTGATCTGCGCGGCGTCCTTGAACATCTTTCCAAGCTTCTTTTCGCCGTCAGCGGAGAAATCCTGCTGCCGGGCAGCCGCATCCGCCTGGGCCTCCGATGCCAGGCCGGCGTGGGCTTCCGTCACATTGTTTCCATCCACATCATAAACAGCGCATTCCCCCATGGCGTTGACCACGGCCAGGAAGGAATTGTCTGCATCGTTCATGATGTAAGCAAAGCCAGTCCCGTTATCGGCCTGGTAGACGATCCCCAGGCCGTCAGGGGCCTCCAGCTGCGCCGCTTTCAGAACGCCGTCCTTGGCCATGCCGGGGGCGACGGCGGGGATCAGCTCAGTCAGCAGCTGCGCGGGGCTCTTTACGCCTGCGCTTACCAGCCCGTTGCCGATCAGTGACTGCATCCCGGCCTCCACCGCATTGCGGATGGAGGAAGAGGAGAAGGTGCAGCCTGCCACCAGACCCACGTCGGCCAGCGTGGAATCCTGTCCCACGAAGGAGGGAAGGAAGCCCTCGTCCTTGATGCGCACGTCGATGGAATCGGTGTACTTGTCCACCTGGACGCCGCAGATCTTCCCATCGGCATCAACACCGAAGGTCAGCTCCATAGGCTCGCTGGTGTAGTTGTCCACCGTCTGGCATTGGACGGCGTAGCCGGTGCCGTTGGCCTCGCGGTAGATCTTCAGGACCTGCGGCCCTACGCCGGTCAGGGAAGAGGCAGCGGCATCTGCCGCGTCGTAGATCAGTGCGTCGCCGTCAAAGACAGCGCCGTCGGGCATGACGGCCAGCAGAGGAGCGAAGGCTTCTCCCGCCCGGTTTGCCTCGATACGCGGGCCGGTGTAGAAATTCAGGCCGAACATTGCCGCACCGAATACGGCAAAAATCAGCACAAGAACCAGTGCGGATCTCAGAAATTTCATCACTTCACACCTCCCAGCGTTTTCTTCTTGGTCAGGTCGGAGATGAAGGGCGTCAGCAGATTCATGGTCAGGATCGCAATGGAAACACCCTCGGGGTAGCCGCCAAAGCGGCGGATGAGATAGGTCAGAATGCCCGCCCCCACGCAGAATACCACCCGGCCCGTGCCGGTGATGGGGGTGGTCACATAGTCCGTGGCCATGAAGATGGCGCCCAGCAGCAGGCCGCCGGACAGGACATGCTGCATGGCATAGCCCACGTCAAAGCCGCCGAAGAGGAAAGCGCAGACGAATACCGTGGCGGCGAAGGAGGCGGGGACGTACCATTTGATGACCCGCCGGACGATCAGATATCCGTAGCCAAGCAGCAGGGCAATGGTGCAGGTCTCGCCGATGGCTCCGCCGTAGATGCCCAGAAACAGCTCCGACAGGGAAATTGCCTTGGCTGCCTCAGCGCCCTGGTTGATGGTCACCAGGGGAGTGGCGGAGGAAGTGAGGTCCGCGATCACCGGCATCGCGCCGCCGGCCACCGTGCCGGTGAAGGCCAGCAGCAGGAATACGCGGGCCGCAATGGCGGGGTTGACCAGGTTCTTGCCGATGCCGCCATAGAAGCCCTTGACCACCACCATGGCAAACACGCCGCCCAGAGCGCACTGCCACAGGGGCACGTTGGTGCTCAGGTTCAGCGCCAGCAGCAGGCCGGTGACCACGGCGGACAGGTCGCCGACGGTCTGCTTCTTTCCGGCGCAGAGGTTGAACAGAAATTCCGACAGAACAGTGGCTGCGATACAGGTCAGGACCGTCCACAGCGCGGAAATGCCGAAGATCACAATGCCCGCGACGGTGGCGGGGAGCAGGGCGATGATCACATCCAGCATGATCCGCTGGGTGGAGGAGCCGGGCTCATGGATGTGGGGCGTCGGAGAAATATGGAGCGTTGTCATTTGGTCGCACCTCCCGCTTTTTCTTTTTGCGCGGCGGCATATTGTTTCAGATAGGATTTGGCCTGCTGATTGATCTGGAGCAGGGGACGGTGGGCGGGACACACGTAGGAGCAGCAGGCGCAGTCCACGCACTGCCGTACGCCGGTGTCGATCAGCGCCTTGACCCGGCGCTCCTCGTCGCGGAGCTTCATGACCCGGTCGACCATGGCCACGCTGATCCCGACGGGGCATTTTTCCACGCAGCGGCCGCAGTTGATGCAGGCGGAGGCCTCCGGGAGCACGGCGCGCTTTTCGTCAAATACCAGCACCGCGTTGGAGACCTTGACGATCGGATCATCCACCGAGCAGATGGCGGAGCCGTTCATGGGGCCGCCCACGACGATCTTGCCCGGCTGGGACTTCAGCCCCGTGTATTTCAGAAGCTCACTGATCCGGGTGCCGATGGGAGCAATCAGATTCATGGGCTTCTCCACGGCGGGTCCGTCCACGGTGACGATGCGCTCCACCAGCGGCATGCCGGTGTTCAGGTAATGGGCCGTCAGCGCCAGGGAGGACACATTGATGATCAGCGCGCCGAAGGAGGGGAAGCGCCGCCCGGCAATGGCAACGCGGCCGGTGGCGTTGTAGAGCATCACCTGCTTGGCGCCCTGGGGATAGATGGCGTTCAGCTCATGGACCTGGACATAATCCTTGCCGGCAAAGGTTTTCTTCAGCAGCGCGATGGCGTCGGGCTTGTTCTTCTCAATGCAGATTTTATATACCGCATCCTTCAGGTAGTCGCTCATGTACTTGCGCAGGTACTCGATGCCGTCAGCGATCAGCTCGGGGTGTGCCAGCATCATCCGATGGTCGCTGGTGATGTAGGGCTCACATTCGGCGGCATTGATCAGAACGGTGTCCACCTTGTAATCCGCATTTCTGGCCTCATTCAGCTTTGCCCAGGTGGGGAAAGCCGCGCCGCCCAGGCCGACCATGCCGCTTTCCCGCACGGCCTGCAGGAAGCTGTCGCAGTCGGTGACCACGGGTGGCTTTACGGTGGGAGCGACTTCCATCAGACCGTCGCTTTCAATACGGATCACGGTGGTGAGTTTCCCCTTCGCGGTGTCCATGGTGCCGATCTGTACTACTTTGCCGGATACGGTGGCGTGGACGGGGGATGAGAATCGGCCCTCCTCGCGGGCGATCAGCTGCCCCACCTTTACCGTGTCGCCCACCTGGACGATGGGCTCGGCCTCATGGCCGGAGTGCATATTCATGGGCAGAACGACCTCCTTGGGCAGGTCGATCCGCACAGGCTCGCATGCGGCGGTGTGCTTGTTGTGGGGCACATGCAGAGACGAGATGTCTTTTTTCAAAGCAGTTTCTCCTCCTTTGTTTTTTAAAGTGAGAATGCCAGGCAGCCGCCAGGCAGGCTTCCCATTGGGGGATAAGGACGTTTTATTCCGGGGAAGACGCCAGCAGCTCCAGCCCTGGGGTCTTGTATTGGGTGCCGTCCGGCAGGATCCACAGCGCCTGGACGTTCCCAAGCGCCTGCGTCAGGGCAAGCCCATCCTCATAGGGCATACAGAACAGCGCGGTGGACAGTGTGTCGGCCAGACCGCTGTCCGGCGTGATCACCGTGACGGAGGCAAAATAGGCGGCGGGCATTTGGGTGTCCTTGTCGATGATGTGGTGATAGCGGACCCCGTCCACGGTGAAGAAGCGCTCATAATTGCCGGAGGTCACGCAGGAGGTATCCGCAAGGCTGACCCGGGCGGCATACTGCTCCGGGTCCCTGGGATCCTTGATGCCGGTGGCCCAGCTGCTTCCATCGGGTTTGTGTCCCAGAATGCGGATATTGCCGCCAATGTTCAGCACGTAGCCGTCCGCATTGGACTCCAGCAGGCGCTGGGCGGCCCGCTCAGTGGCATAGCCCTTGGCCAGCGCGCCCACGTCGATGGAGGCAAGGGGGTCGGAAATGCGCACTGTGTTGTGCTCCGGGTCGATCTCCAGGGTGGAGATATCGGTGTGGGCGGCAGCCTGGGCCAGCGCCTGCGCCGTGGGGATCTGCGCGTTCTCCGGCTCCTGGGAGGCGGCCTCCCGGCAGTCGTGCCACAGCCGCAGCACGGAGCCCATCATGACGTTCATCTCCCCGCCGGTGGTGTCGTACATCTGCCTGGCATAGAGCAGAAATTCAATCAGCGCGGGAGAGACCTCCAGCGCGTCCCCGCCGGCGTTCCGATTTACGGTGGCCAGGTTGGTGACGCCGCTGTATTCGTGATAGATGTCGAAGAGCTGGTGATATGTCTCCAGTATCTGGGCCGCTGCCTGGCAGTTGGCCTCGAAGACCTGCTGGCTGTCCCCGGCGTAGCTGTAAATGTAGGATACCGTGTCAAAAAAGGTGAAATATGCCATGCCCTTCGGTTCTGCCTTAACTGAAGTTGCAGGGCAGCCCGCCAGTGTGACGAGCAGCCCTGTAACGACGGATAGGCAGAAAAGCTTCTTCAGTCGCTTTTTCAATGCCTTATTTGTGATTTGCGGATCAGCGGGCGTTGTTGGCGGCCTGGGCCATCACGGCGCAGATAGAGCTGATCTGGATGGTGCAGCCCGCGTCCAGCAGCGCCTTGTCGGCGGCGATCACGTGGCCCTCCATCTCCTGGGTCTCCATTCCGGCGACCTGGTCAGCGGTCTTGCCCACAACGTAGCTGGAGAAAGCGGCGGACTGCTCATACCATTCCAGGACCTTGCCGTCGCCGTTGTTGTCGGAGGAGTAAGGATTACCGGCCATGCCGTAATCCTCCTTCAGCTCACGCTTGGTGGCCTTGAACGCGGTCTCAACGATCTCGCCGTCCACGTTGACGGTGATGCTGGGCTGAATGGCATCGTTCAGAGCGGCGACGATCTTGCCGTCCACCACCACGGCGGCGGCAAAATCGGTGTACATCTTCACAACGCCGTCCTCATCCTCGGTGGCGGCGGTGGACTCGGCGGCAGTGGTCTTGGCAGCCACACCCAGAGTAAAGTCCGCACCGGACTTGAAGCTCACGCCCTGCTCATCGCGGCAGGCCTTTACCACAGCGCCCTTGAAGTCGCCGATCTGAATGGTGCAGCCGGCGGACAGCAGCGCCTCGTCGGTGGAGATCTGGTGGCCCTCCACCTCCTGGGTGGTCATGGCTTCGATTTCGCCAGCGGTCTTGCCCACGACATACTTCTCAAAAGCCTTTGCCTGCTCGTCCCACTCCAGGACCTTGCCGTCGCCGTTGTTGTCGGAGGAGTAGGGATTACCGGCCATGCCATAGTCGGAGCCAAGCTCCATCTTGGTCTTGAAGGCCTGCTCGGTGTCCACTTCGCCGTCGGTCACGTTCATCTTGTTCTGCGCCACGTCAATGCGGCAGGAGACGATCTTGCCATCGGCATCGGTCACCACCGTGGCCACCGTGGCATCCACCTGGGCGTTGTTATCAGCGGAGCTGCCCATGTTTACCACGATGCCCATCCCCAGCTTGTAGTCGGACTGCTTCTCACCGCAGGCGGCAAGAGTGGCCACCATGCAAACGCACAGCGCCAGCGCAAGGATTTTTTTCATGTTCATTGTCATTCTCTCCTTTTAATAATAGCATTTGCAAAATGCAAACCGCCCGAATCACCTCTCCGCTTCCGGCGGGGAGGCGGTTTCCCTGACGGCTTTTCGGTATTATTTTATCAATATCTATGCGGAAAGTCAAGCCCCTGATATCGATAAAGAGATATCATAATGATATGCCGGCCTATACGGATTTGATATAGGGCAACACCGCGCAATTGTGTCTGCGAGCCGCAGCCGTCTTTTTGCCCCACTTCTTCAGTTTGAAAAACGAGAAATATTGCGCAGCCGTTGCCAGCGTAAGCTGGCTTACGGATGCGGCATACCCCTTGCGGGTACATACAGTATTCCTTCGTTTTCCAAACTTTGAATTGAGCCAAAAATCCAGGCTGGGGCTTCTTGCCAAGTGGTGTGCCCCAGCGCGACCAAGACGGAGTTCGAGATCGGCTTCGGCAGAACACAGGAGCGGGTCGATGCCTCCAACTGGGAGACCCCGGAGGATGTGGCCCAGGGGATCCTGTATGCCTGCCTGGCAGGCAACACTGTCTGGGAAATCAGGATGAGATAAGAGAAAACAGGAAAGATAGCAGACAGGGAACCGGCACAGTCCGTTCCGATTCCCTGTCCTGCGGGCATGGTTATTTCGCTTCCAGATGCTCCAGCTTTTCCAGGCGGCGGACGAACTCCGCCTCGCCGGAGAATTCGGCGCCAAGGAAGCTGTTGATCACCTCAATGGTGGTATAGTAGCCGATCACCTCGCCGCCAAGAGCAAGAATCTGCACATTGTCATGCTCGACGCACTGGTGGGCGCAGTAGGTGTCGTGGCAGAGAGCGGCGCGGATTCCCTTGATCTTGTTGCAGGCGATCACAGCGCCGCAGCCGGTGCTGCAAAACATGATGCCCCGCTCGGCTTTCCCGGAAAGGATCGCGCCGCAGATCTGCTGGGCGATGTCCGGGAAATCTACCATGTCGGTGGAGTAGCACCCGTAATCAATGATCTCGTGATTTTTCTCGAGATAGGGGAGCACCTGCATTTTCATCTTATAGCCGCAATGGTCGGACCCAACGGCAATTTTCATAATGGTTCCTCCTTTTTGAAACACGTATCAGCGGATACGTCTTTTATGGGGTATCATCTTCGTATCAGAACAGTGTGCAGGAGCAGTAGTGGTGCGGCGCGATTTCCTTCAGCGGGATCGCCGCCTCGCGACACTTTTCGGATGCATAGGGGCACCGTGCCGCAAAGCGGCAGCCGGGCTTGGGCTCAATGGGACTGGATACCTCGCCGGTCAGAAGCTCCCGGGTCTTGCCCCGGCCGGAAAGGTCGGGCTGGGGGATGGCAGCCAGCAGCGCCTTGGTATACGGATGGGTGGGGTGGGCAAACAGCTCTTCCTTATCGGCATACTCCACCACCTGTCCCATGTACATGACCATGATATCGTGGCTGATGTGCTTGACAACGAACAGGTTGTGGGTGATGAACATGTAGGCAAGCTGCTTCTGGTCCTGCAGGTCCATCAATAGGTTCAGGATCTGGGCCTGAATGGACACGTCCAGCGCGGAGACCGGCTCATCGCATACGATGAATTTGGGATCCAGCGCCAGCGCCCGGGCCAGACCCACCCGCTGCCGTCGCCCGCCGTCCAGTTCGTGGGGGTACTGATTGTAGTAGCGGGCAGGCAGCCCCACTGTCTCCATCAGGTGCAGGACCTTTTGGTTCAACTCCTTGTGGGACATTTTCGCGCCCATGGTCTCAATGGGGTCGGCAATGATATTGCCCACGGACATCCGGGGATTCAGGGAGGAATAGGGATCCTGGAAGATCATCTGCATGTCGTGGTAGATGGCGTTCTTTTCCCGCCCTTTCAGCTGGAGGATCTCCCGGCCATCCAGATAGACCTCGCCGGAGGTGGCCTCCTCCAGCCGGGTGATGACCCGTCCCAGGGTGGTCTTGCCGCAGCCGGATTCACCCACCACGCCGATGGTCTTGCCCGGCTCGATGGTCAGGCTCACGTCCTCTACGGCGTGGAGCATGCCCCGGGGCGTCTTGAAGTATTTGGTCAGGTGCCGGGTTTCGATAATGGGTGTGCTCATGCCTGCTCCTCCTTTCCCCAGTGCTCATAGCGGAAGCATTTGATCTCGTGGGTCCCTTTCTTATAGCCCTTGGGCAGCTCCGAACCGCAGCGCTCGGTGGCGTAGGGGCAGCGGTCATGGAACTTGCAGCCGGTGGGCAGATTGGTGGGGTCTACCATAAAGCCCTCAATGGGGGTCAGCCGCTTTTCGGTGGAGTCCAGCTTGGGAATGCAGTTGAACAGACCAACGGTGTAGGGGTGGTTGTCGATTTTCTGGAACACATCCTCCACCGTGCCGGATTCAATGATCTCACCGGCATACATCACGGAAACGCTGTCGCAGGTCTCCGCCACGATGCCCAGGTCATGGGTGATCATGATCATGGCGGTATTGAAGTTCTGCTTCAGCTCCCGCATCAGCTGCAGGATCTGGGCCTGGATGGTAACGTCCAGAGCTGTGGTCGGCTCGTCGGCGATCAGCAGGTCAGGTTGGCAGACCAAAGCGATGGCGATACCGATGCGCTGCTTCATTCCGCCGGAAAACTGGAAAGGATACTCATTTTTCCGTTCAGCGGGGATGCCCACCAGCCGCAGGATCTCGTCCGTCCGCTGGGCGCGCTCCTCCTTGCCCATGTTTTTGAAGTGCAGCTTGAGCATTTCACCGATCTGGTCGCCCACGGTAATGATGGGGTTCAGGCTGGTCATGGGGTCCTGGAAAATCATGGAGATCTGCTTGCCGCGCATGGCACGCAGCTCCCGCTTGTTCATGGTGCGGACGTCCTTGCCGCCATACACCACAGAGCCGCTGGTGATCTGCCCAACCTTTTCCGGGAGAATATTCAGAATGCTCAGGGCGGTGGTGGTTTTTCCGGCGCCGGTCTCACCTACCAGCCCCATGGCCTCGCCCTTGTGGATCACCAGATTCACTCCGTTGACGGCGTGAACGGTGGCGTCGTCCGTGTTGTATTGGACGTAAAGGTCAGAGATATTCAATAGCTCGTCCATATGCGCTTCCTCACTTCTTCATTCTGGGGTCCAGGGCATCCCGCAGGCCGTCGCCCATGAAGTTGATAAAAATCACGCTCAGGGCAATGGCGGAGCCGGGAATCACACCAAGATAGGGATAAAAACGGATGTAGTCCTTCACCTCGGAGAGAATGGTGCCCCATTCGGGCGTGGGGGAGGCAATGCCGATCCCCAGGAAGCCCATGCCTGCGATGCCCAGAATGGTGCTGCCCAGCATCAGCGTGGCGGAGATGACCACGGGGCCGATGCAGTTGGGAAGGATATGCTTGATCAGGATCTTGGCGGTGGAGGAGCCGTAAATGTGAGCGGCGTCCACATATTCCGCCGAGCGGGTGGTCATGATGGAGGAGCGGACCGTCCGGGCGATGCCGGGGAAGGAGCTGAGGGCCAGCGCCAGCCACAGGCTTCCGATGCCCTGGCCGAATACGACGATCAGCGTCATGGCCATCAGCAGATTGGGCACGGCCATGAATACGTCCATCAGCCGCATGATGATCGTGTCGGTCTTGCCGCCGAAGTAGCCGGCGATGCTGCCGAAGATCAGACCGAGGATCAGTGCACCGAACATGACGATAAAGCCGGAGGAGAGGCTGTATACGCCGCCGCGGAGGATCCTGGCGAACAGGTCGCGGCCAAACTGGTCGGTGCCGAAGGGAAATTCCTTGCAGGGCTCCACGGTTTCCAGCAGCAGGTCCTGGTGAATGACCTGGTCCTAGCTGATGTACAGCGGGGAGGTGAAGCAGATCAGCATCATGATGATGATCCCGATCAGGCCGATCACAGCCAGCTGGTTTTTCTGGAAGCGGAGCCAGATCAGCCTGCCCTGAGACATGCTGCCGCGGACGGCGGCGTTCTCCATTTCCTTTGCGCGTTTTCTTGTCATTGCTTCTTCACCTCCGTGTCAGCGGTATTGCAGCTTGACTCTGGGGTCAACCACTGCATACAGGAAGTCCACCAGCAGGTTTACGATGCAAACCAGCAGGGAAATAAAGATGATCGGTCCCATGACCTCGGGAATGTCGCTGCTGCGCACCGCGTTGACCAGCATGGAGCCGACACCGGGGATGGCGAAAATGGTCTCGACGGTGACAGCACCTGCCACAAGTCCGCCGACCTGGTTGCCGATGCCGGTGATAACAGGCAGCAGCCCGTTGCGCAGCGCATGATAGGTGACGGCGCGGAACTTGGAGCAGCCCTTGGCATGGGCGGTGCGGATGTAATCCTGTCCCAGAACGTCCAGCATACTGGACCGGGTCAACCGGATCTGCCCGGCTACCCGGCTGGCGGCCAGCATGATTGAGGGCAGAATGAAGTGGCGGAAGGAACCCGCGCCTGCCACTGGCAGCCATTTCAGCTTCAGGCAGATAAAGATCTGACAGATCAGCGACAGGAAGAAGTTTGGCAGGCTGATGATCAGCATGGCCAGGATCATGGTAATGCGGTCGCCCGCGGAATTCTGGTTGACGGCAGCAAAGACGCCTGCCACGATGCCGACCACGGAGGTGAGCAGCAGGGCCAGGGCCGTCAGGATCAGGGTGTTGGGGAGGCGCTCAATAAAGTTCTTTTTTACGCTGGTCTGCATGACCCAGGATTTTCCCATCTCACCCTTTGTAAACAGATCCCACATATATTTTCCGTAGCGCACCAGCAGCGGCTGATCCAGCCCCAGCTCGTGGTGGATCTCGTCGATTGCCTCTTGGGTCGCCCCGGTGCCGAGGCGCATCAGAGCTGGATCCGCGGGGGACAGAGAAAGGATCGTGTATACAAGGAGGGTGAGGAGCAGGAAGGTGGGGATGATCTGCAGCAGCCGTTTTGCAATGTATTTTGCCACAATAACGCTCCTTTTTCGACGTATTTCCTTTGAATGGGTTGACCCGGGGAGGGGTCAACCCATTCGGAGAACAAGGAAAGATTCAAGCGGTTTCAGACGGGAAAAGCGGGATCACTTCGCCCAGCTCCACTCGGCGACACGCACATTGGTGCCGGGAATGGCGCGGACATTGGTCACGCTGCCGTTGAAGCAGAAGGTGTTGCAGTCCTGATACAGGGGCAGCTTCACCGCATGCTCATTCATGATGTTGCACATCTGACGGAAGATATCGGTACGGGCTTCCTCATCCATCTCGGTCAGAGAGGCGATGGCCAGCGCGCCCAGCTCTTCCTTCTGCTCACACTTGGACTTATCAAAGGTGGCGGTGCCGGGGATATAGAACTGATACATCAGGTTGCAGTCGTACAGGCTGGGCAGGGTGGAGTAGATACCGATATCAAAGTTGCCCTCACCGGTCAGGGTGGAGTAGGTAGCGCCGTCGATGGCCTTCAGCTCGGCGTTGATGCCCACTTCGTTCAGGTTGCCCTGGATGACCTTGCAGACGCTTTCTTCCTTTGCACCGGCGGTGACGACGATGGACAGAACGTCGGCATCGGTGTAGGTGGACTGAGCCAGGTATTCCTTGGCGGCGTCGGGATCATAGGACAGAGCGGCGGTGAAGGTGCCGTCGGCAGGGCGGCAGTGGATGCCCGGGGCAATCATGCAGGTGACGGGGACGGTGTGACCCTTGTTCAGCACATTACAGATGGAATCGTAGTTGATGGCGCAGGCCACGGCTTTACGCAGGTTTTCGTCGGTATCCAGCTTGGAGTTGGCACCCCAGTTGATGAAAGCGACGGTCTTTGCAACGCAGTAGTCAACGGTGAAGCCGTCCATGGCCTCCACCTTCTCGCAGTTGGCCAGGGAGACGTTCTGCAGCACGTCCACCTCGCCTGCTTCCAGGGACAGCAGCTGGGAGTTGGCGTCGGGCAGAATGTTCAGATTGACGTGTTTGATGTCGGGAGCGCCCTGCCAGTACTGCTCGTTGGCGTCCATCTTTACGTAAGCACCCAGCGCACGGTCAACAAACTTATACGGGCCGGTGCCGATGGGGTGGTCAATGTAGCCTTCCCAGCCCACCTCCTCCTGGTAGCTCTTGTCCAGCATGACCATGTGGTAGGAGGCGAAGAAGTTTTCGGTGGCGGCGAAGGGGGTGTCCATATAAACGGTAACATGGGTATCGTCCACGACCTCCGCGTGGCCGTAGCCGGGGATGTTGGCATCGGTGACCACGGGATTCTCAGGGATCAGATTCAGCGACCAGGCCACGTCCTCAGCGGTCATCTTGTCGCCGTTGTGGAAATACACATCATCGCGCAGGGTGAAGTACCATTCCTTACCGTCCTCGCTGTGGGACCACTCGGTGGCGATCCAGGGTTTCAGCGTATCGGTGGTGGTGTCGTACCAAATCAGGGGGTCATACAGGGCGAATACGATCAGGCCGTCCCGGTTGGCCACGGCCACGTTGTTGGACATGGGAACGATATTGGAAATTTCGGAGCTGATGCCGATGTTCAGCACCCGGTCGGCATTGCTGTCGGCGGCTGCCGGGGCAGCGGAGGCGACAGGGTCGGTGGCCTTGGCGGCCGGTTCATTGCTGCTGCACGCACTCAGGCAGCCAATGAGAATCAGGGCAGAAAGGACGAGCGCCAGATATTTTTTCATAATTTGCAACTCCTTTATTTTTTGTTTTTGCCGCATGAAATATGTAATCGTTTTCATTTCGGTGAGTTCACGGTAACATATTTTTTCGACAATGTCAAGCATGGAATTTTAAATTTGTACATATACGACGATATTTTTAACGCAAATTTGTATACTTGCAACAGGAGCCAAGCACTGAAAACAAGGCCGTGAAAGAAAATGTAAACAATTACATTTAACTTCCTTGACAAAAAAGACCCATGCCGTTATAATGTGTCGTACGACAGGGCGTCAAATAAATTTGGTGGAAAGTCATCGGTACTGCCTCTGAAATACAATGAATTGCAGGTAATAAATATGGGGGAAGCCACAATCAAAGATGTCGCCCGCAAGGCGGGCGTCTCCGTCGCGACAGTGTCGCGGGTCATCAACAATGCCAACAACGTCCGCAGTGAGACGGTGCTCCGGGTGCACGAGGCCATTGAAGCGGTCAATTACATTCCCAATATCGCGGCCCGGAATCTGAAAACGGATTCCAGCAGCATCGTCGCGTTCCTGATCTCCAATATTGCCAATACCCACTTTACGGCTATGGCAAAGGTGATCGACGCCAATCTGCGCAGGGCGGGATATAGCCTGATGGTTTGCAGCACGGAGGACGACCCAAAGCTGGAGCTGCAATACCTGAAGCGGGCACAAAGTCAGAATGTGGCTGGGGTGATCCTGAATACCACCGGCAAAAACGACAGCTACGTCTGCGAACTGAGCAAGTCGCTGCCCATCGCGTTGGTCGACCGCAGCGTGACAAGCGCGGATTTTGTGGGAGATTTCGTCGGCTCCAATGGCCGGGGCGGCGTATATATGCTGACGGAGCATCTGATCAATCAGGGGCATCGAAAAATCGCCATTCTTACCTCGGATCTGTCCACCAGCACCGGCCGGGAGCGTCTGGCAGGCTTTGTGGAAGCCATGCAGAAGATCGGTGTCACCGTGGACGATGAGTACCGCTATAACTTCAATTCCGGCCACTTCAACGAGGAGGGAGGCATGGCGGGCTGCAAATTCCTGATGAACCTGCCGGATCCGCCCACGGCCATTGTGGTGGCAAACAATGATATGGCCATTGGCGCTTACCGCTATCTGCACAGCAGCGGTTACAGCGTGCCGGAGGATGTGTCCGTGGTCTCCTTCGGTAACATCTGTTACAGTGACCTGTTCCGCATCCAGCCCACCTTTGTGACGTTGAATCCGGCCTTTATTGCGGAAAAGGCCTCCGGCATGCTCCTGTCCCGCATCGAAAACCCGGGGGTAGGGCACCGGGAGGTGATCTTTGAACCGCTTCTGAAAATCAACGCATCCACCAGGCCGGTATAAATGATCCGTGCGCAGCTCTCTTGCGGAGGGCTGCGCTGGTTTTTGTGGGTGGATGAGCAAACTAGACAAATTGCGGAAGCCTCGTTTGGATAGTTTTTCCAAGATATTTTGCTTTTTCAAATTCCTACTTGACAAAAAAGAGCAGTTTCAATATACTCAAAAATGTAATCGTTTTCATTCGAGTCCTCAGAAAGGATTTCTCGCGATGAAAGAAACAGTGATTCATATGTGGGATGTGCACGAGATCGTGCTTCATGCTGCGCGGGAGTATGCCAATCCATACACCGATGTTACCGTGTGGGCGCAGCTGAAGGGCCCCGGCTTTGACAAGCGGGTCTATGGCTTCTGGGATGGCGACGGCATCTGGCGCATCCGCGTCACCGCCACCGCCCCCGGCACCTGGACGTATACCACCGGCGCGTCCGTCCCGGATGCGAGCCTTGCCGGCATCTCCGGCGGCTACTTCGCTCTTGAGTGGACCGAGGAGGAGAAGAAAGAGAATCCCTGCCGCCGGGGCATCATCCGGGCGACGGCCAACGGCCACGCCATGGAGTATGCCGATGGGACTCCTTTTTTCATGGTGGGTGATACCTGGTGGCCCCTTTCCACCTACCGCTTCCCCTGGGTGGAGGATGAGCAGGAGCGCCCCATCGGCCCGGATATGTCCATGAAGGACATGGCCCGGCACCGCCTGAAGCAGGGCTATAACTGCATCGGCACCATCGTTGCCTACCCCACCTGGGCAAAGGACGATTATCCTGCCACCGTCAGGATCGATGACGAATATGGCACCTTTGCCCGCGGCGCGTGGGCGGGCTGCTCGGTAGAGGAGTGGTATACCAAGCTGGATGCCAAGGCTCGGGATATGCACAACGAGGGCGGCCGCCCCTTCTTCTTCCCCGGCAGGATCAAGGGCTACGAGGATCTGGTGCCGGACTACGACCGCATCAATCCCAAGTTCTTCCAGGCCTTTGACAAGAAAGTGAACTGGCTGAATCAGCATGGCATCACCGTTTTCATGGAGGCCATGCGCCGGGACTGCTCCAAAACCTGGAAGTACTATTACGACTGGCCCATGGTCTATACCCGCTATATCCAGTACCTCAGCGCCCGTTATCAGGCCAACAATACGCTGTACAGCCCCATTCACTTCGACGGAAAGCTATCCACCATCGACAGCCGGGAATTCAACGAGCCCATCAATCTGATGATCGACCTGTACGGCGCACCGCCCTTCGGTACGCTGCTGGGGACCAATTCGCCCGGCTCCTCCAAGATCGCCTATGGCGGCCCCCAGGAGCAGCACTGGAAAACCTTTGACCAGACCGGCAACTGGCGGGACCATCAGTATTACTGGCTGCTGACGGATATGTACCACGATGATCAGCCTGCGCCCTCCATCAACGGCGAGCCCTATTACTCCGGCCATACCAGCATCATCCGGGACGACGACGGCAACATCACCCAGCTGGTATTCGGCAACGTCAACAGCGTGGAGGACCACTTAAACTGCCGCTCCTGCTATTACGGCAGCGTGCTCTCTGGCGCTTACGGCGGTCTGCTGGCCGGCTTTGAGGCAGGCTGGAGCGGAAATGTGGAGCCGGAGGAAGAGCCGTGGAAGATTTGGGATGTGATGACCTTCCCGGCGTCGGATATGGTGCAGTATGTGCGGGACTTCCTCTTCTCCGAGGGCAAGCGCTATCAGGAGCTGATCCCGGATCAGAACCTGGTGTCTCCCAATTACAACGGCCCCTCCTCCGGCTGGCGCGGCTGGACGATGTGTTCCGCCACCAAGGAGCGGGATCTGGTGATGGGCTATTCCGAGAAGGGCGCACTCAAGGTAAAGGTGCGCGGCCTGCGCCCCTATGACAGCTATGAGCTGTCCTGGTTCAATCCCCGCACCGGCCGGTGGCTGGAGCAGAAGCGGCAGCTGACCTGCTCCAACTTCGGCGAAATTGTGCTGGGAGACTTCCCAGATGGGCTGGACTGGGCCTGGAAGGTGAAGAAGACCAATACCGACCTGCCCATCGACCGGGCGCTTCACGAGGATGGCACCGGCAAGAATTATCATATGGGCCTGGGTTTCGTTCCACGCTATCATATTCCTGATGACTCGACCGACTGATAAGGAGACAGAAAATGAAAGAAGCAGTCATTCATATGTGGGATGTCCATGAGATCGTCCTGCACGCGAAGAACAACTATAACAATCCCTATACTGACGTTACTGTATGGGCACAGCTGAAGGGCCCCGGCTTTGACAAGCGGGTCTACGGCTTCTGGGATGGCGGCGATACCTGGCGCATCCGCGTGACAGCCACTGCCCCCGGCACCTGGACGTACACCACCGGCGCGTCCGTCCCGGATGCAGGCCTTGCCGGCATCTCCGGCGGCTACTTTGCCCTGGAATGGACCGAGGGGGAGAAGGAAGAGAATCCCTGCCGTCGGGGCATCGTCCGCGCTTCCAGGAACGGCCATGCCATGGAGTATGCCGACGGCACTCCCTATGTGATGGTGGGTGACACTTGGTGGCCCCTGGCGACCTACCGCTTTCCCTGGACGGATGACGATGAAGAGCGCCCCCAGGGGCCGAATATGACCCTGAAGGACATGATCCGCATCCGCAAGATCCAGGGCTACAACTGCATCGGTACCATTGTCGCCTATCCCACCTGGGCAAAGGACGGCAAGCCCTACACCATCAATATCCCCGATGAGCACAATACCTGCATTCGCTCTGCCTGGGCGACCTGCGGCGTGGAGGACTGGTTCCGTACGGATATCGACCGGGTCATCACTGCCCGGGATATGCACAACGAAGGCGGCCGTCCGTTCTTCTTCCCCGGTAAGATCAAGGGCTACGAGGATCTGGTGCCGGATTACGACCGCATCAATCCCGCCTATTTCCAGGCCTTTGACAAGAAGGTAAACTACCTGAATCAGAACGGTATGACCGTGTTCATGGAGGCTCTGCGCCGGGATTCCTCCAAAACCTGGAAATACTATTACGATTGGCCCATGGTCTATACCCGCTATATCCAGTATCTCAGCGCCCGCTACCAGGCCAACAATACCATTTTCAGCCCCATTCACTTTGATGTGAAGAGTCAGACCATCGACGCACGGGAATTCAACGAGCCCATTGACCTGATGATCGACCTATACGGCGCGCCTCCCTTCGGTACCCTGCTGGGCACCAACGCCCCCGGCTCCACCAAGACGGCCTACGGCAGCCTGGGTGAGCAGCGCTGGAAGACCATGGATCAGACCGGCAACTTCCGGGATCATGAGCATTACTGGCTGATGGAGGACATCTACGAGGATGCGCACCCTGTGCCTGCCATCAATGGCGAACCTTACTATTCCGGCCATGTGGCCATTATGACCAACAGCGAGGGCGAGCTGGAGGAGTGCATCTTCGGCAATGTGGAGAGCCAGGAAGATCATATGAATTTCCGCTCTTCTCTGTACGGCAGCCTCCTGTCCGGCGGCTTTGGCGGCAATCTGGCTGGCTTCGAGGCAGGATGGAGTGCCAATGTAGAGCCGGAGGAGACCCCCTGGAAGATCTGGGACGTGATGACCTTCCCGGCCAGCTACCAGACCCGGTACTACCGCGACTTCATCCTCTCCGAGGGGAAGCGCTACGAGGACCTGATCCCGGAGCCGGATCTGCTGTTCCCCAGCAAGGCGGGTGCGCCCACCGGCTGGCGGGGCTGGGCCTATGCGGCAGCCACCAAGGAGCGGGATCTGATCTTCGGCTATACGGAGAAGGATTGCCCCCGGGTCCGCCTGCGCGGCCTGCGGCCCTATGATATTTATGAGATCAGCTATTTTGACCCCCGTACCGGCAAGTGGCTGGAGAAGAAGTATCAGCTGGAGGCCAACCATTTTGGCAGCATCCTGCTCCCGGAGGACCCGGACGAGCTTGACTGGGCCTTCAAGGCAAAAAAAATCAATACCGAGCCGCGCGTTGACACCGTCGGCCCCGGCCTGGTGCGTACGGCCGACGTAAAGATGACCTTTATCCAGACGGATTCCACGAAGTAATGCCGTCGGGGCCGACGCGCGCCGGCGTGTCGGCCCCCAATTCCCATCATGCGAGGTGACGAGCAATGAAAGTTTTGAATATCGGTTCGTGTAATATCGACTATGTCTACCAGGTGGATCATTTCGTCCAGCCCGGTGAGACCATGGACTGCCTGTCAATGCAGGCAGGCTGCGGCGGTAAGGGGCTGAATCAGTCCATTGCCATTGCCCAGGCGGGGGCGGAGGTCTTCCATGCAGGATTCATTGGCCCGGAGGGGGAGTTCCTGCGGAAGAAGCTGGAAGACAAGGGGGTGGATACCTCGCTGCTGCGCACCTGTAAGGGAGCCAACGGCCACGCCATCATTCAGGTGGACAGGCAGGGGATGAACTGTATCCTGCTCTATGGCGGTTCCAATCAGCAGCTGACGGAGGAATACGTGGACTCCGTTCTGGCACAATTCTCGCCGGGGGATATCCTGGTCCTTCAGAACGAGATTAACCTGATCCCCTATATCATGGAGAGGGCGCACGCGGCCGGACTCCGCATTGCCTTCAATGCCGCGCCCTATCAGGAGACGGTGCGGAATTATCCCCTGGACAAGGTGACATGGCTCATTGTGAATGAGGTGGAGGGCGGCGGCCTCTCCGGCCGAAGCGAGCCGGACGATATTGCCCGGGAGCTGCGCAGGCGGTATCCTAAAACCAATCTGCTGCTCACCCTGGGCAAGGCCGGGTGCATCTATCTGTCGGACGAGGGAACCTTCTTCCAAAAGGCCTGCCGGGTGGAGGCGGTGGATACCACGGCGGCAGGGGATACCTTTACCGGCTATTTTATCAAGGGCATCTGCGACGGCCTGAACGCCACCCAGACGCTCCGGCTGGCGACCGCCGCCAGCGCCATTGCCGTTACCAGACCCGGCGCTGCGGATTCTGTTCCCACCTTTGAAGAGGTGGCCCATTCGGAGCTGCTGAAAACACTGTGAGGACGTGGGGAAGGCTGATTTCCGCAAACGAAAAAATGTAATCGTTTCTATTTTTTTGATCTTTGAAAGGAGCCAGATATGAAACAGGCTGTTATCCATATGTGGGACGTGCATGAGATCGTACTCCATGCCGCCGAGAAATATGACAACCCCTATACCGATGTTACCGTTTGGGCGCAGCTGGAGGGGCCGGACTTCTGTAAGCGGGTGTTCGGCTTCTGGGATGGCGGCGATACCTGGCGCATCCGTGTGACGGCCACCGCCCCGGGCACCTGGACGTATACCACCGGCGCGTCCGTCCCGGATGCAGGACTGAGCGGAATTTCGGGTGCCTACCAGGCCATTGAGTGGACCGTTGAGGAAAAGGAGCAGAACGTCTGCCGCCGGGGCATCATCCGTGCCACCGAGAATGGACATGCCATGGAGTATGCCGACGGTACCCCCTATATTATGGTGGGCGATACCTGGTGGGCACTGGCGTCCTGGCGGTATCCCTGGGTGGACGACGAGCAGGAGCGCCCCATTGGCCCTGACATGTCCATGAAGGATATGGCCCGGCAGCGGCTGAAGCAGGGCTATAATACCGTGGGTACCATCGTGGCGTTCCCCACCTGGGCAAACGACGGCAAGCCCGCCACCATCCGAATCGACGATGAGCATGATACCTATGTCCGGGGCGCCTGGGCTACCTGCAGCGTGGAGGACTGGCTCAGCGGCGCACCCAATACCTCTGCCCGGGATATGCACAACGAGGGCGGCCGTCCGTTCTTCTTCCCCGGTAAGATCAAGGGTTACGAGGACCTGGTGCCGGATTACGACCGCATCAACCCGGATTACTTCAAAGTACTGGACAAGAAGGTGCAGTGGCTGAATGACCACGGCATCACCGTGTTTATGGAGGCGCTGCGCCGGGACTCCTCCAAGACCTGGAAATACTATTATAATTGGCCCATGGTCTACACCCGTTATATTCAGTATCTCAGCGCCCGCTATCAGGCGAACAATATTCTGTTCAGTCCCATCCACTTCGACGGCAAGCTGCAAACCATCGATTCCAGGGAATTCAACGAGCCCATCAATCTGATGATCGACCTGTATGGCCAGCCTCCCTTTGGTACCCTGCTGGGCACCAACGCCCCCGGCTCCACCAAGACAGCCTATGGCGGCCCGGAGGAGCAGCACTGGAAAACCTTTGACCAGACCGGCAACTGGCGGGACCACCAGTACCATTGGCTGCTGACCGATATTTTTAACGACGCGCATCCCGTGCCCGCCATCAACGGCGAACCCTATTATTCCGGCCACATCACCATGCTCCGCAATGGCGACGGCGAAAATACGGACAGGACCCTGCTCTTCGGCAATGTCAACAGCGTGGAGGATCACCTGAACTGCCGTTCCTCCTTCTGGGGCAGCGCCCTGAACGGTGCTTTTGCGGGCCTTCTGGCCGGCTTCGAGGCCGGATGGAGCGGCAATGTGCTCCCGGAGGAAACACCCTGGAAGATCTGGGACACCATGACCTTCCCCGCCTCCTATATGGTGCAGTATGTCCGGGAGTTTCTGCTGTCCGAGGGCAAGCGCTACCAGGAGCTGATCCCGGATGATGAGCTGGTGTCGCCCAATTTCCAGGGCGCGGTCAGCGGCTGGCGGGGCTGGATCTCCTGCGCCGCGACCCAAAAGCGCGACCTGATCATGGGCTATTCCGAGAAGGATGCACCCAGGGTGCACGTACGCGGCCTGCGGCCCTATGATACCTATGAGCTGAGCTGGTATGACCCGGCGACAGGCAAGTGGCTGGAGGAAAAGCGGCAGATCGAGTCCGATGCCTTCGGAGAGGTCTACTGCGGCGATTATCCAACCGGATTCGACTGGGCCTGGAAGCTGAAAAAGCTGAACACCGACCTGCCCATCGATAAAGAACTGGACCAGATCAACGGCAAAAAGAAGGACGGCCTGAATGTCAACGGCGGCCTGGCCTTTGTCAAGCACGTCTACATCGCGGACGATTCCACCGACTGATCAGTCCCTGATAACTCCCCCGGAGAGAACCTCCCCTCTAGGAAATCACACCGCCCGGCTTCCAATCATTTGGAAGCCGGGCGGATTTATGCGGTTGAGACTGTTTTACAGAGCCGCAGGCTCTTTTCCTGCGCCCTTGGTGGATTCGCGTTCGATGACGGCGCAGTCCAGCATGATGGTGTGGCGGGTGGGGGGGGAGCCGGCGAGGATGGCGATGAGTTCGTGGGCGGCGGTCTGGCCGATCTCGAACAGGGGCAGGGCCACGGTGGACAGCTGGGGGCGGCAGACGGAGGCGATCTCCCGGTTGTCGAAGCCGATCAGCCGCAGATCCCGGCCCACGTTGATGCCGTTGGCGTTGCAGTAGTCCAGCACGCCCAGGGCCATCAGGTCATTGTGGGCGAAGATGGCGGTGACCCCCGCGCGCACTAGCTGCCCGCCCAGGGTGAAGCCGCAGTCCCGTTCCCAGTCGCCCACCAGGGTCAGGGAGGGATCGTAGGGGATGCCGTGGCGGAACAGCGCCTGCTGGTGCCCCCGGGTGCGGTTGGCGGCGTTGCTGCTCTCTATGGGGCCGGTGATCATGCCGATGCGGGTGTCGCCCTGCCGGATCAGCAGCTCCGTCACATCCGAGGCGGCCTGCTCATCATTATAAATGACGGAGGGAATGGACTCGTCCTCACTGATGCAGTAGGCGCAGACGAATTTTGCCTCCTTGTGCTCGGACAGCGACACCACCACATGGCTGTGGCAGCCGATGTAGATAATGCCGTCCACCTGTTTGGAGAGCATATCGTTTACCGCGGCGTGGACCAGGGCGGTGCTCTCTTTCAGGTCTTTGGGCCCGTTGCCGTAGCGCTTGTAGAAGCGCAAATTGCCCAGAATATAGCTGTAACCTGCGTCGTCGCAGGCGGCGGCAATGCCGTCCACAATCTCCGGGGCGTTGAAAACGGTCAGATCTTCGGTGATGATGCCGATGGTCCTGCTCTGGCCGGATTTCAGATAGCGGGCGTTCAGGTTGGGGCGGTAGCACAGCTCCTGGGCAATGTCCAGGATCATCTGTCGGGTCTTCTCGCTGACGTTGCCCTTCCCATTGAGCACCTTGCTGACGGTGGCGATGGATACGTTCGCCTTTTCGGAGATCTCTCGAATCGTCGCCATAGGGACTGCCTCCTTTATCTCTGCGGTTACAGATGTCCTTATAGTAAACGATTTTTTGGAAAAAGCAAGTGGCATTGTAAATAATAAACAAAAACTTTTTCTAAAATACAGCGTTTTGCAAATTTACAAACAAGAGGAGATGCGATATACTATAAGCACAAAGGTTAAACGTTTATCCAAATAAGGCGTTTTTCGCTGAAATTTCCCGCGATTTAGGAAAACGATTAATGTTGGAGGCAGTATGAAGCAAAATATCATTACGCCTGCATTGCGGAATATCAAGATTACCGATCCGCTCTTCGGCCGCTATGCGGATGTGGTCGCCGAGAAGCTCCTGCCCTACCAGTGGGAGGTGCTGAACGACCGTATCCCCGGCGAGGTATTCTACCTCATCGGGCAGAAGTACTTCGTGGAAGGCATTGTGATGACGGGTATGAAGAATTAAACAAGGAGAATGACACGTCATGGGATTATTCGGCAGACGCGGGGATCGTGAGGGGGCAGGCCTGCCCCTGCCGGAGGGCGGCATCCGCCGCTACGGCGTGCTGTTGGCCACCCATTTCTGGAAGCTGGTGGAGCTGAACCTGCTGTTCATCCTCTTTTCCATCCCCATCGTCACCCTCCCGGCGGCGCTGTGCGGCGTAAACCGGGTGTGTGTTGCTCCTGATCCGCAACGGCTACTGCTTCGTGTGGGGCGACTTCTGGGAGGAATTCCGGCGCAGCTTCCGCCGGAGCCTGTTCCCGGCGCTGCTGTTTGCCCTGCTACTCTTCGTAGGCTATTATGCCATGAGCCTGGGGCTGAGCAACGCGGGACTTCCCGACTGGTCGGTGCTTTTCTGGGCGGTGGGCATTGCCGCGTCGTCGGCGGGGATCTGCTGGGGCGGCTACTTCTTCGTCCTGGTGGCCCTGCTGGATCAGAAAAATAAGGTGGCGCTGAAAAACGCCCGCCTGCTGTGCATGGTAAACCCGTTCAAGGCCTTTGCCGTGCTGGCTGCCGTAGCAGTGATGGTGTTTCTTCTGGCGGCGCTGATGCCGCTGTCCATCGCGCTTCTGCTTACCTGCGCCGTGGCGCTGGTGCAGTACACCGTGTGCTTCCTGGTCAACGGCCTGGCGGAGCAATACATCCTGACGGACGCCGCACCGTCTGAACAATAACCCTCCCTCCGGGGCCTTCCGGGCGCACAACGCCCCGGCGGCCCCGGAGTTTTTATGCAAAGCGCCTTTACTTACGGCCCCGGCTGTGGTATCCTATCAGACAGTTGACACAACAACAGGAGAGAGAATCATGGAAAAGAAATCAAGTCATTTTTCCGGCCAGCTGGGCTTTGTCCTGGTGGCTGCCGGGAGCGCGGTGGGAGTCGGCAATCTCTGGCGCTTTCCCTATCTGGCGGCGAAGGATGGCGGCGGACTGTTTCTGCTGATTTATCTTGCGCTGGTGCTGACCTTCGGCTTTACGCTGCTGGCCTCGGACATCGCCATCGGCCGCCGCACCCAGCGCAGCGCCATCGAGGCCTACGCGGCAATGCGCCCCAAATGGAAATTCCTGGGCATTCTGACCTTTTTGGTGCCGGTGCTGATCATGACCTATTACACGGTTATCGGCGGCTGGATCACCAAGTATGCCGTGGTGTACATCACCGGGCAGGCCGGTGCCGCCGCGCAGGACGATTACTTCACCTCCTTCATTACCTCGCCCATTGCCCCGGTGGCGTTTACGCTGCTCTTTACCGGCGGTCACCGCATTTATCGTCTACAAGGGCGTGGAGGGGGGCATTGAGCGGGTTTCTCGGTTTATGATGCCTGTCCTGCTGGTGCTGGTAGTGCTCATTGCCGTTTATTCCCTTACGCTGAAGCGCACCGATGATACCGGCGCTGTGCGTACCGGCCTGCAGGGCTTCCGATACTACCTGACCCCCAATTTTAAGGGGTTGACGGTGCAGCGCTTCCTGCAAATTCTGCTGGACGCCATGAGCCAGCTCTTCTTCTCCCTCAGCGTTTCCATGGGCATTATGATCACCTATGGCTCCTACGTCAAGCCGGAGGTCGATCTGGATCGGTCGGTCAAGCAGATCGAGTTCTTCGATACCGGCGTGGCGCTGCTGGCGGGCGTTATGATCATCCCCGCTGTATATGTGTTCTCCAGCGTGGAGGGAATGAGCGCAGGCCCCAGCCTGATGTTCGTCTCCCTGCCCAAGGTTTTTGCCGCCATGGGCAAGGTCGGCACGGTGGTGGGCATCCTGTTCTTCATCAGCGCCATTTTTGCCACACTGACCTCCTGCATCTCCGTGCTGGAATCCATCGTCGCCAACTGCATGGAGATTTTCCACACCGGCCGGAAAAAGACGGTGCTGCTTCTGTCCGCAATTTACCTGGCGGCCTCGGCGGTGATCTCTCTGGGCTACAGCATATTCTATTTTGAAGTCAAGCTGCCCAACGGCTCCAAAGGACAGCTGCTGGACATTATGGACTACATCAGCAACAGCGTGATGATGCCCTTCATCGCCCTTCTGTCCACCATCCTCATCGGCTGGATAATGACCCCGGATTACGTTATTGACGAGATCCAGCGCAACGGCGAGACATTCCGCCGTAAGAAACTCTACCGGGTAATGATCCGCTACGTCGCCCCCTTGATGATGCTGGCACTGTTCCTGCAATCCACAGGCATTTTGTCCTGACACCAAAAGCTCCCATGCCGGAAATGGCACGGGAGCTTTTCACCACGCCAATTGCATGAGTAAACCTTTTGTGAATATGAAAGAAACGACATGTACACAGATTGGCCAAGGTATGTTGAATGGACTGCGGTCCGTCGTGATCGTAGGGGACGATGCCCACTCGTCCCGAAGCTTTGTGGGACCGCCTCTGTATGTTGAATGGTACGGGGCAACGGGATAATAATACAACATTTTCCCATTCAACCGGGCCATGGAATAAACCGCCCCTGGGCGGGACGATGTGCCTCGATCGTCCCCTACAAACAAATTCGCAGTTCATGCGATTGTCGTGGCTTTTCACGCGGAATCCTTGACAAAAGGCGCAATTCCTGTATAATAAACACAATCACTTTTTTGAAAGGAAGGAAGCAATATGGACACCGACGGCGGCGACTATCCCAGTAACGAACCTGCCCGCCATCTGTTTTTGAGAGCATATCTGCGCTGCATCGAGTAGGGCGGATGTGCTTTTTGCGCGTTATGCGCACCGTTTACAAAAAACAGATGACTGAAAAGGAGTTACATACTTTGTCTACAACGACCTGTATATTCATTATGGCAGTGTGCCTGCTGCTGTCCGCCTATTTTTCCGCGACGGAGACAGCCTTTTCCTCCGCCAATTCCACTCGCCTGAAGATGCTGGCGGAAAAGGGGAACAAACGGGCCGCCCTGGCCTGCAAGCTGCTGGAGCAATATGATAAGCTGCTGTCCACCATTCTGATCGGCAATAACATTGTCAATATTCTCATGGCCTCCATCGGCACGGTGCTGTTCGTCAAGCACTACGGCGATGCGGGAGCCACCATCTCTACCGTGGTGGTCACGGTGGTGGTGCTGATTTTCGGCGAGATCTCCCCCAAGAGCGTGGCCAAGGACTGCGCGGAGAAGTTCGCCATGTTTGCTGCCCCGTTCCTGCGGGTGCTGATCTGGATCCTGATCCCGGTGAACTGGCTGTTCTCCCTGTGGAAGAAGCTGCTGGCCAAGGTATTCCACCTGAACGCTGACAGCAAAATGTCCCAGGAGGAGCTGCTGATGCTGGTGGATGAGGTGCAGCAGGACGGCGGCATCGACAAAAACGAGGGCGAGCTGCTGAAAAATGCCATCGACTTTTCCGAGCAGCAGGCTCAGGACATCCTGATCCACCGGGTAGACCTGGCCGCCCTCCCCGTCACCGCCAGCAAGGAGGAGGTGGCGGAGATGTTCACCGAGACAAAATATTCCCGCCTGCTGATCTATCAGGATTCCATCGACCATATCCTGGGCACAGTGCACCAGAAGGATTTCTACGTTGGCTGCGGCATCACGGATAAGCCCCTGCCGGAGATCATCGCTCCGCCTCTGTTTGTGCTGGAAAACGAGCCCATCAGCCAGCTGCTGAAAAAGCTCCAGCAGGCCAAGACCCATGTGGCCGTGGTGGTGGACGAATACGGCGGCACCTGCGGCATCGTCACCATGGAGGACATTCTGGAGGAGCTGGTAGGCGAGATCTGGGACGAGCACGACGAGGAGGAGGTCTTTCTCCGGAAGCTCGCCCCGGACACCTGGCTGGTGGACGCGGGCATGGACTTCGACGACTTCGCCGCGTTCTTCCATCTCAAGACCGATTCCGAGATGGTGTCCGTCAGCGGCTGGGTCATGGAGCAATTCGGCCGCGTGCCGGAGGCGGGCGATTCCTTCACCTTTGACGACTTGGCCGTCCGGGTCACACGGGTGGAAAACCATCGGATCGAGGAGATCCAGGTGACGCGGCAGACGCCGGAGCCTGCGGACGACACGGCGGAATAATTTTTCCGGGTTCCCTGCTGACAAACGGTTCTGGGTGTGCTATACTGTCCTCGGTTGACAAGGAGGCATACAGCAGCATGGCAGAATACGAGATCATCATCGAATCCATGACCCCCTGCGGCGGCTCCAAATACGCTGTCCGCAATATCGTGGAGGCAGAGGCGGAAAGCCCCGAGGCATATGTGGAGCAGCACAAGCGCTTCCCCATCCGGGACATCACCAGAACCGACACAGGCGTGGTCATCACCACAGGCAACGAGAGCGGCTATGTCGACCGCTACACCTTCAGTTGACAAGGGCAAACACGCCTGCCAACTGATGGTACCTTTACCGAATGGCAAAAAAGCTTCGCAGAATTCGCCGCCCGCTATGGCGGCGAACAATTTGGATCATTTTTTGCCGCGACATGTGCGTGGCAAAAAATACTTTGCGCGGAGAGAGTGTTTTTTCGCCCATTTATGGGCGAAAAAGCGCGGGTCGGAGCGATTTCTATATTTGTCAAAAAAGGGCTATGCCCTTTTTTGACAAGCTGAAAAAGTCCGCTGACGGTGTCAGCGGACTTTTTCTCGGTTTACTTGTGCAGCAGCGGGCTCAGCGGCTTATAGACCAGGAAGCACAGCGCTACATCCAGCATGCCCTTGCAGAAGGTGAAGGGCACGTTGAACACCAGCAGGCAGTTGAAGAGGGCGTTCTGGGTGGGCACATGGGACACGCCGCCCAGGATCTCCTCGTACATGCCCACGATGGCCTCCAGCGGCAGGTTATACAGCACCACATAGGCGGGGTAGACGATGAAATAGTTGGCCACGATGCTGATGAGGGCCATGGCCACCGCCCCCGCCAGCGAGCCGATCAGCGCGCTCTTGCGGCTCTTGCTGCGCTTGTAGATCATACCGGCGGCGAACACGAAAATCGCGCCCAGAATGAAGTTGGACAGCTCGCCCACACCGGCGCTGGAGCCGAAGGGCAGGTGCAGCAGGTTCTTCACCAGCTGAATAGCGACGCCGTATACAGGGCCCAAAGAGAAAGTGCCCAGCAGTGCGGGAAGGTCGGAGATGTCCAGCTTGATAAAGGCCGGCATCAGCGGAATGGCGAATTCGATGAATTGCAGCACGGCGGCTACGGCGGAAACGCTTATGAGCAGGCTCTGGCCTCCAAGCGTCCGGACGGCGCGTGCGAAGGCGCTTATTACGATCCGCTGGGCTATGAGCTGAGCGTGACCGAGCTGTTCGATTATATGCGCAACCGCTTCGGCTTTGGCGTCGATTTCTGCCACGATGTGCACGAGCATCTCGATCCCATCAACGCGATCCATCTGGCTAAGGAGCTGGAGCAGTACCGTCTGTTCTTCTACGAGGATTCTCTCGCTCCCGAGCAGATCGAGTGGTTCAAGATGATGCGCGGCCAGACCAGCACCCCCATTGCCATGGGCGAGCTGTTCAACAACCCGCGTGAGATCACGCCGCTGGTTGCCAACAAGCTCATCGACTTCGTTCGCTGCCACGTCAGCCAGATCGGTGGCATCACGCCCGCCAAGAAGCTGGCCAGCTTCTGCGAGGCCTTCTCGGTCCGCACGGCCTGGCACGGCCCGGGAGACACCTCTCCTGTCGGTCACGCGGCGGACATCCATCTGGACGTCTCGACCTCGAACTTCGGCATTCAGGAATGGGCCGGCTTCAAGCAGGCTTCTTTGGACGTTTTCCCCGGCTGCCCCGAGCTGCGCAAGGGTTATGTTTACCCCAACGACAAGCCCGGCCTGGGTATCGACATCGACGAGGATCTGGCCAAGAAGTTCCCCTGCTCGGAGAAGCTCCCGCAGTGGACCAACTGCCGCCGCCCCGACGGTACGCTGAACCGTCCCTAATTCTTCTGATCAACAAAGAGGAACCGCACAAGCGCGTGCGGTTCCTCTTTTTGTATCCTTTATTGGGCGGAGTAGGCTTCAAAACGGGAGCGCAGATACCCGGCGGTTTGTGCCATCATGCGGCAGGCGGCAGTTTGCAGCTCCTTGGGGAAGAGACGAAGATAATTATCCGCTTCCAACGTCAAATCGCCCTCGTAGCCGATTTCTGCCAGTGCCTTCATCGTGTTTTCCCAGTCGATGCGCTCGATGAAGGGCATTGTGTGACAGTCCTTACGGTAGTCTACATCGTGGACGTGCAGCGCCTGCAGGCGCTTGCTGCCCAGCGCGCGGATAAAGTCTGCAGGCTCCACGCCCACCAGCGCGCTGTGGCCGATGTCCAGACAACCGACGATCCACGGGCTGTCAATCGCATCAAGCAGAGCGCAGAACTCTTCCGGCTGCGCGCAGATGCTGTCCACGATGATCTCGCGCTTATCG
>OLOV01000618.1_pt1 | contig 31213 bp, 27 predicted proteins | sample 1672931 | NCBI WGS metagenome assembly OLOV01 (sample SAMEA3136738, study PRJEB25190) | human gut metagenome | biome: human gut; feature: human-associated habitat; material: faeces | place: Austria | collected 2013 | reverse complement strand
GTCGCGGGGTAGAGCAGTTGGTAGCTCGTCGGGCTCATAACCCGGAGGTCGTTGGTTCAAATCCGGCCCCCGCAACCACGCAGACACGCACTCAGGTAATACTGGGTGCTTTTTTTATAGCATAGGGGCCGTGCAGGCCCGGCTTTGGTCTCCGTTTGGCATCCTCCTCGGGCCGTGCAGGCCAAATTTACATTAAAACGGCCTTTTGCAGCAAAAAATATAGTCGAATTTTATTTTTGGCACATTTTTTTGGATTTGACTGAATTATGCGGCAGAGGACAAAAATCCTTGATTCCATATTTGGTAGATGCAAAATCCGACATACTACATATGGTAGCCACAAGAACGCAAGGGGAAGATTAAAATCAAAGAATAAGCCAAAAGGGGAGAATGCATTATATAAAACACCTTAAAACGGCAAAAAAATGTAAAAATTGAATGAATCCATAAATTACCAATTTTTATATTTACAAATAAAGCATTTTATGGTAAAATATGCAAAGCAAAGGAGGAACTTATGAGCGTAATTGATATGATAAAAACAAGCCTAAAATATGACGAGGACATGCTTCGGAAAATCACAAAATTAAGGGTTAATTCGCAGGAACAGACCTTAACCTTAAAGATTGAAAACGGAAAGAAGTATTATTACATCAAAAAAAGAGGCGAAAGCAAACCGACCTATGTAAAACCGGATAAGATGGGTGAGGTCAACCGAATAAGACGTGCACGCTTCATCGAAGAAAGCAAAGCAGTAATAAATAATAACATTAAACTGCAAAAAGAGTTTATTGATAAGTATGTGCCCACGGATTTTGCGTCGCTCAACGCCAGGCTTCCCAAAGCATACCGATATTATGAAGGGGAAGCTGCTCCGACGCATAAAAAGAATGTCACGCAGTCCCAAAATCCATATAAACGGGAGGAACTGATACATAGAACCTCTTTCGGCCTTTATGTCCGCTCAAAGACGGAGGTTATGATATCAGAGATTTTGGAAACCGCCGGTCTGGAATACTATTACGAACGTCCACTGGAATTGACAGATGAAAAGGGTGATAAGAAAACGATATACCCCGACTTCACGATTGTTTTGGGAAAAGAGTGTATTATGTATTGGGAACACAAAGGCATGTATGGTGATGAAAAATATTTTGAGCATGACCAACGCAAAATGCAATTGTACTACAGGAGCGGAATTTACGAACCGAAAAATTTGATTGTAACGATGGACGGACCCGATGGAAGCATCGATATTGAACGTATTAAGATGATCGTATATGGCTTGCTGCTTCCGCTTCGTGCTTCGATGGAAAATGGAGATTGTATAATTAAAAAAATATTTTAACATTTTCACGAAAATTTCACAATTTGCCAAGAAAGCTTTGTGGAAGAAACAAAAGAAATGTGGTAATATAATCTATATCACATTTTAAGGAGGAAATTGTATGCATGAGGTGAAGAAACCGAAGAAAAATTTAGCATATTACTATCTCATAGTCCTGATTGTAATCATGCTGTTCAACGCCTTTGTTTACCCTTATATTATAGAGCAGCAAGTAAAAGAGGTCGACTACGGAACATTCATGTCGATGACCGAAAAAGGAAAAATCGGACAGGTTGAAATACAAAGCAATCAGATTATATTTACAAATAAGGACAATACCAAGATTTATAAAACGGGTTTGATGGATGACCCTGACAGGACGCAGCGGCTGTATGACTCGGGCGCGAAATTCTCAAGTGAAATTGTGCAGCAGATGTCACCGCTTGTAAGCGTGCTTTTGACATGGATTTTGCCGATTTTCCTGTTTGTAGCACTCGGACAGTATATGTCCAAAAAAATGATGGGCAAGAACGGCGGAAACTCCATGATTTTCGGCATGGGAAAATCCAATGCGAAGGTGTATATCAAATCGTCGGATGGAATTAAATTTTCCGATGTAGCGGGTGAGGATGAAGCAAAAGAAAACCTCACGGAAATTGTTGAATACCTGCATAATCCGAACAGATATAAGGAAATCGGAGCCTCAATGCCAAAAGGCATTCTGCTTGTGGGTCCTCCGGGAACCGGTAAAACCCTTCTTGCAAAAGCCGTAGCCGGAGAATCCAATGTTCCTTTCTTCTCCATGTCCGGTTCGGAATTTGTGGAGATGTTCGTCGGAATGGGCGCGTCCAAAGTGCGTGACTTATTCAAGCAGGCAAAAGAAAAGGCACCTTGCATCGTTTTTATTGACGAAATCGATGCAATCGGTAAGAAGCGTGACGGTCAGTTCTCGGGCAACGATGAAAGGGAGCAGACCCTGAATCAGCTCCTCACAGAGATGGATGGATTCGAGGGCAACAATGGTGTCATTATTCTTGCGGCAACAAACAGACCTGAATCACTTGACCCGGCACTTACAAGACCGGGCAGATTCGACAGGCGTGTGCCTGTTGAACTTCCTGATTTAAAAGGAAGAGAAGAAATTTTGAAGGTACATGCGAAAAAAGTAAAAACCGCCGGAAATATTGACTATCAGAAGGTCGCGAGAATGGCATCAGGTGCTTCCGGTGCGGAACTTGCCAATATCGTAAACGAAGCAGCACTCCGTGCGGTCAGAGACGGACGCGACGCGGTTACACAGGCCGACATGGAAGAAAGTATCGAGGTTGTCATTGCGGGATACCAAAAGAAGAATGCAATCCTGACCGACGACGAAAAGTGGCGGGTTGCATACCATGAGGTCGGACATGCACTCGTTGCGGCAAAACAGACCAATTCCGCCCCGGTGCAGAAGATTACCATTATTCCGCGAACTTCGGGAGCACTGGGATATACCATGCAGGTCGAAGAGGGCAATCACTATCTGATGACCAAAGAAGAACTGGAAAACAAGATTGCAACTCTCACAGGCGGCCGAGCGGCGGAAGAAGTGAAATTCGGCACAGTATCAACAGGTGCTTCCAATGATATTGAGCAGGCAACCAAACTGGCACGTGCGATGATCACGCGGTACGGCATGAGCGACGAGTTTGACATGGTGGCCATGGAAACCGTAACGAATCAGTATCTCGGAGGCGATACCTCACTTGCATGCTCGGCGGAAACCCAGGCAAAAATTGACAAGAAGGTTTCGGATCTTATTCGCACCGAACACGAAAAGGCAAAGAAAATCCTCAATGATAATATGGAAAAACTTGAGGAAATATCGAAGTATCTGTATGAAAAAGAAACGATTACCGGCGAAGAATTTATGGGAATTTTAAATAGGTAAAATGTGAAAACAAAAGCCCGAGGCTGCCAGACCCCGGGCTTTTGCGATTAGAAATTATCGTCATAATCAGGTGCACTAAGCAGACTGAAATATTTGTCATGGTATTTGCGGTAAAGTTCGTTGAAATCAGCATCCTGACCGCTGTGAAGGTACTTCGTGTAATCATGCTGATTCTGCACCGTCTGCGGTTCCATCAGGGAAAGGGTGTTGATGCCGATGTTGGAACACTGGTCGGAAATACGTTCGATATTCACCAAAATATCTAGGAAGGTAATGCCGCCGTGAACCGTGCAGTCGCCGCTGTGGAATCGGTCGATGTGATTCGAACGGAGCTGGGAAACGAGGTCATCGATGACCTCTTCAATCGGCTCTATTTTTTTTGCGGAAACAACATCAAGTTTTGTAAAAGCCTTATAAGAATAATCCAGCACCTGTGCGATTGCTTCACCCAAAACTGCAAGCTCTTGATGAGCAATCGGTGAGAAAACGATTTCCTTCTCCGTTATTTCGGAAGCCGTTTCGGTGATGTTTGTCGCATAATCACCGATTCGTTCAAATTCAGAGAAACACTGAATATAGTAATTCAGAAGGTTGCTGTTTGCACCTTTCGGAACATGCGGGGAAAAATGAATCATATAATTGTCAACTTTGTCCGCCAGCATATCAATATAATCTTCGTTTTTATTGATTTCGTCGATGGCCTCTTTATCATAATGCCGAATGGTTCTGATTGAAACCTTTACTCCGGAAACGGCAAGAGAAGCCATTTTTGAAATGACACCGCTGATGCTGGAAAGTGCAAGCGCCGGAGATGCAAAAAGCTTTTCGTCAAGCTGCTGAATTTCAGCATCAATGTCCTCTTCCGGATATTTATTATCTTTGATAACAAATTTTGCAAGTTTTTCAAACTGCAGAGAAACGGGAAGAAGAACGATTGCAGCAAATAATCGGAACAATGTATGTGCGTTTGCGATGCCACCCGAGGTAATCCGCGCGTTCCAAATTCCATCAAGTGCGCCGGTGCCGTGAAGAATCATAACAGCGGCAATGACTAAAATGGAAGCGGATATATTAAAGAAAATATGAATGAGGCCTGTCCGCTTTGCATCGGCCTTGGAACCGATGGAACAAACGATGGCGGTCGTGATGCAGTCTCCCATATTTACGCCTATGATTATCGCATATACGGAACTGAAGGTCAAAGCACCCGTCACAGACAGTGCCTGCAAAATACCGATGGTTGCGGATGAACTCTGAATGAGGAAGGCAGCCCCCGTTCCCACCAAAAATCCAAGAACAGGGACATCCGCCATCTGAATGAAAAGTCTTGCAAAAGTTTCAGATTCTGAAAGTGGTGCAACGGCCGCTGTCATGTTGAGAAGACCGGTAAAAAGAATACCGAATCCCATAGCGACTTTGCCGATGATATCCGATTTTGTGGAGCTGAGTGCCATGATAATGACAATTCCGATGATTGCTGAAACCGGAGCGAGTGTTGATGGTTTGAACATATTGAGCCATGATGCTGCGTCGCCGTCGATGTCGAGAAGCCGGATAATCTGTCCGGTAACCGTAGTTCCGACATTGGCACCGAGAATGATGCCGATGGATTGACGAAGAGAAAGAATTCCCGCTCCGACAAGTCCGGATGTCAATACGATGGTTGCCGTGGAACTCTGAATAACAGCGGTGACCAAAAGACCGAGCAGAAAACCGGTAAGCGGATTGTTTGCCACTTTTTCCATAAATTTTTTGAGTGCACCGGAGGAACCTTGCTGCAGTCCGTCTCCCATCAGGCGCATGCCGTACAAGAAGAGAGCAAGTCCGCCGAAGAGAGATATAAAATCAAATACATTCATATGTTCGCCTTCCCAGCCTTTTCAGGCTTTATCCCCGCATATTGTGAATTAAATGTTAAATCAAGTTTAAATCCATGTTAAATTTACCCCAATAGTAGTGTACCAAAAAAATGTGGAATATCAAGAAAAGTTTTTATTTTAACAAGCAAAATGTGATATACTGAAAACAGGAAAAATACAAAGCATAGGAGAAAACGGTAATATAATGTATAGATTATTCATAATAGAGGACGAACGGGGAATTGCAGAAGCCATACAGAAACAGGCATTGATGTGGGAAATGGAAGTAAGAATCTGCAGCGACTTTACGAATGTGTTAAAGGAATTTGCGGAGTTTCAGCCGCATATTGTGCTGTTGGATATCACGCTTCCGTTCTTTAACGGGTATCACTGGTGCAGCGAGATCCGTAAGATTTCCCAGGTGCCGATCATTTTTATTTCGTCGGCAGCTGACAACATGAACATCGTAATGGCCATGAATATGGGGGCGGATGATTTTATACCCAAGCCGTTCGAGCAAACCGTTCTCATAGCCAAAATTCAAGCACTTCTTCGGAGGGCGTACAACTTTTCGCAGGGCAATCCCATCATCGAGCATTGCGGCGCAATTCTCAATACGGGAGACAACACGCTCACATACAATGATCAGAGAATCGAACTTACCAAAAACGAATACCGAATCATGCTCTGTCTCATGGAGAACAGAGGCAGGGTGGTCAGCCGCGAACGGCTTATGGAACGCCTTTGGGAGACGGATATTTTTGTAGATGAAAACACATTGACGGTTAATGTGAACAGACTCAGAAAAAAACTCGACGCTGCAGGCCTGAATGATTTTATAAAGACAAAACACGGAGTGGGATACATAGTGGAATGATGAATTTTTTTAAGATGTATTTAAAGGAACGAATGAAATATATTCTTCTGACAGTGATGCTGATAGGGCTCTTTTCCTTTACCTTACTGCTCATGAATGTGCCGGCAAAGGCTCTCCTATACCCGGTTTTGTTGTGCCTTTTCCTTGGACTGCTTGTGCTTGTAACGGATTGTGCAATTGCGAAATCGAGGAAAAACGAGCGTGCTAACCTTGACAAAATCACGCTTTCCGTAATTGACAGCATGCCGGAGGCTCACAGCGAGGAGGTTCGCGATTATCAAAATGCAATCCGCCAGCTAGGAAATGAGTACCGGAATTATGTCAGCGAATCAGAGCGCAAATATGAAAACATGATGGACTATTACACCGTATGGGCGCACCAGATTAAGACGCCGATTTCTTCGATGAAACTAGCGTTTCAAGGTGAGGACAGCACACTTTCCCGCAGGCTTTCGGTGGATCTTTTCCGCATTGAGCAGTATGTCGATATGGTACTTGTATATCTGAGACTTGATTCGGAGTACACGGACTATGTATTTAAAGAGTGCAATATGGACGAGGTTATAAAAAACTCCGTGAAAAAATTTGCCTCCGAATTTATCGGAAGGAAGCTTTCCCTCGAATATGAACCTGAGGATGTTACAGTTGTCAGTGATTCCAAGTGGCTGGAATTCGTCATCGGACAGATTATTTCAAACTCACTCAAGTATACCGAAACAGGCGGAATTAAGATTTATTTCAAAGAACCTAAGATGTTGGTGATCGAAGATACCGGAATCGGAATTGCCGAAGAGGATCTGCCGAGAATTTTCGAAAAAGGCTATACCGGATATAACGGAAGAACCGACGGGAGCGCAAGCGGAATCGGACTGTATCTATGCAGACGAATCTGCGGAAACCTGCACATAGGCATACAGGCGGAGTCGGAAGTCGGAAAAGGCACCAAAATAATTCTGGATTTGAACCAATACAAACTGAAAGACGAATAGTGACATTTTTGTAAGAAATGTAAGGGGAAATGTAAGCCAAGGAAATGGATTGTGTTTCTCCTTTTTTGTATAATGTACCTGTAATTAAAGAAATAGGGGGGGATTTTGATATGAGTATGCTGGAAGTCAGCGGATTAAAAAAAATATATCAGACACGTTTTGGGGGAAACAAGGTAGAGGCTCTCAGAAATGTGAATTTCACCGTTGAAGAGGGTGAGTTCGTAGCAATTATGGGAGAATCAGGGTCAGGTAAAACTACTTTGCTCAATATACTGGCGGCGCTTGATAAGCCGACTGCCGGAAGGGTAATTTTGGACGGGGCGGATGTTTCCGCAATCAGAGAATCACAGGTTGCTTCCTTCCGAAGAGACAATCTCGGATTCGTTTTTCAGGATTTTAATCTTTTAGACACATTTTCGATTGAGGACAATATCTATCTCCCGCTCGTGCTTCAGGGGAAAAAGTACGAGGAGATGAAGGAAAAACTCACTCCGATTGCAAGGCGTTTGGGGCTCAGAGAACTCCTCAGAAAATATCCGTATGAGGTATCCGGGGGACAAAAACAGCGTGCGGCTGTTGCAAGAGCGATTATAACCGACCCGAAGATTATTTTGGCGGACGAGCCGACAGGGGCACTAGATTCCAAATCCTCAGATGAACTTTTGGAGCTTTTCAAGGAGATTAATGCCGGCGGACAGACCATTCTCATGGTAACACACTCCGTAAAAGCGGCAAGCTCCGCATCGAGAGTTTTGTTCATCAAGGACGGAGAGGTATTCCATCAAATTTACAGGGGTGAAGATTCCGAACAGGTGCTGTATCAGAAAATATCGCAGACGCTTACCATTTTGGCGACAGGCGGTGAGAGATAATGAGAAGGGGTTTTTATTACAGTCTTGCTTGCGACGGAATGAAAAAGAACAAAAAAATGTATCTTCCGTATATCCTTACTTGTACGGGAATGGTCATGATGCTGTATGTCATATTGTATCTTGCAACCTCAGGGATGCTGGAAAATGTGCGCGGCGGCATTGCGACCACGATAACACTGAATCTGGGAAGTATTGTAATTGCATTTTTCTCGGTAATCTTTCTGTTCTACACAAACTCTTTTTTGATGCGGAGAAGAAGAAAGGAATTCGGACTTTACAATATGCTTGGAATGAGCAAAGGCAACATTTGCCGGATTCTTATATGGGAGACGTTCATTACCTTCATTGTTTCGGTGACAATCGGGCTTGCATGCGGCATCGCCTTTTCAAAACTTGCGGAGCTCATGCTTCTGAAAGTCTTGGCGGTTGACACCACCTATGTCGTTACGGTAAGCGCAGTGGCTCTTATCTATACGGCGCTTGCGTTTGCGGGGATTTTTATGCTGCTTCTGCTGAATGCGGTACGACAGGTAAAATTCAGCACGGCGATGGCACTTCTGCAGTCCGAAAATTACGGAGAAAAACCCCCGAAGGCAAATTGGATATTGGGCGTCGGCGGATTCGTGCTTCTTGCAGCAGCGTATTACCTTGCGGTTTCCATCACAACCCCGCTGGATGCAATGATATGGTTTTTCGTGGCAGTGCTCATGGTTATCGTCGCGACTTACATGATTTTCATTTCGGGCATGGTACTGATTTGCAAAATTCTGCAGAGCAGCAAGAAGTATTATTATAAGGCAAATCACTTTGTTTCGACGTCTACAATGGCTTACCGCATGAAGCGCAACGGTGCGGGACTTGCATCTATCTGCATCCTTGCAACGATGGTGCTTGTCATGCTTTCCTCAACCACGAGCCTTTATTTTGGTACGGAAGACTCGCTCCACGAGCGTTATCCGAGAGACATCAACGACAGATTTTGGGTGGAAAATACAGATGACCTTTCGGATGCGGCTTTTGAAAGGTATACCGGAATCATTCGCGGCCTTGCGGAAGAAAAAGGGGTAGAGCCACAGAACGTACAAAACTTCAGATGCGTTTCGACTTATGTCTTAGCGGAGGGCAAAGAGAATAACTTCCTCAAGCCTGTATCCGTAGATGCCGACTGGGATATGGACGCGAAATACACAAGAGTCATGATCGTTCCTCTTAAAGACTACAACAAGATGATGGGCGAAAGCGTTCGGCTTGCCGCAGACGAGGTACTGGTTTATCCGCATCGTGCGGATTTTGATTCGGATACCGTCAGCATAGACGGTCTGAAAACATTCCGGGTAAAGGAAGTTGTTGATTTCGATGCGACGGACAGCCTTGTAGCGGATGAAATGCTGCAGGCAATTACGGTGATAACCGCTGATTTTGACAGAATCGCCGGGGAACTTGCTGATTTACTTCCGGAAGATCGGAACGGCGAGAGCCCTATGAGCAAAATGATGGTTTACAATTTCGATACAAACGGAATGACATTGGAAGAACAGGAAGCATTCCGGGATGAATTTATCGGCGGGATGAGTGCGGCATTCCTCGATCACGGCATATCGCAGATTTCCCATTTTAGCGAAAGCTATGCCGGTAACCGGGCGGATTTTTATGCGACATACGGAGCGCTCTTCTTCCTTGCAATCGTGCTGAGCATCGTATTCATCTTTGCAGCGGTTTTGATTATCTACTATAAGCAGATTTCAGAAGGTTATGAAGATCAGAACAAATTCGCAATCATGCAGAAGGTCGGAATGACGAAGGGAGAAATCCGAAAGAGCATCAACTCACAGGTGCTTACGGTATTCTTCCTGCCGCTTCTGTTTGCGGGACTGCACATGGCATTCGCATTCCCGATGGTGCAGAGAGTCCTTTCTCTCTTCAGCCTGACGAACGCGAAGTTCTTCATGCTGACTACGGGTATCAGCTTCGCGGCATTCGCGGTGCTGTATGTGATTGTGTACCGGATTACGTCGAAGGCGTATTATAATATTGTGAGTTAGAACACCGAAAGTGCAACGGGCCGCTGCACTTTTATAAACAAAACTTGAAACAAAGCGAAAAATGTAGTATTATAAAAGGTGTGCGATTATGCGCACCTTATTTTAGTTTTATAGTATGGCACAGATGAAAGTATATATATCGGAGGCGTGAGATGCAGTTAACAGACAGAGTGAAAAATTGTAACGGCTGCGCGGCCTGTGTGGTTGCGTGCAAGGAAAGATGCGTAAAAATGAATGAGCGTGAGGACGAAAGCCCAAAATCCATCGCATGTGTTCTCGAAGACGGATGCAACAGATGCAACGCATGCGTGCTTTTCTGCCCGCTGTTTAATCCGGTGGAACTTCCGGATTTTGAGGAATATTACGAATACAGCGAGGAATATGCAGACCGGGATATGCCTAAGCTCTACCGTAAGACAATGCGTGATGCGAAGGCAGGTCAGCATGTGGAATTTGTGGGAACCCTCTGCCAGATTGCGGCACTGAAATCGCTTTCCGGCGACAGAATCCGTCCGAACCTTATCTTAAAACCGCTGTGGTGCAGCGAAGAAAAGCGTGCGGCAGACCCGGCATGTGCAGGATGCATGTTTTACGCGGATAAATAGAAAGACAGTATAATAAATTAGGAGAATTAGGAGAAAATTATGGCATTTGCTAACAACGAAAAATGTGTAAACTGCCCGTATGAGAGCGAAGAATGTCACCTCGAGTGCATTCAGGTCCGCTCCGAGGAAAAAAAGGAAAAGCGTCCAATCCTTGAAATCGTAAAGGATACCGCGGATGTCTTTTCAAAATATGAAATCACAAAAGGTGAACTCGAAAGAACGGAGGAGCTGATTGAAAAGCTTGAAAATCAGGAGATTACGATTTCTGTCATCGGCCAGTTTAAGCGCGGCAAAAGCACGCTTGTGAACGCGATTTTAGAGGACAAAATCCTTCCGGTGGGAATCGTTCCGGTAACGGCGGTTGTCACGACGATTGAATACGGCGACAAAGCCGCGACCGTGCATTTCGACAACGGCGTGATTAAAGAAATCAGCTTCGACGAAATGTCGTCCTTCATCAACGAACAGGAAAATAACGACAACCATCTGGGCGTTTCAAAAGTCGCCCTTTACTGCCCGTCCCCGTTCTTAAAGAAAGGGCTGACCTTTGTGGACACGCCGGGCGTAGGCTCCGTGCACCAAAAGAATTCCGACGCGGCGTATTCCTATGTGAAGGAAAGCGACGCGGTGATTTTCATGCTTTCCGTGGACAGCCCGATTAACCAGATCGAAATTGACTTTTTGAAGAACGCAAAGGAATATGCGGCGAAGTTCTATTTCGCCGTGAACAAAATCGACTCAATTGACAGATCCGACCTCGAAGAATATCTTCAATACTGCAGAACGCTGATCTGCAAGCTGATGGGCGTTGACAATATTCAGCTTTTCCCGGTAAGCGCAAGGACATCGGAGGGTGTGCAGGCGCTTAAAGATGCGATTGAGGCAGACTGCCAAACGACAGTGCAGGAAATCATCGAACACTCCGCAAAACTCAAGATGAGGGACATTGCAACGAGTGCGCTTTCGCAGATTGACCTTTACCGCACGGCTCTGAAGATGCCGGCAAGAGAGTTTGACGCAATGTTCAAGGAACTGAACGAATTCTTTGCCGAAATCAAGCAGGAGGCAGCCGAGTTTGCGGAAAGCTTCCGCAGCAATCCTCGGATGCTCGAAGCGCATATGAACGACATCAAGAACCGGCTTTCGGCGAAAGTGTCGGATATGTTCGGAATCGAATACCACTATACGATCAGCAGCGTGGACTTTTTCCGCGGTGGGGAGGTGGCCGAGGACGGATCGCGTGACCTCAGAGGAAGCTTTAAGAAGGCTGTGGATGATGTCTGCGAGGAATTAAACAAAACCCTGAACACGATTTTCATGCACAGGGAAGAGAATACTTATGTGGTAATCCGCAGGGTGAACGACCTGAACCGCCTGGTGCACAAGCTTGTGCGCCTGAGACGGGAACTGGCGGACGAATAGATAATACTTTTACGGATATAAAAATCTCCCGTTATACTTTTTTCGGTGTATACGGGAGTTTTTTGTGAATGTGTCAGTGCCGCGCGTAAACTTGATATACGCCCTAAATCCTCTGCACCTACAGTGCTTCGACCTCTTCGGCAGAAAGACCGGTTGCTTTGATAATCTCAGCTGTATTCATACCAAGAGCCTTAAGGTTTTTCGCAATTTCGCGCTGTTTCTGTGCGGCGCCTGCAGCCTGGCCTTCGTCGTATCCATAGCTCCAACGGATTTTCATTTCTTCTTCTATCGTCATAATCTCTATCACCTCCGCGTCTCGGTTGACTTCCTCGACCTTTTCGTGGATGCGTTTGACAAAATCGTCATTTCCGTCGACTTTAGATAATTTTTTTATGGAAAAGAAAATTGACAAAGCAGAATTGTTTCTAAAAGATACACTGAGCGAGGCGGAAGCAGCAAAAGACTTCGGATTGATTATTGCAGCCTGCAATGAACTCGGTGGACTTTACCGTGTGCTTTCGCGCTATGACGAGGGAATGCCTTTGTATGAAAAGGCACTGGAAAGCCTTAGAAGAATCGGAGCGGTGGACAGCGAAAATTATGCGACGACGCTGATCAATTTTCTCGAATTCTTGCTTTCATAAGTTCTTCGATTAGCTGCTCTTTTGTCATTGAGGCATAATCATCAAAATCATTAGCAGCCTCTCTCGGAGTGATTAACGCATCCGGATGAATCACTTGTTTTTGTGATTTTCCGGTATTATGCTCGATACCTTGAGATTCCTCGTAAGAAATTCGGTAACGTCTGGCACTTCCTTCACATATGCCGAATACTTCTCCCGCCTTGAGATTTGACAGTCCCGATTCATAAATTTTGCGGCCGACCTCTAATCGTTCTTCTTTGGTGTACTTCACTGGTAACCTCCTTGCACAAAATCGTGGCATCATACTGTATCGAATAGCTATTCTTAGTGTACAACATCCCTCATTTTCGTGTCCAGTTTTAGTTTAGCACTACAGAAATATCAAAATATGACCCAAAAAGAAAATTCAAGTTGAATTATCCGAAGAAAACCGAGAGTTAGACACGAGGACGTTTTTGTATGAATTTTAAAAATAATAAGAAAAATTAGAAACCACGACAAATTAAAAAAATCCTTAAGACTCTATAATGATTATGCTTTTGAATATCGCAAGAGTGTATAAAATAAGTGGAGAGGATAAGAAAATGAAGAAAAAAGTATTTGGATGGGAGTGCCTGATTTTTATTTTATGCTTTTGTGGGTTTTTCGGAATTCTTATAAGCAGAATGGGAGCAGTAAATATGCTTAACACACTACTCAATACAGCATATGCGCTTCTTACGGACACAGTTCTTTATATAATGGCGATAGCAGTCATTATGGGCGGTATTGCCGGGCTATTGACGGAATTTGGTGTTGTGGCATTGGTTAATCGATTATTGTCCCCCCTGATGAAACCGCTTTACGGTTTGCCGGGGGCAAGCATAATAGGCATACTAACGACCTATCTTTCAGATAACCCTGCAATTCTGACGCTTGCTGGAGATAATAATTTCAGACGCTATTTCAAAAAATACCAAATTCCGGCGCTTACCAATGTAGGAACAGCATTTGGTATGGGTATGATTGTAACAACATATATTATCGGAATACAGAACTCAACCGGGGAGTCCTTTGTATTTGCAGCGTTACTCGGAAACATAGGAGCAGTAGTTGGAAGTATTGTAAGCACACGTTTGATGCTGATAAAAACCAAGAAAATATATGGGAATGAAAAAGAAAATATACCGGGTGCTGAAAACTTATTGACATTAAACGAAAGAATTATTCACGAAGGCAATATAGGAGAACGTTTTATAAACGCACTGCTTGAAGGTGGAAAAAGTGGGGTGAATATGGGGGTGGCAATAATACCGGGGGTATTGATTATCTGTACTGTAGTTATGATGTTTACAAATGGTTGCAGCACAGATGGAACTTTTACAGGAGCAGCATATGAAGGTATAGCCCTGATACCTAATATGGCTTCAAAAATTCAGGGGTTGCTGGCATTTTTATTCGGATTTTCGTCACCGGAATGCGTCTCAGTTCCTTTAACTGCGTTGGGAGCTGCAGGTGCTGCGATTGGAATGATTCCAACTTTGGTTTCAAAAGGATTGGCAAGCGGCAATGACATTGCTGTATTTACGGCTATGTGCATGTGTTGGAGCGGATATCTGAGTACTCATGTTGCAATGATGGATGGGCTTAAGTGCAGGGAGCTTACAGGACATGCGATTCTTTGCCATACAATTGGAGGTTTGTGTGCAGGCATATCTGCCCATGTTTTATATGTGATGCTTGCATAAAAAAGTTTGTTTATATTTCAATATATCCGTTCAATTCTTAAAATAAATATAATGTAATACTTTCCGTAAAAATATATACTTCAAGAAAAAAATACATTTAAGGAGGTTTTGTATGTATACTTATGAATTACAAAAAGCAACAGATATCTTAGTAAAAGATGTATGTGCTGTAAAAAAGGGAGAAACCGTAGTTCTTACCGGAGATTCACTTTCCTGTATGCCGGTTATCAATGCGGTAGCATCCAGCGTTTATGCAGCGGGAGGATTGCCGATGATTATTACTTTTCCGGCACCGGACGGAGTTGGACAGGCAGCAGACCCCAAACTTCCAATTGAACCGCTTACTGCTGCAGTATCTAACTGTGATGTTTGGATTGAATTTAATCAAAAATGGCTGCTGTATTCAACGCCGTATCAAAGAGCAATAAGCGAAAATAAAAAACTGAGATATCTGTGTTTGGTAGAATTCACAGAAGATGTTTTAATTCGCACTTTATGCGATATTGATACATCAAAACTCAGAACGTTTATGGAAGCAGTTGCAGTACGTAATCGTGAGGCAAAGGAAATACATATGACAACACCTGCCGGAACAGATGTGACCTTCTTAACAGACCCACAGCATGTTGTGAGTGTGGATGCAGGAGATGCAAGCAAGAGTGGCGTTTATATGATGCTGGGACAATTAAATGTTGTACCGAAATTCGGTAGTGTAAACGGTACAATCGTTTTTGACGGAACTGTAACTCCGCCATTTGGAAAAAGTCCGGCAGAGCCAATCAGACTTACAGTGAAGGACAGTGTCATTGTAAAAATTGAAGGTGGATCGGAGGCTGCAGAATATGAAAAATGGCTGAAGAACTTTAATGATCCGGGAATGTTAAAAATGGCACATGTTGCGTATGGATTTAATCCGGGAGCAAAACTGTCCGGAAATGTTGTTGAAGATGAAAGAGTATGGGGTGCAACCGAATGGGGAATCGGATATGTCAGCCCAACTGTAGGAGGACCGGATGGACAGGCAGCGGTTTCGCATACAGACGGGCTGTGCATGAATTCTTCGGTTTGGCTTGACGGAAAGCAGATTATGGATGAAGGAAAAATTATAGATCCGGAATTAGCCAAGCTGTATGAGCACAAATAGGTAATTGTTAGTTGGCGGGAATTGCAGAAGAGTGCAATTCCCGTATTTTAGAGGGAAATGAAATATGAAAAACATAGAAGTATTCAAAGATGAAATGATCAATGATTTAATGGATTTTATAAGAATCCCCGGAATTGCCGGAAAGAGTGAAGGAAAGGAATACCCCTTCGGCAAGTCGACGGCAGAGGCACTTGACTATGTAATAAAAATTGCAGATAAGATGGGATTTGCCCATAGAAACTATGAGAATTACACAGCAGAAGTTACACTTGGAGAAGGAAGTAAAATCATAGGTATTTTATGCCATGCGGATGTTGTGGACGGCGGAAGCGGATGGAGCAGCAATCCGTTTGAGCCGGTAATAAAAGATGGTGAAATCTACGGAAGGGGTGTCATTGACGATAAAGGACCTCTTATCTCTTGTCTGTATGCAATGAAGCTTATCAAAGATAATAATTTGCTCCCGGAGGGATATCAGATAAAAATGATTATCGGAACCGATGAAGAAGAAAACTGGGAGAGCATCGATTATTACCTCAAACAAAAACCGCAGCTTCCTGAAATTTCGATTGTACCTGATGCTAATTTTCCGGTAATATTCTGTGAAAAAGGTCTTATGAATTTCCGTATTCAGAAAGGTGATTTCAATGGGAAATTAAATGAAAACAGTTATATCAGCAGTCTTGTCGGAGGAGAAAGAGCAAATGTTGTTCCAACAAATGCAAGCTGCGTTCTCAAAAGCTATAAAAGCGACTATTCTTTTGAAAGAGAAAAGGAACTCCTGTCCCATTATTGCAAAATAAAAAATATTCCGATAGATTTTAGTGAGGGAGAGAAGGAGCTTGTCGTATCTGTGAAGGGGAAAGGTGCACACGCAATGACCCCGGAAAAAGGCATAAACGCAATATCGTATTTGCTCAGTGCTTTGGCTGAGATAAAAACATCTGAAAACGAAAAATCCGTAATTGATTTTTACAATCGATACATTGGTCTTGATTACAACGGTAATGGAATAAATTGCAATCTATATGATGAGTGCTCCGGCAAAACAACGGTGAATGTCGGAATGGCAAAATATGAAGAGGATGCCTTTGAATGTACTGTTAATTTAAGATATCCGGTATCATACACATTTGATGACGTGTCAGCGAGAATCACTAAAGCCTTGAGTGAAGAAAACTGCAAAATCGAGTGGGGAGTATGCATGAATCCAATATCCTTTAATCAAGAAAGCGAAATAATAAAAAAACTAATGAGTGCATATCAATCCGTTACCGGTGACTGTAGCTCAGAGCCGATTTCGCTCGGAGGTGCGACATACGCAAGAGCCATTCCGAATGCGGTAGCTTTCGGCCCTGTTTTTCCGAATCAAGAGGAATTGGCACATGAAGCAGATGAACACTACAGCATTTCGGATTTGCAACGTATCGTGAATATATATATGGACGCACTTTTAAAGTTATGTGACCGCTCCTAAGCACTAATCCTGCGGTATAAGAAAAGACTGCCATGCAGATCATCTCTGTATGGCAGTTTAATATAGCTGTCAAGAATATAGCATCATGTTAGCAGCTATGTCTTTGAAATCATTATAAAAACAGAGAGAATTTTTTGTGGTGTTTATAATAACTGCTTTTGGCGTCTACCTATTGGTGCTTACCAAACGGTCTGTATGATTGGGAAAATTAAAGTTTATACTAAAGCATCAATAGCAGTCAGCACTGAAATTGTGTTGTAAAAGCTGATTAAATCATCCTCCATATTAAAGAGCTGCCTGACTTTGTTTATACGGTAACGAATTGTATTTTCATGCTGATTCATATGTTCTGCTACATCAGAGTAAGAACCCTTACAAATCACAAATTCTTTTACGGTCAGGAAAAGAATGTTTCCGTTTTCCGAATCGAAGGCATTTAGCTTTTCAAGGAAGGAAGAGTAATAGCGATACAGTTCAGGCGAATCTTTTAGTAACAGGATCAACTGAAAAAAAGAATCCGATGAATATTCAAGGATATTTATATTAAGTGAAGCAGCGGCATCCAAAAGAAGATTTGCTTCGCGGAGACAGGATGTAATGTCCAGCAAATCATGAACCATGCCGATGCCCATTGAAAAGTCGGTGAAGAAACGAGGCAAAAATTGCTTATTGGTATCGACTTTTTTGCGTAGCTTTTGCTCGGAATTTTCACTGAAAATAAAATAATGATTGTTCTCATAAAAAATGTAAGTATCATCTGGTTTTGCTGCAAAAAAAGCAGTCATTTCACTTTGTGTGATAACCGATGGCTGATTTCCTCTTATAATCAAAACTTGGATCAAACGCTTGAATGCAGGATTGATTGCATGGAGCGCGTTTGAAACTTCTTTAAGTGAAAGATTCCCCAAGAGTATACGGTTGAGCCAAAGTCCGTTTATTGCATGGTTAAACTCAAGGTATATTCGCTTATTGATGGCATCCATAACTACTGCATATGGTATATTGCGGTCAAAGGAGACAATAGGAAGTTTACGAACATCGCTGAGTTTGACAATGTCCGGTGTTATTAGATTCGCATTTTCGTTTGTGATAAAAAGCGCACTGCAGCCTGCGTCGGAAAGCAGACATAAAAAATCTTTTAATTTGTCCGGTTCGTTGATAAACTGAGCAAGCTCGGATAAAAAAAGGTCACCGAAGCCTATTATATCGGAGTTAAGAACTCGTGGGCGAAAAGGACAGTCAAAAACGGATACGCGCTTAACAGTATTCAATAAGCCCAAGTCGCCAGACAGTACAACAGCATCTTTAAAAACGTGTTCCTTTAAAATGGAATCTACAGTGATATACATTATATAAGCGTCCTTCCTTTCAAGATTCATTACGATAAGAAATCAACAACCGAATATAAAACTATTATAAGACCAAAAGATTAACTTTGCAAACCTTAAAATAATAAAACAACCGCTCAATCAGATGATTGTAAAAAAATAAACAACTATCAGATATTTTTAAAAAAAATACAATGAAGAAAGAGATTCTATTATGAGATAATGTGACTGTGCACAAACAGAGTATCAGGATCACAAAAAACAGCGATTTATCGCAAGAGAAAAAGGGGAGAGGACAAGTTATTGCTTTATAACACTGAAAGGAAAAAATCGTCATGGAAAAAAAGAAAAAAATGCAGATAGAGTCAACAACATTGAATGAAGTACCGGCCGACGAGAGAAAAAGCTGGTGGCAGGTTGCATTTATTGAGATGGGAATTTATATTTGTGTACCTTGTCTTATGCTGGGAGGCATGATGATTAACGGAATGACATTAAAGAACGCAGTCATAGCAGCGTTAGCCGGATATATTCTGGCGGCAGTTATCATGTCCTTCAGCGGAATGATGGGTGCCGACTACGGCAGACCAACTGCTGTCATTGCAAAGTCTTCATTTGGAGGAACCGGTGCACGAGTTGTCATGTCAGTTGTTTTTTCGTTATCGTCATTTGGCTGGTTTGCTGTTCAGAACGCTGTTTGCGGCAAAGCGTTTTCTGCAATGATGAAAGATGGTCTTGGAATTGATTTTCCAATCTGGATTTCGATCATTCTTTGGGGAGTGATTATGCTGGTAACTGCAGTACAAGGGATTGACGGGTTAAAATGGCTGAACAATATAGCAGTACCATTGTTATTTGTCGTCTTCTTCGTAGGAATGATTATGTGTATTAATAAGTTTGGCACCGAAAATCTCAGCAGTGGAATTACCGGAGAATCAATGAGCATATTCGATGGAATGGTACTAACTGCAAGCCTTGTGGCATCAGGTACTGTAATCAGGCCGGATATTTCCAGATATCAAAGAACAAGAGGAGGTGTTTGGTCAGCAACCTTTATAGGAATGGTGCCTGCCGGAGTAGCTTTGATGGCAATCGGTGCAGTCTTAACAAAACTTACCGGAGAATATGATATTACCGTTGTACTCAGTGCTGCCGGCGTGCCTGCTTTAGGCTTAATTGGACTTATTCTTGCAACCTGGACAACAAATACTTCTAATGCATACTGTGCAGGCCTTTCAATTGTAATGATGTTAAACTTGAAAGAAGACAAACGAGCAATCGCAACTTTAGTCGCAGGTGTAATCGGAACGGTTATAGCGTTAACACCCCTTGTTAATTCACTGGAAGCGTTTGTGACGCTTTTAGGAACTACTTACTTCCCAATTTCAGGTGTTATGCTTGCTGACTATTGGATTGTAAGAAAAGGTTCCCCGTCAAATTTCTCGTATGAAAAAGGATTTAATATAGCCGGCTTTATAGCGTGGATTTTAGGAGTTATCGTCAGTGAATTGGCACCTTTGGGATTGTTCGTAGGTTTTATAACCGCAGGAATTATTTATGTAATTTTATGCAAAATTATACCATCGAGAAATGTAATTACAGGTCTTGGACCTGTGAGAGAATAGCTTAAATGAATGAAGTAAATATGCCTCACTTTTTTAAGTGTAAAAGGGCTGCCGCATTAACGGAAAAACCGTTAGGGCGCAGTCCTTTTCTGTGGGTTCATCTTATGAAATAAGATTTTGAACTTTCTTGTCTAAAAAACATAATGTCGTAAATCGGCATGTAAGTGATTTTACCTTTGTGGGTAATTTCTCTTTCATTTGAAAGCACAACGGCTTTCTTAATCTGGTATTCCTCGTTTTGAACGAGAGCATTCAGAGCACTGTGGACGGTATAATCCTTGCCGGATTTGACCTCAATCGGTACGACGGAAAGACTGTCGTAATCGTCAATCAAATAATCCACCTCACCCTTGCTGCGGTTATCATAGTAAAACAGTTTATGACCGTGAGCAATCAATTCCGAAGCAACGGCCGTTTCGTAGACGGATCCAAGATTGATGCTCCTTTGGTTATCTAAAATCGCACGGATATTGCTGCCGTACAAAATGCCCGAAAGAATTCCGACATCGTTGAGGTAAAGCTTCAGTAAATTCTTCCCGGAAGACTCAATCAGTGGAAATTTCGGATTGGAAATTGCCTGCACATTCAGAGCAATGCCTGCGCTGATTAAATAATCAAAGGCATCTGCATAATCAGCAAATGTCTTTCCTTTTTTCTCTTCAATACTCTGCACCACGATGCGTTTTTTCTTGTTTTCCATATTGGATGGTATTAAATCATAAATTCTGCGGATTTTGAGTTTGTTATTACGGTCGTATTTGGAAGCGTCGTCGGCATAATATTCGTGAATTTCACTCTGTATTTCACGCACCGTTTGAATGTTGTGCTCACTCAGATAAGCATTTACCGCATCCGGAAGCCCTCCGACAAGCAGATATTTGCGGAATAAATCCATCATCTTATTATGCGTGGCTTCATCAAGGGATTCCTCACGCTCAAATTTTTCACGCATGATCGAAATGGCAAATCCGTTCATTCCGTTTGCATACAAAAATTCCTCAAAGTCAAGAGGGAACATACGAACCTTGCGGATACTTCCCATCGGAATGGAGCTTGTCTTTGAAAGGGTTACCCCTAAAAGAGAACCGCTTGCAATGAATGTAAATTTTCCGTCCTGTGCTAAAAACTTTAAAAGCGTCAAAAGGTGTGGATACGCCTGAATCTCATCGATAAAAATCAGAGTGTTCGCTTTCTCCTGCATTTTATCTCCGGCGAGCATGCTGATTTGAAGATAAAAATCTTCAACGGTTCGGACTTCCGCAAAGAGGCGGTCACTGAGCATATCTTCAATCATATTGATTTCAATAAAATTTTCAAAAAGCTTTTTCCCGACATGGCGGACAATATATGTTTTGCCGACCTGCCGGGCACCGTCAATCAGTAAAATTTTACTCGTGTCGCTTTTCAAGTGTTCCTCAATCAAAGATGAAATTTTTCGATATAACATGATTCTATCTCCCACTCATAACTTTTCAATATAATTTTACATGAAAAATTATGACTTTTCAATATATTTTATCGACTATTTTTCTGACTTTTCAAATATTTTTACTTTGACGTTTAAAATGAATTAAATTCACCAAAAATCATGGACCCCAAGCGAAAAAGTTGTATAATGTTGGCATGAGATTTGCTTATATATAAGCAGGATGGGAAAGTACACTATGAATATAGAAAATTTTTACCAGGCTTTAGATAATTTTTTCATGGAAAATAAAATCGACAAAGCAGAATTGTTTCTAAAAGATACACTGAGCGAGGCGGAAGCGGCGGAAGATTTCGGGCTTATCATTGCAGCCTGCAACGAACTCGGTGGACTTTACCGCGTCCTTTCGCGCTATGACGAGGGAATGCCGCTGTATGAAAAGGCTTTGGAAAGTCTCAGAAGAATCGGAGATGCGGAGAGCGAAAACTATGCTACGACGCTGATTAATTATGCGACAATTCTGAACATGAGCGGATGTTCACTACTCTGCGGCGCTTTGCACGCGGGGTGAAGTACATTTCGCGAAGGACGAGTATGCGCAGGCGGAAGAACTGTTTTCTGAGGCTTTGCGCCTGATTGCACGCGATTACGGCACGGAAAACGACAGCTATAAGGTAGTAGAAAGTAATCTGAATCTGTGTCGGGAAAAAGACGGGAGCAGGTAAGACGATGCAGGGAATGGAAATCGCAGAGAAATATTATGAGCAGTATGGTCTGCCGATGGTTCGGGAAGTATGCCCGGAGCTTGAAGAAAGAGTCGCGTTCGGGCTTGTCGGAGAGGGCTCGCAGTGCTTCGGCTATGATGATGAAATTTCTCGTGACCACGACTTCGGACCGGGATTTTGCATCTGGCTTTTGGAAGATGACTTCGCAAATTACGGAGGCGGACTGCAGGCAGCATATGAGATGATGCCGAAGGAGTTTATGGGACTTTCAACCGATAATATACAGGACAAAAGCCGCGTCGGCGTGATGAGAATTGACGAGTTCTTCTTTAAATATCTGGGGCTTTCCGAGCCTCCGAAGACAAACCGTGAATGGCTGTTTTTAAAGGAAACGCTTCTTTCTGTTTGCACAAACGGAAAGGTTTTCAGAGATGATATGGGCGTATCACGGAATGCAGGAACTGCCGGAAATGCGGCAGGCGGTTGAGAAGATCGGAGAACTCGGAACTTATTCGGAAGAACTTCTTGCGATGTATCTGGATTATATGAAGGTGCTCAAAGAAGAGGGAAAATCCATATCGGTTATGGACCGCGAAGTTATGACAAAGCTCTATGGATATGACTCCATAGAATCGGCAGAAAACAGTTTATAAAGTGGAAGGAAGTAGAAAAAATGCAAACTTTGATGCGCGTCAGCCGATTGGAAGATTGAGACGAGGTTAGCTTTCCTTTTCTGCTTTTCGTACCGACGCAAACAAAACGCCGCAGAGCACGAGCACTGCGCCAATCAATCCTTGAAGGTTCAGAACCTCATGCAGGAAAATGAAGGCAAAAGCGGCAGAGCTTACAGGCTTCAGCGGGAATTCCGTCAAGTCCGACTTTTATCATTACATAAAATCACTTTTGACCTTTGTCAGCAGCTCATCCAGCATCTCGCGGCAGGCGCCGCACTTGTTTCCGATATCCACAACTTCACAAAGCGTCTTTAAATCCGTAATGTGCTGCTCGCGGATGATGTCTTCCACCTCACCGAGCGTCTTGTTCTTGCATACGCAAATTTTGTAATCTCTGGTTTTTCCATCTAAATACATATTGTCATCTCCTAATAATGTGCTTAGTGACAGTATACCACCGTGCTCTTTTTTAAAACAACTCTCTTTTTTTGGAATTTAGATGTAGACTGGACTTTTTGAGCTCACATTCTAATTTTTTGAAGGCGTGTTAGAAGTCGAAGAAGAAAAACGAGTTTGCATTCTAAAAAATTTTCGGAAACGCCTTGAGCAAAATCCATTTTCTCTCGAGTTTTAGAACGCGAGGGCGGTTTCAGGCTTAGACTTCTAAATCCCCAAAAACATTGCGATAAGCTGCCTGAAAACTCACACAATCTTCGAAAACACATCTTTTATTTTCGTGTGGCTGTGGTATAATATGTAATATCAGTTCCTTGCGTGCAGATTCAATGCGCGGCGGGAATCATTTTAAGGAAAAGGAAGCGAGAAGATTATGATTAAAGTTGACATTTTTTCAGGATTTTTGGGAGCAGGCAAGACCACTTTGATTAAGAAGTTAATCGAGGAAGCCTATAAGGGCGAGAAGGTTGTTTTGATAGAAAACGAGTTCGGTGAAATCGGCATTGACGGAGGATTCCTCAAGGATGCCGGAGTGGAAATCAACGAAATGAATTCCGGCTGCATTTGCTGCAGTCTGGTCGGCGATTTCGGAAAGGCGCTGGAAAAGGTAATTGCAGAATTTCATCCGGACAGAATTTTGATTGAACCGTCGGGAGTCGGCAAACTCAGCGACATCATTCAGGCAGTTGAGGATCTGGACCTCGAAGAGGTTAAACTGAACGGATTTACGACCATCGTAGATGCAAAGAAGGTTAAAATCTACATGAAGAACTTCGGCGAGTTCTACAACAATCAGGTGGAACACGCAAGCTCGATTATTCTGAGCCACACGAAGGGCATGGAAGACGAAAAGATTGAAAAGGCTGTTGAGACTCTTCGCGGTCACAATCCAAATGCGACAATTATAACAACGGACTGGGATGCACTTTCCGGTGCTCAGATTCTTGCAGCGATGGAAAAGCGCGATACAATTGAAGAGGCTCTTCATCATCTCGAAGAAGAGCATGAACATCACCATCATCACGACCACGATGAAGACTGCTGCTGTGATCATCACCATGACCACGACCATGACCATGACCATGAAGAGCATGAACACGAACACCATCATGACCATGAGCATCATCACCATGACCATGATGACCACTGCTGCTGCGGCCACGACCATGAGGGACATCACCATGCAGACGATGTTTTCGAGAGCGTGGGCATCGAAACACCGAAGAAATTCACAAAAGAAAAGATTGAAAAGGCTTTGGAAGCCCTCGAAGATAAGGACGAATACGGATTCATCCTCAGAGCAAAGGGCATCGTAGAAGCAGAAGACGGACAGTGGATTCACTTCGACTATGTTCCGGGTGAGCCGGATGTCAGAACCGGTGCGTCGGGCGTTACGGGAAGACTCTGCGTCATCGGTTCGGAAATCGACAGAGATAAGATTTTAAAACTTTTTGAAATATAATAGAGGAGAAATCAATGATACAACCAAGAGAAATACCGGTGTATTTGTTTACCGGATTTTTGGAGTCGGGAAAAACCACTTTTATACAGGAAACTCTGGAAGACCCTGCCTTCAATGAGGGACAGAAGACGCTGCTTCTTGTGTGCGAAGAGGGCGAAATCGAGTATTCACCGATTAAGTTTGCGTCCTCCAATGTAAAGATTGTGACGGTTGACGAAGAGGAAGAGCTTACGGGAGAGTTTTTACAGAAGCTCCAGGATGAAATCGGATTTGAAAGGGTTGTCTGCGAGTTCAACGGCATGTGGTCACTCGACAGCCTGTACAGCAGCATGCCGGACGGATGGACGGTTTACCAGGAAATGAGTTTTGCGGATGCGAGAACTTATCTGACCTATAACCAGAATATGAGAAATCTCACAGTGGACAAGCTGAAATCCACCGAGACGATTGTTTTCAAGCATTTTACGCAAGACATGGACAAGATGGCGTACCACAAAATCGTGCGCGCAATCAACCGCCGCTGCGACATCATTTACGAATACGGCCCGAACAATATCGAAATCGATAATATCGAAGATCCGCTTCCGTTTGACATCAACGCGGACATCATCGAAATCGGCGACAAAGACTATGCGATGTGGTATGCGGACATGAACGACGAAGAAGCAAAGTACTACGGCAAAACCGTTAAATTCAAGGGCAGAAGCCTTCTGGGTGGCGGCCTCAAGGACGATGAATTCGTCATCGGAAGACATATCATGACTTGCTGCGTGGAGGACATCCAGTTTGGAGGCCTTGTTGCCAAATACGCGAACGCGCAGTCTCTGGATCACGGCGGATGGGTGGAAATGACCGCCAAAATCGAGCGAGAGTACAACGATATGTACCAGAGCGAAGGCCCTGTATACCATGTAATCGAAGTGAAAAAGACAACGCCGCCTGAAGAAGAGGTTGCGACATTCTATTAAACAAAAAACATAGAACGGGAGGAAAACTGATGACAGTATCAAAAGACTATTTGCAGAAGATGGACGCATACTGGCGCGCTGCCAATTACCTGTCGGCGGCACAGCTTTATCTGCTGGACAATCCGCTTTTGAGAGAGCCTTTGCGAAAAGAACACATCAAGAAAAAGATTGTCGGACACTGGGGAACCGTGCCCGGACAAAACTTTGTCTATGTGCATATGAACCGTGCGATTAAAGAGTTCGGACTCAACATGATTTATTTATCGGGACCGGGACACGGCGGGAACTTTTTCGTGTCGAACGCCTACCTCGAAGGCACCTACAGCGAAGTATATCCGAATGTAGGGGAGGACGAAGAAGGGCTGAAGAGACTTTGCAAGCAATTTTCTTTCCCGGGAGGAATCTCAAGCCATGTGGCACCGGAGACTCCGGGCTCCATCAACGAGGGCGGAGAACTCGGCTATTCGCTGGCACACGCTTTCGGCGCGGTTTTTGACAATCCTGACCTGATTGCCGCCTGTGTTGTCGGAGACGGCGAGGCCGAAACCGGACCGCTTGCGACCGCTTGGCATTCCAACAAGTTTTTGAGCGCAAAAAACGACGGTGCGGTTCTTCCGATTCTGCACCTGAACGGATACAAAATCAGCAATCCGACGGTGTTCGCAAGAATTTCGCAGCAGGAGAGAGAATGGTTCTTCAAGGGCTGCGGCTGGAATCCGTATTTCGTAAGCGGAAGCGATCCGATGGAAATGCATGAAAAAATGGCAGAGACCGTTGACAAGTGCATTGCCGAAATCAAAGAAAACCAGAGAAAGGCAAGAGAAGAGGGGGCAGCCGAGCGTCCGATGTGGCCGATGATTATTCTTGAAACGCCGAAGGGCTGGACAGGACCGAAGATTGTTGACGGAAACGCAATCGAGGGAACTTTCCGCGCACATCAAGTGCCGATTTCCATGGAAAAGGAAGAGCACCTCGCGCAGCTTGAAGAATGGCTGAGAAGCTATAGACCGGAAGAACTTTTCGGAGAGGATTACCGTCTGATACCGGAGCTTCGCGAATTGGCACCGGTGGGAGACGCCCGCATGAGCGCAAATCCGCACACCAACGGCGGAAAACTCCTCAGAGACCTCAGAGTGCCTGATTTTAAAGACTATGCGGTGGAGGTTCCTTATCCGGGCAGCGTAAAAGCGCAGGATATGATGGAACTCGGCGGCTATGTCAGAGATATATTGAAACTTAACAAAGAACATAAAAATTTCCGTATTTTTGGGCCGGACGAGGCGAAATCCAATCGTCTGTACCGGGCTTTTGAAGTTGAAAAGAGAGACTTCCAGGGTGAGATTTACGACTTTGACGAAGATCTTTCCCATGAGGGCAGAATCATGGACTCCTACCTGAGCGAGCATATGTGCGAGGGCTGGCTGGAAGGCTATCTGCTGACCGGAAGACACGGCTTCTTTGCAAGCTATGAGTCCTTCATCCGTGTTGTTGACTCGATGGTCTCACAGCACGCAAAATGGCTGAAGGTCTGCAACCAGCTCCCTTGGAGACAGAAGATTGCTTCGCTCAATCTGATTTTGACTTCGAATGTATGGCAGCAGGATCACAACGGATTCACGCATCAGGACCCGGGAATGCTCGACCATGTTGCAAATAAGAAGGCGGATGTTGTGCGGATGTACCTGCCGCCGGATGCAAACTGTCTGCTTTCCTGCTTCGACCACTGCATCAAGAGCAAAAACTATGTGAATGTAATCGTCGCATCCAAGCATCCGAGCCGTCAGTGGCTGACGATGGAGCAGGCGGTCATTCACTGTACGCAGGGAATAGGCATCTGGGACTGGGCAAGTAACGATCAGGGGCAGGAGCCTGACCTTGTGATGGCTTGCTGCGGAGATACGCCTACGCTGGAAGCTTTGGCGGCCGTGACGATTTTGAGGCAGCACCTGCCGGAGCTCAAAGTCCGCTTCATCAATGTGGTTGACCTTATGAAGATGGAATCGCACGAAAACCATCCGCACGGTCTGACGGACGATGAATTTGACGCGCTGTTCACGAAGGATAAGCCGGTTGTGTTTGCTTTTCACGGCTATCCGAAATTGATTCACGAGCTCACGCATGGAAGACACAACGAGCAGAATTTCTTCGTTCACGGTTATCTTGAAGAGGGTACGATTACAACTGCGTTTGATATGAGAGTTCAGAACCATATCGACCGCTTCAGCCTCGTAAAGGAAGCGTTGAAGCACCTTCCGCAGCTTGGAAACAAGGCGGGACACCTCGCGCAGCAGATGAACGACCTTTTGGTAAAGCATAAAAACTATATCGCCGAGTACGGTCAGGATATTCCTGAGGTTCTCGAGTGGGAATGGAAATAAGAGAAAACGGAGGATACGCGATGATTTATACGGATTTTAAAGGCGAAAAAATTTCTCAGCTCGGATTCGGAACCATGCGGCTTCCGGTTATCAACGGCGTCGATAAAGACATTGACGAGGAAAAAGCACTCGAAATGTTCGACTATGCGTATAAGCACGGTATCAACTATTTTGATACCGCATGGGGCTACCACGAAGGAAATGCCGAAATCGTTGTCGGCAAAGCCCTCAGCCGTTATCCACGCGAGAGCTTCCATTTGACAACGAAGTTCCCGGGCTATGACCGCAATAACTTCCCGAAAGTTAAGGAAATCTTCGCAAAACAGCTCGAAAAGCTGCAGACGGAGTATTTTGACTTTTATCTGTTCCACAATGTGTGCGAATACAATATCGAAAATTATCTGAATCCGGAATTTGGAGTGAAGGAGTATTTGGTGTCGGAACGCGAAGCAGGCAGAATCAAACATTTGGGATTTTCCGACCATTCCGGCATTGAGTGCTTCAAGCGCTTCCTTGACGCATACGGCGATGTGATTGAATTTTGTCAGATTCAGCTCAACTGGCTTGACTGGGATTTCCAAGAGGCGAAGGAGAAAGTCAGAATCCTGAACGAAAAGAACATCCCGATTATCGTTATGGAACCGCTCAGAGGCGGAACGCTGGTTGAGCCTGCAGGCAGCGTGGAAAAGTGCTTCCGCTATCTGCAGTCGATTCCGAGAATTGTAACGATTCTGTCAGGCATGTCGAATCTGAAGCAACTTGAAGAAAATATCAAGATTTTTGAAACAAGCGAGCCGATGGGCGAAGATGAAAAAGAAGTGCTTTATGAAAAAGCGAAAAAAATGACAAGCGGCGTACCTTGTACCGCCTGCCGTTACTGCACGACCTACTGCCCGAAAGGCATTGATATTCCGTACATACTGAATCAATATAATCAGATTACATTTAACCCGGAAGGCCTGGCATGGTATACGAGCATGGCAATCGGCGGTGTGGAGAAGGGCAAAAAGCCTTGGGACTGCATCGCATGCGGTTCCTGTAAGGAGGTCTGCCCACAGCAGATTGATATACCGGGATATTTGGAAAAACTTTCGGCTAAGCTCAAAGAAGCATAAAACTGCATAATGTAAAATCAACAGAAAAAGATGGTGCGTTTTACACCATCTTTTTAAGTATAGGCAACCGCCAGTTCCTCTTTGTTCGTAATCGGACATTTGCATTCAACGGAAAGCTTTTCTACTCTAAATCAAGCAATAAATCTGAAAAAAGAATGTATCCAATAAAGTCAAGAAGCATTTCGGCGAATAGATTTGCGAGATTTTCCTTTATAGATTTGCTTTACAAAGTATCACTATAGTGATATAATAATCTTGTAAAGGAGGCTTTATTTTGAGCAAAATGATATTGTGGCATGGCTCCCCGATGATTATTGAGCATCCTGATTTGGGGAAGGGAAAAGAGCACAACGACTACGGTCGAGGATTCTACTGCACCGAAAGCCTGGAAATGGCAAAGGAGTGGGCTTGTGCAATGCCCGGACAAGACGGCTATGCAAATTGCTATAAACTGGACAGTACGGATATGAAAGTTCTTAACCTTTCCGAAGACAGATATCATGTCTTAAACTGGCTGGCGGTCTTGGCGATGAACCGTGACTTTCGTGCATCGACACCGCTTGGAATCGAGGGAAAGGAATATATCATCCGTGAATTTGGCGTTGACCTCATGCCTTATGACATTATTCGGGGATACCGGGCAGACGACTCTTATTTCGCATTTGCAAGGGCTTTTGTCAACAATACGATTACGGCTACACAGCTGCGGGAAGCGATGCGATTAGGAAAACTCGGAGAGCAGGTTGTCCTAAAGACCGAAAAAGCTTTTCAGAACTTGAAATTTGCAGGAAAAGAATTTGCAGACGGAACGGTATATTTCGCGAAAAGAGAGCAGCGAGCCCGAAACGCGGAAAAAGATTTTAGAGAAATTATTAAAGGTGATGCCAAAGAGGGTCTGTATATGATTGACATCTTAAGGGAGGGAATGAAAAATGAAGACTTGCGCTTACGATGAATTTTATCTTCCGATGGCAATGGAAAATCTGGGGGATGCGTTGGAGTATGCCGTTTGTGAACTTGCTTTGGAGCCGGATGATTTTTTTCAGAGGTTTCTCGCCAGCGGTGTGGCAGACGCATTCGGAAACGGAAATCCCGTATTTATGGCAGGGCTTTCCGGAGCGGAAATGGCGCGGTGTGTACTGGAGAGAACAGGAACAATAAGTGAGCTGCCTTTCATAAACGCAAGCGTTTATAAAGGCGCGGAATACTGGGCCGGATGGACGCTTGCATACTATCAGTGGCAGTCCGGACGGCCGTTTTCAAATATTTACCGATATATTTCGATTGCGGAGATTATAGAGATGTATCATCCTTTGCATGAGGCACCGGAATCAAAATTTGTGACTGCTTTGGACGAAATTATTTCAAAAAAACAGGAGAATGAACCGACCCGTCTGCAGTTTTACCGAAAACTTGCAGGCTACAGCCAAAAACAGCTTGCCGAGGTTTCCGGCATAACATTGCGCTCTATACAAATGTACGAGCAACGCAATAAGGACATCAACAAAGCAAAATTTGAGACTGTTCATAGGCTGTCGCAAGTGCTCGGATGCCGCATGGAGAATTTAATAGAATATAGTATTTAAGACATCAGAAAAAAATACATCAACAGAAAGCGAGGAAAATCATGTATATATTCAGAAAAGGAACAAAAGATGACATCTCGCAGATTGCACAGATTTACGACCATATTCTTACAGAAGAGGAGAGCGGTAGAACGGTCATCGGCTGGGTGCGCGGAATTTACCCTACAGCGGCAACTGCAGAAGAAGCCTTGCGCGCAGATGAACTGTTTGTGCTGGAAGATGAAGGCGTGGTGCAGGCGGCGGCAAGAATTAACAGAATACAAGTGCCGGAGTATGCAAATGCAGACTGGGAATACAGCGATGCGCAGGAAGACCAAATCATGGTGCTGCATACGCTTGTAGTCGAACCGAAGAGCGGCGGATGCGGATACGGAAGTGCGTTTGTGGACTTTTATGAAAAATATGCCTTAGAGCAGGGCTGCCCGTACCTGCGTATGGACACGAATGAGAAAAACGCCGCGGCGCGCAGGCTCTATGCACGCTTAGGTTATAAAGAAATCGGCGTTGTGGACTGCGAATTTAACGGAATCGCAGGGGTGCATCTCGTGTGCCTTG
>OLOV01000615.1_pt1 | contig 31336 bp, 31 predicted proteins | sample 1672931 | NCBI WGS metagenome assembly OLOV01 (sample SAMEA3136738, study PRJEB25190) | human gut metagenome | biome: human gut; feature: human-associated habitat; material: faeces | place: Austria | collected 2013 | reverse complement strand
TTGCCATTCTTATGGCACTGGTCATGGTATTTGCCATGAGTACGACCGCGTTTGCTTTAGCAGATGACAGCGCAAAGTATACGCAAGCGGCTAAAGACAACGCACCGACCGTAACAGGAGAGTTTACGGTTTATCTATCAATCAGCAGCAACCAAGTGAATGGGAAGTACATCAATGATTATAAAATTCCGGTTACAATGGGTGCAGCAGGTGTAACAAAAGCTTATTTTGTCAAGGATGTCATCCTTGCAGCAATGAATCAAGCAGGTTTTCCATATGCATTCAAGTCAAAAAAAGCAGGCGAGATTGTCGATTTTAATGCGGATTCAGACTATGTATACGGGATTGCGTGCACAGACAGTGAAGGAACAACTCTGTTTGAACCCGTAACAGATTATAACAATTATAACGGTTGGATGTTCCGCATCGATGACAGATATCCTATGTTGAATTCTGCCGATTGGCCGTCCGGATGGACGAGCGCAAAAGGACCGTGCGGCGCATCGATTGAGCAGGCATATGTCAAGGCAGGTCAGACCATAAGCTTTTATTTCTCTGACACTGCCTCCGCAGACAACGCTACAAGGTTCTTGAAAATAAAGTCAAAGGCATATACTGAAGCTACAAGTAAGCTGACAATTAACATTAAGACATCCTATAGCTACTACCGAGATAGCGATTGGTACTGGTTCGTTTACGATTTTACAAATGCAGCTGCAGGTAATACTATGACGGTTAAGGTTAACGGAACATCCTATGAGGCGACGACTTCGAGCGGAAAAATTATAATTCAAAACTTTACGTTGGCAAGCGGAACAAACACGATCGAAATCATGCCAATATTTAATGCATCCGGAATTCCGACATTCTCCGGCGCTTATTATACATGGACAAATTAAAAGAAAGTTTTTTTAGATGATGGCAGGGAGCGTTCTCCCTGCCGATTCAGAAACGAGGTGTAAGTTGAGAGTAAAAACAAACAGAAGGAATAAATGGGCTGTATGCTTGTTGTCGATTGTGCTGGTTTTTTCCTGCATGAACATTCCTGCGACAGCCTTTGCAGATGCAGAAGATGCTGCGCCGGTTATCCGCACGGACTTGCCTGCCTATCAAACGGTGACCAAAGATACAATGGTGGAGCTTAGCATCGAGGCGATAGGTGCAGAAAGTTATCAATGGCAGGTCAGCCATGAAGTTAAAAGGGAAGATCGCCTTGTGGAGGCATGGTCTGCATGGACTGATATTGATAATGCAGCCACAAGCAATTATAAGCCGCAAACTGATAAGTATAATACACTTACCAAGTACAGAGTTAACATAACAAATAAAAATGGGACTGTTACGAGTAATGAGATTACCGTCGGTGTTCTCCCTGAAGGCGTGAAAGCTGATATGACGGCGGACTTTTCCGCACTGCAAGTTGGCGAGATTGAGTACGGAACCAATGCGATTGTAAAATCACACCTGAAATTAGAATTATCCAGGGACTCGAATGCACCTATCTACTTGCAGTATAACTATTATTGTGATGGCAAGCCACGCGAAGAATACCGCAATGAATGGTATAGGCTGGATAAAGCAGACTATGATACACAATACGAAGCAGAATATGAAAATGCGTACAATGAGAATTATGAGTTCATAATGGATGAATACAATGCCGACTATGAAAGCTATACTCAAGAAGAAAAGGAACAATTGGTTAAACAAGCGACCGAACTGTACATGGAGGAGTGGGCAAAAACTACGGCGCCATATAGCGAACCATGCTACGGTGCAGCAAACACTCTGGCAAGCGGAAAGCATGAAATGTATGTTGAAGCCACCCTGCAATATTATTTTGTGGACAGCAGCCTTTATGACAGCAGCGGAAGCAAACTTATACAACACGATTTCCGCTTTGAAAGCGAGCATTGCTCGTATACAGTAGGAGAAAAGCCTGATGCAGGGAAAGGATATTATTACAGCAACGCGGAAACAGCAACATCTTTTTTGTTAGAGGGATTGAAAAATGAAATCTCAAAGGTAGATTATGAAGAATGCTATACTGAAGATTATGAAAGCTACAAAAGATACAATATTTATTTGAATGATGATTTTGACGAGAACGGAAAAATCAAGGTTCAATTTATTTCGGGGGAGGACGAAGCAAAATGGAATTGTATGGCACCGTCCTATTTCGCAAGTGAAGCGGATGCTGGAGAAGTGAAAAACTCCGCGTCATGGAACTGCACTCCATACGCAGCGGCAATCAGAACACTCGACATAAACTTGGAAAACGGAAAGGCAGAGTGTAAAGTATACAAAACCGATAGTGGAGGGAACATGGAGGACGAGTACTTTGTGCTCAACTTTGTAATCGGGAACAATGAGGTATCCAAGTTGATCAAAACCGAGATATCAGAAGGTCAATGGGTGCTTGAAAAAGATCTGTACGAGAAGAAAAAGGCGTATTTGGCACTTCCGTATGGTGTAAGGAGTACGAATGTGACCTTGACAGCAGAAGACACCGATAAAATTGTTTTTAACGGTCAGGAGCTCAGCAAAGAAGGCAACGGAAGCTTTACGGTGAAACTGAAATCATCACCGATAGAGAAGGGTGAGTCCAACATCATAAGATTGTATAAGGATGGAATGAAGGGCGCCGCAATCTATGAAATCGTCTGCCGGTCCGCAAAATATGACGATCTGCCTGACAGAGTGATCGACTATATTTGTCCGGATTCACAATATACCAATGGAGAAGGCTTGAGCACCTACGGAATCCGCGGTGTAGGAACCCTTCTTGGCAGCACAGAGATGGTATCCAGCTATGACTGCTTGGGACCGGCTTCCCTTGGAAATTTCGGAGGATATATCACCTACTATTATAAAAAAGCGATTAAGGATGATCCGAAAAATCCGTATGGGATTGACTTTATAACATACGGAAATTCCGTTGAAGGCAGCAATGAGTTCGCAGAACCTGGACAAGTCTGGGTTTCTGAAGATGGGGAGACTTGGTATGCACTTGCCGGCTCGGCGCACTACGATGCGGAGGCGAAATGGGATCATAAAGTGACTTATTCCGCAGAGAATCAAAGTGAATACGGAGGAATCTCGTATGGGTATCCTAAGAAGGAGTTTTATCCGCTGCATGACTTTGCAGATGAAGAATATGAGATGACCTTGGGAGGAATCAGACTGACAGCAGCATCCGGCAGTAATGCTTATGGAAATATCCGACCGATTTTCCCTGATTTCGGATATGTGGATGTGGGACTGCGCTGCAAAGGTGCAGTCAGCGAGGACACAGAGGGCGATATGGGAAGCAACGAGGCCGACAATCCGTACACGGGATCCCATATCACAGCCTCCGGAAGAGTTGCACACACGGCTACCGACGGCATGGATTTGGCATGGGCTGTGGACGAAGCCGGTAATCCGGTAAGTTTTCCAAATGGCATTCATTATATCAAGATCCAGACTGCAACCAGCATCAAAAACGGCGGCATTGGTGAAAAATCCACAGAGGTGAATATGGTACGCGTTGCCAAGGCAAATGAGAATGCTGTCGGCAAAACAGAAAAACCGCTTTCCATCGTCATTGATGGAAATGAGATGAAAGACTTACAAGAAGGAAAAACGATTCCGGTGAATGTAAGCGGAGCCTTTGATGTAAAGGTGAATAATCTGAAATCTCAGAAAAATGTGTCTGTATATGTCAACGGCACACGCAGCAACGAAGTTTACTTAAAAGAAGCAGCGCACAACATGGTTAGAGTCATCATACAGGAAAGCGAAAAAGAACCGCTGATTTACTATTTCAAAATAAATGACACGTCGGGGGAAAGCGGGAAAGCTGTGACTGCTGTTGTGATGAATGCTGCCGGAGTACTGGCAAAAGGATTGGTAAATAAAACAACCGTATTGACAAGTTATTTTGATGAGGATACTTTCACGCGCGGCGGAGATATTGAATTGCCGCAGGCAGAGCCGGAAACAAGTCAATATATTTTCACCGGATGGAAGACAGAAAAAGGGGACACAGTAAAGACGTACAATGAGGCTGTGGAGAAAGCAGAGAACGGCGTTGTCAAACTGACTGCACAGTATCAACGTGTCGGCGGGAGTTCGGCACCTTCCGATGAAAAAATCACAGTTTCTTTCCGTCTGATCGGAAGCACCTTGGCAAACGGCGATATCGATCTGAGCAAGAACGGAACCGGATATAAAGACGCAAAGTATGTGACATGGGCGAAGACGGACAGCTATACGCTTCCGAAAGGCAGCACGGTTCAGGATCTTTTCCTTGCAGCGATGAAACGCACTGGACTGCGGCAGGAGGGAGCAGAGCAAGGCTATGTCAGAACCATTTATGCGCCAAGTTCCTTGGGCGGCTATGCGCTTTCGGAATTTACAAACGGCAAATATTCCGGCTGGATGTATACAATGAATGGCAGCCATACCGATGCGATCGCAGACCAGAAACTGGTTGACGGCGCAAAGATCGTATGGCATTATGTTAACGATTATCGGTACGAAGTCGGAGACTGGGCACGTCTGGGAGGCAGCGGCTGGCCGCAGCTCAGTGACAGCTCCTACAACTACTGGGATAAGTGGTTGGAGGCGGAAGATGTGAATCCGTATGCAGGAGCGATCCGGCAGGAAAATTCTGTCACCACCGACACAAAGACCGGTACAACAACCGCTCCGACTGAAGTCAAGGTAAGCGAAAAGACCAACGCGGACGGTACGAAGACCAAGGTTGCCGATGTCAAGGTTTCTGCCGATAATCAGAAGGAAATTCTGAAACAGGCGAAAGCAAACAAGTCAAAGGAAATTATCCTGAATATTTCCAAATCGGCAGTCGGCGACGCGACGAAGGCAGAGGTAACGCTTGATAAGAGTTTCGTTGATTCCATCGTAAAAGATACGAATGCGAAGCTGACGATCCAGACATCGTTCGGCAACAAGACTTACACGCAGGAAGAACTGAAAGCGATGTCTGACGCGGCGACAGGTCAGACGATAAGCGTTGCAATCGAAAAGGCAGAGCAGCCAATCGATGACAACGCAGAGAAGGTGGAAAAAGCGAAAGCGCTGACGAAAGACCTGAAGCTTGTCGCTCGCTCCGCAAAGACTGCAAAGAAGAATGTCAAGATAACTCTTAAGATGAGCAGCAAGGCTGAGGCTTCCATCAAGGAGCTGAAAGACCTTGGCTTCACAGTCAAGTACAGATACTATCGCTCGACGAAGAAGGCATCCGCCTACAAGTCTGCAGTGACCAAGTCCACCAAGACTTATCTCAACACAGCAGGCAAGAAAGGCAAGATGTACTACTATAAAGCACAGGTAAGAGTTTACGACGAAAACGGAAAACTCATTGCAAAGACAGCACTCGGGCAGTGCAAGTATGCAAGCAGAACCTGGAGCAGATAGGAAAACAATTCCATAACAGGGCATCAAGGAATTCAGGAATAAATTGATGTAAACAGAGAGACTGCAAAGTGGGTGTACGCTTTGCAGTTTCTCCATTTTTGCAGGAAAAGAATTTCAATAGCAGGCACTGAACGCTGGCCGCATATCGTCAATTTTGCCACGAGGGATATTGTAGTGTTTCGCCAGGTTTTCCCAGTTGTCGCGTACAATCCGCAGAATTTCAGCGGAGAAGGTTTGCGCCTCTTCTTTAGTGATTCCAAATGAAACGGCCGCCTCCAGCGCAAGGGGAATGGAAATTCTGTTGTCATCTTCATTCACGTTCAGAGCCAATTCATCTCCGTAAGGGACTGGATTCACATCGTAAAGAGGAGAAAGCGTCCAGCCTTTTTTCTCTAAAATAAATGCATGATTTCTGAGATGATCGTCTGTATTTGAAACGGCCATGCTGAAAACAATACGCTTCCACAGTTCAATGAGATCTTTTTTTGGCTGACTCCCGTTTGCCTTGATAAATGAGGCAATATCGATGTAGCTTGTGCCATCGGCGGCAGAAGCACCGTCTGTTTTTCCGAGCAAAGTCATAGCGGACGCAAAGTGGACGCGCTTCTTTCCGTCACGGTCAAAACGACGAACCAAAAAAGTACTGCCAAGTTTTGAAAAGTTTTCAAGGTGTGATTCGGGTACATTAAGGCCGCACATCCGAGCTAAATCATGCACAACTTTTTCCCATGCACCCGTATTGTTGTCATCATTTTTTGAAGGGAATTTCGCAATCCAAAGCTGTCCGTCAGGGTCGATCACAGTCGCCTTCGGACGCGCGCCGCCTAAAGAGGAACCCGGCCGGAGCAGCTGATTGAGCCACTTTTCGTTTAATGGTGTCGTATCATCCTCAAACCGGCGGGAAGCCTCTTCCAAGGTTCTTAAACTTGCCCATGGTGGGGTAGCGGTCTCTCTGTCATTTGAAAGGAAATCGCCTGTCTCTTCAAGCTTGAAACGAAGGCCGCCGATTCGGGATTCATCATACACACCCAAAAGAAAGTCACTTTCATTTAGCTTGCGAGGCTTCCGTTTTTCCTTTTCGGCAAGACTGCGTTCTTTTTTCGTCAGAAGAAGCCTTCCCCAGCGATCCGGTGAGGAGTCCGCAAACATACCAAAGATTCGCCCCTCATACGGAAACTGTCTTCCGCCGTATGGTGCCAAAGCAGGATCAAGTGAGACGGAAAGCGAGGTCTGTTTCAGCCATTTGTTATCATATTCAAAGGAATAACTCTCGCCGCCTTTTATAGGGTCGACAAAAAGCCTGCCAAGCAAAACAGGCGTATTAAAACCGAAATCATCATAGACAAGGATTGTTTTCGAAGCATTCATATTTAGTCCCCTTTCCGCGAAGCCCGCTTACGCGTAACCAGCTGTAAGTCCTGCATTTCTCTGCCCATTCGGTCGTCTTTCGCCACGAGCAGAAGGTCGCGATCCATATTATTCAATGCGTGCAGAACGGCAGCATAAATGCCGATTGAAACGGATGGACTGCCGTTTTCCACATTCCAAAGGGAAGCGCGGCTGATTCCGGCACGCTCCGCAACTAATTTCGCAGGGAGATCGCGGCGCAGCCGTGCGAGCTTGATTTGTTCACCCATAGTTTTTAGTATGTCCTCGGTCACAGGTAATATATGATAAGCAGTTTTACTCATAAAAGATTCCTCCTAATGTCAATAATTATAAACAAATATAGCAATTATGTCAATAATTATGGAAGTTAAAATAGGTGACCATGAAGGAAAGAAGAAAAAATGTAAAGGATGCTTTACATAAAGGAGTGCATATGAAAAACAGAATTGAAGAAATCAGAAAAGTGCGCGGCATCAATCAGGAAGAGCTGGCTAAGGTGCTGGGCGTCTCGCGGCAGACGATCAGCTCGCTCGAAAACGGCAGGTACAACCCGTCGATTGAGCTTGCGTATAAGTTGTCGAAATATTTCGGGATGACGATTGAAGAAGTTTTTATTTTTGAAGAGTAGAAAGAAGGCAGGAAATGAGAGATTGGAATAAGAGAATTTATTTATCGATATTTTGGATTTTGATAGGTGCTGCACTGTTTGGGCTTGGAACCTTTGATATAATTGATTCGTTTTGGGGCGGCATGGGAACCGGACTGATTGCTGTGGGAATTGTGCAGACCGTGCGGTGGATGCGTTATCGCAGCAATTCAGAGTTCCGGGAGAAATTTGATACAAACGCAAACGACGAGAGAAATCGCTTTATTTCGAATAAAGCCTGGGCATGGGCAGGATATATAAGCCTGCTGACAGGAGCACTTGGCGTGATTGTATTTAAGGTCGTGGGAAAAGACGAGCTCAGCATGTTTTGCTCGATGGCGGTGTGCCTGCTGCTCGTGTTTTACTGGGTGTGCTATTTCGTTTTAAACAGAAAATACTAAGAGGATGATAAACGGTGGAATACGAATGAATGTTCGCTAACGCTTGAACTCTGCCAGCCGTTTCATAATATCCACCATCTTCCAAAACCGCGCGGGAATCGTCGTTATGTCTAAAAACTCTTTCTCACTGTGCGGAAAGCCGCCTCCCGGGCCGCAGCCGTCCAGAATCGGAAGGCCTAAACAGGCAAGGCGGTTGGCATCGGAGGTTCCGCCTGCTTTGACATAAGAAAGGCCAAGCGGCGCAAGCGTCTGCATCATCTGCTCGGTTGCTTCCGTGATTTCTAAAGGCGGATAGTGGCTGATTGCAGTAAAGGTGACCGATGTACTGGAAAGATGCGGCTTTGTCTCCATTTTCGATATTGCGCGGAGAATCCGCTCATATTCGCGATGGTTTGTATAGCGAAGCTCCATCTTTGCGGAGGCGTGGGCAGGGATAACATTGAGCGCAGAGCCACCTTCCATGAGTCCGACATTGATAGAAGTACCGCGTTCGAGATTTTGGAGCTTGGAAAAATCGACGACAATTTCAGAAAGCTCAAGGATTGCGCTGACGCCTTGCTGCGGCGCGGTTCCCGCGTGGGAAGCGACGCCTAAAACTTCGATGTCGAATTTGGCGATGCCTTTGCGCTCGTTCACAAACTGACCTTGCTTGCGCTGTCCTTCAAAGACGAAAATATGACGGCAGTTTGCCGCGAATTCACGAAGCAGCGGCGTACTGTCGGGAGAGCCGATTTCCTCGTCACTGTTCAGCGCGATGGTAAAGGAAAGCGTAGGGTGTTCCTCGCGCAAATATTCCGCCAGATATAAAATCAGAAGCGCGCCGGCTTTCATGTCGACTGTCCCCGGACCGTAAACGAAATTGCCCTCGTGGCGGAACGGCCTTTCGGAAACCGTGCCGGAAGGAAAAACTGTATCGATATGTCCGCTGAAAAAGCAATCATAGGAAGCAGAGCCTTGCGTCCTTGCAGTCACAACCGGATGCCCGAGCGTTCCGACTCTGTGCAGGGTGGTTTTAAGACCTGCCTTTTCAAAGCGTTCCTTAAAAAAGGAGGCAACCTGAAGGTTGCCCTCAATATCAGCACTTCCACTGTCTGTATTTATTAAAAACTCTAAATCGCCTAAAAACGATTCTAAAGGGAATGTCGTCATTTCAATGTGTCTCCGTTTTTTAAACTATTAAAAAGCTTCATAAGAAACTGCCTCTCCGTCCTCGAAGAAAACTGTGTAACCATGGCCGGGCTCAGGAATCCATGCCCAAAAGGTTTCTTTTTCCTCCGGGAAGAAGCCTTCCATCGCGGCTGCGATGACTCCGCCGTGGCAGACAACAATTGATACAGCGTCGCTGCCGTTATGACGGCAGGAAAGTTCCTTCAATCGCTGATAACCTAAAAGCTCCTTTATTCCTTCTTTAATGCGTGAGAAGAAGCTGAAAACGGAATCGCCGCCGTCCGGGAATGTGAAAGTGCTGCTGGAATCCCCACCTGAGCGCATCCATTCGGCGAATGCTTCGCGATGCGTATCCGCGGCTTCGATTTCCTTAAAACTCATGCCCTCCCATGCGCCAAAGTTCATTTCCTGAAGCAAAGGAAGCACTTTGTGCGGAACATCCCCATAAATAGTACAGAAAGTCTCTTCTGTTCTGCGCAGTCCCGAAGTATAGCAGTCCGCGTGATCAAGCGGCGGATAAATCTTTTGCTCCTTGAGTGTTTTTAACGCCGCAACGCCTTCTTCCGTCAGAGGAATATCAAGACTGCCGTAGTACCAGCCCTTCTGATTCCCTTCGGTAATTCCGTGTCGTATAAAATGAATGTATGACTTCATAGTGTACACCTTCTATTTCAGTTTTTGTCCAAGTCCGCAAAAAACACGGTGGACTTCATCGGATTCTTTTCCGAGCCACAGCAGCGTTCTTCCGACGCTTTCCCGCCACGCCCGCCTGTCCGGCTCAATCGGAACGACGCCTTGCGAAATATCGTCAACTATCCATATTTTGTCGCAAAGAGGTTCATTATATGTCTTTAAAACATCTTTTGCCTCGACACCTTCAAGCACGCAGGCATAGATGAATTTTTCCAAACCGCAAATTACTTTTTTTGAAAGGTCGATGGTGAGATTTTCCTCACAGAAAAAAACATCATCATCGCTGAAATTCCAATGTTTTTTCGCATATTCCAGTTTCCCCTGATATGCGCCGCCAAAAATCAAAATCATATCAATCTCCTAAACTTAACATAAAACCAGTGCGAAAACGCCCATAAGTTCACCCCAAATAATACCGAAGCCTGCGATGTCTCCGCTCATGCCGCCGAGATTTTTTTTCGCGTATTGAATGGCAATCAGGCAGCCAAGCGCAGTGAATGCGCTCACCAGTGCAGTTGCAATCAGGTAGCTTGAGAACCGGAATGCCAGCGCTGAAATAATCGCAAGTAGGATGCAAAGCAGGATGATGCCTTGCTTTGTCGTGGATTTTTTTGAAGCAGCAGGTTCTTCTGCCTTTTCGTCAGTCTCACAGTTCGCCATTTCTTCACTCTCTTCGGAAGATTCAGCTGTTTCAACTATCTCTGAACTCTCAGCCGCTTCCAATACTTCAGAATTAACGAGAGCTTTCGTCTCTTCCTGCATCTGCGCATACTGACTCTGCCCCATCGGTTTGCAAATCAGAACATGAAGTCCCGAAACCGCGCGGCTTAAGACGACAATCATAATCATATTTGCAAAGTCCACACCGGTTGTCACTGCCGTAGAGAGAAAGCAGAAATAACCTAATATTAAGAAAATCATGCTGACAACCGCAAACGCTCCTGTATTGCTGTCTTTCAAAATTCTTTGTCTTTCCTCGAGCGGACGGCGCGACATAATTGCGTCGCAGCAATCCATAAAACCATCCATGTGCATGAAACCACACAAAGCAAACGGCAGGAATGTAATTAAAAATGCCACCACAAAGAACGGAAAACCTAAGTACACCAGACCGAAGTAAATCGCACTCCAGATAATTCCGATAACCAGCCCGATAAGCGGAAGAAATCCCAGCATAAGACTGGTGTAATTGTTGTCCCAGCGCTTTGCCGGGCAAGGCAGGGAGCAGAAATTACCCCACGCCATCATAAATCCGGTAAGATATTTCATTTGATTTTTCGCGTGCCGAAGCCGCGACTCCTTTCTCATTTATAGATATGTTTGAATCCGTATGATACTTCGACAACTCTGTCGCAGACGCGTGCAAGGCTTCTGTCAAGAAGTGCCAGCCCTTTGCGGTAGGGTTCGGTGAAGTCGTCAAACGCATAGCTGTCAGAGTATATGTAATCCGAAACGAAGACGGTATTTCCCGTTTTGCAGGCGAATTCCACAAGCTCCTTCTTAAGTCTCAATGGCGCCTCAAAGTCAACTTCGCCGGTTTCCGTAAACATCTCGTTCGATAAGAGGGCCGTTACGCTGTCAAGCAGGAAAACACCCTTCGGGTCAACCTCTTTGCCGGAAACGGTCTTAACATTTAATGCCCCGCAAATATTTACACCTTGCTCAATCGTATCGAATCCCCAGCCCTCGCGCTCGGAAAGGTGGCGGCGAATGCGGGCATCATCTTCTTCGTCATGCGGGATCATCGTTGCGAGATAGTAAAGCGGCAAATTGTTTTCCTGCGCCATGCTGCGGGCAAGCTCCTGTGCGTGATAGGATTTTCCGTTTTTGCAGCCGCCGCTGATAAAAATATTCATAGTTAAAAGAAGTTTCCTTTCTTTCGTTCGTCTAAATAGTCCGCGTCAATCGAGCCTTCTGCGAAGGTCGCCATGCCGTTCATCGCTGCGGCTGCAGCCTCTATAATTTTGAAGCTGATCGGACAGCCGCTGCCTTCGCCAAGGCGCATGCCGAGGTTGAAGAGAGGCTTGATGTTAAGTTCGTTCATTGCGATGAGATAACCCGGCTCGGTGCTTTGATGTGAGCCGAACATAAAGTTTACGGTCTTCGGTGCAATCCGAGACGCTGCCAGTGCGGCAACTGCAGAAATATATCCGTCGATTACAACCGGAAGTCTGTAATACGCTGCGCCGACGAAAGCACCGGTCATCGCACAAATATCGAAGCCGCCGACAGCAGCCAGAATCTCAAACACGGAAGCGTTTTTCAGCTTGGAAACTGCCTCTTCTACGATATGTATTTTTTTCGCAAGTCCAGCGTCATTGAGCCCGCCTCCGCGGCCTACAACTGTTTCCGCAAGGGTTCCTGTCAAAGCCGAAAGCACACATGCACTGGTCGTCGTGTTTCCGATGCCCATTTCGCCGATGCCGAAAATCCGATAGCCGGCATCCTTGACAGCCTTAGCGGCTTCAACCCCTGTGAGGAATGCCTCTTCGCATTGTTCCATGCTCATGGCAGGACCTTTTGCAAGGTTTGCGGTTCCGCGTCCGAGTGAGCGGTTGACAATCTTGCCGGCAAATTTGCCGTGTGCTTTTTCCGCACCGGAGATAAATTCCATTTTGTCCGTGTAGAAGACATCCGGAATTTCCATCTTAACACCTAAATCGCAGACTAAAAGGTCAATGCCGAAATACTGCGCGAGTGCGCTTACTCCGGTAAAGTGACGCGTGAAGTTAATCGTCTGCGACAGCGTAACCGACTGAGGTGCTGAAGCGACGCCTTCCTCCACCACGCCGTTATCTGCACTCATTATAACGACAGCTTGGCGGGTAACATCGTTTTTGACCTCTCCGGTGATGCCTGCAAGTTTGATTGAAATTTCCTCAAGCGTTCCAAGCGCTCCGGTAGGTTTCGCAAGAACCTCCTGACGCGCGGTGGCTTCTTTTACTGCCGAGTCATGCAGGCAGCCGTTTTTTTCAACTTCTTTTAAAATCGTTTCGATTGCTGTATTCATTATGTCATAATCCTTTCGAAAAATATATATATTTGCGGCTGTGCAGCCATTCCAGGCATGCACGAGCGTCGCGGGCTTCGATTGTCAGCGTAACATCATCTTCGCAAAAATCATCAATCGCCGAAAATATGCTGTTCATATCCATGCTGCCGCGGTCAAACGCACTATGGCTGTCACCGGTGCCGTCGTTGTTATGGAGATGGAAATGCCCGATATGTGTGCCCAGAACTTCAATCCATTTCTCGACCGGAAGTTCCGGCGGAGTTGTCGCATTGGCGTGTCCGATATCGAGACAGAGCTTGATTGCCGGATGATCGATTTGCCTCATCATATCGAGCATCATATACGGCTCGTCTTCAAGCACGTTTTCCACATAAATCCGAAAGTCCGAGGGTTTGTCCGACATAAATTTCTGCCAGAACTCCGCACCCTTTTCTGCCTGCCAGCCTTTAAAATAGATAAACGGAAGCCAGCCGGTGTGAACAACCATCCGGTTGATGCCCAGCGCGGCAGCAGCCTCGTAGGCCTCGTTTAATCGTTCCATCCCCAGCTGCCTTGCACGGTAATCAATTGCCGCGGGATGGATTTCCGTAAACGGCCCGTGCAGAAAAAGTCCCGACGGTTCAGAAACTCCGGCAGCGGCAATGTCTTCGCGGATTTGTTCAAGCAGATTCCGGCGATTGGAAGGGTCAAGATCTTCCGATATGCAAGTATGATTGATTTCCAAACCGACGCCGAAGTCCTTGGCAACATTCAGAGCATCCTCGGAAAAAGTCGCAATAAAAAGTTTGTTTCTCATAAAAATTCCTAAATATACCGTTGATTTAATGCCTACATTCTATCATAACGGAGCGAAAAATAAAAGAGACGCGATTTGGGCTTTTTATAAAAATTTTGTGAAAGCGAATTTTCCTTTGATTCTCTTGAAAGCTAAAGTTTTTTTTGTTAAAATGAGGTATTATAGGAGAATTTTCAAAGAAAAAGAAGAGGAATTGATGAAATGAGCAAAAAAATGCGAAGCAATATTCTGCTGCTGATAACGGCGGCAATCTGGGGCTCGGCATTCGTGGCGCAGAAGAGCGGAATGGACTATATCGGCCCTTTGACTTACGGAGGAATCCGTACATTTATCGGCGGTTTAGCACTGATACCGGTGATTTTGTTCTTGGATAAAGGTAAATCCAAGACCGAGGTAAAGAAAACACCGGAAGAGGAAGTTGCCGAGAAAAAACTGCTGATTATCGGCGGAATCTGCTGCGGGCTGGCACTTTTTGTGGCATCCACGCTTCAGCAATACGGCGTAAGCTACACGACGGCGGGCAAGGCAGGGTTTATTACGACACTCTATGTTGTTATGGTTCCGATTTTTTCGGTTGTACTCAGGAAAAAAGTCAGACCGATTATCTGGCTCTGCGTTTTAATGGGAGCGACTGGACTCTATCTGCTGTGCATGACCGATGCATCATTTAAGCTGCAGTTCGGCGATACGCTTGTACTGCTTTGTGCAGTGGGATTTTCCGTACATATTTTGGTCATCGACTATTTTGCACCGAAGGTTGACGGCGTGAAGATGTCCTGCATACAGTTCCTTGTGGCCGGTGCGATTGGCATTATCGGAATGTTTATCTTTGAGGAACCGAAGATTGATGCGATTTTGGACTGCTGGCTGCCGATTTTGTACGCGGGCGTACTTTCCAGCGGTGTAGGATATACCCTTCAGATTGTAGCGCAGAAGGATGCAGAACCGACGGTTGCGTCGCTTCTTATGAGCCTCGAGTCCGTATTTGCGGTTATTGCCGGAGCAATTATTCTGCACGAATCCATGTCGCCGAGAGAACTTCTTGGCTGTGCAATTATTTTCGCAGCAGTTATTATAGCGCAGCTTCCGTCGAAGGAAGAACGCAATGAAAAACGCTTAAAAGCGCAAGACAATTAGATATTGAGGAGAGAAACGAATATGATAACAAGAGACGAAGCATATGAACTGCTGAAAAGATATAATAAGGAAGAGTTCCATCTTCACCACGGCAGAATGGTCGAAGGAACAATGCGTTACTTCGCGAAAAAATTAGGTTATGGAGACGAAGAAGAATTCTGGGGAATTGTAGGACTTCTGCATGATATCGACTTTGAGATGTGGCCGGAAGAGCATTGCAAAAAAGCGCCGGAGCTTCTGCGTGAAGCAGGCATAGACGAGGATATGATTCATGCGATCGTTTCTCACGGATATGGTCTGTGCGTAGATGTTGAGCCGGAAAAAGAAATGGAAAAGGTGCTTTTCGCGTGTGACGAACTTACGGGTTTGATTGGTGCGGCGGCACTTATGCGCCCGTCAAAGAGCGTGCAGGATATGGAGCTCAAGTCCTTAAAGAAAAAATTCAAAGACAAACATTTTGCAGCAGGCTGCGACAGGGAAGTCATCAAAAAAGGCGCGGAAATGCTTGGATGGGAGCTTGATGAACTTTTGAATGAAACGCTGGAAGCAATGAAAACCTGCGAAGAACCGGCAGAGTAACGAGGATACAATGGAAGCATTAAAGGAAAGAATATTAAAAGAGGGCGTGGCACTCGGCTCAGACAGAATTAATGTGGATGGCTTCATCAACCACAAAATAGACACGGAATTCATGGATAAAATCGGTGCAGAGTTCGGAAGAAAGTTTGCGGGAGTACAGGTGGACAAAATCCTCACCGTGGAAGCAAGCGGAATTGCAATTGCGGTTGCGGCGGCACGCTACTTCGGATTTGCTCCGGTTGTGTTTGCGAAAAAGGCGGCTCCGAACACGATGACCGATGACTGCTATATTGCAGAGGCTTTTTCTTTCACGAAACAGAAGAGCAACATGCTTAGAGTTTCAAAGAAGCACCTTGAGAAGGGCGAAAAAGTCCTTATCATTGATGACTTCCTTGCACACGGGGAAGCATCCCTGGCTCTTTGCAAGATCATCGAGGAAGCGGGTGCAGAGGTTGCCGGCGTCGGAATCGTTATCAGCAAGGATTTTCAGGGCGGCAAAGCCCTGCTTGAGGATCAGGGATACAGAGTCGAAACTTTAGCATCTGTTTCCCGGCTTGAGAACGGTGAAATCACATTCGCATAATCGAATGTAAAATATAAAAGCACAAATCAATGTTCGGAATAACACGAACATTGATTTTTTTATTGAATAAATAGTAAAGAAATATTCGTATTTTCTATTGTTTTCTAAAATTTGCAGACTTATAATTTAGTTGCAAAAGGAAATTTTGTACAGAAAATGACGATATGATTTCAAAGAGGAGAAGAGAAAAATGAAAAAAGTTTTAAGTGTTTTACTCGTAATGGTAATGATTTTATCACTTGTAGCTTGCGGAAACAACGAAAGCAAGACTGACGGTGAGGTTTACAAAGTTGGTATGGTATGTATCGGTGACGAAAACGCTGCATACGACAGAAACTTCTACATGGCAGCTGACGCAGCGAAGGAACAGCTTGCTGCAAAGGGCATCAACATTGAATGGACTTATACATACAACCATCCGGAAGGTGACCCGGTTGCAACAGACAACAGAGAACTTGCAGAAATGGGATGCATCGCAGTGTTCAATAACTCCTACGGAATGGAACCGGCAATGCTTACGGTAGCTGCTGACTATCCGGATACAATTTTCGCAGGACTTACAAACGAAGCTTCTCAGAGAGATTCTTTAGAAAATACAGTTAACGCATTCCCAAGCGTATATGAAGGACGTTACCTTGCAGGTGTTGCTGCAGGAATGAAACTTCAGGAAATGATCGACAATGGCGAAATCAAAGCGAAAGACGCAGTTATCGGTTATGTAGGTGCTTACACATTCGCAGAAGTTATCTCCGGATACACAGCATTCTATCTTGGCGCAAAGAGTGTCTGCCCGAGCGTTACAATGATGGTTGAATTTATCGGTTCCTGGGGAGATCCTACGATGGAAGCAGCAACGGCTCAGGACTTAATTGACAGAGGCGCAGTACTGATTTCCCAGCACTCAGATTCCACAACTCCAGCAACAACTGCTCAGTCCGCAGGAAAGTTCCACGTTGGATACAACCTCGATATGACAGACGTTGCACCGGAAGCATCCCTGATTTCCTCCAGAATTGACTGGACAAACTACTTCGTATATGTAATCGAAACAATTGTAAACGGCGGAACAGTTGACCAGGATTACAAAGAACACGGATTTGCTGAGGGAGATGTAGCACTTACAACATTAAACGAAAGCATCGCAGCTGCAGGAACAGCTGACAAGCTTGCAGAAGTTGAAGCAGCACTTGCTGACGGTTCTCTTCACGTATTTGATACAGATACATTCACGGTAGGCGGCAAGAAAGCAACGAAGGGTCTTGTTGACATGGATGGCGACTTCCAGGGCGAAGAAGACTATAATGCAATCTTTGACGGATACTATCACGAATCCCACTTCAAATCAGCTCCAAGCTTCGACCTCAGAATCGACGGCATCAAACTGATCAACGAAGAATACTAAAAACAAGTCATTTGGAATATAGCCGAAAGGGGACTTTTAGGTCCTCTTTTGGCGTTTAAAAGGTCATATAGAATTTGGTAATATATTAATAGGAAAAGACAATGGAAAAAAATCATGCAGTGGAATTTAAAGGAATAACCAAGCGTTTTGGCAGCAATGTGGCCAACAATGCGGTTGACCTTTATCTTGACAAGGGCGTGATCATGGCGCTACTTGGAGAAAACGGCTCAGGCAAGACAACTCTGATGAATATGCTGGCCGGAATTTATTTCCCGGATGAGGGACAAATATACATCGACGGAAAGCCGGTGACAATCACATCACCAAAAGACGCTTTCGACAACAAAATCGGAATGATCCATCAACATTTCAAACTTGTTGATGTGTTCACCGCAGCGGAAAACATTGTACTGGGTCTTGAGGAAAAAGGAAAACTTGACCGTAAAGTTGTTTCCGCAAAGGTGAGAGAAATAAGTGAAAAATACGGGTTTGAAATTGATCCCGATAAAAAAATATACGAAATGTCCGTATCGGAAAAGCAGACAGTTGAAATTATAAAAGTTCTTTATAGGGGAGCGGACATACTCATCCTTGACGAACCTACGGCTGTTCTGACACCGCAGGAGACAAGAAAACTCTTCTCAGTACTCAGAACGATGCGAGATGACGGAAAAGCAATCATCATCATCACACACAAACTAAATGAAGTAATGGAAATTTCAGATGTTGTTGCCGTTCTCAGAAAGGGCGAACACATCGCTACGGTAAGAACACCGGAGACAAACGAAACCGAACTTACCGAAATGATGGTAGGACATAAGGTTTCCCTTAATATCGACCGGCCGGAGCCGGTAAATCCGAAACCACGCCTTACGATCGCAGGTCTTACCTGCCGTGACAGCGAAGGTATTACAAAACTGGATGATGTTGGATTCATCGCATACAGCGGTGAAATTTTGGGAATCGCGGGAATCGCGGGAAGCGGACAGAAGGAACTTCTGGAAGCAATCGCAGGACTCCGCCACGCGACACACGGTTCCATCATCTATTCACCGGAAGGCAAGGCACCGGAAGAACTCGTAGGCAAGAGCCCGATGGAAATCAAGGATGCCGGTGTTGCCTTGGCATTTGTTCCGGAAGACAGGCTGGGCATGGGGCTTGTAGGCGGAATGGGAATGACCGGAAACATGATGCTCCGTTCCTGGAATAAGGGAAAAGGCATTTTCATAGACCGTAAGGCTCCGGAAAAACTCGCAGAAAGTGTTCTCGAAAACCTTCAGGTTAAGACACCTGGAATAGATTATCCGGTAAGAAAGCTTTCCGGCGGAAATGTTCAGAAGGTACTGGTAGGACGCGAAATCGCGTCCGCACCGTCGGTTCTGATGAGTGCCTATGCGGTAAGAGGTCTTGATATCAATACATCATACACGATTTACAATTTGATGACCGAGCAAAAAATGAAAGGCGTTGCCGTAATCTTCGTCGGCGAAGACCTTGATGTCTTGCTCGAACTTTGCGATAAGATTCTCGTTCTTTGCGCCGGTAAAGTATCGGGTCTTGTGGACGCAAGAACAACCACGAAAGAAGAAGTCGGAATGCTGATGACGCGTCTTGGCGGAAAGGAGGAAAACTAAATGAACGAAAAAACTCCTTTCATCAGAATTGCGAAAAGAGAGGACCTGCCTAAATCCAGAATTTGGATGATAAGAGCGATCGCATTTGCTGTCGCAATCCTCCTTGGTGCATTGATTTTCCTTATTGCCGGAACAAATCCGTTCACGGCATACGGAACCATTATCGCAAGTTCACTCGGCAAAATCACAGGAATCAGACAGGTGATAAAAATTGCCGTTCCTCTTCTTGGAACCGCACTCGCGCTTGCTCCGTGTTTTGCAATGAGATTCTGGAACATCGGCGGCGAGGGTCAGATTACAATGGGAGCTGTTGCGGCAAGTTTCTTTGCACTCAACTTTGCAAAAACCATTCCTTCACCGATACTGCTCCTGCTCATGGGAATTTTCGCTATGGTATTCGGTGCAATGTGGGCGGCGATTCCTGCAGCTTTTAAGGCACGCTGGGGAACCAACGAAACTTTATTTACACTTATGATGAACTACATAGCAATCGGCATCGTAGGCTGGCTTCAGGGCGGACCTTGGGAAGGAAAGCCGGGTTCGCAGATTATTCCGCTGTTTGACTCCGCTGCGGTGCTTCCGCAGGTGCTCGGCGTACATTGCGGATGGATCATCGTATTGCTTTTGACCGCATTTATGTTTGTATATATGAACTACACCAAGCAGGGATACGAAATCGCTGTTTTGGGTGAATCCGAGAACACCGCACGCTATGCAGGAATGAATGTGACCAGAGTTACGCTCAGAACTGCATGCATTTCGGGAGCAATCTGCGGACTTGTGGGATTCATGGTATGTTCGGGAGCGAACATGACTCTGTACTCGGATGTTGCAGACGGAGTCGGATTTACGGCAATCGTTGTATGCTGGCTCGCACAGTTCAATCCTTTTGCGATGATAGCAATTTCACTGCTTCTTGCGGTGTTGGACAAGGGAGCAAGCGGACTGCAGACAAGCCTTAGGGTTCCTGCTTCGATTTCGGACATCATTACAGGCATCATACTTCTTTGCATGCTTGCCTGCGAATTCTTCATAAATTATAAATTGATTCTTCGCGAGCACAGCGGGAAGGAGGTGTGCTGATGGACTTTAATATTATCGGCTTGATAAGAGCTGCTGTTTTGAACGGCACCCCGCTTTTGTTCGGTACATCCGGAGAAATCCTGACGGAAAAATCCGGAAACCTCAACCTCGGAGTGGAAGGCCTCATGTTCATGGGTGGCGCATTCGGCCTTTGCGGAGCGTTCCTGTACGGACATGCTGCAGGTGACAATGCAATCGGTGCTGTTGCTGTGATCATTGCGCTGCTTACATCGTTTGCGGCAGGAGTTATAGGATCCCTGATTTTCAGCTTCTTGACGATTACATTGAGAGCAAATCAAAATGTAACCGGTCTTGCGCTTACGATTTTCGGAACCGGCGTCGGACAGTTCGTAGGCGAACTTATGAGAATCAAAGTCGGCGGCAATGTTACCGTAAGCAATGCACTCAAGGATGCGTTTGCAAACTCGGTACTTCCGGAATTCCTGCAAAACATCCCGGTTATCGGACCAATCTTGTTCAGCTACAACTTCTTTGTATATCTTGGATTTGCGATTGCCGTCGCAATGGCGTATTTCATGAGCAAAACTAGATCAGGACTGAGCCTTTGTGCAGTAGGCGAATCGCCGGCAACGGCTGATGCTGCGGGAATTAACATTACAAAATACAGATACCTTGCCACTACAATCGGCGGCGGAATATCCGCAGTCGGCGGAATGGTATATACGATGACAATCGCGGGAAGCGTTTGGAACCACAACGGACTTTCCGGAGAGGGCTGGGTTGCGGTAGCACTCGTAATCTTCTGCCTCTGGAAACCTATGAACGCACTTTGGGGTTCCGTTCTCTTCGGAGGACTTCTGATCCTTTATCTCAGGCTTCCGATTCCGTTCCTGCCTACGCAGATTTACAAGGTTGTGCCGTATATCGTAACAGCAATCGTTCTTGTAATCGTATCTATGAGACAGAGACGAGAGGACCAGCCTCCGCAGAATCTTGGACTGAACTACTTCCGTGAAGAGCGGTAGTTTCAAATAAACAAACAAAAGAGAGAGGAAAAGCACAATGGACAAATTTTTCAAAATCACAGAGCACGGTTCAACAGTAAAAACTGAAATTATCGCCGGACTCACAACATTCTTCGCAATGGCTTACATTATCTTTGTTAATCCTAACCAGGTAACCGGTTTCACGGAAGGTTTGGGAAATATATGGAACGCAGTATATGTAGCATCCATATTGGTTGCAACAATCGGCACACTGCTCATGTCACTGTATGCGAAAATGCCTTTTGCACAGGCTTGCGGAATGGGACTGAACTCCTTCTTCTTCGTAAGCTTCGTTCTTCCGCAGGTGATTTCCGGCGGCGACTGCGTGCAAGGCTATCAGGCAGGTCTTGTTATCATCCTGCTTTCCGGTATCATATTCTTGTTCCTTTCCATTACAGGTGCAAGACAGTATATCGCAAAGGCAATGCCGGAATGCCTCAAAAAAGCAATTCCCGCAGGAATCGGTCTTTTCATTACGTTTATCGGATTCCAGAATGTAGGAATCATTCAGGCAAATCAGTACACTTTAACACAGTTCGTTGACATTCACGGTGCAATCAACGGAGAAGGTGGAATCATGTCCGTCCTTCCTGCACTTCTTGCCCTTCTTGGCTTCCTGATTATCGTCGTTCTCGGAAAGCTGAATGTAAAGGGAAACGTACTTCTTGGAATTATTGCAACGGCAATTCTTTACTACCTTGTAAGCGGTACGACTCCTTCCTTTGACATCACGCAGATCGGACAGTCGTTCAAAGACTTTACTGAGATTGGTGTTGTGGGAGTATTCAAAGCTTCTTCATGGGAACACGCATTCAGCCCGCAGTTCGTAGGCGGAGTTTTCAGTGCTATCATGTACATCATCACTTTCTGCCTTGTTGATATGTTCGACACGATTGGAACCTTATACGGAACCGCTTCCCAGGCTGACCTCATGGACGAAAACGGCGACCCAATCAACCTTGACCAGTGCATGGCATGCGACTCCATCGCAACCGTTACAGGTGCAGTTCTCGGAACATCCACTTGTACGACATTCGTTGAATCCGCATCCGGCGTTGCTGCAGGAGGAAGAACCGGTCTTACATCTCTTGTTGTTGCATGCTGCTTCTTCGTATGTCTTTTCCTGACACCGCTTGCAAGCATCGTTCCTGCATGTGCAACAGCACCTGCCCTCATTTATGTAGGTGTTCTCATGCTCGGAAACTTCAAGAATGTTGAAATGACAGATTTAAAGTCGGCAGCGCCTGCATTCCTTACACTGATTATGATGCCTCTTACATACTCCATCGCAAACGGTATCGGTATCGGCTCCATCGCTTATACTTTAATCGCTGTTTTCACAGGTGAATTTAAGAAGAATGACATCATGGTTGCAATTATCGGATTGTTATTCTGCATGAAGTTCATCTTCATCACGATGTAGAAATTCTCTTTGAAAAAAATATATTACCAAACGAAGCGAGCGTCCCTTTCCGGGGCGCTTGTTTCTTGTTGAAATCCTTTTTCGGAAAGTGTATAATAAGGGGAGAACAGACATAGAAAGGAAGACGCATATGTTTTACGAAATGACGATAGCAGGACACAAAAGGCAGCTGCCTTTGTTCAAAGTAACCGATGACTTATATATCGGAGCATTCATTATGTTCAGCGATGTTGAAATTACAGTTGCATCTGCAGGTGAACTTCTCAAGAAAGCTCCGGAATTTGATATTCTGGTGACCGCAGAAGCAAAGAGCATTCCGCTGATTCACGAAATGGCAAGACAGGCGGGAGTCAACGATTATGTGGTTGCACGCAAAGGCCCGAAGATTTATATGGATAACATCATTACAACGGAAGTTGATTCTATCACAACCGATCACATTCAGACACTTTGCATCGGTCAGAAGGAAATTGACTTAATCAAGGGAAGAAGGGTTCTTATCGTGGACGATGTAATCAGCACGGGCGAATCCCTGAAGTCCATTGAGAATCTGGTTGAAAGAGCCGGAGGAAACATTATCGGCAAGATGGCAGTTCTCGCAGAAGGCGCGGCGGCTGACAGAGACGATATTATTTTCCTCGAAAAACTTCCTGTATTTAATGCGGACGGAACGGTTAAGGAATAAAAAATGTTTTTATATATCCCTTTTATATGCATCACGCTCGGTGCAGTGATAAACTGGAAAGGGCTGCCTGACAAGGCACTTAAGGTCTCCGACATTTTGATGAATGTCGCACTTTTTGCGCTCATGGCGGTGATAGGCCTTAATATCGGGCTGTCCGACACGGTTATGAAGAATTTGGGAAGCATTGGTGTTAAATGCCTCCTTATTTCGTTTGCCGCAATTTGGTGCAGTGTGGGTTTAACCGTACTTTGCGAGAAGACGGTTATGCCGCTTGAGAAAATCAGGCTGCAGCTCCTGGCGGAAAAGAATTCGGAGGATGTCCTTGAAGAGGCAGCCTCCGAGGAAAAAGGAGGGCTTCCTACCCTGCTTATTACCATGCCGGCATTTATAGCGGTGGGCATTTTGGCAGGGTATTACCTGGTGCCGAAGGGCGAGAATGCCTGGCTTGACACCGCACTTACGGTTTCGCTGATTTTCCTTTATACAGGGGCGGGCGTTATGCTCGCATCGAATAAGAGCGTGTTCGTGTACATAAAAAAGCTGGGGCTTAGGATTCTGTTCCTGCCGCTTTCGATTTTTATCGGCTGTATTCTCGGTGGATTTATAGGAGGAATGCTTCTCCATGTACCGCTGAAGTGGTCGGTTCTTTCGGCAAGCGGAATGGGATACTACAGCCTGACCGGGGCATTCCTGACCGAAGCCTACGGCATTGAGGCCGGCGTTTACGGCTTTATTGTGAATGTCTCACGGGATGTGTTCACAGTTGCACTTTTGCCGCTCCTCATGAAGATAAGCAAAGGCAGTGCAATCGCATCGGGAGCGGGCGGATGCATGGACACCATGCTGATTCCCGTAAGCAAGGCAGTCGGCCCGGAGCTTGGGCTTGTCGCCTTGATAAGCGGAACCATTACAACCCTCGCGGTACCGTTTATTCTCCCTATTGGGGTTTCATTGTTTGGATAAGGATGCACTAGATGCCCGAAACTTACGAAAATGTAAGGATCGGGCTGTTTTTGTAAGGAAAGAACTGTTTTGAGATGAGAGAAGATGTGTTACAATAAAGAAAAGGGGGGAGATGAGATGATGAAAAAAGTCGTACGAAGAATCATACTGCTGATACTGATGCTTGCGGCTGTCACCGGAGGGGCGGTGGTAGTAAACGGATATGAAATATACAAAGACGCGGTCGGCAAGGTGCCGGTCAGCGATAAAATCGCACAGATACAGGAAAAGGAACACTACACGAAGTTTGATCAACTTCCTCAGCGGTACATAGATGCGGTTATTGCAGCGGAGGACCGCCGTTTTTTTAAACACCACGGGTTTGATATTCTGGCGACCGGAAGGGCCATGTGGCATAACATGGAGGCAGGAAGCCTTATCGAAGGAGGAAGTACGATCACGCAGCAGCTCGCCAAGAACATGTACTTTTCGCAGGAAAAGAAGTTTACGCGCAAGGTAGCCGAGGTGTTCGTATCAAACGATATTGAGAATCTCTGTGACAAGGAAACGATTTTTGAACTTTATATAAATTCCATCTACTTCGGCTCCGGGTACTATACCGTGTACGACGCAGCACATGGATATTACGGAAAAGATCCGGCAGACTTGAATGATTATGAATGTACGATGCTCGCAGGCGTTCCAAACGCTCCGTCGGTATATTCGCCCGATGTAAACCCAAAACTTGCCGAAGAGAGAAGGCAGCAGGTTCTGGAATGCATGGTGGAAAACGGATATATTGAAGAAGGGGAGCTTCAGTAGAAAAGCCGTCATGCAGCCCGGACTTTCGGCATAGAATATGTCAGGGAGGTCGGGAAATGGCTGAATACATTGTAAACGGGTATGCGTATCCGTCAATTTCAAAGGAGACTTTAGAATGGTGGCTGCCCAGACTTTCGTGGGTGGCTGCTTTCAGTTATGGGTTTACAGAGGACGGGAACTTGATTAATCTCGAGGATGCAAATCTGATAATACCCGCAACCGAGGCAGGGGTAAGACCAATGATGGTTTTGACGCCTTTGGATGCGGATGGAAATTTTAACGACAACATAGCAATTCGCGTCTTTGAAAATCCGGACGCACAGCAAAACCTCATAGATAATATTGAAGCAAATATCAAAAACAAAAATATGGGCGGTGTTGATTTTGATTTTGAATATCTCGCGGCCGATTATGCGGATGACTATGTGGAACTTGTAGGCCGCACAAGAGGAAGACTTCGCCCTCAGGGTTATTTGACAACGGTCGCACTTGCACCGAAGGTCAGCACGGATCAGCCCGGGTTATTGTATCAGGGACACGATTATGCGGGCATGGGGCAGGCCGCCGACTACTGCCTGCTCATGACATACGAATGGGGTTATACCTACGGACCCCCGCTTCCTGTATCGCCGATTAACAGCGTACGCAGAGTGCTTGATTACGGGGTTACGCAAATTCCACCGGAAAAAATCCTCATGGGAATGAGTAATTACGGGTACGACTGGAGGCTTCCGTTCGTGCAAGGCGAGTCTAAGGCGGAAAAACTCACAAACTATCAGGCACTCGCCCGGGCGGAATATTACGGTGCGGATGTTCAATACGATGAAGAGGCGCAGGCACCGTTTTTTACCTATACGTCCCCGGACGGAAGCGAACACATCGTATGGTTCGAAGATGAAAGAAGCTGGCGGGCAAGACTTGCTTTGGTTGAGGAATACGGCCTTGCCGGTATAAGCATTTGGAACATTATGCATATCTTTTACGGTGGGATTTGACTTTACAAAGCCGCTAAATGAGGGTAGAATAGTAAAAAATGAGATTACAGAGGATAATTATGGACAACAAACCGGAGAATAAATTTAAAGAGAACATTATTTTAGTTGTATTGGGAGTGACCCTGCTTGTTGCGCTATTGAACATAAAGACGGTAGCAAGTGCGGCAGGGACGCTGATAGGGTTGGTTATGCCGCTGATTGCAGGGGGAATAATAGCATTTATATTGAATGTGCCGATGAATTTTTTCGAGCGCAAGATCGACTGGCTGGATGACAAATATCACTGCAAGCCGCTGAGACGCGCCAAAACCGCGGTAAGCCTGATTGTGACGCTCATCCTTTTCGTCCTTTGTGCCACTTTTATCGGAAACGTTATTTTCCCGAATCTGGTTGACTCGGGCAAAAAGATTGCCGAAATCGTCAAGGACAATTATCAGTCCTGGATTGCGATTGCGGAGGGTTACGGATTCGACATGAGCTATATCAGTAGCTGGATGGATAAGCTGGACTGGGACAGCATGCTTACAAGCCTTAAAGAACACAGCGGGGAAATCCTTTCTACTGCAGGACAGGCGGCAAACAGCGTATTTGGCATGGTTGCAAACATCCTGTTTGGATTGATTTTTGCGATTTACATTCTGCTCAACAAGAAAAAACTAGGCAAGCAGGCAAAACAGCTCGCCTATGCTTATTTGAAGAAGCCTTGGGCAGATGAAGCATGCGATATCGCGAGCCTTTCCTATAAGACATTCTCGAACTTCTTGTCGGGACAATGCCTTGAAGCGGTTATTTTGGGCATGATGTTCTTTGTAACGCTTTTCGTTGGAGGATTCCCTTACGCCGGCACGATTTCAGTCGTTATCGGATGCATGTCGCTGATTCCGTTTGTGGGAGCGTTTATCGGGCTTGTTTTCGGGGCTCTTCTGCTTGCGGTTGTGAACATCAAGCAGGCGTTTTGGTTCATTGTCATCTTCTTCATTATACAGCAGATTGAAGGACACATCGTATATCCGAAAGTAGTGGGAAGCTCTGTGGGACTTCCGGCACTGTGGACACTGCTTGCGGTTGTTGTGGGCGGTAAGGTGTCCGGCGTGTTCGGAATCATCCTGTTCATACCGCTGTTTTCTGTTATATATGCACTCGTCAGACGGAGTGTGTACAGCAGACTCAGAAGGAAGGGAATCACCATATCGGAGTGATACCGGATGGCTTTGTGAAACTCCTTGGTGCATTTTCTGCTATTTTGCCGGCATTTTGCGAATCTTTTCGTTGCAATTGTGCAGAAGATGTTGTATAATATTGAATGTTCGATAGGCGGAAATGCTTGACGCTTTCTGAACATCCGATTCGCGGTCGTGGCGGAATTGGCAGACGCGCACGGTTCAGGTCCGTGTGGGAAACCATGGGGGTTCGAATCCCTTCGACCGCACCACGTCGCAGCGAACTACGCTGCTATCAAAAACCGGCTTTAGGCCGGTTTTTTCATGCGCTCCGTTGCTGCTCCTTTTCCCCAAAAAGCTCACGCTTTTCGGGGACCCCGATAAAAAAAGGTGGATGTCTGTTTGTTTCATACGAAAACAGGAGGGATTCGAACCCGTGAGGGCATGAGCGCAATTCGAATGTCCGGTGAACATTCGAATAGCGAATGGTCCGAAGGCGACCGGGCGGGGAGCCGAGGAGGCAGCCTTTGTATGGCAGCATGGCGAAAAAAACGCTAAAAGGTGATGAAATAGCTGAAATATTAAACAGAGAAACTGCAAAGTGGGTGCAAACTTTGCAGTTTCTCTGTTTTTGCAAAGAATTTTCAAATAATTCTGATTTTTGTAATGTTTTCGCTGCCGTATCAAGAAGTGGAAAGCATAATGCGATTACTTTGTACAGAAACCGAATTAGAAATGTATTGTTTTTTCTCGTATATTTTCATATAATAACGATAGGAAAAGTTTTACTTGAAAGCAGTATGACGGTTTATGAAAAGAAGGAGTATTATGCAGCAGAGAGATATCAAACTCATGGCCCATACAATTTTAGAGCAAGGTCATGTTGAAAATGATTATATCGAATATAAAAAGTCGGCAGCATCAAAAGATAAAATATTAAAAACAGCCTGTGCATATGCCAATAATTATATGAATCGAGAAATCGGATTGATTTTTATTGGCGTTGAAGAAGTGGATGACAAGGCAAGTGGGGAAAAGGCAATTCCAAAGAGGCCGATTGTGGGAGTCAAAGAAGCCCTAATTGAAAGTACAGAAAATTCTTTGAAGCAACTACTTGCAAATGTGCATCCAAATATTCGCTATCATCTCATTACGGATGAATTAGATGGGAAGTACTATATTATTTTAGCAATAGAACCGGGAAACGCAGGACCATATAGGACAAGCGATAAAGCGGAAAAAGATAAGTCAATTGCTTTAAAAGCAGGAAGATATGTACGAATTCGGAGAGATTCCATATTACCAAATACGACGCAAGAATTTGAACTATTAAAAAAATTTGCGAATTATTCATTTAGCTCAAATCTCAATGAGACTGCCACTCTTGATGATTTGAGTTATGAGTACATGAAAGAGTACCTTGTTGCCACCAATGCAAAAGAAGATATAAAAAATCTTTCGAAACTGGATATGGCCAAAAGTATGGGCTTAATCAGTGAAAGTGAGTATGGTGGATACAGAGCAAAGAATTTTGCGGTATTGATGTTTGCAGATCAGCCAGATAATTTTATCCCTGATGCACATGTGGAGATCATTCGAGAAGTGACCAATACCGACAAGATGGAAGCGAAAATCTTCGCCGGGCCTATATGGATACAGGCCAAACAGGTCAGCAGGTATTTTCAAGAGACAATACAGGCATCCTATACCATTCGCGAAGAAGATAAAATTGAACACCGCATTGTATATAACTGGCCATTAACCACTTTTGAGGAGCTGGCGACAAACTGCATTTTGCATAAAGCATATGATTCCCCCAATTATATAGGAATTTATGTATACCACGATAGAATTACCTTTGTGAATCATAACAGGCCGTTACCTCCTGTGACGATTGAAGCCTTAAACAGAAACCGAAGTTTCGATGACAGAAAATATTTGAATCCGGAGTTAAAAAATATGTTCTTTGCACTGAATTTAATTGAGTCTTATGGCTCTGGAATTCGACGTGCAAAAGATGCTTTGCGAGAGAATCAATCGCCTGAGCTGTTTTTTCTTCCTGAGAATGATGAAGATGACTACACGATGGCAGTCGTACCGATCAACAAAGAATTCGTAGAAATTCGCAGCAAAGAAGATTCGACCCCGAGAACGACCCCGAGAACGACCCCGAGAACGACCCCGAGAAGATTGAACGAAGAAGGACAGAAAGAGCTGCAAAAGAAAGTTTTCGAATCCATACAGGATAACGACAAAATTACAAGGACACAACTTTCGGAAAATCTGAAAGTTAGTATGTATGCGGTAAAAAAAGCGATTGCGGCCTTAGAAAGAAACAATTATATTTCCTTTGAAGGAAATAGCAAGCATGGTCGCTGGGTGATTCTTAAGCAACTTAAATCAGAAGAATAGCAAATATTATGCAAACCTCTGCCAAATCAGCAGGGGTTTTTTATTGGCAAAACATCAGGAAACTGAAAACGAATCAGCCCACTCCTAATATTTATTATATTTTGAGGGGAGAAATCTCCTCAAGACCGGCTCCCCGGTGCCTACTTGCATCGGGGAGATTGGTAAACTTATAAAAATTTTACTCAGCTTGGAAAAGTTCAAAGGCTACTGCTTCAACAATGCTGCTCAGCAGGCAACCCCGAGAACGACCCCGAGCCTTTTAGCCCAAAATCGCAGCTGCATCTGACAGGAGGGTGAACGATTGGAAGTTGAAAATAGCAGGGGTGAACGAAAAGGTGAATGATCGGGTGAACGATCAAGGTGAACGATTAACGGCTTAGTCATATAAATAAAAAAGAAAACAAGAAAATCCTCTGACAAAAATCGGGGGATTTTTTATTGGAAAACTGGAGAAAGTGTTATGAAAAACGAAAAGAAGAAAGAAACTGAAAAGGCCATGCGCCTTGCCGCGCACCTTTACTGCGAGAACCTTTTGAACATGCTTTTGGAAATCAGGGTGATCACCGAAGAAGAATATGTGCGGATCAAAGCCGCAAACGCTGTATTTTACAAGGCTTCAGATGAGAATTGTATAAAAATATAATCATTGCAAATAACGCTGGATGTATTTGAACTTCTATGGTGCGGAACTGTGCGGTCATACAATAGGTGATTCAATAAGGTAAAGAATATTGTTATAAAATTGATCAACAGATTGATGAGTAATAGGATTATTTGTTAAACACAAGATTAGAAAGTGGGTGAGGTGCATGTCAATTAATGTTTTTGAAAAATTGTTGATAGAAAAAATTGAAATTTTCAAGTCTGCGTTTGCTGAAACAGCAGAAGGCGTTTTTTTAATGATGATGGAAAACTGATACATCCGGGAGAATTCGGGAGATATAGAGAAAATATATGCAAACAATTCCTCAAATTCGTTACACCCGCAAGGTTGGATATTGGTACGGGTTTTATCATTAACACATCAAATAAGGTAAGCCATCAGTGTGATATCATTATCTATGATGCTCAGCATACGCCACTACTGGAGTCAGAAGAGAAACAATTTTTTTCCCTGTTGAAACTATTGCTGCAGTTGGAGAAATAAAGTCTGTTTTAAGCAAAACGACACTATCAGAAGCTATTCAAAAATTAGCGCAAGTGAAAGTTTTAAGAGAAGAAGTAAAGCACCCAGTAATTATAAAAAAAGACCATGATGGTAATAACTACGACCCAAGAAATAATCCATATGATCAAATTTTTACTTTTATTGTGTGTAAGAAGTTAAGCTTTAATATTTCAAATTTATCCACAGAAATAAATAAATTGTATGGAGATTCCACCGAATATAGACATAGACATAATCTGATATTAAGCGTCGAAGATGGACTCTTGGCGTATTGCGACAACAATGGTAAAACAATGATGTATCCTGTGATGGGCAATACAAAGCTGAAAAATAGATTTGTTGAACCGGGAGAAAACCAATATGTTCATCTTAAACAGTTTGCATCATATCTATTCATGGGAACAACAAGTGCGACAATTTTGTATCCAAAGCTTTCTGATTACATGGGTACAATTGCTGGTGGATATAATTATGATGAAAAATGCGAAGATACTGAAGTTGGATTTTAGTAAAAAAATTTAGAAAAAATATGCGACAAAATCGATTGAAACACTTTGTGCAATATAGTAGAATATATAGAAAAATTGAGTAATGGAAAGATTTTTTTGTGGACTTTGTTTATGGAAAATGCAAGTTCAACTACTTGCCATAAAAAGTTGAGCCTGAGCCACGGGGGTTCGAAAAGGTCATCGTCCACACGTCGCAGCAAACTACGCTGCTATCAAAGGGGCTGTCGCATTAACGGGAATCGTTAGGGCACAGCCCCCTTTCTTTCATG
>OLOV01000613.1_pt1 | contig 31382 bp, 31 predicted proteins | sample 1672931 | NCBI WGS metagenome assembly OLOV01 (sample SAMEA3136738, study PRJEB25190) | human gut metagenome | biome: human gut; feature: human-associated habitat; material: faeces | place: Austria | collected 2013 | reverse complement strand
CCGCGGCAGGAGCAGCCTCAACGCCTGACGGCTCTGCGTGCCGTATTGTTTTCATGCCGAATTTGTACGAGCAGGTCTGAAATAGAATGAACGGAGGTGAGGAAATGATAGACAGTGCTGTCTTACTGCTGCTGAACGGGCTGCTGCTCATGCTGCGCATATCGCCGGGCGACTCCTTTCCCCGGCCGCTCAGCGCCGCGGATGAGCAGAAATATCTGGCGCTCTGGACGGAGAACGGCGACGTGGAGGCGAGGAACGTGCTTGTGGAGCACAATCTGCGCCTCGTCGCGCACATTATGAAAAAATACTATACCCAGACCGACGATGTGGATGATCTGATCTCCATCGGCACCATTGGCCTGATAAAGGGGATAAATACCTACCGTGCGGATAAAGGCGTCCGCCTTGCGACATACGCAAGCAGGTGCATTGAAAATGAGATCCTCATGCACTTTCGCTCGCAGCGCAAGACGGCGGGGGATATGAGTCTTTCGGATGCGCTGGATGTTGACAGCGACGGCAACGGCCTGTCCGTGATGGACGTCGTCGCCAGTGAGGACGACATGGCGGATAAAATAGGCAGCGAGGAGATATGCGGCAGTCTGCGCGGCTACATGGAAAAGGAGCTGACGCCGCGCGAGGCCGCAATAATCACGCTGCGCTACGGCTTGAACGGGATGAAGCCCAAAACCCAGCGCGAGACGGCGGAGCTGTGCGGCATAAGCCGCTCATACGTGTCGCGGATAGAAAAACGCGCGCTTGAAAAACTGCGCGAGGCGCTGGGCGAGGAGGCAAATCCGGGATAGTATATTAACGTAATATTATATACATAATTTAATTTACAGAAAATAATATACATAAAATCAATAACATAATTTAATTAACGTAAGATTATAAACATAAAATAATATACGTAATATAATTTACATAATTAAATAAACATAACACAGAAGAACAACACCCAGCACCGGCACGGCAGGCAGATGCACAGCACCAAAGCATCACCCAACACCGGCATGGTAGACACGCGCGCTGCCCCAAAATGGCACGGTAAACTCGAATAATGGGGAACATGGCACGCGACTGCATTGCAAATCGCACAAAAGTGGCGTGCCGGTGGGGAATATAAAACGGGGCACTTGATATTCACGCACGAGAATGCTATAATACGGCACATCAGTACATGAAAGGATGTGCACATATATAGATGAGAAAGAAAACGCTTTGGATCATCACCATGGCTTTCCTGTGCCTTGTTTTATATACGATAGTCATCTCCCGCATGAACCGGCAGACGAACGTTATCTTCGGCGGCGTCGATGGGGCATATGTCAGCTCTGACAGCGTCACCTTCACCGACCCGAACGCCACGGAGGAGACGCCCGTGCCGACGGAAAACATCTGGCCGGATATCGACATCACGCTGGACATATACTCTATAGTGAATAACGACAACCTCCTTTCCTCCGCATATGAGCCGGAGGTCACGAAAATCGGCATCACCCGCTACATGCTTTTCAGGACGGACCATGTGGCGGAGCTTGACGCAATGCTCGACGCCATGATCGAGGCCGGCTTTACGCCATATGTCGCCGGTGCGTACAGGACTTATTCCTATCAGAGCCAGATGTTCAACACCAAGGCCAGCCAGATCGCCTATGAAATGGCGGGCGGCAAGACCGTGGACTATGACGACCCCTCCGGCATATATCAGGAGGCCGTCGAAGAGGCAAAGAAGATAACCATGATGCCCGGCGCAAGCGAGCACCAGCTTGGCCTCGCGGTGGATCTGCTGGACAGGGAGCGCTCCCGCTATGTGTATGAGGACATGGATCAGGACTTTTTTGCATGGCTTGACGAGCATTGCTGGGAGTACGGCTTCATAAAGCGCTACCCCACGCGCAAGCTGCTGCTCACCGGCTGGGATGAGCCGTGGCATTACCGCTATGTCGGCAAGGAGGCCGCGAAGTTCATTATGGAGCAGGGGATATGCCTTGAGGAGTTCTATGCCCACTATGTTCCGGACTTCACGTATTGACGGCGCGGGGGAAGCGAAAATATCCGGCAGATTTGCAAAAAAGTTCTTGCAATGCACGCCGTAAGGTGTTATTATGATGTTGTAAGGATTAGTTATTTCTCAGAGTGGGTCGCGGCCCACTCTTTTTTGTGAGACTTTTGCGCCGGTCATCCGGCGGCGCTGCGCACATGAAAACAATATGAAAGGGCGGAAGGAATGAGCAGAATAACTGATAAGGTTTCCCTTCTGGCAAGACCCGTCGTGGAAGAGGCGGGCTGCACGCTGTGGGACGTGGAGTATGTCCGCGAGGCGGGGACGTGGTACCTGCGCGTGTATATAGACAAGGACGGCGGCGTGTCCATAGACGACTGTGAGCGTATCAGCCGCGAGCTTGACCCCATACTCGACGAGGCCGACCCGATCCCGGACAGCTACGTTTTTGAAGTCGGCTCCGCCGGTGCGGAGAGGGAGCTTAAGCGCCCCGGCGATTTCGCGCAGTTCATGGGCAGTGAGGTCGAGGTGAAGCTCTACCAGCCGCTGGACGGCGCGAAGAGCTTCGTCGGCATTCTGAAGGCGTATTCCGACGACGGAACTGTGACGGTCGCCTCCGGCAAGAGGGAGCTCAGCTTTACAAAGGCGCAGACGGCACAGGTCAGATTACACGTTTCTATATAAATATATAATTTTCGCTTTGCACAAATCAGAATGGAGAGTATGAAATGAACGCAGAATTTTTTGAAGCCATAGAGGATATCGAAAAAGAAAAGGGCATCCCCAGAGAGTACATGTACGACAAGATAAAGCAGGCCATGCTGGCCGCTTTCCGCCGCGATAATCCCGAGTGCGAGGATAACGTCGATATAATCCTTGAAGAGGACAAGAAGCGCATCGAGATGAACGTCAACAAGACTGTTGTCGATGAGGTCGAGGATCCCTCTCACGAGATAAACCTTGAGGCGGCGAAGAAGATAAGCCGCCGCGCCAAGCTCGGCGACGTTCTGCCCATCCCCGTGGAGACGAAGAAGTTCGGCCGCATCGCGGCGCAGGCTGCAAAGCAGGTCATCATTCAGGGCATCCGCGAGGCGGAGCGCGGCATAATCTATGAGGAGTTCACCTCCAAGGAGCATGAGATACTCACCGGCATCGTCTCCCATGTGGAGCCGCGCAACGGCAGTGTTTCCATCCGTATCGCCTCCAACAGCGAGTTCACCGAGGCCATGCTTTCCCCCAATGAGCGCATCAAGACCGAGAACCTGACCGAGGGCGACCGCATAAAGGTCTACGTGGTCGAGGTGAGGAACTCCACCCGCGGCCCGCAGGTGCTCATCAGCCGCACCCACCCCGGCCTTGTCAAGCGCCTGTTTGAGCTTGAGGTGCCCGAGATCTACGACGGCACGGTGGAGATAAAGTCCATCGCGCGCGAGGCCGGAAGCCGCACAAAGATGGCCGTCTGGTCCGCAGATCCCGACGTCGATCCCATCGGCGCGTGCGTCGGCCCCAAGGGCGGCCGCGTCGCCAGCATCGTCAATGAGCTCAACGGCGAGAAGATAGACATCGTCAAATACAGCGACGATCCAGAAGAGTACATCGCCGCGGCGCTTTCCCCGTCGGAGGTCGTCAGCGTCACCATGCTGGAGGACGGGAAGAGCTGCCGTGTCATCGTGCCGGATTCACAGCTTTCTCTTGCCATCGGCAAGGAGGGGCAGAACGCCCGCCTTGCGGCCAAGCTCACCGGCTATAAGATAGACATAAAGCCCGAATCCGAGGCGTAAACAGCAAATATAAAGGAGGCGGCAGTATGCAGATGCAAAAGAAAATACCGATGCGGCAGTGTCTGGGCTGCCGCGAGATGAAGCCCAAGCGTGAGCTTATCCGTGTCGTGCGCGCGCCGGACGGGGCGATAAGCCTTGATTTCAAGGGCAAGGCGTCGGGCAGGGGCGCGTATATCTGTCCAAACGCATCCTGCCTTAAGAAGGCCATCCGGGGCAAGGCGCTTGAAAAGGCGTTCTCCGCCCATATCCCGGAGGAGATATACGAAAAGCTCAATGAGGAAATGGAGGCCGGCGTATGAGTGAAAGACTGCTTAACATGCTTGGCCTTATGCGCAAGGCCGGCGCCATAGATATCGGCGAGACGAACACGGGCGGCGCGTGCCGCGGCGGGAAGGCGAAGCTTCTTCTGCTCGCCTCCGACGCTTCGCCGAACGCGCAGAGCAGGGCGGCGGGCTTCACCCGCGGCAGGAACGTCTGCACGGCCACGATTCCATTCACGAAGGAAGAGATATCCGCGCATGTCGGCGTGAACGGCTGCTCCATGGCGGCCATTACGGATATCGGCTTTGCCAACGCTTTCGCGGCGGCGCTTTCGCAGGAATACCCCGGAAAATATGACGAGCTTGCATCGGCGGTCGGGCAGCGCTTTTCAAAGGCGGAGCGCCGGAAGAAAGAGGCTGCCGCGCATGAGAGAAACAAGAGGAACGGAAAAAGGAGGACTAACGTATGAGCATGATAAAGTACAGAGTGCATGAGGTGGCAAAGGATTTCAACGTCCCCACAAAGGTGATAAGCCAGATCCTCACCGATTATGCCACGACGCCCAAGAATCATATGCAGGTTCTTGAGACGCCGGAGCTTGACGTTATCTTCGAGTATATGACGCAGAACAATCAGGCGGCCAGCCTTGAGGAGATATTCACTGTCAAGCAGCCCAAGGAAGCGCCGGGTGCAAAGCAGGATGCGAAGAAGCCGGCCGAGCAGCCGAAGCCCGGCAAGCCCGCGCCCGCCCCCGCGGCCGGAGGCAAAAGCGCCTCACAGCCCGCGCAGAACTCACAGGGCACGCAGAACGCGCAGAACGCCCAGAGCGCCCAAAGCGCAAAGGCCGCCAAGCCCGACAAGCCGCACACGCCCCGCCAGGTGGCGGAAAAGCGCGTCGTCGATACCCGCGGCGGCGCTGCGGTCAACATCGAAAAGTACAACGAGAAGTTTGAAGATATGGCCGGCATGAAGGCCAAGGACAATAACCTCCGCCGCGGCAATAAGGAGAAGATAACAAGCAAGGCCAAGCAGCGCACCAGCCAGCAGCTCGCTTCCTCCAAGCGCCGCCAGGAGGAGCGCAACAAGATGAACCGCCTCCAGCTTGAGATAGCGAAGAAGCAGCAGCTCAAGGTGCAGATCCCCGATGAGATCAGCGTCGGCGAGCTTGCCTCGCGCATGAAGAAGACCGCGTCTGAGGTCATAAAGCAGCTTTTCAAGATGGGTGTTTTTGCGTCCGTTTCGGAGATAATAGACTATGACACCGCCGCGCTCGTGGCGATGGAGCTCGGCTGCAAGGTCGAGAAGGAGGTCATCGTCACCGTTGAGGAGCGCCTCATCGACGACCATGAGGATAAGCCTGAGGACCTCGTGCCCCGCGCCCCCGTCGTCGTTGTCATGGGTCACGTTGACCACGGCAAGACCTCCCTTCTGGACTATATCCGCCATGCCAACGTTGTCTCTGGCGAGGCCGGCGGCATCACGCAGCATATCGGCGCGTATACCGTCGAGATAAACGGCAGCCCCATCACCTTCCTCGATACGCCGGGGCATGAGGCGTTCACCTCCATGCGCGCCCGCGGCGCGATGGTCACGGATATCGCCATCCTCGTCGTTGCGGCGGATGACGGCATCATGCCGCAGACGGTGGAAAGCATCAACCACGCCAAGGCGGCGGGCATCCCGGTCGTCGTTGCGATAAACAAGATGGATACCGTCGGCGCGAATCCTGAGCGCATCAAGCAGCAGCTCACGGAGTACGACCTCGTCAGCGAGGAGTGGGGCGGCGACACCATCATCTGCCCGATATCCGCAAAGACGGGCGCGGGCATAGATAACCTGCTTGAAAACCTCGTCATCCTGGCCGAGGTGCAGGAGCTCAAGGCCAATCCCAACCGCGCCGCGAAGGGCACGGTCATCGAGGCGCGCCTCGACAAGGGCCGCGGCCCGATAATGACGGTGCTCGTGCAGAACGGCACGCTGCATCTTGGCGACATCATCATCGCCGGGACCTGCGTGGGCCGCGTGCGCACCATGATAAACGACAAGGGCCAGCGCGTCACCGAGGCCGGCCCCTCCACGCCTGTTGAGATCTCCGGTCTGGGCGAGGTGCCCAGTGCGGGCGACGTGTTCAACGCCGTCGCGGATGAGCGCATGGCCAGAGAGCTTGCCGAGGAGCGCCGCATCCAGCAGATGAACAACTCCATGGGCGGCGTGAAGAAGGTCAGCCTTGAAGACCTCTTCAGCCAGATACAGGCCGGTGAGATGAAGACGCTCAACATCATCGTCAAGGCCGACGTGCAGGGTTCCGCCGAGGCTGTCAAGGCCTCGCTCGAGAAGATCTCCAACGAGGAAGTGCGCGTCAAGGTCATCCACAGCGCCGTCGGCGCGATAAACGAGTCGGACGTTATGCTTGCCGCGACCTCCGGCGCGATAATCGTCGGCTTCAACGTGCGCCCGGATAACGCCGCCCGCGACAGCGCCGTGCGCAGTCACGTCGATATGCGCATGTACCGCGTCATATACGACTGCATCAACGAGATCGAGGCCGCAATGAAGGGCATGCTCGCCCCGAAGTTCAAAGAGGTCATCATCGGCCATGCCGAGGTCAGAGAGACCTACAAGGTCTCCAAGGTCGGCACCGTCTGCGGCTGCTACTGCACCGACGGCAAGATCCAGCGCGGCTGTCAGGTGCGCGTCCTGCGTGACAATATCGTCATCCATGAGGGTGAGCTTGCGTCTCTGCGCCGCTTCAAGGACGACGTCAAGGAGGTCGCCTCCGGCTATGAGTGCGGCATGCAGGTCGAAAAGTTCAACGACATCAAGGTCGGCGACGTGATAGAGTGCTTCGTCATGGAGCAGATAAATCAGTAATAAAAAAGATGATTCAGGTGCTTTGTGCCGCAAAGCACCTGAAAGTCTATAAGCTGAAAATTGAGGTAAATACAATGGCATCCAATAAACTTGCAAGAACAAACGATGATATACAGTTTGTGCTGTCTAAGCTGCTGCGTGAGGTCAAGGACCCGCGCGTGCAGCAGGGCATGATAAGCGTCACGCGCGTCGAGACGACGGGCGACCTGCGCTATTCCAAGGTGTGGCTGTCCGTCATGGGAATGCAGGACGAGAAGGAGTTCAAACGCGGGCTCAAGTCGGCCTCCGGATGGCTGCGCAAGGAGCTTGGCAGTGCGATGAAGTTGCGCTACACGCCGGAGCTCGTCTTTGAAATAGACCACAGCATCGAATACGGCGCGCATATAAGCGCGGTGATAAACTCCCTCGACATAGACCACAGTGATGATGACGCGGAGAATACTGACGGAAGAGAGTGAACGGCATGAACTGCAAGGAATGCGCCGAGCTTTTGAAGAAGTTCGATAATTATCTTATCCTTATCCACAGGAACCCGGACGGCGACACCGCCGGCAGTGCCGCCGCGCTTTGCAGCGCCCTGCGCAGGACGGGCAAAACGGCTTTCGTCCGCCCCTCTGCCGACGTTTCGGAAAAGCTCCTGCCGTATATTCAGCCGTGCTTTGCCCCGGCGGACTATGCCCCGGCATACGTCATCGCCGTCGATATCGCCGCGCCCGGCCTCCTGCCGGAGGGCTTCGAGGGCGAGGTGCAGCTTTGCATCGACCACCACCCTTCAAACAGCGGCTACGCGAAGAATACCCTGCTCAACGCCGGGCGTGCTGCCTGCGGTGAGATCGTGCTGGAGCTTATAAAGGCCCTGCGCGGCAGCGTCACCAAGCACGAGGCGACGCTTCTCTATCTTGCCCTCTCCACGGATACCGGCTGCTTCCAGTATTCCAATACCAACGCCCCCGCGTTCCGCGCGGCGGCGGAGCTGCTGCGCCTTGGGGCGGATAATTCCGATGTTAACCTACGCTTTTTCCGCCGCGTCTCGCCCGCGCGCCTTAAGCTCGAAGGGCTTATATATTCAGGCCTCGGCTTTTACCGCGACGGGAAGATAACCGTGGCGGAGATCACCCGCGCCATGATGGCGCAGTCCGGTGCGAGTGAGGACGATATGGACGATATCGCAAGCCTTGCCGGGCGTGCGGACGGCTGTGTGCTCAGCATCACCATCCGCGAACAGGCGGACGGGACCTGCCGGTTGTCTCTGCGCTCCACAAGCGAGGTCAACAGCAGCGATATCTGCGCCGTTTTCGGCGGCGGCGGGCATGCGCTTGCCGCGGGCTGCACCATTTCCGGCTCTGTCGAAAAGGCGCGGGAGCTTATCCTTGACGTCGTCAACGAGGTCTGGAAATGAACGGCATCCTGCTCATAGATAAGCCCTCCGGCTGGACCAGCAGCGATGTTGTCGTCAAGCTCAAGGGCGTCCTGCATGAGCGGCGCATCGGCCACTCCGGCACGCTTGACCCCATGGCCACGGGGCTTCTCATGCTCTTCGCCGGCCGGGCGACGCGCGCCGTCGAGTTTGCGGAGGCGCACGATAAGCGTTATACGGCGCATCTGCGCCTCGGCGTCGTGACGGACACGCAGGACGTCACCGGCGCTGTAATAAGCCGCTGCGCGCAGACTGTCACGCAGGCGCAGCTTGAATCGCTCCTGCCGCGCTTCACCGGCGCACAGCAGCAGATCCCGCCCATGTACTCCGCCATCAAGGTCGGCGGGAAGAAGCTTTACGATATCGCCCGCCGCGGCGGCGAGGTCGAAAGAAAGCCCCGCAGCATCGTCATATCCGATATCCGCGTCCTCGGCTGCGACGGGGGCGACTGGGTGCTGGACGTGCGCTGCTCGAAGGGTACATATATACGCACGCTCTGCCACGATATCGGGCAGGCTCTCGGCTGCGGCGGCTGTATGAGCGCGCTGCGCCGCACGGAGATAGGCGGCATTCCCGTGACCCATGCGCATACGCTGGAGGCGGTCATCGCCGCCGCGGCGGCCGGCACGGCGGAGGAACTTCTTATCCCTGTGGACAGCCTCTGGGCGGCCCTGCCGGAGTACCGCGCGGACGAGGCGCGCACACGGCGCATAAAATGCGGCAATGAGATAAAGACGCCCGCCCTGCCCGACGGGGATTACCGGGTGTATTCCGAATGCGGCGAATTTCTCATGCTCGGGCGCGCGCAGGGCGGCGTCATGAAAACTGTAAAAAGCTTTTTTGAGGTATAGGCATATGGCAGATACAAAAAGAGTCATTGCGCTCGGCTTTTTTGACGGCGTGCATAAGGGGCACGGGGAGCTTCTCAAAATGACGAAGCGCCGCGCGGCGGAGATCGGAGCCACCCCCTCGGTGCTCAGCTTTGACGTGCACCCCGACACGCTGGTTTTCCATAAGGACGTTCCGCTCATAAACAGCGCCATCAGCCGGGAGGAGATCATCCGCCGCTGCTACGGGATAGACAACGTCGTGTTCCTGCACTTCAACCAGCACGTCATGCGTATGCCGTGGCGCGAGTTTATCGACTCGCTCATTGCTGAGCTTGGCATCGCGTGGATAGTCGTCGGGCATGACTTCTGCTTCGGCTATAAGGGGGAGGGGACGGCCGCGCGGCTTCAGGAATACTGCCACGAAAACGGCCTCGGCTGTGACATCATCCCCGCGCTGTGCATAGATGGGCGCGTCGTCAGCTCCACTTATATAAGGGAGCTTATCGCCGCCGGTGATATGGAAACGGCGAACCGTTTCCTCGGCCACCCGCACACTCTCTCCGATACCGTCCATTCCGGCTACCACCTCGGCACGAATCTCGGCGCGCCCACAATAAATATGTACTTCCCGGACGGCGTCCTTGTGCCCCGGCACGGCGTATACGCCGCGAAGGTGTATCTTGAGGACGGCAGCGGCTACATCGCCGTTACGAATGTCGGCGTCCGCCCCACGGTGAGCGACGCGAACCGCGTCAACGTCGAAAGCCACCTTCTCGACTATTCCGGCAACCTCTATGGCCGTCAGGCGCGGCTTGAATTCTTCAAGTTTATCAGACCAGAGGTCAAATTTGACTCGTATGAGGCGCTTTCCGCGCAGATCCATGCCGACGCGCAGACGGCGCGCGAATACTTCCGCAAACATAGGCAGTCCACAGACGGCTGCTGAAAAATAAAACACGGTAAAAGAAAAGGAGCATGAGAATGAAATGAAAATGAAAAAGCTTTTTCGCAATGTCGTTTTGTCCGCGCTTGCCCTTTGCCTTGCGCTGAATCTCGCCGCCTGCGGCAGTGAGAGCGTTCCGCCTGTCGTGACGGAGACCCCTGTGGACTCGGTCGAGCTGACACCGCCCGTGCCGGAAGAAACTCCCGCCGCAGAGGAAGCGCCGCAGAGCACCATGGCGACGGAGTTTTACGCCTGCGACCTTTTCACGGTCAATATCCCCGCGGGCTGGAAGCTTGTTTATGAGGCGTATGACGTCAACAGCGGCAAGGTGCTCTATAACGAGTCCGGCAAGCAGTCCGGCAGCGCCGATAAGTCCAAGGCGGAGCTGTGGATACTCGCGCAGGACCCGCAGGATGAGAACAACATCATGTTCTACGCCTCGTGGTTCGGGCCGTACTTCACCTCTCTCGGGCAGAAGAACGCGATGCTTCCCTCGCTCACGTCCGAAAACGAGTGGGCGCCCGTGCTTGACAGGCTGGACGCAGAGGACGTGCTGAATAACTGGGGGCCGATGTACACGCTGCTCGCCGCGCAGAACAGGCCCATCGCCGCCTACCTGCGCTGTTACCGCGTGGATGCCGTCGCGCAGGCGAATGTCGCCGACGGGGCCAGCAATCAGCTCACCGCGTCCGAGGTCTTTGCCAGCGTCAGCATTCCCGGCGCTTCCCAGCCCTACGGCATGTATTTTTATGATGAGCTCCAGCGCGTGGATTTCAGCTCCACCGCGGATTATTACGCAAGCCTGAATAACTATGCCTTCGTCATCGGCAATGACCGCGCATCCGACGCGGACGCGATGATGGACTGCGTGAAGAGCTTCGACTTCACCGGCTTCAACACGCTCTACGGCGCGTAACGCGCCCTGCGGCGGCACAAACGGCCGTATGCTTTCCGAAAGAGAAAACATACGGCCGTTTCCTTATCCGCTTTACTTCTTTTTTGACGCTATCGTGCGGTAATCGTCGCATTCGCAGACGCTGTCGGGAGGGAAAAACTCCTCCACGGGGAAGCGTATGCGGCTGAAAAGCATACAGGGATCCTCGTCGCTTGCAACGCCGGGGCACTCCTTGTCGGGCATGCAGTAGTCGTATGCGGGGATGAGAAGCTGTGTGTCGCGCTCTAAGCGGATTATGCTGAACTGGCCTATCGTCACGAACCAGCGGCGCGCCGTGTCCGTCAGCACAAGCGCCTCGGAAAACGCCGCCGATATGAATTCCGGGATGCGGCGCTGCTCTATGTCCGTGGGCAGCAGGCACTCGGAATCGACCAGCTTGCAGTGCAGGCAGATGGGGTCAACGGAGTTCACCACCGCCGTCGGCAGGTCGCCCGCCATGGCCAGCGGCACCGCGCTGTCGGAGGAGAAGGACTTCACGCTCCCCTCGCTTCCAAACAGCATCACGCGCTTGTCGAACACGGCAAGCCCCGTGCACGTCTGCCCGGCGGGGAAGGTCTCGCATATCACGCGGTAGAAATACGTGCAGTCCACCGTGTAATACCCGCGGTTGAAGCCGATAGGCTCCACGTTCACATCTACGTATAAAAGCTCCGCAGACCTTGGGCGAATGCTCAGGGCGTTTTCTATGTAGGACTGTGAAGTGACGGTGGGGTATACTCTCAGGTCATCCACGCAGTCCTTGTCTCGGCAGCTGTCGAATATCTTCTTTGTATTGATGCATACGGCTTCACGGATGCTTGCCGAGCTTTCAACCGGCCCGGGCACAACTCTGTCGGCCATAGATATACCTCCTGATGAACAGAATTGAAGAAACTTCAATACAGTCTATGCGCCGCCTCCGCATTTGTGTGATTTAGTCCTTGAAAAAAGGCGTGGATTATAATAAAATATATGCCTGAGATTTTAAAGGAGGGCAATATGGACAGACTTGGCTTCATACATGAAAAGCTGGATATAAAAATCTTCATTCTTTTTATCCTGCGCCGCCTGCCCGGCGTTGTCGATCCTGACACTCTGCTTGAGCTGTGCCAGTGCGACGGGGGAGTGGGGTACTTTGACTATTCCGACTGTCTCAGTGAGCTTGTCGATACCGGGCATATAGACGAGTGCGAGGGGGGCTACCGCATCACGGAGAAGGGCGCGCGCAACGCCGACACCGTGGAAAGCAGCCTGCCGTACTCCGTCCGCAAAAAGGCGGAGCGCCTGCTGGAGCCTGTTGCCGACAGGCTTCGCCGCGAGGCCATGATCGTCACGCAGCATTCCATGACCGACAGCGGCCTCACGGTCCATCTCGCCATGTCCGACGGCAAGGGTGAGATAATCGACATGCGCCTGCTCTGTGCCGATGAGGCGCAGGCAAAGCTCATCGAGGCGAACTTCCGCCGCGAGGCAGAGGCGTACTATCAGAAATTTATCGCTCTTTTGAGCGAGGAAAAGAGAAAGAAATCATGAATTCCATAATTCCCGAAGGCTACAAAAGCCTGCTTGGCATTTACGACACGCAAAAGGCGATCGGGCTTCTCAAGCGCCTGTTTGAGGACAGGCTCTGCGCGTCGCTGAATCTTTACCGTGTTTCTGCCCCACTCTTTGTCGAGGCCGGTTCCGGACTGAATGACGACCTCAACGGCGTTGAGCGCCCCGTCTCCTTCGACATCCTCCGTTCCGACAAGACCGCGCAGGTCGTCCACTCCCTCGCAAAGTGGAAGCGCCTCGCGCTCAAGCGCTACGGGTTCTACCCCGGCAGGGGCCTGTGCACGGACATGGACGCCATCCGCCGCGATGAGGACGTGCTGGATAATCTCCACTCCGTCTACGTCGATCAGTGGGACTGGGAAAAGGTCATCCTGCCCGAAAACAGGAATATCGACTATCTCAAGTCCACCGTTATGGACATCGTCTCTGCCATCTGCGACACGCAGGACACCATGCAGGCCATATATCCCCAGCTCCAGCGTCTCGGCCGGCTGGAGCGGCACGTCACCTTCGTCACGGCGCAGCAGCTTGAGGATATGTATCCCGGCCTTACGCCCAAGCAGCGCGAGAACGCCTTCACGAAGGAGCATAAAACCGTTTTCATCATCGGCATCGGCGGCGCGCTCAAGTCCGGCAAGCCGCATGACGGCCGCGCTCCCGACTATGACGACTGGACGCTCAACGGGGATATCCTCTTCTGGTGTGACTGGCTCGGCTGTGCGATGGAGGTGTCCTCTATGGGCATCCGCGTCGATCCGGAGTCGCTCGACAGACAGCTCAGCCTGTCCGGCCATGATGAGCGCCGCACCCTGCCGTACCATAAGGCGCTTTTGAACGGGGAGCTTCCCCTGACCATCGGCGGCGGCATCGGCCAGTCGCGCATTTCCATGCTGCTTCTCGGCAAGGCGCATATCGGCGAGGTGCAGGCCTCCATCTGGGATGATGAGACCGTCTCCGCCTGTGAGAAGGCCGGCGTGACGCTCCTGTAAGAAATATATAAATAAGGATAAAACGTATGTCATTTGTCAGCTTTCAGTTCTGGGCGGTGCTTCTGCCGCTGTGCTTTCTGGCATATGTGCTTGCCGGAAGGACGGCGCGCGGGCAGAATATCGTGCTGCTCATCGCAAGCGTTATCTTCTATGGTAGCTATGACCTGAAATATCTTCTCATTCTCGCACTCAGCATCGCCGTCACCTATCTCGGCGGGCGCATCGGCGCGGCGCAGGCGGGCGCGGAGAAGCAGGACCGCGTGTATACCTGGGCCTTTGTTGTCAACATCCTCATCCTCATCGTTTTCAAGTATACGAATTTCCTTCTCGGCAATCTCAACTCCGTCCTCGGCCTTTTCGGCGTGTCGATCGCCCTGCCGAAGATGCTTCTGCCCGTGGGCCTTGCGTTCTATACCTTCCAGAGCTCTACATACCTGCTCGACCTCAAAAGCGGCAAGACGGAGCCGGAGCGGGATCTTATCAACTACAGCCTCTTCGTCTCCTTCTTCCCCACGATAGTTTCCGGCCCCATCCTCCGCGCGTCAACGTTCCTTCCGCAGATACGCCGGCGGCGTGAGGTCAGCTTTGAACGCTTCCAGATATTCCTTTTCACCTTCCTCTGGGGCGCGTTTCTGAAGCTCGTGCTTTCCGACAGGCTTTCCGGCTTCGTCACGCACGTTTTTTCCAGCTATTATAACTACGGCGGCGCGGTCATGCTTGTGCATATGTCCTGCGCCATGCTCCAGCTCTATGTGGACTTCGCCGGTTACAGCTATATGGCCATTGCCGTGGCGGCGCTATTCGGCTTCGATATCCCGGATAACTTCCGCCAGCCGTGGTTTGCCACAAGCGTGGCCAATATGTGGCGGCGCTGGCACATCTCCATGATGACGTGGTTCACGGATTACCTCTACATCCCCCTCGGCGGCAGCCGCAAGGGCAAGGCGCGCAAAATGCTCAACACCTTCATCGTTTTCACGGTGAGCGGCCTGTGGCACGGCGCGGCGTGGACCTTCGCCTTCTGGGGCTTCATGGGCGCGTTTTATATGGCCGTCGGGCAGCTCACGCTTCCTTACAGGCTGCGCCTTTGCGAAAAGCTGCACATCGACCGCGAGACCTTCGGCTATAAAATGCTTCAGCGCTTCATCGTCTTTATGCTCATGGCAGCGATAGTCGTTCCGTTCAGCATCGGCGGCCTCAAGGCCACGGCGGTGTATTTCCGCCAGATGCTCACGGTCTGGAATCCGTGGGTGCTTTTTGACGGGTCGCTGTGCACCATGGGCATGACCGCCACGGACTGGCGCGTGTGCATCCTCAGCGGGCTTGTGCTGCTTGCCGTTTCCGCCCTGCGTGAGCATGGGTACAGCTGCGCGTTCATCCTCCGGCAGAATCCCGTGTTCCGCGCCGCTCTCGTGCTTGTGCTGTTCTTTGCCATCGTCGTCTTTGGCGTGTACGGCGCGCAGTATTCCGCCAGTGCCTTTGTGTACGCTGGATTCTAGGAGGCGGATATGAATAGAAAGATAATAACAAGGGTGCTCGCCATCCTTCTCGTCGTCGCCATTGCCCTTGGCGGCCTGTGGTACGCAAACCGCGTCCTCGTCATGAAGCGCGTGGACGGCGTTCTCACCATGCAGAATTTTTACGCCCAGCCCGACGGAACGGTTGACGTGCTCCTCGTCGGCAACAGTCATTCCGGCATAAATATCGACACCGCCACCCTCTGGACGGAGTACGGCATTTCCGCCTACGACCTCTGGGGCGGCGTGCAGCCGCTGTGGAACTCCTATCATTTCATTGTCGAGGCGCTCAAGTACCAGACGCCCAAGCTCGTCGTGCTTGAGGTCACCGCCGCGATAAGCGATTATGAGTATTCCGAGGAGCAGAACCAGATAAAGAATACCGCCGGCATGAAGCTCTCCGCCAATAAGCTTGAGGCCGTCAAGGTCTCCGCGCCGAAGGATAGATGGCTCAATCTTCTCCTCGGCTTCCCGCTTTACCACGGCCGCTTTGACGAGCTGACGGAGAAGGATTTCTCCCAGTTCCCGTGGTCTGCCGGGCTTGAGAACTTCAAGGGCAGCTACCTTCTCTACGGCACGGGGAATTATGAGCTTGAAAGCGCCGCGGGCGTCACGGCGCGCCGCGACATAATGGATAAGGAGCTTGAGTATCTCAATAAGATCATCACCCTCTGCCGTGAGCGCGGCATCCCTCTCATGCTTCTCAAAACGCCCGCGCTGGAGCGGCGCGACGCGCAGCCGATATATAATACCGTCTCCGACATTGCGTCTATAAACGGCCTAAATTTTGTCAACATGAACCTCATGGATGATGAGACCGGCATCACCGAAGCCGACTGGTCGCTTGACCGGCATATGAACGGCAGCGGCGCGCGCAAGGTCGCGCATTGGCTGGGGGCGTTCCTGCAAAGCGAGTACGGCATTGCCGACCACCGCGGCGATGCGCGCTATGCAAGCTGGGATATAAACGCACACACCGTCAATGACGATTATCTCGCCGCCATCACCGATAATGCCGATTACTTTGCCGAGCTTCGCCGCGGCGGCCGGGCGGCGCTCGTGATAAAGCAGAGCCCGTGGACGGAGAACGACGCGTATTCCGCCCTCGCCGCGGAGCTTGAAAGCGTCGGCTTTACAGGCTTGAAGTCCGCCAAGGACAACGACGCTTTCCTCGTCAGCAATACCGCCTCCGGCGCGGATGTTCCGGCCTCGGTCTCCGGCGATGTGGTCACCTTCACGCTCGACGGGGAGGAGCTGACCGTCAGCTTTGAGTATCAGGACGCTGTCCTCGGCGGGAAGCGGCTGTCCTGGTTCGGCAGCAGCGAAATGACGCTCATCGTCTACGACACGACAACGCATGAGCTTGTCGATGTCGTCACGTTCTCCTCGCTCAACGGCTATAAGCTTCGCCGCGCGGAGAGCACGGACTAAAGTATTATAAATTAAAAATTAGAGTAAAAAACGGAGAGAGGCTTTAATGAAGCCTCTTTCCGTTTTTTGCAGAGCTCCGGGTCATTCCCTGCGCATGAGAACTCGCTTTCATCTGTAAACTCACTGGCACGCTCATCCTACCACATCCCCCGCGCGCATAACGGCGAAATATGCGCTTGTGATGCCGGGGCAGACACAATTATTTGGAGTGCCGGAGAATAGAACTGAATTCCTAGCGCATATGCCTGCTGGGCAGCGGGTCACATTCCGACGTCGGACAGCTTGAACATATTGTCGCGCTTGAGCTCTATGGACGAGTGGACATAGCGGTTGAGCGTGATGGCCGTGGACGAATGCCCCAGTATCTCCGAGAGCGATTTCAGCTCAAAGCCGACCTCGACGCAGCGTGTGGCGAACGTGTGACGCAGCGTGTGAAAATGCGCGTCCTCTATCCCGCATTCGCGTAAGTACCGGCGCAGGCGATACTGCACAGTGCGCGGCTCGATAAACCGGCGCGAGCCCGTCAGAACGAAGGCGCGGCGGTCGGCGACGATCATCTGCGCGCACAGCGCCGCGGCAAACTCCGTCATGGGGATCACCCGCATAGACGTGCCGCTTTTCGGCGCGGTGACGATTATCTTAGTCCGCTTTCCGCCGCGGCACTCCTCATCCTTCAGCCGCTGCATCGTCTCCTCGACGCGGATGGTATTGTCCGACAGGGAGACCGCATCCCAGCGGAGGGCGCACAGCTCGCCGATGCGCAGGCCCGTCAGCATGGCCAGCAGCACACCGAAGCGCCCCGCGTCCATATTCGTGAGCAGATATTCCATGAAGCGCACCTGCTCCGGCCGCGTCAGCACACGCGCTTCCCGCCTGATCTCACGCGGGAATACTATTTCCACGGCCGGGAACTGGCCGGGGAACTGCTTTCCGGCGTATATGAGCACGGATTTGAGAACGGTGAGAATATCCCGCGCCGTTTTCGGGCTGAGGCCGTCCTTCTCCGTCAGCGCCGTTGAAAAGCCGTTTATCGTGCTCTGCGTAAGCGAACGCGGCCGGCAGCCGCCGAGGCGGCGCTTGATGTGCCCGTCGATGACCGCCGAATATTTTATGTACGACGATTCCTTGAGCCGGCTCTTGGTGAGCTGTAGCCATTCGTCGCAATAGACGGAGAAGGGCTTGTCCGCCTCTGCCGCCATGCGGGCGGCGGTGCTGAGAGAATGATCCTTTGTCTGCTGTTTTTTCTGTTTCTTTGACATGTGTCAATACCTCCTTCTGTGCGCATCAGTGCGCACTCGCCGGTATATGACACAGTTGCGGTTGATAAGTTGCTTTCAGGCTGTTATAATCAGGCTATACCCCGACATGTTCAGACGAAAAGAGCGTGAAGCATATGGACAAAAAGCAAAAAAGAAAGGCAAATCCATTCATCACGGCGGGTGCGGTGCTGCTGCTGGCAGCGCTGGCGCTGTACGTATACAACGCGATTGACAGCCGCCGCGCGGGACAAGCGGCGGACGCGCTGCTTGACGGCGTGCAGGCGCAGATAGAGGCGCGCACGGAGAGCGCCGCCGGTGAAGCGCCGGAGGCGGAGGCGGCAGAGGCAACGCCCGTGCCGGAAATGCCCGTGATAGAGCTTGACGGGAACGAGTACATCGGCTATATCTCCGTGCCGTCACAGGGGATAGAGCTGCCGGTAATGTCAGACTGGAGCTATGACAGGCTGAAGATCGCGCCGTGCCGCCAGTTCGGCTCATACTACACCGACGACCTTGTCATCGCCGCGCACAACTTTGACACGCACTTCGGCCGGCTGAAATACCTCTCCTCCGGCGACAGCGTGGTTTTCACTGACGCCGCGGGCGGCGTGCACAGCTATGCTGTCACGCGCCTTGAGACCGTCCATCCGGACGATGTGTCCGCGGTGCAGAACAGCGGGCACGACCTTGTGCTGTACACCTGCACGCTCGGCGGAAAGACGCGCGTGACGGTATTCTGCGACAGAGAGGATGCGGAGAGCTGAAAAAGCACAAAATCATTGCAAGTTGCGACCCATAATGCTATAATCCACATACTTCAAATCAACGGAGTATGTGGATCATGCTTTTTTCTGATAAAAATCGCCGGTTTTTCAATCTGGCCTATGCGGCGGTGCAGGGAATATACTGGATGGGCTTCTGCATATGCGTCGCCTTTGCGGCGGTATACATGCAGTACAGGGGATATTCCAACACGGCGCTGGGCGCGGTCGTCGCGCTGGGCAACATCGCGGGCTTCCTGCTGGCCCCGGCTGTCGCCGCGCTGGTGGATTCCTCACGCCGCATCACGATATTCCACTGCCTGTGGGCGACGGCGGCGGTGCAGCTCATGCTGTTCGCAGTGCTTATGACAGTGCCGGGGCGCTCGTTTGCGACAGCCGCGGCGTACTGCCTATACATCGCGTGCTGCAATCTGTCCGGCCCGCTCGTCAACCAGCTCAGTCTCGACCTTGAGGAGCGCTGCTGCCACATAAACTTCGGCGCGGCGAGGAGCGTCGGCTCCTTCGCGTTTGCGGTGACGGCGCTTGTTCTGGGCCGCATCGTGGAAAGCCGCAGCGCGGCGATCCTTCCCGCCGCGGGCATCGTGTGCACGCTGGCGCTGAGCGCGGCCGCGGCACTTATATACGCGCGCATGGGCGGCGCGGCAAAGCCTGTGCAGCCGCAGCAGCGCGAAGAGCACGCCGCCGGGCTTTATGAATTCATCCGCGGCAACGGCCGCTTCTGCATAGTCATGCTGGGCATGTCGCTCATCTTCTTCTCGCACAACATCGTTTCGGGCTTCATGATAAACGTCGTGCGCGCCGTCGGCGGCGGCACGGCCGTCATGGGCGGTATAAACGCGTTCATGGCGCTGACGGAGCTTCCGTGCATGATACTTTACGACCGCATCGAAAAGCGCTTCGGCTGCGCGGCAACGGTGCGCTTCGCCGCGGTGATGTTCGTGGCGAAGTCGCTGTGCATCGCGCTTGCGGGGAACATCCCGGCGTTGTACGCGGCGAACGCCATTCAGGCCGTGTCCTATGCCATCATGATCCCCGCAGGCGTGCGCTATGCCGAGCGGTACACGCCGCATAAGGACTCCGCCAAGGCACAGTCCATCGCCTTCGGGATGTCCACGCTCGGCTCGGTATTCTCGGGAAGCATAGGCGGCGTGCTGTACGACGCGCTGCCGGTGCATTCGGTGCTTCTCGTGGGCACGGCCGCGGCGGCCGTGGGCGCGGCGGTATGCCTCATCTTTTCAAGATCCGCCGCAAAGCCCTGACGGTGTGCGGCGCTCAGCCGAGGTACGCCGTTGCGGCGATCTCCAGCGGAACGTTCTTGGGCAGTGCGGCCGCCTGCACGCAGTAGCGCGCGGGCTTGTGCCCGCCGAAGAACTCCGCGTACACCTCGTTTATCGTGTTGAAATCCGCAAGGTCGCGCACAAAGATCTCGACCTTGGCGATGCTCTCCTTCGTGCCGCCGCCGGCCTCGACGATCGCAAGGACGTTGTTCAGCGCAAGCGCGGTGGCCTTTTTGATGTCCTGCTCGACCTCGCCGGTCTCGGGGTAGAAGGGGCACTGGCCGGAGGTGAAGATGAAGTCGCCGCATTTTGTGCCGTGGGAATAGGGGCCTATCGCGGCGGGGGCCTTCGGGGTGTGCAATATCTCAAGTGACATAGTGATGCTTCCTTTCTGATTTAAATTTGTAAACCGCATATATTATATCAAACCCGCGCGCGTTTCGCAATAAGCGCGCGGCGCATACGCATAACAAATGCCTCCCACCCGTAACGCTCCGGAACTCTTCGGATGGGAGGCTGAGACTGTCGAAAAAGTGGCTTTGCCGCTTTTTCGAGAAAGCTTCGCTGCGTTCTGCGCCTCTGTTGTCCGCTGATAGCGGACAATTCGACGCTCACTCCGCGCAAAGTGTTTTCTGCCACGCACATGTCGCGGCAGAAAACGAATTATACTGCTTTCGCGTCTGCGGACGCGAAACTCTGCGAGGCTTTTTGACCTGCTGCACCTCCCGTTCGGAACGCTTCGGATGGGAGGCTGTGCTTTTCTTACGCTCACGCGGCGGCGCTGCGCTTTATCCCGTGCATGAAGCCGGTGACGGAATTCGTGTGTATGTCCCCGGCGATGACGTGCTGCCCCTTTATGTACAGCGTCACGAGCACCGTGTCGCCCTCGTCGGGATAGTTCGTCACCTGATAGGTGTACTGACTGCACTTCTGCCCGAGGTATTTGCGCAGGTCGTAGCCCTGCGCGAGCTGCATCTCATTATAATCCTTCATCACACCCTCGAGCGCTTCCGGCAGAACGACGCTTTTGTATTCCTCCGTATCCACATCTATCTCCCAGCCCAGCTCATTGAGGAAACTTTCCCGTCCCTCCGCCGTCGAAAGACCTGTGTCGTTATTTCTGTACGCGATCAGCCATTTGGCGAGGATCATCAGAAACAGCACGAGCGCGCAGACGAACACGATGGTAAGCGCCCTTTTCTTTGTAAAGACCACGACCTTATCCAGCATTAGCACACACCTCCAGATACCGATACAAGCTGCTGCACTACAGCCTATTCAAATTTGCAGCCGGGTATGCTATAATATACGGGTCATTAAGGAAAGCGAGGTGCGGCTATGGCGCAGATGAGACTGGACAAATACCTTGCCGGTATGGGCATTGCCACGCGGAAGGAGCTGCGGCAGATAATAAGGAGCGGGCGCGTGACCGTAAACGGCGTCACCGCCGCCGCGCCGGATATGCGCATCGACGCGGACGCGTGCACCGTCGCCCTCGACGGCGAGGCGCTGCGCTATTCGCAGTTTCACTACTACATGCTTTATAAGCCCTGCGGCGTCGTCACGGCGACGGAGGACGGCCGGCAGGGCACGGTGATGGATCTCGTCACGCCGGAAATGCGGCGGATGGGGCTTTTCCCCGTGGGACGGCTGGACAAGGATACGAGCGGGCTTCTGCTGCTGACGGATGACGGCGATTTTGCCCACCGCGTCATCTCGCCGAAGTCAGAGGTGGAAAAGCTCTACCTCGCGCGGGTGGACGGCATATTGACGCCGGAGGACGCGGCCGCGTTTGAACGCGGGATAATCCTTGCCGACGGAACGCAGTGCCTGCCCGCGCGGCTGGACATTCTTGCCCCGGACGAATGCCGCGTCGCCGTGATGGAGGGAAAGTATCATCAGGTGCGGCGGATGCTGGCCGCGTGCGGGAAGCCCGTGATAACGCTCAAGCGGCTGTCCATCGGCGCGCTCAGCCTGGACAGCGGCATGGCCGAGGGGGATTTTCGTGAACTTGACCAAGCAGAACTGGCGCTGGTATTTGCTGCAATTTAACGGATTTTCGCCCGTCCGTCATGGGCTTTTTGAGCGGAAAAACAACAGCGCGAAAAAAATTCACAAAAAACTGCAACGATTTCTATTGAAAATCACATACAATGGAGTTATTATGTATAAAGAATAATGCGGGATTATAGTGCTTTTTGCTATAAGCATACGGGAGGCCGCCGCAGAGCATGGGAGGCATACTAAATGTCGAGCAAGATATTCCAGAATGTGATCATTCAAATGAAAGACGCCGTGGACAAGACTATCGGCGTCGCAGACGAGCAGGGCTTCGTCGTGGCAAGCAGCGAGCTTGCGATGATAGGCTCCCGGCTTGACGACTTTCGCATCTACGAATTTGACGGGCCTGACCGCTTTGTGGTCACTCCCGCAAGGACGTTCTGCCCGCTGTCGTCCGACAGCGGAAAGCTGGACTACGCGGCATTTGTGGAGGGAACGGACTCCGTGTCCAGAACTCTCTGCGCCGTCGCCGCCGTCGCCTTCAACGAGGCGAAGAACAATTACGAGGAAAAGCACAACAAGGCCGCGTTCGTGAAGAACATCATTTCCGACAATATTCTGCCGGGTGATGTTTACGTGCGCGCAAAGGAGCTGCACTTCGTCACGGATGAGCCGCGCACGGTGCTGCTCGTGCGGCAGGTGGAAAATCCCGACGTGTCCGCCGTGGAGGTCATCCAGCGGCTGTTCCCGGACAAGCAGCGCGACTTCGTGCTGAACATAAACGAGGCGGACGTCGTCGTCGTAAAGGCGCTGCCGAATGCCAACTGCCCGGAGGAGATCATGAAGACCGCGCGCACGATAGAGCGCGTGATGCATGAGGAGCTTGGCGCAAAGACGGTCATCGGCATCAGCACGAACGCCCGCCATCTGCGTGAGCTTGCCGACAGGTATAAGGAGGCGCAGGTCGCCATCGACGTCGGCCGCATATTCGAGGCGGACAAGACCATTATAAACTATGAGACTCTCGGCCTCGGGCGCATCATCTATCAGCTTCCCACGACCCTTTGCGAAATGTTCCTGAACGAGGTGTTCAAGAAGAACCCGATCGAGACGCTTGACGAGGACACGCTTGAGACCATAAACCGCTTCTTTGAAAACAACCTCAACGTATCCGAGACCTCCCGCAAGCTCTACGTCCACCGCAACACCCTTGTCTACAGGCTGGAAAAGATAAAGAAGATAACCGGCCTCGACCTGCGCGAGTTCGACCACGCGATAGTGTTCAAGGTGGCAATGATGGTGAAGATGTATTTGGATTCGCTCAACAACGCCAAGTACTGATTACATAGTTTAAGCCCGGCTTAAGGCTGCGGCTGTATAATTTCACGGCAGATCATCCGATTTTTTGGAGGATAAACGACTTATGGTTCAAATGAACAACGTCACAAAGGTCTACGACAGCAGCAACACCGTTGCGCTGGACAACGTTGACCTTACGATCAACGAGGGCGAATTCGTCTTTCTGGTCGGCCCGTCCGGCTCCGGCAAGACGACGCTCATGAAGCTCATCACGGGCGAGGTTTTTGCGACCTCCGGGCAGGTGATCGTCAACGATTTCGACATGACGAACATCCGCCGCAGTAAGCTGCCGAAGGTCCGGCGTTCTCTCGGCGTTATATTCCAGGATTTCCGCCTTATAGAGAATATGACGGTGTATGACAACGTCGCCTTCGTCATGCGCGTTGTGGGCGCCGCGCCGAAGGAGATCAAAAAGCGCGTGCCCTACGTGCTGGAGCTTGTCGGGCTTGAGGGGCGCGAAAAGCGTATGCCCAACGAGCTTTCCGGCGGCGAACAGCAGCGTGTGGCCATTGCGAGGGCGCTGGCCAACAATCCCCGCATGATAGTCGCGGACGAGCCGACAGGCAACCTTGACCCCGTGCGCAGCCTTGAGCTGATGCTGCTTTTTGAAAAGATAAACGAGATGGGCACGACGATACTTGTCGTCACACACGAAAAAGAGCTGGTCAACGCCTTCGCCAAGCGCGTCATCACCATAGACGGCGGGCACGTCATCAGCGACGGAATGGATGGGTATTACAGTTATGAGATTGAGTAGATGCGGCTATCTTATCCGCGAGGGCTTCCGCAGCATCACAAAGCACGGATTCATGTCCTTCGCCTCGGTTACGGTCATTATGGCCTGCCTTATCATCATGGGCAGCGTGTCGCTGCTCTCGGTCAACATTGACGCGCTCATAAAGGACCTTGAAAACCAGAACGAGGTCGTCGTCTTTGTGGACGACACCATCACCGACGAAAACGAGGCCCGCGCGCTGCAAAGCAGCGTGGAGGCCATCGACAACGTAAGCTCGGTGGAGTTCGTCTCCCGCACGGACGCGATGGACGCGTTTATGAGCAAGTATGACGAATCCCTCATGGAGGGTATCGACGAGACGGTGTTCCGTCACCGCTTTGTCGTCCACCTGACGGACATCTCCCTCATGGCGGAGACGGAGAGGGATCTTCGCAACATCCCCGGCATCGCCAAGGTCAATGCGCATCTTGACTACGCCAAGACCTTCGTCACCATCCGCAACATCGTCAGCGTCATTTCGCTGGTGCTGATAGTGATGCTGGTGTTCGTGTCGGTGTTCATCATGTCCAACACCATCAAGCTTGCCACCTTCGGCCGGCGTGAGGAGATCGCCATCATGAAAATGGTCGGCGCGAACAACTCCTTCATCCGTCTGCCCTTCGTGGTGGAGGGGCTTGTGCTGGGCATCCTCGGCGGCGGACTCGCGTTCTTTGCCGAGTGGGGCATATATGAGCTTATCACAGGCAAGCTCGTGGAAAGCCTCACTGGCAGCTTCATCGCGGTAGTTCCCTTCAGGTCGGTCGCAATGATCGTTCTCATCGTCTACCTCGGCACCGGTATCCTCGTCGGCGCCGTCGGCGGCGTCAACGCCATCAGAAACTACCTGAAGGTTTAAGTCTCGGGCGTCTCCCGCGCTTTGCGGGGGAAACCCACCGGCAAATAAGGAGCATACATATCTATGAACAACAAGAAAGTTATCTCGGTCATAGCGGTCGTTCTCGCCGCGCTGATGGTAATGTCGCTGATGGTGAGCATCATCCCGGTCAGCGCCTACGCCGTCACGGAGGACGAGGTCGCCGCCATACAGGCACAGAAGAAAGAGATATCCGGCAGGGTGAAGGACTGCAAGGAGAGGCTGGACGCACTCAAGCAGCAGCAGGCAAACGTGCTTGAGCAGCGCGCGGCGCTCATGGAGCAGAACAAGCTCACGCAGGAGCAGATCGATCTCGTGCAGGAGCAGATCGACATATACAACGACATGATCGCCGACAAGGCCGCGGAGGTCGAGGACGCCAAGACACGCGAGGATCGCCAGCTCCAGAAGTACCGCACCCGCGTGCGCGCCATGGAGGAGAACGGCGGCTACAACATCCTTGCCGTCGTGCTGCAGTCCGACAACTTCAGCGAGCTTCTCACAGCCGTTGACGATATGGGCGAGATAATGAACAGCGACCGCGCGCTTGAGGATCAGTACATCGCCGCGCGCGAGGAGACTGAGGAAATAAAGGCCGATTATGAAGCCGTCAAGGCCGACTATGAGGAAAAGCAGGGCGAGCTGAAAAGCGAGCAGGACGAGCTGAAAAAGCAGATGGACGAGGCCACGGAGCTTCTTGACTCCCTGCAGGAGGACATAGAAAAGGCCGTGAAGGAATACGAGGCCGCACAGGCCGAGGAGGCCGCCGCATCTGCCGAGGTCAGCAACATCATCGCCCGCTGGAACGCCGAGAAGGCCGCCCAGACCACCACCAGAGAGGTCACGAACGAGGACGGCACCACCACTATCATAGAGGAGCCCGCGGGTGGCGGCGTTGAGGGCACAGGCAGCCTTATCTGGCCCGTGCCGTGCTCCATGCGCGTCACCAGCCGCTACGGCGACCGTTCCGACCCGTTCACGGGCAAGACGACCTATCACGCCGGTATCGATATAGACGGCTTCGGCAACGACGGGCAGCCCATAATCGCCGCCGACAGCGGCACGGTCATCACCGCGTCCAGCAACAGCGGCTACGGCAACTATGTCATTATCGACCACGGCGGCATGAAGACGGTATACGCGCATATGTCCGGCCTTGCGGTAAGCTCCGGGCAGACGGTATCCCAGGGGCAGACCGTCGGATACCTCGGCGCGACTGGCCGCGCCACGGGCACGCACTGTCACTTTGAGGTGTACGTGGGCGACAGCAGGACTGACCCGGCAGCTTACTTCTCCGGGATCTCCTACTACAACTGCTGATAAAGGCAGTTCAGGGTACCAGATATGAGCATTAAATACAGAAAGCTTCTGGCCGTGCTGCTGGCGCTGGCGCTGGTTTTCCCGGCGCTTACCGCGGCGGCGCCGGTCGAGGCCGCCGCCGTATCCGAGGATGAGCTTGACCAGCTCAAGGCGGAGCGCGACGCGCTTGTCAAGCAGCGCCAGCAGCAGCAGGCCGTCGTAAACGACCTCAAGCAGCAGCAGGCGGGCGTTCTCGCCGTGAAGCAGGCGCTGGATGAGCGGAACATGTACACCCTCTGGCAGATACAGCTCACGGAGCAGGAGATTGCGCTTTACGACGATATGATCGCCGATAAGAGCATCGAGGTCGATGAGGCGAAAGCGCTCGAGCTGGAGCAGCTCGACAAGTACCGCAGCCGCGTGCGCGCCATGGAGGAGAACGGAAGCTATGACTTCATCGCATACCTTCTCAACACCTCCGACCTGGGCGAGCTTCTCACCGCGGTCGATGATATCGGCGAGATCATGGAAAGCGACCGCAACCTTGAGGATGCGTACATAGAGGCGCGCCAGAACACGGAGGCCGTCGTCGCCGAGTACGAGGAGTACAAGGCGGATATCGTGGACAAGCAGGACGAGCTGCGCGGCGAACAGCAGCAGCTCCAGTCCGAGCTTGACGAGGCCACCAAGCTTATAACCGACATAACGGCAAACCTTGCCGACAACGCCGCGGTGCTGGAGGAGTTTCAGGCCGCGGAGCAGGAGGCGGAGACCAATGTGGCAAACATGGTCATCGCCCTTGAAAAGCAGCGCGCGGCCGCGGCGGCTGCCTCCGGCGGAGGCGGCGGGGGCGGCGGCACCGTCGTGGGGACGGGCGCGTTCGCATGGCCCGTGCCGTCGTGCACGTATTTGACCAGCCGCTTCGGTCTGCGCGTCCATCCCGTCTACGGGACGACGAAATCCCACACCGGCATTGATATCGGCGCGGAGTCCGGCGCGACCATCGTCGCTGCGGACGGCGGTACCGTCACCATGGCCGGCGTGAACAGCGGCTACGGCAACTGTGTAATGATAGACCACGGCAACGGCTACAAGACGCTGTATGGGCACATGTCCTCCATCGCCGTGTCGAACGGGCAGACCGTGTCCAAGGGCGACACCATCGGCTATGTCGGCAGCACCGGCATTTCGACCGGGCCGCACTGTCACTTTGAAGTCTGGAAGGACGGCTCGCGCATCGACCCGGAGCAGTTCTACAGCGGCCTTACCTTCTCGGAAAACGCCGGGGTGTAAGGCGGGCATAATAGAGCCGGACAGTCCTTTTGATTCGACTGTCCGGTTTCCCTGCAAGAAAGAAATATATTACCCCCGCGGCGGAAGGGAGCTGTTTTATTGAAAAAGATATTCCATAGATTTCTCATGAACGTCGGGCGCGTGATCGTCGCCATATTCAACATAGGCATACGCCTCAAGTACGTTATCCTCGTCTGCGCGCTTCTCACCTTCGGCACGTATTATCTGACGTCTCACAGGATGATCGAAAACGTCGGCGGCAAGTCGGAATACGACGAGGCCATGCGCTATATCGAGATAAAAAATATCGTCGATGGCAAGTTCATCGACGAGGTGAACCGCGAAGCCATGGGCGACTCCGCCGCGGCGGCGATGGTCTCCGGCCTCGGCGACCCGTGGAGCTATTTCATGACGGCGGACGAATATAAGACCTATCAGCTCTCCTCCACGAATGAATATTCCAATATCGGAATGACGATAATGCAGGATGAGAACACCGGCGGCTATCAGGTCGTCGCCGTCAGCGCGGATTCTCCCGCGGCGTGGGCCGGGCTTTCCGCGGGCATGGTCATCACGGATATCGACGGCGAGGATATCACCTCGCAGGATATCGACTATGTGCGCACACTCATCCGCTCGCGGCTGAACACGAAGTTCACCCTTGGCATCAACAGGGGGCAGAGCACCATTGAGGTGGACTGCTCCACTACCTATGTTAGCCCCGTGTCGTACCGTATGGAAAAGACCGAGGCGGGCTACATAAAGATAGACAACTTTGAGGCCGGAAGCGGGCAGGACGCGATAAATGCCATTGAGGATCTTCTGGCGCAGAAGGCCGTGGCGCTGTGCATCGATCTGCGCGGCAATGCCGGCGGCCTCAAGACCGAGGCCGCGTCGCTGCTGGACTATCTTCTGCCGAAGGGCACGCTCTTTATTGAGCGCGACAAGGACGGCAAGGAGGAGGTCACGGAGTCTGACGGCATGTGCGTGCAGATACCCATCGTTGTCCTCATAAACACCGAGACCTACAGCGAGGCGGAGCTTTTCGCCGCCGTGCTTCAGGAATATAACTGGGCGCTTCTCATGGGCGAGCCCACCAGCGGCAGGACAAGGACGCAGGTCACCATCCCGCTGGACGACGGCAGCGCCATCCGCCTTTCCACAAAAACATACCTCACACCGAACGGCAACGACATATGCAAGGCCGGCGGCGTTGTTCCCGATTCCATCGTCTATAACAGCGACGCTTCCGCGACCGGCACCACCGCCGGCACCACCGGCAGCAGCGACGGCACGGCCAGCACCTCCAACGATGAGCAGCTTATGGCCGCCCTCAAATATTTGAGTTGACACGGCGCGGGAATACAAATATAATATATAAGATTTATAGGCTTTATAGTTTTCCTATACAGTTTTTTAGTTACCAAACGCGCATTATTTTAAAAGGGGAGCGTTTTTTATGAGCAATACTTCTAACAGATTCAAAATGAGTCAGGAGCGTCTGGACGCGCTGAAGGAAGAGCTGAACTACCTTGAGACTGTCAGGGAAAAGGAAGTGGCCGAGCTTATCAAAGAGGCCAGAAGCTTCGGCGACCTTTCGGAAAACAGCGAGTACGACGAGGCCAAGACGGAGCAGGGCAAGCTCTACTCCAAGATAGCGGAGCTTAAGAGTCTTATTGAGAACGCGGAGATAGTCGATAATATTGACCACGACGCCCCCAAGGACACCGTCACCCTCGGCAGCATCGTCAAGGTGCTGGACATCGAGGAGGAGTTTGAGGACACGTATGAGATAGTCGGTTCGCAGGAGGCCAACCCCAGAGAGGGCCGCATCTCCGACGACTCGCCTCTCGGCAGAGGGCTGCACGGCCACAGGGCCGGCGACATCGCCACGATCGAAGCGCCCGCAGGCGCGCTCAAGTTCAAGATAATTTCCGTGGAAAACAAATAAACGGGTGGTATGGATAAAATGAGTGATGCAGTAAACAATCAGGCTGTCGAGACGCAGGAGCTTTCCGAGATCTTGCAGGTGCGCCGTGATAAGCTTGCCGCGCTGCAGCAGGACGGCCGCGACCCCTTCCAGCAGACGAAGTTCAGAAGAAGCGCCTGGTCGGAGGAGATAAAGGCCGATTATGACGCTTTCGACGGCAAGACCGTTTCCGTCGCGGGGCGTATCATGTCCAAGCGCGGCATGGGCAAGGCCATCTTCTGCCACATTAAGGACGACAGGGGCCAGATACAGCTCTACATCCGCGCCGACTCCGTCTCGGAGCAGGAGTTCGCGGACTTCCGCAAATATGACATTGGCGATATCGTCGGCGTCAGCGGCTACGTGTTCAAAACCAAGACGGAGGAGATATCCGTGCATGTGTCCTCGGTGGTGCTGCTTTCAAAGTCGCTGCGTCCTCTGCCGGAGAAGTTCCACGGCATGACCAGCACGGAGCTTAAGTACCGCCAGCGCTATGTTGATCTCATCGTCAACGATGACAGCCGCCGCAACTTTGTCATCCGCTCCAAGTTCGTAAGCTACGTGCGCCGCTTCCTTGATGCGCGCGGCTATATGGAAGTCGAGACGCCCGTTCTCAACACCATTTCCGGCGGCGCGACGGCGCGCCCGTTCATCACGCACCACAACACGCTCGATATAGACATGTATCTGCGCATCGCAACAGAGCTCAACCTCAAGCGCCTTGTCGTCGGCGGTATTGAGCGCGTCTATGAGCTTGGCCGCATTTTCCGCAACGAGGGTATGGACACCCGCCACAATCCGGAATTCACCACTGTCGAGATTTACGAAGCGTATGCCGACTTCAACGACATGATGGACCTGTTTGAGGATCTGCTCTCCGGTGCGGCGAAGGAGATACTCGGCACGTATGACGTTAACTGGCAGGGCTATGATATCAGCCTCGCGCCTCCCTTCCGCCGCATGACCATGGCGGAGGCCGTGAAGGAATATCTCGGCATTGACTTCATGGCGATAGACTCCGATGAGGAGGCCGTCGCCGCAGCGAAGAGCGCCGGTGTGGACATGGACAAGGTCGAGCCGACTTGGGGCCACGCGCTGTATGAGTGCTTCGACCAGAAGGTCGAGGAGAAGATGATTCAGCCCACCTTCGTCACCATGCACCCCGTTGACGTATCCCCGCTTGCAAAGCGCAGCCCGAAGGATCCGCGCCTGACTGAGCGGTACGAGCTGTTCATCGCGTGCTCCGAGATGGGCAACGCCTTTTCCGAACTCAACGACCCCATCGACCAGAAGCAGCGCTTCCAGAAGCAGGTCGAGATGCGCGACCACGGCGACGAGGAAGCCGGCATGATGGACGACGATTACATCAACGCCCTTGAGTACGGTCTGCCCCCCACGGGCGGCCTCGGCATCGGCATAGACCGCTGCGTCATGCTGCTGACAGGCTGCAGCTCGATAAGAGACGTCATCCTCTTCCCGACAATGAAACCTTTGGACTCCGACAAGAAGGTTTCCAAGGAAGTTTCGGCTCCTGCGGAGGCTGCTCAGGCGGCTCCGGTCGTGGAGGAAAAAATTGATTTTTCCAATGTTCAGATCGAGCCACTGTTCCAGGATCAGGTGGATTTTGACACCTTCTCCAAGAGCGATTTCCGTGCCGTGAAGGTTAAGGAATGCGAAGCCGTGAAGAAGTCCAAAAAGCTCTTAAAGTTCGTTTTGGACGACGGAACCGGCACAGATAGGGTCATTTTGAGTGGTATTCACGAATATTATGAGCCGGAAGAACTGGTTGGTAAGACCTGCATTGCAATCACCAATCTGCCTCCGAGAGCGATGATGGGCATTGACTCTTGCGGTATGCTGATCTCCGCTGTGCATCACGAAAACGGCGAGGAAAAGCTCCATTTGCTGATGGTCGATCCTCACATTCCGGCAGGCGCAAAGCTCTATTGATTGCCCCC